>Ga0115002_10008018_pt1 | contig 11768 bp, 10 predicted proteins | sample ArcticOcean_MG_C_8_FD_89576 | JGI IMG/M metagenome (GOLD analysis project Ga0115002, IMG submission 89576) | Marine microbial communities from western Arctic Ocean - ArcticOcean_MG_CB11_86 | ecosystem: Environmental > Aquatic > Marine > Oceanic | place: Arctic Ocean: Canada Basin | collected...
ACCTTCAATATCCTCCCGAAAGGTCATCGCCCGCCACCAGGCTTCCTTGACGTTGCGCAACACCTGCACCCCGAGCGGGCCGTAGTCCCAACAACCGCTCAGGCCGCCGTAGATCTCCGAACTCTGAAAAACAAATCCCCGACGCTTGCACAGGGATACGATCTCGTCCATTACATCTGCCATCGTTGCTTTGCCCGCTCGCCGTTTACCCCTTCATTGACTCCAGGAATTCCAGCGATTTGAGACGGCCACACTGGCCGGCGTGAAATTCCAGGAACCGCAGCAACATGCTGCGGATTTCTCTACCCCGCTGCCTGGGTAAGGCTTCGGGGATCGTGTCCTTATCATACTTGGGCAGGCTTTGAAGGCCGGCAAGAAACCGAATACTGTCGCCGTCCACGCGAAAAGCGTGGGATGGCTGTGCCCCGTACGCGGCACCATTCTCGCCGATCTGCTCGCCTCCGTCTCCGGCATGATCAGGGTTCGTCCCACACCTTGAGCACAACCCCCCGCCAAACGCTGGACTGAACCATAGCGACCGAGCCTCAAGTCCGCCCAGACAGCTGACGCAGTGTCCCAGCTCGGGGCGATACCCCAGCGTTTCGGCCATGCGCAGCTGAAAATACCAGAAGAGCGCCTCGGACTGAGGGGCGCTGACTTCCTCAAGGCCGGCCAGTACACCGCCGAGACAGCGAAAGAGGCGCTTGTTCGCGCCTTCTCCCTCGAGCGTGGCGCGATCGACCAGCTCGCAAGCGGCACTACCGTAGGAAAGCCGTTGCAGGGCAGTCAAGAGCCGTGGGTGCGAGCGCGTCACGTCGCAGTCGCTGAGCGTCTGCAACTCGCGGTCTTCGCGCAGATAGAAGACGACCTGAATCTCCGTCATCAATTCAAGGCCGGCGCCAAACTTGCTTTTCGGTTTACGCGCACCCTTGGCCACGACCTTAACCTTACCGAAATCCTCGGTATAAAGCGTGACTAGCTTGCTGGTCTCCCCCATCCTCCTTACCCGTAACACAATGGCTTGAGTCCTCGCCAGGTTACGCGGCATGTTACTTTTCCTTCACTCCATCAATGGCGCGTTCTAATCGGTAGACACTTTCGCCAGGGCGCACCATCCCGAACTCCTCCCGCGCCACCTTCTCGATATAGTCAACATCATTGTCCAGCTGCCACAATCGGTGTCGCAAGCTGTCGTTCTGGGTTTCGAGTGTCACGACCCGCTGTCGCAACTGCACCAACTCCTCTTTTTTCGCACGCACCCGCACGAAGCCATCTTCGCCACTCAAAAACAAGTACGCACCGACAACGGCCAGTGCTACGAAGAGAAGCGGTTTCCAGCGTCGGGACGTGCGGGCCACCAAGGGTCCATTGGGTTCCCGACCTTGCATCAGATCAGCACCAAATCGTCACGGTGAATGACTTCCAGAGCTGGACGACCGAGCAGGCGCTCTACGTCCGGCGAACTCTTGCCACGGACTCGATCAATCTCATCCGATGCATAGCGCGTCAACCCGCGGGCAACTTCAGCGCTGTGAATATTCTCCACGCGCACGACGTCACCGACGGCGAATGATCCCTGCCGATCCAGCACACCAGCTGGCAGCAGACTGCGTCCACTCTTGGTGATGGCGCGTTCGGCACCGCTATCCACGATCAGAGTGCCGTTGCAGGGCGAGGCAAAGCCGATCCAACGCTTGCGGCTGCCGAGCCGCTTTCGTGATGGCTCGAATAGTGTGCCCAGTGGCTGGCCATCAAGAATGTCGAGCAAGCGGTGGTGGTTACCATGGGCGATGACAGTCATTTCGCCGCATGCCATCAGCAGACGTGCCGCCTTGACCTTCGTTTGCATGCCGCCACAACCAACACCACTGGTGCGATGAGTGATCACCAATTTGTTCAGGTCCATCGTCTCGTCAACGATCGAAATGACATCGCCGTCGGGCCCATCGGGTCCGTAGGAACGGTACAAGCCATCGATGTCACTGAAGATGACCAGCAACTCGGCGCGAATAAGGTTAGCGACATAGGCAGCCAGGGCATCATTCTCACCGAATGTGCGTTTGAGCTCGGCCACCGCCACACTGTCGTTCTCGTTGATCACGGGTACAGCACCGTAGGCGAACAGCTGACGGAACGTGTTGCGCAGATTCAGATATCGCTGTCGGTCTTCGAGAATGTCTTCCGCTGTCAGCAAGACCTGCCCGACCGCGACATCGTGGCTCTTGAACAAACTCTCGTAGGTACTCATCAGCAGATTCTGTCCAACGGCTGCGACGGCTTGCAATTCGGCGATCGCCGTTGGGCGCTGCGACAGACCAAGACGGCCCATGCCGGCGGCCACCGCACCAGAAGTTACGATGGCAACATCGAGTCCACGCTTCTTCAAGGCGACGACATCATCCGCCAACCGCTGCAGCACTTGGTGATCGAGTTGGTTCGTGCCCCCGGCGACGATGCGGCTGCCGATCTTGACGACAAGGCGTTTCACCTTACCCATCCGAGCGGAACGGTCGGCGGCATTGTCTGTTACGGACGATTTCTCCATTAGCCGCGCCCGCTGGCCGCGAGCCCTGGAAATGAATTGTCGTAGTCTCGCACGACGACGCCACGCTCGCGCAGATACGCTTTCACCTGCGGAATGGAATAGTCCTGGAAATGGAAAATCGAGGCTGCAAGCGCCGCACTCGCCTGCCCCTCGGTCAAGACTTCATATATATGCTCGACCGTGCCACAACCACCTGAGGCGACAATCGGCACCTGGACGCGCTCGGCGACCGCCCGATTCAGCGCCAGGTCATAACCTTCACGCGTGCCGTCCGCATCGATGCTGTTGAGGACGAGCTCTCCAGCGCCACGGTCGACGAGTTCCTCCACCCATTCCAATGCGTCGATGCCCGTGGCCTTGCGGCCACCGTTGATGTAGATCTCCCACGACGGTAAGGCTTCCGGCTCGGCTGACCGTCGTTGGGCGTCAATGGCTCCGACAATGCACTGGCTGCCAAAGCTCTCGGCACCCTGGCGAATAATGTCTGGGTCAGCCACCGCTCCCGAGTTGATGGAGACCTTGTCGGCGCCTCCCTTGAGCATCTCTCGCATGTCCGCGTAAGTGCGCATGCCGCCGCCGACCGTGAGCGGAATAAACACCTGCTCGGAGACCGCGCGGACCAGGTCCATGACAATGGCGCGGCCCTCAGATGAGGCAGTGATATCGTAGAAGACCAGTTCGTCGGCGCCCTCGCGATCGTAACGCATGGCCAACTCAACCGGATCACCGGCATCGCGATCAGCGGAAAACTTCACTCCCCTGACATTGCGCCCTTCCTTGACGTCTAGACAGGGTATTATGCGCTTTGCTAACATCAGTCGCGATCTTTCGCGGAGGCAGTAAAGTTGATGTTGGAGGCTAGTGAATGCACTGGAGATTCGTTGCGGTGCTATCAGGATCGATCATCCGGCGCCCGTCGTTCATGGATCAGCTCTGGCGCTAATTCATGCTCGCAAAATTTTGCAGCATGTGCAGCCCCACCTGCTGGCTCTTCTCCGGGTGAAACTGGACGCCGACTATATTGTCACGCTCGGCGATGGACGTGTAGTGTAGACCGTATTCTGTGGTCGCCACGCAATCTTCGTCGCGGGCGTGCGCGACGTAAAATGAGTGAACGAAGTAGAAGAAGCTACCCTCGGGAACGCCGTCGACGATGCGGGCAGGGCGCTGTATGGCAATCTGATTCCAGCCTATCTGCGGCACCCTCTCTGTGGCAGGGAAGCGCATTATCCTGCCGGGCAGAAGTCCCAGCCCGCGGTGCTGACCGAGCTCCTCACTCTCTTCGAACATCAACTGCAGACCGACACAAATCCCCAGGAACGGCTTACCGGCCTGCACGTGTGCTTGGATGGCTTCCTCCCATCCGAGACGGCGAATATTCCGCATGGCGTCGCCGAAGGCCGCATCACCTGGCAGCACCAGGTGGGTCGCCCCGTCGACCGTGTTCGGATCTTCCGTTACTACGGCTTGATGACCGAGAAACTCAAACGCCTTCTGAACGCTGCGCAAATTACCCATGCCATAGTCGACCACTACGATCATGATTTGCCTAACTCGATCGAGCGATTCGTCGCCGCTTGTACGGCGTTCATCAACGTCTCGCGAAGACCTCCCTTTTCCAGCGCATGTAGCCCGGCGATCGTGGTCCCGCCAGGAGAGGTTACGCGGTCCTTGAGCTGCGCCGGGTGCTCGCCGCTCTGCAGAACCATACGGGCCGCACCAGAGACTGTTTGCGCGGCCAACTTGAGGGCAGCCTCCCGGGGTAACCCCATACGAACACCGCCATCAGCCAACGCTTCTATGATGGTGTATACGTAAGCCGGGCCACTGCCGGATAGGCCGGTAACGGCATCCATCTGGTGCTCGTCCACAACCACCGTCGTTCCGACCTCATTGAACAGTTCCTCAACGAGTTGGACCTGGTCGTCGGTCGCGTGCCTCCCGGCTGCCAGTGCCGAGGCGGCGACGCGCAACAAGACGAGTATCTGGGGCATGACGCGTACCACAGGTTGCGGTTTCGCTAGCGCGCCCACTATGACATCGGTGCTCACTCCAGCCATGATCGAGACAACGACCTGGTCCGACTGCAGCTCTGGGGCGATGCTGTGGAGAACCTGTTCCGCACTCTGTGGCTTGATTCCCAGCACCACCAGGTCCTGACCGTGCACGGCCAACGATGGCTCGGCGCCAACATTGACCCCCAAAATTCGCAACGGTTCAAGGACCTCTTCGCGCGGATCAACCGCAGTTATTAGGCTGGGCAAAACGCGTCCGCCGTCTAGCAAACCGCGCACCAGACTGGAACCCATGTTGCCAGCGCCGATCACGCCAATTTTTCGGTCTTCGAGCACGTCGGTCACACAATCTTTTGGGGTCGAAACAAGGAGCATGTTAGGGAGGGTGTGGCTGCCGAAAATTAGTCGTTGGCGTCGCATACTGTCAAACAACAAACTGATCTTCCAGCGTCTCTAAGAATGCTCTGCGCATGTCATCACGACACGGTTGAATCGCTGCCAGCCAAATTGTCCGTTAACACGTTGCGCAACATGATGTGTAAGACGTGCTCTACAGTCGTGTACAGGCACAAAATCTGCTTGACGAATCTGTCGGCGCCTTGCTATCTTCGAGCTACTTATGAAACGGTACGTCAGTAGTGGGGAGGGATTTAGCTTTACGCGCATGACATCGGGGTAGAGGGTGATCAACGCTGACCCGGTGAGTTTTTTCAGTAGCGCAAAAGGGATCACCTTGATGCCGCACACGCACACAAAGGAGAGCGAAGATGGCTAAGAAAAAGGCAGCGAAGAAAAAAGTGGCGAAGAAAGCCGTCAAGAAAAAGGCAACGGCGAAAAAGGTAGCCACGAAGAAGGTAGCGAAGAAGGCTCCTAAGAAAGCAGCCAAAAAGAAGGTAGCGAAGAAGGCTCCTAAGAAAGCAGCCAAGAAGGCGGCGAAGAAGGCTCCTAAGAAAGCAGCCAAGAAGGCCGCTACTAAAAAAGTGGTAAAAAAAAAAGCCGCTAAAACGAAGGTAAAGCGCAAACCCAACCCCGCCTTCATGAGGCCCCTGCAGCCGGATGCAAGCCTGGGAGCGGTCGTCGGTAATAGCCCACTGCCAAGAACACAGGTGGTCAAGAAGATCTGGGCTTACATCAAGCGCAATGACCTGCAGGACTCGAAGAACAGGCGCATGATCAATGCTGACGATAAGCTCAAAGCCGTATTCGGCGGCAAAAAGCAGGTAAGTATGTTTGAGATGACGAAATTGGTAAATCGCCATCTGAAGTAGTCACAGCGGGGCTATTGTGAGTCCCGTCGCCCACCGCAAAGAAGGAGGAAGTCCCAGCCTCGGGATTTCCTCCTTTTTATTTCTTTTCTCGCCTTCCCTTTCTCCGGGTCCCTGCAACCATTAATATTAGCACCATGAATTTGGGTCAGCCAGCCATCGTCGCACTGTCCGACGGGACGTTTTTTGAGGGGCATACCGTCTCCGTGGGTGGAGATCAGCTCGGTGAACTCGTGTTCAATACGAGTATGACCGGATATCAAGAGATCCTCACCGATCCGTCGTACGCCGGACAGATCGTCACCATGACCTATCCGCACATCGGCAACTACGGGGTGAATCCCGAAGATGACGAGTCTGATCGACCGCAGGTACGTGGATTCATCATGCGGACTTGCTCTCGCAAGCCGAGCAATCAGCGAGCGACGCAGGGCCTCGTTGAGTACCTGGTTGAGCACAACGTGTTCGCCGTGGATGAGATCGACACCCGTGCGCTGACCCGTCGGGTTCGAGTTCATGGAGTCCTGAATGCAGCCATGTCGACGGAGTGTTTGGACCCCGACGAACTGGTCAGACGCGCTCAAGAGTGGAAGGGCCTGGAAGGGGTGGACTTGGTCCGCGAGGTATCCACAGGCGCCGCCTACGAGCGTGCTCCCGAACAGCCCCGGTTCCACGTCGTCGCTTATGACTTCGGTATTAAGCGCAACATAATCCGCAAACTGGTCGAAGTTGGGTGCCGGGTGACGGTGGTACCAGCGTCAACCTCTGCCGACGAGGCACTTGCTCTTGAGCCCGATGGGATTTTGCTGTCGAACGGACCTGGTGACCCGCGGGCAGTCGACTACGCCATCGAGACGACCAAAAAGTTGGTCGCGTCGGAGAAACCGATTTTCGGCATCTGTCTGGGCCACGAAATCCTTGGACTGGCACTGGGCGCTGAGATCTTTCATCTCAAGTTCGGGCACCGCGGCGCCAACCACCCAATCAAGGAAAAGGCTAGCGGCCGCGTATTGATCACGTCCGAAAATCATGGGTGGGGTATTACCGCCGAGAGCCTGCCTGATCAGCTCGAAATCACGCGGATAAATTTGAACGACGGCTGCGTCGAGGGCATGCAGCATCGCGACTTGCCGATCTTCTCGATCCAGTGCCATCCCGAAGCCTCGCCTGGCCCCCACGACAGCTTCCACCTGTTCGAATATTTCACCGAGCTAATGGATAAGCACTCGGCGGCCTAGCCGACCTACAGCGAGACACCCAGAAGGCCGCGTGTCAGCTGAAAGTCGATGTTGCGTTGGGCCACAGCTCGCGGCACTCGCTGTCGTGAGGCCACCTCGATGACGAGCGCCAGCAACTCCCGCGCACAGTCGTCGTCACCAATTCCTGAACCGCACTGAACAGCCGCATCAATATCGCCACCGTAGGCGGCGACCATGCTCTGGCCGGACCCGACTTGCAACAAGGGAATCATTGGGTGACCCTGCAGCGGATGCTCGCCGACGTGGGCAAGCATGATCTCGACCCCCGTCGCGCCCAAACCAGTCATCGTCTCTACCCAGTGGTCGATGGGCACCTCCATCAGATGGAAACCCTTTTCCTCGAGACCTTGTCCGTGCGCCAGGTTAGGCTCCGGCAGGGATCCTTCGAAGAGTAAGTCACAGAACGCGGGATGCTGAGCGCAGCTGGCGTTGTGTAGTACCACGACCGTTCCTCCTGCCGCCACCACCCACTGACACAAGCGCGCCAAGGCCGATGCCGCCGCTTGCTCCACAGGTCCATCGCTGGTGACGCCTAGCCGCAACGACTCGATCCCCGTTTCGACGTGCTCGACCCCGGCGAAACGGCCGGCATGACTGCCAAACCACTGTTCGACCCGATTCATTGCACAATCGATACCGCCATCCATCTGCACGCTGGCCCACCCGAAGCGCTCTTGGTCTTCACCCGAGCCCATTGAACCCAGGCGATTGCGAAAGAAATCGTTGTGTGTCTTCTCGCAACCGTGTTCGAGCAGCAATCCGCGGCCGACCAGGGGATGTACCAGGTACCCCAGGAGTGTGTCGACGCCGATGTCCCGGCCTTTCATGCCGACGCCGCAGCCTTCTGTATGGACGAGCGATACGAATCGTGATAGCCCAAGATCACGGCCCAGCGTTCCCGCGTTAAGGCGGTCCGTCACCATGCGCGCAATTTGACCGGAGCAGAGACTGGTCGGCAGAACCAGCCCTACCTGGTCGGTGACCAACCCATGCTCCGTCTTGATGGCCGTGAACGATGTTGGCGGGCCATGTACAAGACGAACGTTGATAGGCTTGTTTGTCGGCACGGGGGCTTCCGCGAGCTGAGCGAGACCAGAATCATCCTGCTGCTCCCAGTTGCGCCAGATCGACAACTGCGCATGTCCGGCGCGCTCACCCCGGGAGCGTTCACCGGAGGCGACATGGAGCGTTCGGTCCAGCAACTGAGCACCTAATTGGTCCATCGTCTCGCCGTCCTGGTAAGCGCCAGCGTTGACGTCCATGTCATCGGCCAGTAGGGCGAAGCGCTCCGACGTGGTGACAATCTTGATCGTCGGCACAAACGGGAAATTGGTGATTGACCCATTCCCGGTGACGAAATAGATCATGTTGCATCCGGACGCGACCTGGCCGGCGATGCTCTCCAGATCGTTGCCCGGACTATCCATGAAATAGTAGCCTGGGTCCCACATTGGTTCGCTATACTCGATGGCATAATCGAGGCGGACGTCGGTATTCTTTTTTCGTGCCGCGCCGATCGACTTGAGGACGATGTTGTAGAGACCGCGAAGCTTGTTGCCTCCCGAAGGATTGCCCTCGGCGGAAACTCCGTGGCGCCCGGTGCGTTCCTGAAAACGCTCGATCATCTGCAGGAACCGTTGTGCGGTAGCGAAGTCGCGCACGTTGTCGAGCACATAGGGCTCAGCACCAATCAGCTCGTCGGTCTCGGCCAGGTTGGCGCTACCACCATGCCGTATAAGCTCACGGGCCACCCAGGCGGCCAATGGGTTGCCGGATATGCCAGAGAAAGCATCCGAACCGCCGCACTGCAGGGCGAGCTTGATACGGCTCAGTGGCAGTGACTGGCGCCCACACTCCTGCTCCAAGTGTGACAGCCACTGCCTGATGTGGCTTTCGGCCTCGCGCTGCTTCTCTTCAAGAGCGGCATCGATCGACATGAAGGCATGCGGAAGTTTTTGAATGGGATAGTCGTGCAGCTGCATGTACTCCTGGAGGTGGCGGTTTGAAACCGCTTCCGTGCCGTAATCGACGGCCAGCACGGCACCAACGTTTGGATGAACACAGAATCCGGCCAGGGTGCGCAGCAACAGCTCCCTGTTATTGGGTGTCGCACGCGCGCCACCCTCGGTGTGCGCCACGGCAACTATGCCGTCGACGGCAGCGCGCTGAGCGCTCGTCTGCTCGTGCAGACGGGTCGCCAGATTGCGCGCAAAGCTGGCTGTGCGCGAAGACGTGCCCAGAATGACGATGTAGTTGCGTGTGCCGGCTCCACGTTGACCACGGTCAAAGCCTTCAAAGGTGAGCGCCGCTGCTGAGGCGTCCACGGCATCGATCTGCTTACCCGGTTGGAACTCAGCCTCTTTCAACGCATAGCTCTCGATGCGATCGGCGAAGTTAGCGCGAGCGGGTAAGGCGAACTCGATCCCACTGCGACCACTAAGCGCCTCCAACATGCCATCGTTGCAGACATAGTGACCGGGAAAAATATCATTCGTTGCGACCCCGAACGGCAGCTCCCAGGAAAGCAACGCCTCGCCGGTACGGATCGGCTCTACGGCGAAACGATGCCCATGCAGAACGGTGAAATCGAGCTCGAATACCGAACCGCCTCGGCGAATTCGGCTACCCTCCTCGAGTCGACGTGAAGCTATGGCGACATTGTCACCGGGCATCGGCAGTCGCGCGACATCGTCAAAAGTCAGTTCCATTTTACCTGTACCTTGCCCTTGCTACGCCGGCATGCTGTGTAGGGTGGCTGATTAAAAGAGATTGAAATGATCTGGATCGACACGTCTCGCCTGGTGACTCAAGACGGCGTCCATGACCTCTATCGCCATGCGCGACTCCAAGGTCACCCCGGCCCTGACGCCTAAACAGGGATCGTGCCGTCCGCGCTTGAGTTCGAAATCAATCTCTTCAAGATTCTTGCGAATCGACTTCTGTGGCAAGGCGATTGTCGACGTCGGTTTGAACCCGACACGGAAGGCGATCGGCATCCCGGTGGTGATCCCGCCAATGAGCCCGCCGTGGTGATTGCTGCGGTACCCGTCGGCACGAATCGGATCGTTGTTCTCACTGCCTTTGCGAGCCACGACATCCAAACCAGATCCCATCTCGCATGATTGCACCGCGTGCAGGCCGCCCAGAGCTCCCATGAGTCTGAGCTTCAGGCTCTGGTAAAGCGGTCCTCCGATCAACGTCGGTACGTTGACGCCGACTACCTCGATGGCGGCTCCGATTGAATCCCCCTGTTTGCGCGTTTCACTGATCAAGGCTGCTGCTGCTTTTTCGAACGCCTCATCCAGAGTGTGCAGCTCACCGGCACACAGCCTTTGTTGCAGCTGTTCGATCTCGGCAACGGGAATGCTGCGATCGGCGCCACCGGCATGCCTCAACGCCAGTTGTTCAACGTGAGTGGATAGTGAAACCGGCGCTTCGAGGGAACCAACTCGGCAAATGGAGGATAGGAAAGCGGTACCGAAATGCTCTGCCAGGAAGAGGCGAGCGATCGAGCCACCGATCACATCGGTAACCGTAGATCGGTAGCTGGCGCGGCCCCCTCCCCGTGGATCGGTAAATCCCCGTGACTGGTAGTGCTTGACCAAGTCGGTATGGCCGGGGCGCACCTCGCCCTGAGGTCCGGCGAGCTGGTCGTAGTCAGACGAGCGCTTGGCACCCGATAACACAACAGCCGCAATCGGCTCCCCGGTGGTATAGCCACGTTCGTACGTCGTTGCGGATGCCGGCTCGGATTGTGGGTCATCGCCTGCGGTCGTGATCTGCGGACCGGCCAGCAGCTGTTCGTGATCGTGCGTGTATAACCCAGACAGAAAGACTACCTTATCGGCTTCCCGCCTTGGCGTACCGAGCTTGTTGCTGCCGGGCCGGCGGCGATCGAGGTACTGTTGGACCTCTGCTCTTGAGAGCATCAATCCCGGTGGACAGCCGCAGATGATCGTGGTGATTGCGGGTCCGTGAGATTCCCCAGCTCCAGCGACCGAGAACATGGACCCACCAAGCGCTTCCACGGTTAAATCTCCTGTTGCAGGAAGGGTACATTTCGCCCGATTGACGCTGTGCTATCTGCTCGGGCCGGATAACGAATTCGGCGCACATGGCTACAATGTAATGTTCGCGGGATCGTGCTGCAATTCCTGCTTGTTGTCGTAACTGTGTTGTGTGGCATACAGTTACCGCGTATTCGACGGGCCGCCGCCACCACTGGATGGCCGTGCGTTGAATATTGATACCCGCTCCAGAGTTCGTTTCGTACTATAAGTACGGCCCAAAGCCGCCATGTGGACTTGCTCGAAGACCTGTGATTTGGCGCACAGCTTATGGGCCGTGAGTGCCTATGCTTGGGTAGTCCATGCAATCGGTGTCACTGCACACCACCTTATGGAGGGTTGATATGTTGGTAAGATTGTGCCTGCTAGCCTGCTTCACGTTTTTCATGGCTGTACCAGCCCTGGCTCAAAACGATCCGCCGCCGGAAATGATGACTGGTGATGGTCCACACGGGCCCGAAGTTGTGCTCGGCCCGCCGGAAGGTGTTGAGCCGCCCGAAGACATGCCACCGATGCCGGAAGATCCCGAGGCGGCCCACGAAATGGGCATAGAGATCTTCTTTGGAGTAATGTCGGGCGATGACGGTATGGTCGACCTTGATGAATTCAAGGCATGG
>Ga0115002_10008021_pt1 | contig 11765 bp, 9 predicted proteins | sample ArcticOcean_MG_C_8_FD_89576 | JGI IMG/M metagenome (GOLD analysis project Ga0115002, IMG submission 89576) | Marine microbial communities from western Arctic Ocean - ArcticOcean_MG_CB11_86 | ecosystem: Environmental > Aquatic > Marine > Oceanic | place: Arctic Ocean: Canada Basin | collected...
ATCCTGCTCCAAGAGGACGGTTGGATCGTCGCTCTCCGTGAAACGCGCTAAGCTCCTGCCGTTGCGCGCTTTCGAGCCCAGATCTTACGTTCGACTAGGATGTTTATTTGTCATCACCTCTCTGGGAACGCGTCTGAATGGCCTGGTGGAAAAAGCTTCTCGGCTTCGAGCGATCGAGCTGCGTGGACTACTACGACGAAGGCCTGGCCCTTTTGGGCGAGGGCAAGTTCCATGAGGCGCTGACCTCATTGCGGCTCGCGCTCAAAGATCACCCGGGGGACCCTGTGATCCTGCAGCAGATCGCGATCGTGTATACCCGGATCGGGATGACCGAGGAAGCCGCCAAGACTTACCAGCACGTTCTCCGCAAGGATCCTGCCGCATCTGGTGCGCACTACGGCCTCGCTTTCCTGCTCCTGCGCGCTGGCGACCGCGAGGAAGCGGCAGAGCACCTGCGTGCTTTTCTCGCGAATCGGCCGCACGGCGAGGGTGCTGACCAGCACATTACGCACGCCCGCTCGACGCTCACCCAGCTCGATAGCGGAGTGGCTCCCGAGGAACTCCAATCTGAGAACGATGACCTCTTCTGATCCGACGGCGGAGTTTGCCGCAGCGGCACCCAAACCCCTAATCAAACATGTGATCCTGCGCTGGAGCGGGGAGGGTCTCTGCTTCGAGGGCGGTCCGGAGGGCATTCCTTCCTCGGTGGTGGATGGTGGAAGCAAGGCGGGTCCCTCGCCAACTGACCATTTGCTTATGGCCTTTGCAGGCTGCATGGGGGCAGACGTTCTGGACATCCTCAAGAAGTCGCGTGTCCCGGTCCGCCAGCTCGAAGTCGACGTGGTGGGCACGCGCGCCCCGACGCCGCCTCGCAGGTTCGTCACCGTCGCGATGACGTTCTGGTTGAGCGGGCCCACCGAGACCGATCGGCCCAAGATCGATAGGGCATTGAATCTTTCCCGTGAGACCTACTGCAGCGTCCTCCATAGCCTTCGGCCGGACCTCGAGCTCAGCTTCGAGATCCGGATGGACTGAGCCGGCGACCCCGGCCCCATGGCAGCAAATACGTACGCCACCCGGGAAGGAGAGACGCCCAGCGGTACGTTGGTCGGTCTGCTCTTGGGTGCCATTGACCGGCTGACCGCGCGCGCAGCTTTTCGCCTCTTCACGGGTCCGGGACCCAAGCTGAATGAGGTCTCGTACAGCGAACTGTTCGGTCATGTGAAAGATGCGGTGGGTGCGCTCCGGGTGCTTGGGCTGGAGCGGGGGGGGCGCGCCGCCATCCTATCGGAGAATCGATTCGAGTGGGCTCTCACTGACTACGCCTGCTTGTTGGAGGGCGTATGGAACGTGCCCATCCATTCTGTACTCACGGCCGAACAGATTAGATACATCGTTCAGGACTCTGGGGTACGCGTTCTGTTCGCCTCTTCTGCGGAGCAGGTCGCAAAGGCTACGTCGGCTTGCGCAGCCTCCCCCCATGCAGTGCAGATCGTCGCGTTCGATCCCCTGGCGCCTTTACCCGAGGGCGTGCTCGCGTGGGTCCGTCTCGTCGCCGAGGGCCGCGCGCTCATGCAGGGGGTGACTGACGCGGCGCTGCGCACGTCCGCCCTACAGGCCACGCCTGACCAGGTGGCCACTGTGCTCTATACGTCTGGTACCACCGGTAATCCGAAGGGTGTGGTGCTTACCCACAACAACCTCTTCTCTAACGTTGAGGCGGCTTCCCTCGCGTTTGGTATCGAGCCCACCGACTCGACCCTCTCGTTCCTGCCGCTGTCACACGTCTTCCAGCGGATGGCGGATTACGTGCTCCTGTCCCGTGGCTGCACTATCTCATACCCCCATTCGAAGGACACGCTCGCGTTGGACCTACGCACCGTGCGTCCCACTGTGGTGGCGGCGGTCCCCCTCGTTTATGAAAAGGTGTATGATGCGGCCGTTTTGGCGGGTGGTGCAAAGGGGATGCTTGTGCGATGGGCTCGGGAGGTAGGACTGGCGTGGGTTTCGGAACGGCTATCCGGTCGAGTCCCCACCGTCCCTCTGCGCGTGGCTCGCCGCATCGCGGACGCGCTGGTCTTCTCAAAAATACGCGCCGCGGTGGGCGGGCGCATCCGATTTTTCGTGAGCGGGAGCGCGCCCCTGGAGCCGGAGATCGCCCGCTTCTTCTGCGCGGCGGGCATGCCCATCCTAGAGGGTTATGGGCTCACGGAAACCAGCCCTGTGGTCACAGTGAGCACTTCGGACGAATTGCGCATCGGGACCGTGGGCAGGCCGCTAGTGGGCACCGAGGTCCGTATCGTGGACGACGGCGAGATCCTGGTGAGGGGTCCTCAGGTGATGAAAGAGTATTACAACCGCCCAGACGAGACCGCTGGAGCGATCGATCTGGAAGGTTGGTTCCACACCGGTGACATAGGAGAGTTGGACGCTGATGGCTTCCTCCGCATCACGGACCGCAAGAAGGATCTAATCAAGACCTCGGGTGGAAAGTACGTCGCGCCGCAGCCGATCGAGAACCGAACCAAAAGGAACCCCTTTGTTGATCAGGCGATTGTGGTGGGTGATAGGCGTAAGTTTGTTGCGCTGTTGGTGGTCCCGGACTTCGGTGTCCTAGAGGAGTGGGCGAGGGGGAAGGGTGTGTCCGTAGCGGATCGAGACGGATTGATCGCTCACCTGGCGGTGCAGGAGAAGATGGCCCAAGAGGCGCTGAGTGGATTCGATGACCTCTCCCACGTAGAGACTCCGCGAAAACTGGCGCTCCTGACCACGCCCTTCTCCATCGAAGACGGTACGCTCACGCTCACCGACAAGGTAAAGCGTCGCGTAGTGCAGGACCGCTATGCGTTTCTTATCGACCGGTTCTACCAGTCCGAAAACGTAAGCCGGACCGTGTTCACACCATGAGGATATGGTGACAGACACTCGGGTCGTGCTAATGACCGCACCGGATGTCCACTCGGCGGAGGCTGTGGTCAGGAACGTGGTGGCGGAACGGTTGGCTGCGTGCGCGTCCATCTTGCCGGGGGTGACCTCCGTGTTCTGGTGGGAGGGTGAAATTCAGCGGTCGACCGAGGTGTTGGTGGTTATGAAGACGCCCGCTGAACGAGTGGTCGCCCTGATCTCGCGTGCGGCTGAGTTGCATCCGTACGACGTGCCCGAGCTGCTTGCTCTTCCTGTCGAGGATGGGCTCTCGGAATACCTGGCCTGGGTTGGCAGGGAGTGTCGCGTGGTCGGGGAGGGGTGATGTGCGGACGCCAGCGGCGTGGAATTCAGGGCGAGCTGTTCGCGTCTGACGACGGGAGTGAGAAGATCCCAGAGGCCGAAGTAGGGTCTCCCGCGGGGAACGCCGCTCCGACCCCCCAGGCGGCAAAACTCCGCCAAGCGCGTGATCTCACGGTGCAGAGGCGGTTGGACGAGGCGGTGGCACTCTACAGGGAAATCGCTCAGGACGATTCCCGCAACGTGAAGGCGCGTAACAATCTCGGGGTCCTGTATGACGAGCTCGGAGACCACGATTTGGCGTTGGAGCAGTTCGAGGCAGCGCGGGTGCTTGACCCGGATGGAGTGGAGGTGCTGGTCAATCTAGCCTCGGCGCTCGGGTCGCTCGGGCGCTTTGATGACGCGGAGAGGGAGCTCGGTCGCGCGCAGATGCTCGCCCCCGATGAGGTTTCTGTGCGTTCCGGCCTGGGCATCCTGTGCTTCCGTCGGGGCCTGTACGATCAAGCCGAGACGGAGCTGCGTTGGGTGTGCGAACAGGACCCCGAGCACGGACCCGCCCATTTTTACAGAGGCGAGGCGCTCAATCGCCTCGGTCGCATGGACGAGGCGCTGGACATCCTCGAGCGGGCTGCCCGGCTGCAACCGAACAATTACCGGACGTTTTACACGATGGGAATTCTCTTCGACCGTAAGAACCTCCGTGAGGAAGCCGTCGCCATGTACCGTAAGGCCCGGGACCTCCAGGAGCGATGATCTCAGTGCGGCTGGGCCAGCTGGACGAAGTGGAGACCAAGTCCGGCGTATGCTCGAACGTGAGCACGAGTGCGAACAGCCTTGAGTCTGGACGAGAGGGGGATGTTCATGCACTCTACTCGCTAGCTGAGAGGCCCCACAATATCACGGCGCCAGTTTCCCGACCCCTGCTGGAGTTTATGGTGAAGATCAGCCCCGTCCTGCTCCTCATGGCTCTCAACCTGCCGACATCTCTCCTGGCCCAGGACACCCTCGCAGCTGAACTGGCTGAGGCCCCCCTTCCGCAGGAGCTTGTGGCCGCGGAGCTGGCCCGGTCTGGTAGGTGCGTGCTTACGCTGGCACGGCTGGACACGCTCGATACCAGCCTGGGTCCGCTGGCCCGTCAGGTCGATCGCATCGAGGAGCTAGGCCGGGCGGTGACACGGGAAGACTCCATGCAGGCGAGTCCGTTCGACGTCGGTGACCCCATGGAGGAAGCGGTTCGTCAGTGGTTTGCCGCTGATCAGGTGCTGGCACGCCAGTATGCGGAGAGCGGGGAGTCGACCATAGAGGCGGAACGTGCCGAGGGCCGGGACCAGATTCTTGGGCGTCTGCAGGCTGGAATCGACTTGCTGCAGGCGCGCGGGGCAGAGATGATTGCCGCGTCCGAGGAGCTTCCGGCTGACCTCCGTGAGTGCGAGGACGCCATTCTCGTGCGCAGTGCAGTGCTGGAGGAGTGCGGCACGATGGATAGCACGCTGTGCAGCGACGCGCGGGCGGCCACCCCCTCTGGGAGCTTCCGCTTCGTGAACGCTCCGGAAGACCTGTGGGACATCGAATCGGTCATGCCGTGGAGTTCCTTTACACCAGTGGGTGTGACACCTCAGGGGGGCGTCGGCGAGGCTCAGACGAACACGGTCTCGCGGAGGGGTAATCTACTCCTGGCTCTGGGCGTAAGGCTGTTGATTCAGGATCGATCCACGGTGTCGCCGGATCAACTCGCGGATCTCCAGGCCAGCCTGGATTCACTCGGGTTCGCGTTCGAGCACCCTCAGTTCTTGGTCGCTCCGGTGCTGGCCCTCGGGCTCAACGTCTCTGAGCCGATCGCAGGTGCGCATTTCTACTTCCTCCATTTTGGTGACCTCAGTGAACCCGCTAACGACGTGATTTGGTCTGCGCCCACCACGGCTCGTGGTCCGGTCGAGGTCATCGTTCCGGCTAAGAGGGCCACCCTGAACCGCTTGGCGGAGGGGGAGATCGTGACCCTGACCGCCGTGCGTTTTCCTGATGCCACTTCTACAGCAGGCGAAGCTGTGTTCAGCTTGGAGCTCACCTCGGTGGGTGAGGCCCGTTCCGTGAGCGCGTTCCTCTCCTATCTCACAGCCGGCCAGCTGGCCGATGATCTTACGTCCCTTGTGCCACCGGCTGGCGGCTGAGTGGAAGCGAAGCTACTACGGTGACGATGCCTTCCTCTCCGGATTCTGCTGCAGGATCGGACCCCGCCCTCGCCCGACGTCGCTTCCCCGGGGTTGTAGCCCGCGTCATCGTGGTCCAGATGGCCACGCTTATCGGTCTCTGGCTCCTGAATTACGCCTTCGGCGCCCCCTGACGAGTAGCCTCCATGCACTGGATCGATTGGCTACTGGTGGCGGGATATACGGGCTACGTGGTGTGGGACGGTCTTCGCCGCACCAAGGACACCGACCGTATGGAGGGCTTCCTTCTCGCGAACCGGAGCCTGCCCTGGTGGGTGGTCGGACTCTCGGTGATGGCCACTCAGTTGAGCGCGATCACGCTGGTGGGCACCACGGGACAAGGCGCCACCGATGGCCTTCGCTTCATCCAGTTCTATCTGGGCTTGCCCGTAGCGATGCTTATCCTGTCGGTCACCCTCGTGCCTCTGTTGCACAATGCCAGGGTGTTTACAGCCTATGAGTACCTTGAGCGCAGGTTCGACGGGCGTACGCGCACGTTGACGAGCCTGCTCTTTCTCTGCTCGCGCGCGATGGCCACGGGGGTCGTGATCTCCGCTCCCGCGGTTATCCTGTCGGCTTTATTCGGGTGGTCGATGGGTTGGTCGGTCGCTTTCGTGGGCGTGCCTGCAGTCATATACGCATCGTTGGGAGGGGTACAGGCGGTAGCCTGGGCGGACGTAAAGCAGGTCATCATGATCGTCTTCGGACTGGCAGCGATTGCGGTCGTGCTGATCCTCAGGATGCCGGATGGGGTCGGACTAACCGGTGCGCTCAAGGTGGCGGGTGCCACAGGGCACCTCAAACCGTTCGATTTTCGTTTCAGCTTGACCGAGACCTACACGTTTTGGTCGGGGCTGCTCGGGGGCACCTTTCTGATGATGTCCTACTTCGGCACGGATCAGAGCCAGGTGCAGCGCTACCTGGCCGCCCGGTCCGTCAACGAAGCGCGCAGCTCGCTGTTCATGAGCGCATACTGGAAAATTCCCCTCCAGGCGCTGGTGTTGTTGATCGGCGTGCTCATCTTCTCGTTCTACACGTTCTCGCCACCTCCTCTGCTCTTCAATCCGGCGCACGACTCGGCGGTCAGGGCGAGCGACCGGGGTGGTGAGTACGCCCAGCTCGAGGAGAATTTTCGGTCGGCCTTGGCAGAGCGTCGCGCTGCTGCCCAGGCCGTCGCGAGGTCTTCCCGCGAGGGGGCCGTGGGCGCGCGTGCCGCGTTTGTGGTCAGCGAGACCCGCGTGGAAGATTTGCGCGGTGCCGCTTTGACGTTGGCGGGGGAGGTGACCGACGAGAATCCCCGCGACGTCAACTACGTCATCTCTGCGTTCGTGTTCAACGAGTTGCCGATCGGGCTGCCGGGTCTCTTCATAGCTGCGGTCCTCGCCGCGGCGATGTCGACGATCGCAGCCGAACTCAATTCATTGGCCACGGCATCCGTGATCGACATATACCGTCGTCGCCTGCGACCACGAGAGGGTGAGCGGCACTATCTGAGGGCATCCAAGATCGCCACCGCGTTCTGGGGGGCCTTCGCGTGTGTGGTTGCCGTGTACGCATCCCGCATCGGATCACTGATCGAAGTCGTGAACCGGTTCGGATCGTTCTTCTATGGCTCTATTCTTGGAGTTTTCCTGCTCGCTCTCATAGGCAGAGGGGAGCGGCGGGGTGCGTTTTACGGCCTGATTGCCGGTATGGTCACAGTGGGGTGTGTGAGCTACGCGGCGCCGTCGGTGTCGTTTCTCTGGCACAACGTGATCGGCGCGAGCACGGTGGTGTTGGTGGGCTTGGCACTGAGCGTTGCCGCGCCAGCAGACCCCGTTTCTGCGAGCGTCTCGTAAGCCCTTTTCCAGGCTTCACAAAATTCGCGCGTCCCGCTATTCTTCCCCTGCGGGATTCCTACCTTGCGCCCTCGTCCGGGGGCGATCTCTCCCGACTAAACCTGGTTCAGCAATCACGTGCCGGAGATGCCGGCCGGTTCGCTGTTCGCATATCTCTAAGGAAAATTTCTTGTCGTTCGAGGCATTCGATCTACACCCGACCCTGTTGCGCGGGGTGCGGGACCTCGGTTTTGTGCGTCCGACTCCCATCCAGACTGACGCCATCCCCCCCGGTCTAGCCGGGCGTGATCTGTTGGCCTGCGCAGTCACGGGCAGCGGCAAGACCGCTGCCTTCTTGCTCCCCATCCTTCATCAGCTGATGGATCGGCCGCGCGGAAGCACGCGCGCCCTGATCATTGCTCCCACGCGCGAGCTCGCGGCACAGATTTCGGCTGACCTTAAGAATCTGGCTGTGCATACGCGGATGAGTGCAGCGGTCGTGCACGGCGGCGTCGCGATGGGTCCGCAGGAGAAGGCGTTCCGACGGGGCGTGGATGTCATCGTTGCAACGCCAGGGCGCTTGCTTGATCACTTTCAGTACTCGTATGCGAAGTTGGCGGGTGTCGAGTACCTCGTCTTGGACGAGGCGGACAGGATGCTCGACATGGGATTCCTGCCCGACATCAAGAGGGTGCTGCGACACATCCCCAAGCCCAAGCAGACTTTTTTCTTCAGCGCCACCATGCCGCCAGCCATCCATGCGCTGACGCGCGAGATCCTACGGTCGCCCGCAAGCATCAATCTGGAGAGGCAGGCCGCGCCGGCGAGCAGCGTAGCCCAAGCAGTCTATCTGGTGTCGCAGGAACTCAAGGCGGGGTTGCTGGTTGCGCTCCTCAAGGCGGGCTCGATTCGCGAGGCGCTTGTGTTCACGCGCACCAAGCACCGTGCTAACCGTCTCTTCGAGCATTTGACCCGCGAGGGGATCTCCGTGGACCGTATCCATGGCAACCGCTCGCAGGCACAGCGCACCAAGGCATTGGCAGGATTCAAGAGCGGTCACTGCCGGGTACTTGTGGCCACCGACATCGCTGCGCGAGGAATCGATGTGGCGGCGCTCGGCCACGTTGTGAACTTCGATGTGCCTGCGGTGCCCGAAGACTACATCCACCGCGTCGGCCGTACTGGTCGTGCGGAGGCGACGGGGGAGGCTTTTACCTTCGTATCACGTGAGGAAGGCGGAGACCTGGCGCGGATCGAGCGAGCGGTAGGGAAGCAAATTCCTAGGGTCACGATGCCCGGCTTCGACTACAAGACCAAGCCAAAAGTCGCGCTCGAAGTGCCGCTCCGGGACCGGATTGCCGCCATCCGGGCCCGCAAGAGCGAGGAGCGCGCGAGGGCGAAGGTCAATGCGGATCGGCGGGACGCGCGTGGGCCAGGAAGCCAGCCGAGTCCTAATTCACGGAACTCGGCCGGTTCGAAAAGCACAGGGGGCCGGAATTCGCGCGGCCGCGGGCAGCGCTGACCGATAGCTAATGCGAGGGGGGTGGCCAAGTGGAAGCCCCCTGTCAGACAGCTCTGATCTCCCTGACTGCGATGGCGATTCCCTGTTTCTCGCAGCCGGATGCGCTTGCTATGTCCCCGGTCACGGAGACGAGCGCTCCCTGTGGCCACTGTTCCATTTCCCCCACGAGATTGTAGAGCACTTCACTTGAGTTCCGCATCGTGACGCCCCCCCCCCCTCAGTCATGATTTCGCCCACTACTCGCGCGGTTCCGTCGGCTGCGGTGACATGGAATCCGTCCGACCGTTGGCGGGGCTGCTGAGATCCGTACGACACCAAGACATAGTGCGGCTGGTCAACTTCTGCCCACGTAGGGACCGTGACGATCATGGTGAAGTTGCCATCCATATCAGTCACCGTCCGGCTGATGACCTCGTATGCGATCAGAGATCCGAACGAGATCCGCACGCTGGTGAGCGGTGGCAACCGAGCCATCCCAACAGTCACTTCGGTTCCGACCGCTCCGCCGCGGGGATAGATCACGACCGAATCCTGCTGAGACCGGGGAAGATGCATCATGATAGAATGACCGGTTGCGAGGGCGGCTGGGGACTAGAATCGCCCAACATGCTGCTTGGGGGTAGAACATTTCAAGGGAGGAAGGCGATTCGGCCCACCCTTCGGCAGCGGGACAGAGAATCGGCCGAGTAATACTTGCCGATGCTCAGGCTGCTTCAGCATCTAGAAAATGTGACCTGCTGGGTCCATATGAAGGTACGTGCATCCTGCCGGGGTGGTGGGTGGTGGGATTAGCGGCATAAATCATCGGTGAAAACGACCGTAGCGCGACCGAATTGGTGGGTTCTATTACACCCGTATACGCGCCAATGGTGGTACCCAGATGGTACCTAAAACGAGAAAGGGCCATCCTCTGAATGGATGACTAATCCCGTATGTCGTTGTGCTGCAACAAGTCGGGACGGCCGGATTCGAACCGGCGACCCCCTGAACCCCATTCAGGTGCGCTACCGGACTGCGCTACGTCCCGTGAACTGGACGGGAAGCTAACCACCCTATCCTGGGGGCTCAACCTGAGTTCGGCCCATCGATGTCTCCTGGTGCGTGGGCATCTCCCTAGTCAGCAACTCGCCACCACGCAGTCATGCACAATGGTGCAAGTCCGGATGCCGATGTCGCACTTGTACAAGCTGTTTTTCCGGATTGTTAGATGTCCTAAGCGCGACCGCTCATGAGAGCATCCGTGAACTTAGGGAAGCGTTGTGGAGCAAGCGCTTGCGGGCCTTCATGCGGTCCGTGCACAGGTTCTATACGGGCTCAATATCAGGGTTGACCCCCCCCGGGGGGCCGGGTATACTTCGGGCTCTCGTTGCGGGGTGGAGCAGTCCGGTAGCTCGTCGGGCTCATAACCCGAAGGTCGCGGGTTCGAATCCCGCCCCCGCTATGGTTTGGAGAAGCGTCGCCTCTGGCGGCGTTTCCGACGTTGGCGGGCCGCGCAGGCGAGCGCGCGGCAGCTTCAAGGATAGAACAGAACGGATGTCGAACCTGCCCGAACCGTGGTCCAGTTCGCGCCGTCGGGCGGGAGGGGGACGCTGGTAGGACAGCCTGCGGCGGTCCTCCGAAGCTCCCGCCCGAGTCACCAAGGCCCGGGCGGTTTTTTGCGGCCAGGTAGCTCAGTTGGTAGAGCACACGACTGAAAATCGTGGTGTCGGCGGTTCGATTCCGCCCCTGGCCACTGGGCACAGTCGGTAGGCACGCCGTCCGATGGAGTTGCTAGGTCCGTAGCTCAATTGGTAGAGCACCGGTCTCCAAAACCGGGGGTTGGGGGTTCGATTCCCTCCGGGCCTGTGTAACGGGGATCCCGCCGAGAGATTGGCCCTCATCGTCTAACGGCTAGGACACCACTCTTTCAAGGTGGGAACCGGGGTTCGATTCCCCGTGGGGGCATTTACTGAGCAGGAAACGCTGTGTTGAGATATTTGGGGCTGTAGCTCAGTTGGTTAGAGTGCCGGTCTGTCACACCGGAGGCCGCGGGTTCGAGTCCCGTCAGCCCCGCTCAGAGAGTGCGAGATGTTTGAGAAGACTAGGTGGTCCTCGTGACGGGGCCGTAGCTCAGTTGGGAGAGCGCTTGAATGGCATTCAAGAGGTCAGGGGTTCGATTCCCCTCGGCTCCACTCCGCGTCGTGTTCCCAGGGGAAAGCGACACGGGCTCGGGTGGCGGAATTGGTAGACGCGCAGGATTCAGGATCCTGTGGGGGAAACCCCGTGGGGGTTCGAGTCCCCCCTCGAGCATTGCCCACGTGCTGAAACTGGTAGACAGGCTGGTTTGAGGGACCAGTGCCTGAAAGGGCGTACAGGTTCGAGTCCTGTCGTGGGCATTTTTTGCGCCCGTAGCTCAATTGGATAGAGCGTCTGACTACGGATCAGGAGGCTAGGGGTTCGAGTCCCTTCGGGCGCATGTGGGATGGGCTCAGTAGGTGGAAATGGGAATGGGCGCGTAGCTCAGTTGGTTAGAGCGCTACGTTGACATCGTAGAGGTCAGAGGTTCGAGTCCTCTCGCGCCCATGGGCATGGGGCCGTAGCTCAGATGGGAGAGCGCCGCGTTCGCAATGCGGAGGTCAGGGGTTCGATTCCCCTCGGCTCCATCGTGCCACCATAGCTCAGCTGGTAGAGCACGTCATTCGTAATGACGGGGTCGTCGGTTCAAGTCCGACTGGTGGCTCTGTTGCTGTTTTCAGTTGTGGCCCCGTGGTGTAACTGGCAACACGTCTGATTCTGGATCAGAAGAGTCCTGGTTCGAGCCCAGGCGGGGCTACCTGGAGGGATGGCCGAGCGGCTCAAGGCGGCGCCCTGCTAAGGCGTTGGGCTCACAAGGCCCACGTGGGTTCGAATCCCACTCCCTCCGTTTGCCACTCGAAGGCCTGGACCCAAGGGCCGACGGGTGTACCCAGGACGGGTGGCCGAGTGGCTTAAGGCGCACGATTGGAAATCGTGTGGGTG
>Ga0115002_10008022_pt1 | contig 11765 bp, 7 predicted proteins | sample ArcticOcean_MG_C_8_FD_89576 | JGI IMG/M metagenome (GOLD analysis project Ga0115002, IMG submission 89576) | Marine microbial communities from western Arctic Ocean - ArcticOcean_MG_CB11_86 | ecosystem: Environmental > Aquatic > Marine > Oceanic | place: Arctic Ocean: Canada Basin | collected...
GCTCCCAAGATCACACACCACCACAAAGGTGAATCACCTGCGGTTTCCATATTCCCCAAAATGGTTGCCAGCATCGCAGCAAGCGGAATGTTATCGGTCACCGAACTTGCAATCGCAGACAACGCTAATAAAAACCCGGATGCCAGTTGATCGGGCAGTTGCAATAGGCTTAAAATTCCTTGCCCCATTACATCAAGCACTCCTGCATGTTCCATCGTGTTGATTACCACAAATAGGCCTGCGAAGAACGCTAATAAATCCCAATCGACTGCCGAGTAAAACTTATCAACCTCATGTTTGTAGGCAATTAGCACAATGCCAGCGAACAATAAGGCAACAAACCCCATGCCTAATTCTTTCAAAATCGGGATTTGACTTTGCCCCGCAAGGCAGCCAATAAAAAGAACCATCACGCCGACGGAAAACCAAAAGAACTCTTCGCTGGGAATGCTTTCATTTTCATCAAAACGGTTAACTAATTCTTTGGCTTGAGCCCGTTCCGAATCAGTTTTAAGAGAGGCGATTTTGAATTTCCATTTGCCCATTAGTAATGTCGCAAGCGTGGCGATTGCGACATACGGGGCCGCAACCAGAAAGAACGTGACAAAACTAATGCCCGCTGCCTTGCCCACAATAATGTTGGGAACACTGCTGATTAATGTCAGTAAGCCACCCACATTGGTCAGCAGTCCTTCGACAAATAGGAAACCTAATAGCAGATCGTTTCTGTTGAGCTTGTTCAGCGAAACCGTTGTCAAACTACCGATGATAATCATTGCAGTTACGTTATTCAGTACGGCAGAAAACAAAACGGTCAGCAGCCCGTAAGCGATGAGAAGCTTCCAAGGATCGCCACCCGTTTGTTTCGTCACCTTAATCGCTAGCCAACTAAAAATCCCCGATCGGCTGGTCACCTCGACAAACAGGCTAGCGCCAAGAATAATAGTGATCACTCCCCATTCGATGGCCGGGATATAGATAGGCAGTTCTAAATCATGACCGTCGGGAAGATGCACCGTACCGAATGTCAACAAATCCAACAACGTTGCAGTCACCAAACAAAGTCCGGCAAAACTTCCCACGATGATCGATTTCTTTGCATGGATTTTTTCTTCGAAAGCCAAAGCAGCAATCATTGCGAACAGAATAAGGGCAAACAAGCCTGTCACCCATCCCTGAACTTCATGTAATGTTTCTGCATGGGCCGTCTCTGCAAGTAGCAGACTCCAACTGCTCAACATTGGCAGAAGTCCTTCTCAACAAGTGTTTTTACGGGATCACATAAGCTGACAGCAGACCAGCACATGTGTTTCAAAGCAGCAGCAATGGTACATCGATCATTTCAACGCTAATTGAATACGCCATTCCGTGCATGGCGAGCTGATCATCATCCTTGGTGTTTGTGATCAACAAGTCGATGGCATGGTTTTTAATCAATTGTTGATACACTTTCAAATGGTGACCGCGGGTCACATCTGACTTGACTGTCAGCTCGGGAACTTTCTCTTTCAGCCTTTCGGCACACGTCTTGATGAAATCTTCTGCTTCCTTTTGGAGCTGTTGACCCAACAATTCGCGGGCCAGTTCTGTATCGATTTCAGGGATGCGCTCGAATGCCTGAATGTATCGGTTGAAGACGATATCGTCTTCAACGTGGCTTAACCAGATTTCGCCATCCGACGGGCAAAACCTCACGCCGTAATTTATCAACCGGCTATCGCCAGAGATATGGTCGGTGACCACCATCACCTCTCGGCAACTTTTACCGGCAAGGGACTTCGGATCGGATGCAGTTCCCGGCAATAACAGCACGGGTACTTTCGACGCTTGTGTTAGCACATCAACATAAACGCCCAAACTGTGTTGTGGGACCAGAGACTTTTCCTGTAAATGCCGATGTGTGATAATAAGGTCAGGTCGGTCGTCGCTTAGTAATTCTAATAATTGCTGCACATTTGAAAAACTGTCACCTGTGTGAACAGTCCATGTTTCGGAATTCTGCAAACCAGGAAAATAATTCAACAAAGACGTTTTCAGACTTTCAGCAGAATCAGATCCGCCATCAGTAATCAAAGACACCTGATTAATATTGATCGACTCAAATAGAAAGGGTTCACGTTCTGCGCGGCGAAAAATTGATTGAAATTCGTCAATTTGATCGGAACTCATATTAAACCTATCACAAACTAATCAAATATTATTAATTGGGTTAGGAGCTACACAAAATATAACAAGCCTGGATTTGATACTCCAACTGGCATAAGCACAAATTATGAGATTGCCATTAGATATCCGCGTATGATAAAACCCCGCCAGTTCCCACCAGCGAGGCAAATTTCAAAAGTGGAACTTGCCCCCGGCCAAACTCTACACAGTTGTGATTTTTCGGCTTGCTATTTCTCGCAACATTCTGGAGTTTTGAGCGCGAGTTTTCGTTCAACGGTCGCTTCAGCTGAAACTCAGCGCTCCGTTTGCACTTAAACTCCGATTTCCGTAGCTTTGCGATGACGTCTGAGTTTATTTAACCGACGCGGTCCGACTCCCTCTGTCCAAAACATAACTTAAGATCGTAATCGCCAACGGTCGCTCAGACGTAGGGATAGATTTCAGTTTAGGTGCCCAGGCCACTTTTTTAATATGTTCATCTTTCAGAAATGGGAAATTGGTTACAAAGAACGCACCAGTTCCACAACGGATAGGATTGACCGACGCGAGTGCCATAAGCTGAGTCGGCGAACCGGTAGATTGCCTTCTCGGGATCCGAGTCCCTCAGGTTCCCGAATGAGAAGGGGCGTAATGTGGTGAGTGTTTGCCCCACGACAAAGCCCGTCTTGTTTCGACGTTCGCGATTCTCGAAGCGAAGCACGGTGATTCCACCGTCTTCGTCAACGTAGCGAACCGGTGCTCGCGCGTAGGCGTCGCCGACGAGCATGTTGGTGACATAGAAGGCTCCTTCAGCAATCAGTGGTTTAAGTCGATAACCGATGTGTCCGTCGATGAGTAGTTCGGTTGTTGACTGGTCAGCAACCGAAGGGCCTTTTCGGATTCCGACGATTGTCCCGACTCGACCTGCATAAGGCAGACCGTAGCTGAGCGTGTATGGCATTTCTGCTTTCAGAGCTGACGCCAGCCGGATTCGAATGAGCGTTGGCGATTCAAGTTCGACTGCCGTGATCACTGAGACCGTCCTGGCTGCGTCTCGGATTTGAAATCCGTTGAGCGAGTGGAAACCACTGCCCATCGAATAATGTTCGCGAGGAAGGAACGTCTCATCCAAAACCAACGGAGGCCGAGGAACCAGGAAGTCCACCAGCACACTGGCCCGATCAGGTGTGATCCATGCCTTTCGCGGACGCAGGGGCTGCCAAGCCTCGCCTTCCGTGAGGACGCGGTGAACGACCTTGGCAACTTGCTCACCGTACCAGCGTTCGCCATCTGCTGACATGTGAATCGGATCTCCATACTTCCCCGCGTAGCGACTGTTGATGGCACTCGGCACCATGTAGTGGGGCCCAACCATCGTGATGTTGGGATCGCGGTCCGCTGCCATCAGTTGAGCCTCGCCAGCCGGGCCCAGCGTCTGGTAGGTGAACAAGGGGATTTCACCGGCTTGCCCTGTGATTATCTGCAGATCGTGAGACCATTGCTTCCGGTAATTGATTAGCCGGTCGCGATACCATTGCTGTCCTACTGGTCGTATGAGTTCTTTCTCCCATCGATTGGGCATGATGCCACCAGTCGGACCGCCATTCGCTTCGCCCTGCATCCAAATCAAAGCGGCGATTGCAAAATCTTTGCCAGACGATTCAGCTTGAACTCTGGCGCGACGAGCGTCGTCGAGACTCGTCTGGTAATAGCCGCCGCCATGCCGTCTTGTGGCTGGAGTACGGGAATCGGTGGACTGATCGACTTTGGAAAGCTCATCAATAAAACGTCCTCCCTGACCCGCATAAGCGGTCAGAAAGTGAGGAGCCTCTTTCTCAAGCCCGGCGCGGTTGTGATTAGAACCGAATGAACTGGCTTTCAAATGATCCGCCAGGCCGTTGGCGATTGTTTCACCCAGTCCTCCATTTGCCTTCGCGGTGAGAGGCACAAAGACGAACTGCTCATCGGGTCGCTCTTTTGGCTTGTCACAGTGATTGGCGTAAACCCAGGTGCGCACCCCGCGTTTGAACTTGTAGTTTCCCCATCCCGGATCGGTCGGCGTGACGAGTGGCAAAGACTCGCTACCGTCGCACAGAGATTGCCCCATAAGCCACAAGCCAACAATGTGCTTTTTGAGAACAAGCCTTTCCGAGGGCGGATTCGGCTTCTCTTCAGCACACAGCGACGATAGCAAAAGCACAACTAGGAAGGAACACACGCACAAATTGCGAAGTTTCGATTTCATTATGGCATTACTTCTGAATAATGACCGTGCTGTCTTTCATGGCATTCTAGCAATTTTAGTGAAAGTTTTCGACACTCTATCGCTTTCTAAATTTCACGAACTTTTTCGCAGGATGACATGGCACGCGAAAGTCGAGGCATGTCCATAATCAACACTACGAGAACTCTCACAAAAGAGTATGGAATGTCGTGGTAAACAGCACGGTTGGCAGCATCAAAAGACACGGACCGAAATGCCCCCACCATAATTTAGGAGATGAATTACCTGTGAAGGTTAAGTTACTTCCACCCGTAAAGACTGAGGTGACGAGGCTCAACGTGATCGATAGGACTCTCACCGGCCAACGACAGCACGATACCCATCGTCACCGGGCCTGCCAAAAACTGGGTTCCACCACCGGTGTGTGTACCGAGAACGACCAGATCAAACTTTGTAAATTTCTGTTGGTTCTTATCGTAGGTTGCGTAGCCGAGGAGGGTTGCGTCGAAACTTCGTTCGGGCCTCCGCGGGATGCGCGCCTCGCGAACGATGCCCCACCTCGGCGTGTCATCCTGTGCCGAGTGGACCGCTCCGTTGAGGCGAATGGAGACGAGATTCTTGCTTACCGATAGAACGGTCGAGGTGAGCTTGGCCGTCTTCACACAGCGGTCCGGGTACGGATCGCAAAACGTACGCACCGTGTCGAGGAAGTGGTACTTGGCCAGACGCATCATCAGTGCCGCGGGAATGTCGTGAGTCGCTCCTCGCTTGAGAGTAGCTGACAGAAATTGTGCCGCTTCGTCCTTACCGAACCAAGCGAAATCCTGATTACATTCGACGATACCTCGGGCTCGACGACCGGTCGGCCTGGGAGAATAAATTTCCCTAAGTGTTACCTTCAGGACCAGTCCATCCTTCGGATATTTCGACCTAGCTGTTTTCGAGTTGCCGCCGACTGGGCTTCCCAGCCGTTCTTTTTTTGAAAGGGCTTTGTATTTCTTGAGCCCGTTGGCCAGGAATTTGATGAGTTCATTCGGTGTGTGGTTGTGCCCATTATCGATCAGGATTCCACTGGGGGTGACGATGTAAGTCCCCTGGGTGGTCGGCAGGTGGCTGAAGTGTCGCTTTCGGATTTTCCAATAGACATTTGAGCCCAAGTCATAGCCACGTTCGACTTTCGTGACTTCGTCCGCGGCCGGGATGAAAGGCTCGACCAATTTGGCGATATTGGGACTAGTCCAGGCAGACTGCCTGTCTGTCTTTCACGCCGTTGAATCACGTCATTCCACAGGGATGACCGTTCATGATCCACAGCAGAATTGGCTTATCCTCTTTACGTGCTTCTCCAATTGCCTTGGTGAAGTTCGGGCGCCATGGAATTTCGTTCCAGTGTGTTTCGACGGGAGGTTTCTGCAGGGTCTTGAGGATCGCGGGGTAGGTCTTTTCGGTGAGCGTTGTTTTCCGCGTAATTTCCCGTTGTGCCAGCGCCGAAGACGCAACGATCAGAAAAAACAGAATCGCGATAAGTGAATAGCATCGCATGGAGACCTCCGATCAATAAATAAGCGTTGAACATTGTTAACGGGCCTGCATAATTATGTAACACCGCAGTCGCGAAAAGGGACCGCCATTCCCAGCCCGGCTTGAATTAGACGGGGTTTTCCATTTGGATGTCCCTGAAACCCGTCGGAGAAAAATACTCAGACGACATCCAAGCACCTTGAAAATCAGGAGCCCACGCGTCCTATATTTTCTCACGACATTCTGGAGTTTTGAGCGTGGACAATGCGGCGGACGGGAACTAGACTCCGTGCAGAAGCATATTTCTTGTCGGAGCACGCAACGGGGCTTCCACCGAAGCAATAGCACGAAGTCGCAGTCTTAGGACGGACGAAAACTGCGGCGCTCAAACGAACGTTTGATTCGCTGGCTGTAAAACTGTCGGCGATTGGCCACACGGTACGAATTTCACGCTCACCACTTTTTACACTTTTACTCAATTTGCTTACTTGGTTGTCGTCCTGAGACGGTTTTAAAATACCTTCTACCATAGACTGGAAACATGATGGATTTTCAGCAGAGGCTTCTCAAATTTGTGGACGGCGAGGGACATGGGACTGGGGGTATTCCTGTCCCTGTGTTGGATGAGTCTTTAGCAAAGACTCTCCTTCTTCGTATTGAGAATATACGGTGGTATCTAAACCGGTACAGTTTAGAGCTAAATTTTGACCGTGGACTCCTCTCCCGCGATGAATTCATCGATTTTGCTCGAAATTGTGGATTCGATGGTGTTCAATTACATAACGCTAAGGGCGGGCCGCGCGTTTGCCTTACTGGCAATTCAGATGAATTTCTCAAAAAGATGGCCGAGCAGGAAGGTCAACGCAAATTAGACATCCAGCTTGACATTAGCACTACCTCAAAAAGTGACATTGAGGATGTCTCCCGCGTTGCGCGCGCCATGGGAACTCGCGTGATCCGATGCTATATTCGAGCGGGAGGAACCATCAAAGAGATTCTCAAGACAGCCGTGAACGAGATGAGTTATGTTGCAGAAATAGCCGAAAAATGGGACCAGGAATTTTTGCTTGAACAACACGAGTTACTGACCGGCTATGAAATGCTTGATGTCATAGAACGGGTTGGACATCATCGGATTGGTATTTTATTCGATTTTGGCAATCCAGTCGCTGCCGGCCGGGAGCCACTCGACGATTTGATGGTGATGCGTGACCATATCAGAGGTGCCCACTGTAAAGATGTTCGTATCCTCGGAGTCGAGGGAATTCGCGTTAAGCTCGGAGTTGAAATGGGATCTGGTCATCTCAACCTGGAGAAGATGTTTTTTGATCTTCTCTGCCTTGGATCCGACGAACCCCAAGTCAAATTTTTTGCCATACAGATGGTCGTGGATTACCTATGCTTAAGCAACAGGTCTCCTTCGGGATCTAAGAAGAAAGTATTCGCAAAGCGCAATACTAGTGATACCGCATTTCCAAAAAACGTTACCAAGCGAGCTCTGGAGAAAAGGCTCAAGAAGGAAAGATCTGACGCGCAAGCTGGCTTTCAAGTCGCAAAACACCTCGTCGAAGATTTGCGAAAACTATTGTCAGAGTATCTTGATGACCAACGTTCGACAGAGAGTGCAAAGTGAGCTTCCCCGAGGCACTGTCTCATCCAGGGTATCGTGCTGGCTACGCCTAGTCCGGGTCTCCTACGGACCGACCCGGCGGAGCATGTGCACTGGCACCATCGAACAGCGGGTAACTCTACAGGTGATATGCGAAAACTGTTTCTAAACAACTTCAAGATGGGATCATTCAAGCGAAACCGTGGAGGACCATGGGGAGGCGATGGCAGAAATCATTTGAGCGGAGCGGCACGTGTCGGGTCGTCGATCTGGCGAAGCACCTTGGTGTTTGTCACGTGACGGTCGCGCGAATTGTCACTCGATTACAGGGTAAGAGGCTCTTGAGGACGGAAAAATACTGCCCTCGCGGGGTCAAATTATTAAGCCGAAACTTAACTCCAAACGGTTCAAGAATTTGTGAGTATTCGGTTCCACGGTACTCGCTGACCAGAGCATTGGCCGTGGATTTGGGATTTCCGCCACTTTTTAAATGATCGCTTCAGCCGGAATCCAGCGTTCCGTTTGCACCTAAACTCCGGTACGGTTGCAATTTCTGAGAGACTGTTCGACGGACTCTTCAGAGAGGAACGTTTATCGGGCTAATCGATGAATGTTCGACATCAGAGCCACGCACGTCAGGAAGCGGGCGTGTCGTGAGACGTTCGTCAGCCACTGGTCGGCCCTCCCTGACGGTCGCGGCTCTGCGTGATCAATCCGAAGTCTCGAAAGCGACAATCTCGTCTATTCTGGTTCTCAATCGTCAGACAGACTATGATGGTGGCTTATCTCGTTAACGCTGCCTGATTCTTCTATGGATGATTGCATGAATTTTCAATACCTTATTTTTAGCTTCTGCATAGCGGTCCTGGCGTGCCTACCACGGGCGAAAAGCGATGATGTTTTGTTCGAGAAAACTGTTGCCCCCATTCTCATCAAAAACTGTCTGGGCTGCCATAACCCCAGCGACCCCAAAGGCGAACTGGACCTTTCAGTAAAGGCGTCGCTGTTAAAAGGTGGAGAAAGTGGCACGGCTGTTGTTGCTGGGAAACCGAACGAAAGTTATTTGATCGAACGCATCACCGATGGTTCAATGCCCCCCGAAGACAAAGGTGGCCCGCTGACGAAAGAAGAAATTGAAACGCTCACTTCTTGGATCAAGTCGGGGATCACTTGGCCGGAAAAAAGAATTCTCAGTTCATTAGAACTAACCACCGACAAACGGGCGGGCGTCGATTGGTGGTCGCTGCAACCGATCTCTCGACCTGCCGTTCCAAAAGTGAAAAACTCAAACTGGTTGAAGACGCCCATTGATGCGTTCGTTCTGAGTCGGTTAGAACAGCAAGAAATTCAACCCGCGAAACAGGCTGAAAAACGAACGCTGATCCGCCGGGCGACTCTCGATTTGCTCGGCCTGCCTCCGACTCCCGCAGAGATTGACCGGTTCCTTGCCGATGATAGACCGGATGCTTACGAGCAATTAATCGACCGGTTACTGGCGTCACCTCGCTACGGCGAACGTTGGGGCAGGCATTGGCTCGACGTGGTTCGATACACCGAAAGTGACGGATTTGAACACGACAAGTTTCGCCCGTACGCCTGGCGGTACCGCGATTATGTCATCGATAGCTTCAATTCCGACAAACCGTACAACCGTTTTGTGACCGAGCAACTGGCTGGCGACATGCTACAGCCGACAACCCGTGACGGCTTGGTTGCCACCGGGTTTTTGGTGGCAGGCCCGTGGGATGAAGTACAATACGTGTCAGCCAGTCAGGCCGAGCGCAAACGGGCCCACGAAGAACAGATAGCAGAAATTTTGGGCACGATCTCGCAATCATTCTTCGCAATGACGGTCAACTGTGCCCGCTGCCACGATCATAAATTCGATCCCTTTCCGCAGACCGATTACTATTCGATGAAGGCGGTCTTCGACGGGGTCGACCATTCCCAAGGCAGAACGGTGGGGAACCGTTCGATCTTCACGCCCGCAGAAAAACAAAAACACGCTGCCACCATTGCCCCAATCAACGAAAACATCAAACAGTTAAAATCGCTCATTGCAGATATCGACAGTCAACTCCCGCAGCCGACAACAATCGCCGATGCCAAACGGCTGCCGGATACGCTTGTTCCAGGGAAGTTCGGCCAAGCCCTAAACACCAAAGTCAACACAGCCTCGCTGCCTTCCCGAAAATCGCTTCACGAGCCTCCGGTTACTGTTGAATGTTTCGCCAAGCTCAACAGTAAAACGGGTTTCAACGTACTCGTGGCAAACAATTTGAAAACGTCGTCGGCCCATTGGGAGATTTATTCGTTCGCAGGAGCAGGCGATTTCAGTGCCTATTTGCCCGGCTACAAACCGAACACCGTACGCTCGGGCGTGAATATCACCGATGGGAAATTCCATTACCTGGCCATGCAATTCAACGGCAAACAGCTTCGATTATTCGTCGATGCCAAGTTGGTCAAAGAGGAAACACTGACCAAACAGGCTGGCACCGCAGAAATTAGCAAACTGTATCTCGGCGGGTACCCGCCTCAGAAAATCGGCTGTGACGGCGTGCTGGATGAAGTTCGCATCTCGCAGGGGATACGTTCAATTGAATACATTCCAGAAGGCCCGCTTCTAGCCGATGAGACCACGCTTGGGTTATGGCGGTTCGATAAAGTCGAGAACAACCAATTCGCCAATTATAATCCAGCACGATCCGATAAAAACGTGAAGCAACTGCAAGCCAAACGGTTGGCGCTCAACGAACAACTCAAAAAGTCTCAACAGGAATTGAATTCGCACACCGTTCCGTTGGCCTATATCGGCTACCGAAATCAACCCGCCCCTACCCAGGTTTTACTTCGTGGCGATCTGAAAACCCCCGGGCCGGAAGTTGTCGCGGCAGGTTTCGCGACAATTAAAAACCCAAACTCAGACTTCGGCCTGACATCAAAATCGGCTGAAGGCACTCGACGAGTAAAATTTGCCGAGTGGGCCACGTCGCCCGAGCATCCGCTGACGGCCCGCGTGATTTCCAACCGGGTTTGGCAGTATCATTTTGGAATGGGTCTTGTGAAAACGCCCAGCGACTTCGGGTTTAACGGCGGACGACCAAGCCACCCGGAATTGCTCGATTGGCTGGCAACCGAACTCGTACGTAATGGTTGGAGTATCAAACACCTACATCGCCAAATCATGCTTTCAGCGTCGTTTCGACAGGCAGCGGCCATCAATCAACGAGCCGTAAAGTTGGACCCCGAAAACCGTCTCCTGTGGAAGTTCTCGACGCGTCGGTTGGAAGGTGAAACAATCCGCGATGTATTGTTGGATGTAAGCGGCGAACTCAATCAAAAAATTGGCGGTCCCAGTTTCCAACCGTTTACCGTAACCGTTTTCAACACTCATTTTTACCATCCGTTCGACAGCGATAAAGCAGCATACAACCGTCGAACTATCTACCGGGCCAACGTAATGACCGGTCGCAGCCCACTGCTTGATGCCCTCGACTGCCCGGCCCCATCGATCTCGGCTCCCAAACGTCGGACCACCATCACCCCCCAACAAGCTCTCGCTCTCATGAACGATTCGTTCGTTCTACGGCAAGCAGACCGATTGGCAGATCGAACCCAGAAAACTGTCGGCGGCGATTTGAACCGACAAGTCTCGCACATCTATCTAACAACGCTCGGTAGACTGCCAACGGAAAACGAAACCACCGAAATGACCACACTCATCAAACAACACGGCCTAAAGACCGCCTGCTGGGTTCTGATGAATTCTAGCGAGTTTCTTTATCTCAAATAATCATTTTGTGACGAACGCCAATGACACATAAACCGAATCCATGCGTTAGAACGCCACAAACGTTTCTCGACCGTAGGCACTTTTTAAATAACTCTGCCACCGGTTTAGGGGCAGTCGCACTCGCTTGGATGCTGGACCGCGACGGTTACGGACAAGCTGCAAACAAAACGTCCACTATCACGGGCCGCTTGGCGGGCATTCCACACTTCCCACCCAAGGCCAAACGCTGCATTCATATTTTCTCGCCGGGAGGCGTTAGTCATGTCGATACGTTCGATTACAAACCGGAACTCGAAAAACGGGACGGCACGAAACTTTCCGGTAAGGGAAAACTTGATCCATTTTTTGGCAAGCCGGGCGTGCTGCGGAAATCGTTTTATAAATTCAAACAGCACGGCGAAAGTGGTTCCTGGGTCAGCGAACTGTTCCCGCATTTGGCCACCTGCGTCGATGACATGACGTTTTTCCAC
>Ga0115002_10008024_pt1 | contig 11761 bp, 10 predicted proteins | sample ArcticOcean_MG_C_8_FD_89576 | JGI IMG/M metagenome (GOLD analysis project Ga0115002, IMG submission 89576) | Marine microbial communities from western Arctic Ocean - ArcticOcean_MG_CB11_86 | ecosystem: Environmental > Aquatic > Marine > Oceanic | place: Arctic Ocean: Canada Basin | collected...
CGGTAGGTTTAGGAAAAGTCGCCAGCAAATTTGTGCAGGACGCCGTCACCGGTATCTACCTAGCAAAATCCGCGAATTTGACCGAGATCGCCCACGCGCTGGATGAAGACATCGCCATTCACGCGACGCAAAAACGTCTAAGCCGAAATCTAGGACGCGCCAACGTTCGCGATGCGGTGAGCCAAGCTCTGCTTACCATGGCAGCGCGACGGGTGCACAAGGACGCCATGCTGAACGTGCACGTGCGCGACCTTACAAAACGCTATGCGCGCAAAATGCAGGATCTTTTTTCTCCTGAACCGTCCCCGGGACAGCACCCGAATGGGTACCGAATCTGCGAGGTCGTGGCGTGCGAGCCAGATAGCGACCGCTCTACTCCGATTGCCGCACACTTGTGGTCCTGCCATGCACCTGGTTTCACTACCGACAGCGAAGAGATCATTGCAACCATTCGTCGGGTACTGGCGGCCACCAATGGTCGGGGCATCATTCATCCAAGCCCGAGTATCTATGACCACGGCACGAGGGTTGAAGATCTAGCTGCCATCGAAGGCATGCGTGGATTACTCTACTTGGGAACGCCGGACCCTGAACAGGGCAAGCGCCGGATTTACCGGCATAAATCAATGAATGACGGCGAAATAGCCGACATCTGCGATCTGCCTTATGGCGTGACGCTATACAAAATGCATCCGGATGCTCGGGGAGAATAACGCATATTCACTGAGTACGGATCAGTCAAAGTGGCCCATTCATCCTTGCCCGACCGTTTGGGATCATTGGTCATTAACCGCTACGACACTTCCGCGGTGCGCGGTCTACCCAAACAGCCGTATTTGGCGTTTTCGACCGTCCCGCTGAAGAACACTCATGCCGCACTAACCGGCGTGGCATCCGTCCTTGTGTCGGGGCCACAAACCGTGGCGGCGAATGTCCAGCACAAAGACAGCTACAATTTGGCCGGCTTAAGAGTGCTCTCCTATCGTCGCATGCAAACCCTGCTAACGCTGTTGCAGGCGACCACGTTCTATGAGGCCGCGGTGACGAGGCGTGCTCGCATCATTGATATTTCAGGATCGCTCAAGCCACAGCCCGGCAATCACCCAAGGACGTTCTTGCTACCTGAAACGGCCAACCAACAACCCTCTTTGCGCATCCGCCGGTAGATTGAAAAAGCAGCGCCGCTGCACCGCAACATACGCTACGATGGATCCACGTTACGCACGAAGAAATCCAAATTGCAGAGCAATACAGCCGAGCGGACCCGCAAATTTGACCTAAAAACGAAACTGTATTTCGCCTCCGGATCGATTGCCATATCGGTATCCGGAGCGGCAGGTATTACCACCCTGCTCTACTACAATCAAGTACTCGGGGTCCCGGCAAAGCTCTGCGGCATAGCCTTTCTGATTGCGAGCCTCGTTGACGCGGTCACCGACCCTCTCGTCGGCAGCCTATCCGACGGTTGGCGCTCGCGATGGGGGCGTAGACATCCTTTTATGGTTGCGTCCGCCATTCCATTTGCGGCCTGCTTGTATTTCACCTATCAACCGTGGCCAGGTTTGTCAGAGACCGGACTATTCATTTGGCTAACCTGCGTGAGTGTGCTCGGTCGTACCGCCGCAACCCTCTTCGTCGTACCGCACAACGCCATGGGCGCGGAGATGACCGATGACTATCACGAACGAACATCTGTCTTTGGCTACAACTACATCGTCTCCTATGTCGGCGGGTTCGTCCTCGGTTTGTTCGTCCTTCTCGTCGTCTTTCCGACAACGTCGGACTATACGAACGGCATGCTCAACCCGGATCGCTACATCATTCTCGCAAGCCTCTGCGCGATAGTTACGCCGATTGCCATCCTCTACTGTGCCTGGGCGACGCGCGATCAGATTCCGCACTTACATGCCATGACCGATAACAAGCGGATCGTTAGCATCCGCGCATATGTTCGCGACATCTGGTCGCTCATGCACAACCGCTCCTACCTTGTCATGACCCTTTGCTGGTTCATCCTGGCGACCACCGGGGGCATCCTTGGGGTCGTGTTCACCTATTCGTACATCTACGGGTTTGAACTGTCCACAGAGAAGCTGAGCATCCTGCGTTTCGCCGCGATCCCGGGATTCTTCCTGATGATCCCCCTCGCCGCATGGCTCACTAAACGCCTGGACAAGAAGCACACTTTGATCATCACCGGATGGTCTTCGCTATTTTTCATCGGTCTGCCGATCGTACTACGAATGCTTGGACTGTTTCCGCAGAACGACTCGGACTGGCTCATCCCGGCGTTTTTTACAGTCGCGATCATGAGCGGCATCCTCACCCCGGTCGTTCCCATTACCGTGGACTCGATGATGACGGACGTGGCCGATGAACACGAACTGAGAACAGGCATGCGATCCGAAGGCGCCATCTTTGCCGTCAAGGCATTTGCAATGAAGCTGACTGCGGGAATCGGCGGCATGTTTGCCGGCTTCGGTCTAGATATAATCGGGTTCCCACAGAACGCTGTGCCGGGCGAGGTAGCGCCTGAGATCATTACGCGCTTGTTCTTCCTAAACGGTCCGCTGTATTGGATGATTTGCGGATTCGGCTACTGCTTTCTATTCTTCTATACACTCACGCAAAGTCGTCACAAGAGCATTCTCGAAGAACTCGCGCAGCGGCGCGTCTCCGCAGTCGACTGAATAAACCACCGACCTGCAAATTGAAACGGTGAGACGGCTGGCTCGATCTGTATGTAGGCGCCGAAACCAGGCCCGGCGGCCCCACAACATTCGTTAGCCAATTGTTTCGTAACAACCGCGATGGGACCTTTACCGATGTGGCCGCCGATGTCGGTCTTGACGTTGTCGGATATGTTAAAGCAGTCGCATGGGGCGATTACGACAATGACAACCGTCTCGAACTGTACGTTTCGCGCCCTCGCGAGCCGAATCAACTCTTCCACAATGAAGGACCCTCCACATCGGGTAAATGGTCGTTCCTCGAAGTCGGTGCACAAGCCGGCGTGCAGAAACCCCTCGACAGCTTCCCGAGCTGGTTCTTCGACTATGACAATGATGGTTGGATCGACATTTTCGTCAGTGGCAGCAGAGGCTCCTTGGGACAAGTGGCGGCCGAATCTCTCGGCGAAACGCATGGCGCCGAATTACCAAAACTGTATCGAAACAATCGAGATGGCACGATCAGTGATATGACCAAGGCCGCACACCTCGACAAAATAATGCTCACCATGGGGTCAAACTTTGGTGATCTTGATAACGACGGTTACCTCGACTTCTACGTTGGCACCGGCGCGCCGGATCGCGTTTTCTAATGCCCAATCGAATGTTCCGTAATGACGGTGGGCGCGTGTTCCAAGAAGTCACCACGTCTGGCGGTTTCGGTACCATCATGTAGGGCCACGGCGTGGCATTCGGGGACATTTATCAAGACGGCGATCAAGATCTCTATGTCGTGCTCGCGGCGCATACGAAGTCGATCTCGCGCAGAACGAATTATTCGTCAATCCCGGCCACGGTAACAATTGGATCACGCTCCGGTTGCAAGGGGTCGCGATGAACCGCGCAGCCGTCGGCGCACGCATCAAGGTCTCGGTCACTACACCTTCTGGCGATCGTGATATCTATAGCACGGTAGGCAGCGGAGGCAGTTTCGGCGCTTCGAGCCTGCAACAAGAAATTGGTCTTGGCAAAGCAACTGCGATACGCGAGCTCGTCATTACCTGGTCCTCATCCGGGCAATCCGATGTATACGAAGGCGTCCTTCCAAATCAAGCCTATGCGATCCGCGAAGGCGACTCTAAACCCACGCCATTGCAGCTAAAAGCCATCAAACTGGGCGGTTAGACCTAGTAATTGGGCTAGCCTCCGATTTTGCTCGCACTAGCTGAAATCGAACCGATATTCACTCTTAATTTTCTCCATTCTTTTCTCCCAGCTGTATACAACTATATGTTTTTATTAAATTCAACTAGCCTACTGAGCTTGGCGTCGCACAATCCGTGCAATCATCACCTAGATTGCAGATAATTGGGTGAGTTTAGAGAATCGATGAAGCTACAAGCCATGGCACCATATCAGGATCGACTACGCGAATTCGCAAGCGACTTGGCTTGCGGCCTCGGCAAGGTTTCGGCGAAGTTTGTCGAAGATGGTTTGCTCGGCATTTATCGAGCCAAATCGGTCAATCTGACCGAAGTTGCCCGCACGCTGGACGAGAACATTACCATCCACGCGACCCAGAAGCGCCTGAGTCGTAATCTAGGGCATCCTGAGCTAGGCCGCATGATAGCCGCTAACCTGCTAACTTTTGCCGCCCGGAGGGTGCGCCAAGACACGATGCTTGCCGTGCATGTTCGTGATCTGAAAAAGCGCTACGCACGCAAGATGCAGTACCTATTGCCTGCGGATGAATCTCCCAACTCCGACTTTAGCGGGTACCGGATTTGCGAGATTGTGGCGTGCAAACCAGGCACGGACCGCTACACTCCCATCGCTTCCCACCTCTGGTCATCGCATTCTCCAACATTCGTCTCAGACAGTGCGGAGATCATTGCCACCATCGAGCAGGTACTAAGCGCCACGAATGGTCGGGGCATAATCTATCCTCACATAGGTGTCCGTGAATTGAATTTGTCAGCAACCGACCTGATCGCGTTGACAGGTGTCCGGGCGCTGTTCAACGTAACCGGCAGTTTCCCAGAGTTGGAACATTCGAACTGGATCCACAACAAGCGGTCGGTGAGCCATTCGGACTTGGTAGATGCGAGCAAAACCCCCTACGGGGTTACCCTATATAAGATGCACCCAAACGGTGTGGAAGAAAGTATTTTTTGTGAAGTAGGTTCTGTCAGCGCTGCGCCTGCCGATTCGAGCGGTAAGCTCGGATCATTCATGGTGGTCCGCTACGATTCGCCGTCGCTGCGTGATCTACCAAAGATTCCACACACGCTCTTTTCGACCTCTCCCTTGAAAAACACTCGAGCCAAGCTCGTTGAGATACTCGTGGGACACGCGTCGATCATAGCGACTGTAGCCGCAAACGTTGAGCACAAAGACGCCTACAATCTATCGGGATTTCGAGTCCTATCCTTTGAGCGCATGCGTACACTTTTGACCCTTTTGCAAGCAGTCACCTTTTTCGACACGGCGGTAACCCGCCGATGCAGGGTCGAAGGCACTGGTTTTTCACTCCAGCCCCTACCAGGCGACCATCCCAGGACCTTTTTGATCCCTGAGTCAGTCAACGTCTGACTAGATCGGGATCGATCGCGATCTAAAAGTAGCCTTCCTCGGCATATTTCGTCCACGGCTCATTTTGGCCAATGCCATACCCGGTCAAAAGACCTTGCTTGAGCCACTCCCGAAAGTCTGGGAATTCATCTAGCGTTGCTACCGCATCCATGGCTTCCAGCCAGCGAGTTGGATCGTATTCAACTTGGCAATGCCGAAAGATGCCATCTTCAAACAAGCCATAGCACGCAAGCAACTTGCCACAGCGATTCTGGCCAACGCTTCCAGGGTTGATGTACTCTTGACCACCAACAACTCGCCTAAACTGCACATGAGAGTGACCAAAGAGTACGACAGGGTAGTCGCTACCTTGGGCCACATGGGTGAGATCCTCTTCCGGGGTGTCTGGCAACGCGTGGCGCAACTTGCCGGGCACTGTGCCATGCTGCAAGCACAATTGGAGACCGCCGGCTTCGTAATCTCCGCCAGGTTTTAAAGTCCTCAAAAAATCGAAACCGGCAGCATCGAAATTGTCGTATACCCAATCGTTGAGCGCACGCCAGTTTACCGGCCATCCAGCCACCAATTTCGGGTCCAACATTTCAACGTCGTGATTGCCGAGGATAAACGTTCCACCCAGGCCTTCCAGCAACTTATACGTTTCGTTGGCTTGCGGCCCGGGCGATACTGAGTCGCCAAGAAAAACGACGGTGTCGGCGTCTTGCTCTTTGTCCAATACTGCCCGTAACGCCTCAGCGTTACCATGGATGTCGGCGATGACGAGTACTTTCACACTTACTACCTGAAGAAGATCCACTTCATTATATCGCGAAGCCGGCGACGGAATGATCTTCGAGCGTAAACCCTTGGCGGGTTTCACCCATTTCGTAGAGGTCCAGCAACCCGTTCACTATTTTGGGTGAAAAGCGGTTTCTTATCGACGAAAGCTCTTTGCCAACCACATAGACTTCGACAATTACACACGCCCAGAAATAGGAGAGTAAACCCATGGCACCAATCCCCAAAGGCGGCACGGTAGCCGTAACAGGCTCAGCAGGATTTATCGGAGGCTGGTTGGTACGGACACTCCTCGACAACGGTTATCGAGTGCGAGCCTGTGTGCGCGATATCAACGATGCCAGCAAAACCGATTTTTTGCAGAAGCTTCCCGGTTTTGCATCCCACCGATTAACCTTACATGCAGCCGACCTCAATGATGACGGCTGCTTTGATGACGTATTCCGTGGGTGCCACGGCATCGCGCACGTATCGCATATCAACAAGTATGGCGATGCGGACTACGTCAAAATGGTCTGCGACCACATGATCGCGAGCGTCGATCAATCTGCAAGCGTGAACCGGGTGGTCGTTACTTCGAGTGTGGCGGCTGTCGTATCCGAAAGTAATTTCGACGAGATGGTCAATCGCCCCGTCATCTACGAAGACCGCTTCCCAGACGGCGATAACCCAAGACTATCGGGGTATTCCAAGAGCAAGCAGCAAGCCGAAGATATGTTTGCAGAAGCCGCAGAGGCGTCCGGTAAATGGGATGCAATTACCTGTTGTCCCGCCGACAACGTGGGTCCGATCCAATCAGCACACCAGGGCAATGGCGGGCCTTGGCAGGGACTGGTCAAGAAAATGCTGCAAGGTGAGTGCAACCCCACCGTGCACGGCTATCGGCCATGGCATACGGTGGACGTGCGAGACACAGCCGCCTATCATATGAAACTGTTGGAGAACGTCAACGTGCAAAACGGTGAGCGATACATCGCCTACTCGACGGATAAGATCGACATTGAAGAAGTCTGCCGACGCATTGACCAATTGCTCCCCGAACTCAGTTACGCGACCCCGGATCTCAGTGAAGAGCTGGACGAGGAAGGGCTTGCACGTTCAAAGCGAAGAAGGGAAGTCTATGCGGGCACAGATTTGCGCAACGATCGGATCCGCAGTGCATTAGATTTTACGTTTCGGGATCTCAACGACTCGATTCGTGACTGCGTGGAATCACTGATCACAGTCGGTGACGTGGAGCCAGTCTTACGCGATGGCGGATGAGGGTCTTAAGGCGATCGCGAACCGCGGGTTTCAAAGGCGCATTCTGGCTTAACAATCGCGGCTAAAGTCGCTCCCACACAGGGTAACAATCGATCCATTGCGGGAGGGGAGCGCAGCGGAGGCGCGCGAGCGCGGGTAAAAGAGCTCCTACACTACGTAGGTCAAGACGGTAATAAAGTGGCACGCACTGCCTAGTACGACAAATAGGTGCCAGACAACGTGGCTATACGGTATCTGTTCGGCTACATAAAGTAGCACGCCACCGGTATAACTCCCTCCTCCTGCGATCAACCAGAATCGGCCCCCCAATTAGGCCTGCAACGAACGCGGCCCCGCGCGTCGCACTGCTGGCGATTTGTTCAGTTCGTGCCCGCGCCCTCTTGCTAAATTCGCTGATAAGGAAAGCGTCTCATCTTTCGAATTACCTTCGAATCACATTCCCCATTTGTTCGCCGTCGCGAGTACTGGTTCTTCTCGTGTAATGAACTCAAGCAATACCGGATTGCCTTCCTGCGTTTGCTGGATACCGCGAGTGAGCGCGTCGCGTACGTCGGAGGCTTTTTCAATTCTCTCGGCGTATCCACCCATAGCTTTTACCATTGCAGTGTAATCGCCCCCCAATGAACTAGATTGATAGCGTTCTACCGCATCAGGCATATAAGCGCCGTACCCGCCCATCACACCATTGTTGACGAGCACAGTCATAATCGGCAGGTCACTTCTCACAGCCGTCTCAAAGTCGTTCGCAGTCTGACCAAAGCCTGCATCACCAATGAAGTTCACCGCGAGCCAATCCGGGCGCGCAAGCTTGCCACCCAACGCCATCCCTAATGAAGAGCCAAGATGGGTTGACTTACCCCACCCGAGATAACCGCGTGGCGTTATCGCATCGTAGAAAGGTACGATCTGATCACGAGGATTGCCGGCATCGTGCGTCACTACCGACTTTGATTTATCAAACAGCGTATTCATTTCGTGGATCACCCGATACGGAGAGATGGGGCCCTCGTCATCACACAACAAACGCTCTGACCACTCGTCAAAAAACTCTTGCTTCAATTGCGCGATCTCGGCGATGGTGTCGACTGCCTTGTCGCGCCCCGGCTCTCCAAGTTTTTCTTTGGCCAACGTTAGCAACTGATTCAATACGAGTCTGGCATCACCGATGGCCGCGCATTTGACGGGCCGACACTTGCCAATATCGGACGGTGCATTAGTGATCTGTCCCAGGACCGCATCTTTCGGCATGCGGGCGGTAAAATCGTTAATGGTGAAGCTGGTGCCAATCCCCAAAATAAAGTCGGCTTCGTTGGCAAAATGGCCGGCTGCTTTAGTAATAGTTCGGCCCGCAACCCCAAGAGAAAGTTCATGGTTTTCGGGAAAGGCACTCTTACCCAACAATGACGTGGTCACTGGGATTTGCATGAACTCCGCAAACGCTCGCAATTCATCCCACGCTTCAGCATAAAGGACGCCGTGGCCGGCGATGATGATCGGGCTCTCGGCGGCAAGCAGAGATTCGAGAATCTCACTCACGTCGGCCTCATCGGCCATGGATCTGTGGAATCCCGGCGAGTTGTAGACGGGCTTGTCACCTTCGTGCTGTCCCCACAGTATAGGTGCCGCCGTTTCCAACAAAACCGGACCAGACTTGCCGGTTTTCAATGCCGCAAACGCCATTTCGAATTTACGCGGAATGGTTCGGGCATCGTTGATCAGCCCCGTCATTTTCGTGATGTCGCGAAACGAACGCGATGACATGAATTGCGGATCATAATCTTGCATAGCCGGCGCATGAGCGCCTGGCAACATCAATATCGGTGTGTTGTCACCATAGGCTTGCGCGACAGCGGAAAAACTCGCCTCGATCCCTGGCCCGTCTTGTACGGCCACTACGCCAAATTTCTTACCATTGTTCATCCGGGTATACGCGTCGGCCATATTGATAACGACCCGCTCGGTACGACCGATAATCGGTCGAATCGAATGAGAGGCCGCAGAATTGAATAATCGGTTATTTGGGAAACCCGCCAAGAATTCAATGCCTTCGGTTTCCAAGATTTCGATAATAATGTCCGCGTTGCTCATGGTTCTCCTCATTCCGGCAAGTGGCGCGCACGCATCCTAAGCGCTTATATCGTTCGCGTCGATAGTCTTACAAGCGTCTTTGAGGTGCCCTGTCACAGGTTCTTATCGGCAATTAGTGACCAAGCATAGACTGTGAGAATGGAATCGTACGTCTGGCTGTTAGACGCATTAGACCGTTAGGTAGAGATCCAACGGAATTCGTCCTGTGCGACGATCCTACAGCGCGTGAAGGTCCTGCCCCACTCCAGCAAGTAAGGCATCCACCCGGTCTAGGTCATCAAGACTTGCTACAAACCGTTTTGCTTGCGTAACCTCGTCGGCTTCGGTCTCTGTCGGCGCATCGACCAGCAAACGAGGCATATCGTTGATCAACGATACCAATTCGGTCGCGCGTGCCTGGGCAATCACGAGCGGTAGCATCTCCAACGTCTCGTGTACATCATCGAATTTCCTGCCCGTGACATTCGTAAGAAACGCATCACGGGAAACCACTTCGCAGATTTCTGCGAGCATCCATCCGCGCATACTGGCTGTCGCATCGACCGACTGGATGCGAGTAACGAGGCGTCTTGCGATATCCAATGGCAAACCTTGAGCCAGATTCCAGCCGATCCTAAAAAGTCGGATCAAGCCCGGCTCGGCACTGATGTCACACCCTGCAATATAGTCGCACCCCAAATTACATGTCGCGCTTACTGCGGCCGCCGCTTCGGATTCCGACAAACGCTCACCGCCTAACGTCGAGCCACTCATCAGAACATTGGAGAGATACCCAACCTCCGCCATACGCTGCACAAGCGCATCACGATCAGTGCTACCCAAGCCAGCCAGCGCGGTCTGCAACGCGCTTGTATCGGCCGATGCATCGGGACCGGTCAACAGAAGGGCGGATTCATCATTTGCATCCATTAGTTCTACTTCGCGGACGGTCTCTTCGAGTTCTACCATATGTTCATCGGTAGCCATCTCTTGCTCGGTGACCCTAGTTTCCACCTGAGCTTCTGTTTCATCGTCGGCAACGTCCTCGTCAGGATCCTCATTCGGGCTTTGATTGGCCACGGCTTCCCGAGCTCGTTCAACGAGCCTAAAGTAGCGCGCCGTTTCCAAATCGTATTCGGTTTCAGCCACCAATTCGTCGAGTTGGGCGTTCCGCACGGCCGCCAAGAAAACGCGCGCAGATTCGGGCGTTACAAAACCGCGCTGTTCTCGCGCCGCCGCATGCTCATAAGCCGCATCCATCTCAGCGGTGCGGCCGGATGTCATTTGGCATCGGTACAGTAAAGACTGCAACAAATCCGGCTCGTTGGTCTCTACCGTTTCCAACATTGCGTGAAGCGTATCCCAGTGATACTCCACCTTGGGGCGGACCGCGCACGGACCGTATAGCTCTCCTGCATCTGCAGAGCTTGGGGGCTCAACTTTCTCATGGGCGGCAAGGATGCGCTTGTCCAAGTCTTCAAAATCTAGAAAGTGGGCGAAGGCCGTGACAAGCACATCGTCGCCGAGGGCCGCCAACCGATCAGCACAGAACTCCTCTCCCACCTCCAGCATCGCTTCCAACCAACGCAGAAATTCATCCTGCTGAAACGTCTCTGGAGCGCCCGGCAATTCATTGCCCCAGATCGATTCATCGAGCACAGCCACCATTTGCGGCGTCGAACTCAGTTCGATCAACGCCGCCGAATCTTCGACACCGATTTCATCAATCAGTTTTTTTAGAGTTGCGGGTTCTAGGCGTTTGACGAATGCGGGCAGCGCTGGGTTATCGGTCAACTTCTTTAGTAAATGCTTGCCGGACTTATAGCGTTGTACCACTCGTCGCGCCATTTATCACCCTTCAGTTCACCAGCGGTCGCGCCCTATATAGGCGCGTCAATGTTTACGAAAGACTATTAATCTCCATCAAGGTGCGTAGTATATTAATGGTGTGGAGCATTTGAAGCACTCGCAGTCGAGCCCAGTTCCTCACCCGTCTTGCTGCACCAAAAACCCATTTCGCCTTCGGGTATTGTGTTAATCCGGTACCCCCACATGGAAGACGTATGCTAACTCCGAGCCGCAGTCAAAAACCGCTAGAGGGGCTGCGCGTCATCGCCCTTGGCGCGAGCATCCCGATCCGAGGCGCCGCATCATGGCTTGCCGACAGCGGCGCGGACGTTCTTAAGTTTCGCCCGGACTGGAAGACGCCCAACGCCAATACAGCAGAAGCTGCTTTCGAACGCCAAGTTTCTCGAAGTTGCCTTGGTGCAGACTTTGCAAATGATGAACCCTACTCGATTCTAATCACCGATACGGCATCGCGCGTCGAACTTGTCACACAAATCCCAACCCAGCTAATCGAGAACGCTATAACCATCGAGGTCACGTCGCCA
>Ga0115002_10008025_pt1 | contig 11757 bp, 10 predicted proteins | sample ArcticOcean_MG_C_8_FD_89576 | JGI IMG/M metagenome (GOLD analysis project Ga0115002, IMG submission 89576) | Marine microbial communities from western Arctic Ocean - ArcticOcean_MG_CB11_86 | ecosystem: Environmental > Aquatic > Marine > Oceanic | place: Arctic Ocean: Canada Basin | collected...
TCCAGGACTTCGTACAAGAAACATTAGAGGTACCGACTGCGACATTAAATCAAATTCTCGACAGTCAATTGTCAGGTATAAAGGACATGTTGGAGAAAGCAAAGTCAGAAGCAAATGAACATCTAAAGGGCATTCAAGAAATCGCGGCGACACGTACATCAGATGCGATGGACATGGAGTATCAGAGACTAAAGGCCTTACAGGCCGTGAATCCGAACGTGCGTGAAGAGGAATTGTCACACCTCAAGCTAACCAAAGAATCACTACAGGCAGCAATTTCAGCAGCCGATATGCGACTCGAAGCCATTCGCGTTATTGTCGCAGCCTAAGGAAAGCGCTTTAGTGTGGCGAAAGATCACCCGGCTGCAGGTTAGAAAACTGTACTTCTTCGTCGGTGGGAGGCCTTGCTTCTAACACCTTGATATCAAATCGAAATGTAATGCCTGCCAGAGGATGGTTGCTGTCGATAGTAATACCCTCATCATCCATCTCAACGACTTTCACAACCTCACTTGAATCGCCGGACCCAACCTGAAATATCATGCCTTCTTTCACGGTCGCAATGTCGACGTCGAACATCTCGGAGGAAACCGTTCTAATGAGTTGCCTCTGTGGCAGGCCATAGGCATTCTCCGGTTCAATGGTGACCTTGAACTCATCCCCGACCTGTTTTCCTCGAAGGGCCTGACGCAGACCTTCTATCACGGTACCGTCGCCATCGACAAACGACAGCGCCTCACCACCCGCTGACGAATCTACGATATCGCCCTCCTCGTTATGGATCGCATAGTCAAACTTATAATAAAATGGGTGTGTCATTTCCTTAATACATCCTGGCTAAAGTGGTAGATCAAATAGTTTTTGCCATGCTGGCCGCTGTGCCCGCCACGATAAGTGCGAAATGTCCGGCGCTGATTGCCCAGCATGCGAAATTAGCCGTTCGACGGCATCACTTGTGTCTTGATAACAATATTCTTCCTTAAAAAGCTCCGGGTAAACAAGACGATGTGGAACTACAGGCACACATCCGCAAGCCACAGCCTCTAAAACAGCAAGCCCTTGAAATTCGTGCTCTGCGGTGGACAACACTATATGGCTGGATGCCAACAAAGCCAGGTATGCGGTACGGGACTCGATAAATCCGATCTCACCGGCGTGCTCACCAAGAATATCAATATTCTCCTGCATAATCTCGGGTGATCTTCGAAACTGTTGACCAATGAGATGAAATACAAAGTCGATATCAGCCGACAATAAAGACTTGATGATTTCCTGCAGGTCCTGCAATCCTTTGTCATACTCCCAGCGATGATTCCATACAATCGAGAATCTGTCTTTGCGCTGCTCGGTTTGATAGATGTCATCATTCAGAGGAACCGGCAAAACCTTTGACTTCTCACCCATTAAATTCACTATGCCTTGCGGCACATGATCAGGCATCTTCTTTAGTAGCGCACCCGCTCCTTCAAGGAAGGTCTTTCGATTATAGTCTGAGTTAAAAACCAACTGATCCGCTGCTATCGCAGAATAGATACTGGTGAGCTGCCTTTCCAGCTGTCCTTGATCGGCTTTGGCCTCGGGGTACGCAAACTGATTTTCGTGAAAGTATAGGATCGCGGGAATAGCCGTTAAGCGTGGCTGCATGCCTTTTAGTGCACTCAAATCTGTCATTGATGTAGCCAGAATCAGATCGAAATCCTGATCCAGGCGAGTATCAAATGCTAAGGTCAAACTATTCCCCCGGTGACGCCAGGCGAAGTAACGTGGTGGTAGCGTCACCACCGTAAATGTAATCTGTGGAAATTCCGCCTCGATACCTTCCCGCCATTGACGGTGACTCATGGCGTCGTAAGGCGAAATAATCAGGATTTTTTTGTTCATGCTATCCGTAAGCAGTCCAGTTTTAGTAGAATACGACGCTTTCGCGAGAATAACATTTTAGGAGACAGGATATGGCAGCGATGGTCATCGTTGGTGGCGGTCAGGCCGCTGGGCAAAATGTTGCCAGCCTCAGACAAGCTGGCTATGAAGGAGAAATCGTTCTCATCGGCGATGAAAGTCATCCGCCCTATCAGCGGCCCCCGCTGTCCAAGCAGTATCTGTCCGGAGAACACGGCGTTGAGCGTGTACATCTAAGACCTCTCACATTCTACGAGGACAAGAATATTGACCTCAAGCTTGGGGTTACCGTCACCGATATTGATACCCAATCACATCACGTTAAATGCTCCAGCGGGGAAGATTTTGAATACGAAAAACTACTGATTGCAACGGGTAGCCGACCAAGGATTCTAAACGCGCCAGGTAGTGACCTACCCGGAATTTTTTACCTTCGCACAATCGACGACGTCGACCGCATAAGAGAAGCCATGGCCGCCGCGCGCAGTGTTTGCATTGTAGGTGGTGGCTATATTGGCCTTGAAGTTGCTTCCGTGGCTATCACTTCCGGGCTCAACGTTACCGTACTCGAAATGGAGGATCGCATCCTGCAACGTGTCACAACACCGGAGATGAGCACTTTCTACCACGAGCTCCACACTTCTCATGGCGTCAACATCCTTACCAACACTGCAGTACAAGGATTCTCAGGTGATAGCAAAGTCGAGCAGGTACTGTGCGGAGAACAGAGTATCGATGCAGACCTGGTTATCGTCGGTATTGGCATCATCCCTAACGTGGAACTGGCAGACGCAGCAGGCATACATTGTGAAAATGGCATCGTTGTCGACGACCACTGTCAAACCTCTGAAGCCGATGTTTTTGCTGCAGGAGACTGTAGTAACCACCCTAATCCAATATTGCAGCGACGACTGCGCCTCGAATCTGTACCCAACGCGATGGAACAGGCCCGCGTGGCAGCGGCGAATATGCTGGGGGGTGACGAGTCCTACAGCTCCATCCCTTGGTTCTGGTCAGACCAATACGATCTGAAACTACAAATGGTTGGGTTTTCATCCGACGGCGACACCCAGGTACTCCGGGGTGACAAATCAGCCAATCAGTTCGCGGTTTTTTACCTCAAGGACGGCGCCGTTGTGGCTGTAGACGCAGTGAATAGTCCCCGGGAATTTATGGTCTGCAAACAACTCTCCGGCAAAACCGTCGATCAGACGCGGCTCCAAGACCCCAATGTTGACTTAAAAACGCTATTACAAACCTAGCCTGCCTGGTTATTATGCAGACTGGGCCTATATTATGATTACCGCGAGGAGAAATTAGATGCCCCTGATTAAATTTATTGAACACGATGGGACCGCACACGATATCCAGGCCAACAACGGTGACTCCATTATGATCACAGCGATCAACAACCTGGTTCCCGGTATTGATGCCGACTGTGGTGGTGAATGTTCCTGCGCGACCTGTCACGTTATCGTGGATAGTGCCTGGACAGAAAAAGTAGGGACTCAGAGTGAAAACGAAAATGCCATGCTCGACCTGAACCCAGATCGAGAAGAAAATTCTCGTTTAAGTTGCCAGATAGAAGTAAGCGATGAGTTAGATGGCATCGTCATCAATCTGCCGGAGTTTCAATATTAGTGAGGTGCCACCAATGAGGAGCAGTTGAACTAACTTCGTTTGCTAATCGACCATGAAGATAGCCACTTTCCTGACCGATGATGAAGCAGACTCTCTGCATTTCGATGCCGAAGATCTCGCTCCCCTGAAGCAGGCTTTCCCCAAAGCCACCATTAGGCATCACCAGACCTCAGCAACCTTCCTCGAAGATGCGAAGGACGTTGATATTGTCCTGACATGGCATTTTGAGGCCGACTGGTACAGAGGTTTTCCAGACTTGACCGCCATATATACCCCTGCAGCAGGAGGTGACTGGGTTGCCGAGGACCCCAGCGGCAGCATCCCGGTCATTCACGGTTCCTTTCACGGCCCTATCCTCGCAGAGTCATTGCTAAGCGCCCTTTTATTCATGAATCATCGTATGCCCGCGATGATTCGCAATCATCAGGCTCGACAGTGGGATCGGAAACTACAAGGGGGCACTCGGTTGCTCGCCACACAAACGATACTGATCATTGGTATGGGAAACATAGGATCATACTGCGCGAATCTGCTACGGCCATTAGCAGGGAAAATCATCGGGGTACGACAACAAGCAGACGAGAACACAAAAGGCGTTTCTGACCTGCCGCAACTACTGCCGAATGCTGATCACGTCATACTCCTGCTTCCAGGAATAGAGGAAACCAATCGTTTTATGAATAAGGAACGCTTGGCACAGATGAAACAGGGCAGCTATATCTACAATTTTGGCAGAGGAAACTCACTACACGCGGAGGATCTTATCCCTGCTCTGGACTGTATAGCAGGCGCATTCCTAGACGTCACTGAGATAGAACCTCTGCCTGCCGATTCGGCACTCTGGAAACATGAGAAAGTTTTTATTACACCGCATTCATCCTGCATGTACGAGGACTACACAGAACGTTACATGAGGGAGGTCATTTCACAAATGACCAGAAATTCTAAGGGGCTCTTACAATAAACTTGATTCTTTCAAACTGCATTCGGTCTCCATCCTTGAGACGTGTTTCATCAATTTGTTCCCCGTTAACATAAGTACCATTCACTGATCCCAGATCTCGCAAGACTAAATCGTCCCCATCCAGTTCCAATTCGGCGTGCTTACGCGACAAGCCAGGCTCCAGGATCGAGATGTCACACTCGAGGGCGCGACCAATTTCAACACGATCCATGACGGGAATCACCTGCCCTTTGTCTGGACCAGAATCAGCAACCAGGGACCAGGCCCCTGCACCAACTTCCAGCAATGCGGTACCAGACAACACAAGGGTTTTGGAGCCCCCATCTACATCATCATCTTCAACAACTTCAAGCTCGACACCCTTAACGACAATAATGTCACCAGCTCGTACGACCGGACAGTGCATCACCATTTAAGGTGATGCCACCGCCAATATCTGACAATGTCACCTGACTGCCTTCAACTTTCAGATCAGCATGGAATCCGGTAACACCATCCTCGTTAATGACGATGTCGTTGGCATCGCCTTTGCCGATTGTTTTGCCGGGCTCTACCAACGCGATGGCATCGGCTCGGCCGTCTTTGAACTGGATCTTGAGCATTAACAAGGTCCTTTCTAATGGTTTTTCAAAGGGTTAGTGTGGACACTTCACTTAGATTACAGCGACCCGATGCATTTGTACACAGTCTAATGGCTTTAACGCTCAGTGTCCTCGCTCTCTTTTTCAGGTTGTTCCAGCGACGATAGGAATTCTGATTTTCTTCGCAGCAGAGTAACCACCGGCGCCAAAATAAGACCTACTGCAATCATCACCCCAATAAAAACAAAGGATAACAGAAAGAATACCCAGACAATTTCAGTCTCTACATTGAAATGAGTGACCGCAACCCAGACAAATACTCCGGCAAAGAGTGAACCAGACAGAAATCGTCGGAATAAAGGGTCTAATAGAAATTTAACCACGGTTATTTGATCGCCAGCAATTCCACATCAAATATCAGCAGTGAATTTGGCGGGATTGAAGCCCTGCCTTTTTCGCCATAGCCAAGGTCCGGATGTATGTATAGCCGATATTTCGCACCAATCTGCATCAACTGGAGTGCTTCCGTCCACCCTGCAATCACCCCGGTAACACTGAATGAGGCCGGTGTTCCGCGAGTCGCAGTACTGTCAAATTCTGTACCATCAAGAAAAGTACCCGTGTAATGCACAGTCACTTTATCCGTCGCCTTTGGTTTAGGCCCTTTCCCAGCTTCAATAACCTCATACTGCAAACCACTATCAGTGGTTCTGACACCCTGTTTACTCTTATTCTGTTCAAGAAATTCTTCTGCAGTCACACGATTTGTATCCGCCTGCCTACCCAGCGCCGCTTCATTCTCCGCCAATTGTATCGCCTCCAGTTTCTGGATGGCCTCTACCACAACCTGCCTTTCTGCCTGATCCATTCGATGCGGTTGGCCGCTTAGCGCATCTATCAGGCCTTCATTGACTTCTCTTAAGTCCACATCGATGTTGCCCGTACGAAGTAAGATTCCTCCGAAGGAATACCCAAAGAAATAGCCTCGCTCCTCGCTCATTTCCGATTCAGCTTTTGATTCCTCCCCATAGATAATCGAATTCACTGTAACTATATAAAGTAAACAGTTGATTAATATGGTTTTTTTCATATTTAATTTCCGTCAGACTTGTTAAAGACTAATTATCGCATACCCATAGCGTCACTCGTCATCATGTATCAACCAACTGGCAGGGATGTCTTGCTTCAGCCATCAGCATAAATCTAAACTAGACTCGATGAGAAATGTGAGTTCGACTGAACCCCTTGCGGTATATTAAGTCACATACTATGCACAGATGCGATTGCTCAATGATAGATCACGCGTCACTAGCTACTGTTAAACCAGGATAGTTTATGAGGATATTGAATTTAGCCGTTTACCTGTCCATTGCCTTCGGTACACCGTATGTATATGGAACACTTCCTGAGTTATCACTCAAACCGCTCGAACCTATGCCCGTTCACGCGTTCACCACGCGAGAAATCGTTGATCAATTGGCCGCCAAGCATTACGTGACGACCATTCTCGACGACGACCTTTCATCTGAGGTGTTCGACGGTTATCTGGAAAATCTTGATCCACAAAAAAGTTACTTCCTACAGAGCGATATCGATTCTTTTGAGGTTTTTCGTCACAAGATAGACAACGCGCTACGCAAAGGGGACCTGACGCCTGCTTATACCGTTTGGAACACCTACCACAAACGGTTGATCACCCGTTTCGAAAAACTAATTGCTATGCTTGAACAAGGTATAGATAGTCTGGATTTTACCGCCGACGAGACCATTGACCTGGATCGAAGCGACAATGCCTGGGCAAAAGATGAGGCAGAGCTGGACCTGTGGTGGCGCAAACGCATTAAAGATGCGGTGCTCAACTTGAAACTGGCGGGCAAGGAAACTGACAAAATCCAGGAGCTATTAGTCAAGCGCTATAAGAACAGGCTCAATCTCACATTGCAGACGAAAAGCGAAGACGTCTATCAGCTCTATATCAATTCTTTTACCGGGACGTTCGATCCACACACGCAGTATTACTCTCCACGTAGTGCTGAAAACTTTAACATCAACATGAGTTTATCTTTGGAGGGCATTGGTGCTGTCCTGCAACAAGAGGAAGAATTTACAAAAGTTGTCAGTCTCGTACCTGCCGGACCAGCTGACAAAGCAGGCCAACTCAGACCCAACGATAAGATTGTCGGCGTGGGCCAGGGAGACGGTGAGATCGAAGACGTCATCGGCTGGCGACTTACCGACGTAGTGCAACTAATTCGAGGCAAAAAGAACACGGTGGTACGCCTCGATATCATACCCGCAGGTTCCGAGGCCTCGGACTCCAAAATCATTCACATCACACGCAATACGGTAAAACTTGAAGAGCAAGCCGCAAAATCTGAACTGATCGAGATAGAACATTTAGGGCAACCCTACAAAATTGGCATTATTGATGTACCGGCTTTCTATTCAGATTTCCAGGCTATGCAGGCCGGTGACAAAAACTATAGGAGCACTACCAGGGATGTTAGAAAACTAATCGAGGCGCTAAAGGTAGCCGAGGTCGATGGAATTATTATTGATCTTCGTAGTAATGGTGGCGGCTCATTGGGCGAGGCCCAGGATATGACCGGGCTATTTATTGATCGTGGACCAGTCGTTCAAATTCGTAACAAGAGCAACAAAGTCAGTATTGGCTACGATAAGGATTACAAAACACTCTATAGCGGTCCTCTGGCAGTACTCGTTAATCGTCTGAGTGCATCAGCATCTGAAATCTTTGCTGGCGCGATTCAGGACTATCAGCGTGGTGTAATTATCGGTAATCAGACTTTCGGCAAGGGAACGGTTCAAACCATCGTTCCCCTGACTCGCGGTCAGCTAAAGCTCACGCAGATGAAGTTCTATCGAATTTCTGGTGCGAGTAATCAACATCGGGGTATCATCCCAGACATTAAATATCCGGAGAATTATGACCCGGAAGCTATCGGCGAAAGTGCACTGGATAACCCCCTCCCCTGGGATACTATCGGTGCCACGCTATATCGCACCAAGGCACGAACCTCAGAGTACATATCTGATCTGCGTAAACTACACGAGACTAGAATAAAAACAGATCCTGAGTTCATATACGAGCAAGAAGCAATAGCCTACCGACGCGAACTATCTGATGCGGAGTCGAGAAGTCTGATTGAAGAAACCAGAATCAAGCAGAAAAATGACACTGAAACCTTCTTGTTAGCGCTCGAAAACAAGAAACGTAAGGCCTTGGGTCAGGATCTACTGGTATCTCTCGATGAGCTGGATGCCGAAACGCCACGAGTCGCCGACGCTTCTGGCACCGGTATTCCGTTAGTTTCCCCGGACAGTGCGCCAAGCGAAACTACTGAATTAACAGGCAGTGAACTGGCGGGTAATACAGCAGCAGCGTCCACTACAGATAAAGAAGATCAACCAGAAAAACCTTATGAACCCGATGCTTTCATATCCGAATCAGGAAATATCCTGCTCGATCTTATTACTCTGCAAAAGATGCAAAAGTCTGGTGCCCAACCCGCTACCGCTAAGCGATAACCAACCCTAGGTCTCGCTCATTAAAGACAAGAGCTCCGCGGTTTTGTTTTGCATCAATGGCTCGTTAGCTCGGCTTTCAACGTTCAAACGAACTACGGGTTCGGTGTTTGACATACGCACGTTAAAACGCCAATCCGAAAATTCCATACTAAGACCATCAGTATGATCAACCGCTATAGATGAATCTTTAAAGCGCTGTTCAATAGCTTCTATGACAGAGGCAGGATCACCAATACGTCGATTTATTTCACCACTGGCGGGAAACATCATCATTCTTTCATTCACCAACTCTGCTAGTGATTTACCCTTGCTACACATCAGCCCTACCACCAATAGCCAGGGCACCATGCCGCTATCACAGTAAGAAAAATCTCGAAAATAATGATGCGCGCTCATCTCACCACCATAAATGGCATTCTCGATCCGCATGCGCTCCTTAATGAAAGCATGCCCTGTTTTGCTCTGTATCGCCGTACCACCACACCCATTGACGATATCAATGGTATTCCACGTTAGGCGTGGGTCATGAATAATGCTGTTCTCGCAGTCAATGTCCAGGAAGGACTGCGCCAACAGACCGACGATGTAATACCCCTCGATAAAGCGCCCATCTGCGTCGAAGAAAAAACAACGATCGAAGTCACCATCCCATGCGATGCCCAGGTCTGCACCGTGTTGCTGAATCGCCGTAATGGTAGGTTCACGATTTTCCTCCAGTAATGGATTAGGGACACCATTGGGGAAATTGCCGTCTGCTTGATGATGAACTTTGATGAATTCAAAGGGCAAAGAAGATTCAAGACGATCAATGATCGCACCCGCGCCGCCATTGCCTGCATTGGTGACGATTTTTAGAGGTTTAATGTCAACGGGATCGATATATTCGATCAGTTTATCGACATAGGCAGCCCGATGATCCAACGGAATGACCGAACCTTTTTGCTGCACAGAAGAAAAATTGTTGGCCAGGACCAGTTGCTTGATTTCTTCAAGACCTGTGTCACCACTGATGGGTTTTGATGCTTCCCGTACCAACTTCATGCCATTGTAGTCTTTGGGATTATGACTGGCAGTGACGACGATGCCGCCGTCCATGTCGAAATGGTCCGTAGCAAAATAGATTTCTTCTGTACCACATTCACCAACGTGATAGACATCACATCCCGAGTCCGTTAATCCATCAATTAACGCATCACATATCATCGGACTGGACAGACGAATGTCGTGTCCCACAACCACTTTAGAGGGCTTCAAAAATTCTACGTAAGCACGCCCGACTAAATAGGCGATCTCACTATTGAGCTCATCAGGAATTCGACCACGCAGGTCATAGGATTTGAAACAAGGAAGATCTGACACAGCTAGCCCTACCGATTTAAATCAGTATTCTACCTTATTCGGAACCGACGGAGGTTGGTACCCAGTTCCACATCAGTCTTGAGTGTCACCAGTTGCTTACAGCGTTTTGCCAGAGCCATATTCTGAATTACCTTAAGCGTCATTGTATCGGTTTCAGATGACGACAGGATCTCGTCAAGGCTGTCATAGCGGGCCAGTAGACTAAGCGCAGACTTAGCACCCACACCTGGTACGCCTTTAATATTATTTGAACTATCACCCACCAATGCCCAATAATCTATAAGCTGCTGTTTTTTTACGCCGTAACGCTCAACGACATCCGTCTCTGTAATGTCCTTATGTTCAAAGTGGTTCACGATTCTAATATGGGATGACAACAACTGCAGATACATTTTATCTGTCGATAAAATGACTGCATCATTTTCGGCGGCCTCGATGCCGTAAGCAAAGGTCGCTATCACATCATCTGCTTCGTAACTGTCCAGCGAAAACGAATTAACGCCGATTTCCTGAAATGACGCCTCAAATTTAGACATGCCTTCAGTCAGCGCCGTCGGTGTTGGGGAGCGATTCGCTTTATAGTCTTTGTACAAAAGATGGCGCCATGTACGATCATGATTCTCAAAAACCATGACCACATGTGTCGGTGTGTGCTCACGCATAGCGCGTTGCAGGGACTGTAGCGACGCCGTGATCACCGAATCAATGTCTGGCTCCGGCCGTGCCTCGTAGATTCGTCGGATGAGATTGAATCCATCCACCAGAAGGACCTTCATCTAAAAACCCACCGCCAGGCCATTGTTATGAGGATCCTTGATTCCCATTATCACGCCATCCTTGTAGAGGATTGAATTCGCATCGCCAATACCGCGACCATAGGTCGATTCCACAAGTTCTTGATGGCCCATTCGCCTAAGTTTTTCCTGGGTATCTGGATTTAAAGCAAATTTGTCAAAGCGAATGACGTCCGGCTGCCACTGATGGTGGAAACGCGGCAATGACACCGCATCGTCAATATCCATGCCGTGGTCGATCACGTTCACAATCACCTGCAAGGTCGTTGTGATAATGGTAGAACCACCGGGTGATCCGGTGACCATAAACGGCGCACCATCCTTGGTGACGATTGTGGGTGACATGGAACTGAGCATGCGTTTGCCCGGGGCAATAGCGTTTGCTTCGCGACCGATGAGCTGAAATTGATTCGGCGTATCCGGTTTTACCGAAAAGTCATTCATCTCATTGTTCAGAAGAATCCCAGTTCCAGGAACGACGATCTTGTTGCCATAGCCGCTATTTAATGTCGTCGTCAAAGCCACCATCATGCCGCTCGCATCCATCACCGAAAAATGTGTCGTCTCCATGCTTTCCTCTGGACCCGCTATAACGTCGTTGCTCGGGGTTGCTCGGTCGGGATCGACATTCGCAAAGCGTTGTTTGGCATATTCTTTGTCCAATAGCATGCTTAGAGGCACAGCATAGTAATCAGGATCTCCGAGATGCTGTGCACGATCAGCGTAGGCACGGCGTTCAGCCTCCACCATATAATGAATCGATGCAGCACTCCCCCAACCCATCGCCGAAAGATCCAATGGTTCAAGCATATTGAGCATTTGGATCAACAGGGTGCCGCCGGAACTGGGTGGACCCATGCTCCAGACCTCGTAACCGCGGTAGGTCCCTCTTACCGGATCGCGCCATATTGACCGGTAACTATTAAGATCAGCATGGCTAATGTCACCGTGACCTCGTTCCATTTCCGCA
>Ga0115002_10008026_pt1 | contig 11755 bp, 8 predicted proteins | sample ArcticOcean_MG_C_8_FD_89576 | JGI IMG/M metagenome (GOLD analysis project Ga0115002, IMG submission 89576) | Marine microbial communities from western Arctic Ocean - ArcticOcean_MG_CB11_86 | ecosystem: Environmental > Aquatic > Marine > Oceanic | place: Arctic Ocean: Canada Basin | collected...
AAAGCCCTGATCTGGTTCAAACGGCTTGAGCCGTACATACATCAGATGGATCCAGACCCTCAGAAGCAAAAAGAGAAATTCGTCAGCGCCTATTACTATCGGGCAAGCGCAGAGCACAAACTCTATGAACAGGAGGCGGTCAAACAGGGCAACAAGGATCTCAACCGCCTCAATAATCTCAAGGATCGTTGGACAAGGTTCAGGCGCATTGCCAAATCTAGAGGTCTGATAGAAGAATATAATACCAGAATTGAGACAGCAAGAGGTCAGATCGCTGTTTGGTATTAACTTTGAAGACCCTCAGCAGATTTCACCTGCTGAGGGTCGAATTGTGGACTATCTGTATTGGATGAGAAAATGATAACGAGGTTTTCCAGGTTTTTCCTGGCTGCGGTGCTGGTGTGTAATCTCCATTGTGCATCAGATGTACAGAGAGCAGGAGAACAACCTGTACAGGAAGAAGACCTGGAGCAGTTTCGTGCGATGGTTCGCCAGAATCGCTTTCAGGAGGCCAGCGCAATCCTATCCCAAAAGCCTAGAACTGGCCCTCGTTGGGCCTTTGAACGGGGATGGCTTTACCAGGAAATGGGTGCATTTTACTATAGTCTCTTCCGGTTCGGCCTACACGTGGAATACCGGGGATATGACCGGATGGGTTTCTCCTCATCTACGGTGCCATCCTTTTTTCTGGGAATTTGTAGTTACGAACTGGGTAAATTTTCCGAAGCTGTCAGAATTTTCAGCGGCTTGAACCGTGATCGGCTTCCAACGGAGTTCCAAACTTGCGTGGACCTTTTCCTTCAAATGAGCCGCCTTGCGCTCGGAGAGAAGCAAGGTACTCCTGTCTCATCCAATGCGGATGCACTGGTGCGTCTTCGTGATTGGATGTTGTTGGACCGAGGGCTTGAATTCGATCGCATCGCTTCCGAATATGATGAGAGCTCGGATGCTGTGCTTGTCGATGATCATAGTCTGGTTTCAAGGCTTGCGGGGGTAGCGCTTGCGGGGATCCAAGCCGAATTGGGGAACAACAAGCGAGCCAGGGAGCTGCTGGACCGTTACGATGCCATAACACCGTTGCATCGAGAAATGTTTCGTCTCAAGCTGGAGTCCGGAGAGGTAAAAAACCTACCAATCGAATATTATACGGCGTTTCCCTGGCGTATTTTTGCCCGCACATACTTTCAGGCCGCCGAGGAGGCTTTTGGCGAAGCGATCTCCGGCAGGGAGTTGGGCTATGAGACTGTAATGGGCCGATATCTGCGGGGAGAGTTGCGGCTGAGTTTGGGGAAGTTCAAGCAGGCAGAACAGGATTTTTCAGGCTTTCTGGATGTGATCGCTGCTGGCAGCGGATGGGAAGAAGACGCGGATATGGTTCTCATTCGGCCGCTGGCAGATGCGGGTCGGGCACGTGGGCTCTATCATCTTCAGAGGCAAGATGAGGCGGAGGCGATATGGCGAAAGTACGCGGGGACAGAACTGGCTGACCTGGCAGTTAGGGCAGATCGTGCGGTTCTACTGGCCGTTTTGACACCTGATGCTGAAGAGGCCGAGACGGCGCTGGACACTGTGCTGAAGGATTTGACTTCGAAGAGCTATCGGCATCTGTCCTATCTTGATCAGGAGTATTACAGACGGACTGTTGGCAAGCTGTCAGTCGCCGTGTACTCGTTCCCTGAGGACAGCCTCCTGGGAAGGCAAATGCTACCACTTCAGATAAAACTCTACAAAAGTTCAACCAATTCGGATCCGTCCCCCAATAGCCTCCCTTTTCTGTTCGATATGGCATACTGCTACTTTGTCAGCGGAAAACTGACCGACGCCCAAAGAGTTTTGGCGGGCATGCAGTTGAGTGGCAAGGGGGAAAGGGAACGGTTTTACCCAATTATGACACTGTATCAGCAAGCAAATCAATTGATTTCCGCGTCGCGAGTAGGGGATGGAATCCTCGGACCGGGCCAGTAACAAGCTGAATATGATCCGATCTTGGTCATCGATTTATCCTCATAATGGACTCCAGATTGTTGTTCCTGACAGTGGGTTTCGATCTTGCCGCTACTGTTTCGACATTCCCGTGAGCAAAACGAGTTATTTGGCGTTTTATTGACCCATGTCTACGATGGATAATTGCAGGCTTAGATAAAGGAGTTGTTGAGTATGGAATTCTGGCGTGTAATTTGTATCGCGACCTGGTGCGGATTTCTGTGTATCAACCCGTCCTGGGCTCAGCCCTCCGGCACGCTCCGCTATATTGAAAATGAAATGCCGCAATCGTTTGATCCTGTGACTGCAGGTGGTGAAGCCATCGGAGTTCGGCTGAGTACATTGGTTTTCTCGGGCCTCTACACTTATGACCTGCAAAGAGATCCCACACCTGATATGGCCGTTGCGTTGCCTTCGAGTTCCGATATCGTGGATGGAAGCACCGTGCAGATTCAGCTTCGGCCGGGGTTGATGTGGCAAGATGGCAGGGCAATTACAGCTGAGGATGTGAAATATTCAGTCAACATCTACAAAGATCCTCGTTCGAACTACCCAAACATTGCGCAATTTGAGAACATCGAGCGGATCGATGTTCATGGGAATCAGGCTGGGTTCGTACTTCACAATGTTCCTACCGACCCGACCAGATTGGGAACGAAGCTGGGTGCACAGCTTCGGTTTTATCTTTTGCCCAGACACGCTGTCGGTCAGCCTTATTTGACCAAAGAGAATCCGTATTGCCGGCTTCCCACCGCATCGGGACCTTTTATGTATGTGAGGAGCGATCAAGCTCACGTAGAATTGAAGGCTAATCCACACTATCACCACCCGGGGAAACCACTCCTAACAGGCGTCACAATGGTGGTGGACGAGCAGGATAATCTCCACGGGGCCCTCGTGAGAAGCGGTGCCGTCGATCTGGATCCTGTAGTACGAGCAATTGACGTGGGTACTCTGGTTAACGCGAGTAACGTTGAGGTCCGGCCCTACGCTCCTCAGTCCTGGTCTGGTCTAGCTTTTCGATCTACCAACGAATTTCTCAAATTCAAAGTGGTTCGTCAGGCTCTTACCCACGCCTTCAACCGCGCCGAGGCCCTGGAGGCTCACTATACCGGCCAGGGGGAATTGATTTCTGGACCTTTCCCTGTGAGCAGCCCGTACTACAATTTCAATATAGACCCTAAAGACTACAACCTCGACAAGGCCCGAAGCTTGCTTGCGCAGGCTGGATTCGTTGATGCTGACGGAGACGGTACCCTGGATTACAATGGAAAACCAGTCCGTCTCAATATGGTGCTCAGCAAAACGATGCCATCAGCGGACAAAGAGGTCTGTCAGGATTTCCAGACCCAACTCAGCCAGATTGGTGTGAGTGTAGAAATTCGATGGCTGGGAAATAACCTGTATACGGAGGCTGTACGCAGGAATCACAATTTTGACATTACCTACGTTACCTGGAAGTTCGACGAAGCCAGCAATATTTACCCTCTTTTTTCCAGGGAGCATCAGGCGCCAGGCATGTTCAACTTTATTGAGTTTTACGATGGGATTGTTGAGGACTATTTGCAGAAATTCCGGACGGAAAGCGATGAGCAGTCCAGGCGAGCAATCGGGCAGCAACTCCATAGCATACTAAACGAAGAGTGTCCCTATTTATTCCTGTGGACGTTGAATGCGAACCTCGCTTATACGACCAGACTCCGTTCGATGACAGGCCTCATAGAAGTCCATCCGCTCTACTTTTTTACGTACATCAATGATTGGTATTTGGAGAAATGACGAAACAACCAGAAGTCGCGGAAACGTGGGAAACAATACTATCTATTACGCTCATTGCAGGACGCGCGCTTGGCTTGTTTCTGGTCACCACTTTCGTGGTGTTCGCAGCACTCTATTTCACTCCGGGTGGCTGGGGAGCGGATCGAATCCTGGTTGTAGGGGGCAAAGTCTCTACAGATCAGTGCCTGACGACACTTCAGGAAGCCGGATATAAATTGGTTCTGACGAGGAATGAAGGGGAAGCAAAGCAAATGCTAGAGGCCTTCCACTCAAGGTCCCGCGAGCAGGAAACCGAGATTACGTCAAAGGTCCAGCTTGTGCTTATTTCCTTGGAGGCTGTCGGGGGAAGGGCCAGTTCACTTGCTGCTTTTATTAAGGAAGGTAACCTGAATCGTTTACCTGTAATCTTTTATACCCTGGGTGAAGTGAAAGGGAATGGCCAGACTGTTGAATCTTTAGCCGCATTTCTACACGCACCCTCTCCTGAAGAATTGCTGGCCGCAGTTCGGGCGCACCTGCTTCCCCGGAGGTGGTTGCTATCGGGGTATTGGAAGTGGCTGGTACATTTCCCAGGATATGACGTGGGCGGAGGGCCGATCGCAGAAAAGCTCTGGAGCAGCTCAATTGTTACTTTTACGCTTGTCTCTGGCAGCCTTACACTTTCTCTGTGTATTTCTCTGGTTCTGGTCATTTCAATGCTGGTATGGCCCGAAAGTCGAGGGGTCAGCATAGGATTTTATCTGGTCAATTTTCTCTCGGGATTCCACATTGTGATCCTTAGTCTTCTGTTTGTGGCGATCTTCGGTCAAATCGGTTCCTTTTCATTCTGGATGCTGCCCATTCTTGCTCTTGGGAACGGAACGCTCAGCGATTATACATCCGTACTCAGAGAAGAGCTGCGGCGCATTTTTTCACAGGAATATGTGGTTGCTGCGATGGCACGCGGCAGCAGCCGTGTGCGCCATGGCGCAAGAGAGACTCTTGTGTCCCTGATCAACGTAACAAGTTCAAAAATTCCCATACTGGTCGGAGGAACGATCGTGCTGGAATGGGTTTGCTCCTATGTTGGGTTGGGATACAATATCGTTAAAGCAATCGAGACCCAACCGAGGGATGTCAATCTGACAATGGGAGTGGCCACGGTGATCGTCGGAGGCTTGATTTTTGTCAACTTTATCTCGGGAGCTCTCCGAATCTACCTGGATCCCAGGATTTCAGAAGGATAGCTGCAGGTATAGTTGGCAAGTATGGAAGATTGCGGTTGGAAATTAGTGGCCGATTTAAGAATCCAGGAGATATCCGTGAAACTGGCGCTGAAAGGGATGAGGACGCTTGAGATGGGAGGCGTTTCGTCTGCCATCAAGCACAGTGGAGTTCGTAGGTCGGTGCTGGCGATTTGCCTGGGGCTCTTCATTGGGTCGGCTCTGCTTTCCACAATCCCTGAAGCCTGGGGCGGTGGAAACCCTCATCATCGCTATAACGAACGCTGGGGTTCCATCAGCTTTGCGCATCCTCTCGGAACCGACATGAATCGGAAGGATGTTTTGACTCAACTGGTTTTCGGAGCGCAGACGAGTTTGTTGATGAGTACTCTCAGCACATTTGTGTTTCTGCTGGCCGGAACGGTTTTGGGTGTGCTCAGCGGATATTGCTCTGGATGGCCTCGGAACGTGGTATTGGCCGTGTTCCAGGTGCTTCAAATTTTCCCCATTCTGTTGTTGCTGTTGTTATCGATGATTTTTATCGAAATGTTTTTTTTGGGGCGGATGACCAATTGGAATCTGGTTATCCTTATGGCGCTTTTTGGTGTCTTCAGTGCCCCTAAACTGGCAGAGATGATTCGAGGGAAAATCCTGGCACTTAAGGAACGGACGTTCATCGAAGCGGCGGTGGCGCTAGGTTTGAGTCATCGTCGGATTATCGGGAAACATATCATCCGGTCCGAATGCCTCCCCATAATCCTGGTGCAGGGCGCATATATAATGGGCCAGGCCATTATGGTGGAAACTACATTGACCTTCCTGAAGTTAGGGGTAGAGTACCCGGTTGTAAGCTGGGGGTTGATGCTCCGGAAAATGCAGGATGGGATGATCAGTTGGGGTATGGTGATTCAGCAAGGATTTCGTTATTCCTGGTGCTGGTTACGGCAAACAGAGGATCTCAATATAATAGCCAGAGACTGGAATATGGGGCTTGCGGACTTTCATTTTCAACCGCTCTTCCCAATTATGAGTATTGCTGGTTCCGCGTGGTTGTTTCTGGAACTTGCGAGGTATTTCAACGATCGTTTGAGGCTCCAGGACGGGCGCGGGTGAAAAAACTTATATCAGCTATGGCAGAAGTGCCCGATGGCGAGATGGAAGATGAACTTCTGGTACAAGTAGAAGGATTGAGGACGTACATTTCGACGCCGACAGGTATGGTGCGTGCCGTGGACGGTGTAGATCTGAATGTCCGAAAGGGGAAGGTTCTCGGAATTCTGGGTGAATCGGGAAGCGGAAAATCTGTAATGGCTCGATCGATCCTGGGGTTGGCGGACAACTTCCCGGGGGTCATCGAAGGGCGAATCCTATTTCGAGATAAAGGGAAGGTAGAGAACCTGGCACATCCGCTTGAAGAGACAACCCTTGTGGAACTGGGCTCCGACGGCGAGATCTGCAAGATTTCGAAGGATATGAAGGCGTGGCGCAAACAGATTCAGGAGACGTACAGGGGTATCTGGGGGCGAAAAATATCGATGATTTTCCAGGACCCGCAGAAATCCCTCAATCCGTTCTGGACGGTAGGTGAGCAACTTGTAGAGACGGTCGAAAACGGTACGTCGGCGAATATGCCTGAGACGATTCGGAAATGGCAAGACGTCGTCAAGTGGCTCAAGAAGGTGCGTATCAAAAAGGCAGACGATGTCATTGAAGCTTATCCCCACAATCTAAGCGGAGGAATGTGCCAGCGGGTAATGATCGCAATGGCTCTGGGGGGCCATCCCAGCTTGGTAATTGCCGATGAGCCGACAACCGGACTTGACGCAACGGTCCAGGCCCAAATTGTGAATCTGTTGAAAAGTCTTCAGAAGAGGTATGGGACCACGATCATTGTTATTTCCCACGACATCGGAATGATTTCGCGGTTGGCAGACGATATTGCGGTAATGTACTGCGGTCAGATTGTTGAGCACGGCCCCCGGAAACGTATGGTCGATCCGCAGGTGGAACAGAAGCATCCTTATACAAAAGCTTTGCTTGAATCTCTTCTTTCGGTCAATTGCGATCCTATGCGGAGGATGGAAGGGCTTCGCGCTATCGAAAAGGAGGTCCCTGATCCCAAGAATCCGCCTCCGGGGTGCCGTTTTCACCCCAGATGCCAGGTCTATCAGAACTGGAGAACTCAGGAGGGAGATCGGGGAGCAGGAACAAGGTGGCTCGCACAGTGTCCTTTGAAAGAGCCACCTCTGGTCAAAACCGCTGAGAGTAGTGGCATTCGTTGCTGGCACTTCTATGATGAACCCGATGAGGAAAGTTCGCATGTCTGAAGCCATACACCACGATCGGGTGCTGGTCCGTGTGGAAGGGCTGGTCAAACGGTTCCCGAAATTTGAGAAACGGACGGTAACTGCTTTTCTAAATCGCAAAAAGCATATGGTTTCTGTCTTGAACAGAGTCAACCTTACAATTCAAAAAGGAGAGGCACTGGGGCTGATCGGAGAGAGCGGGTGTGGAAAAACGACCTTCGGACGCTGTATCCTCCGGTTGACGGATTCTACAGAAGGTAGAATTTACTTCGAAGGCCGTGATCTTCTGACGCTGAAGCCGGGAGAGATGCGGCGGATGCGCAAGAAGATGCAGATGATTTTTCAGGACCCTTATGCGGCGCTGAATCCACAGATGAAGGTCCGGGAGATCCTGTCCGAAGCGGTCCAGGTAGGAACCAGACTGGGCCAACCGAACGAACAGGACAACAGCCGAGCCTGCGATGTGGCGAGCAAACTTTTGGATCTGATAGCGTCAGTAAATCTCCAAAAAGACAAGTTAGATCAGTATCCTTCTGAACTGAGCGGCGGTGAGCGGCGCAGGGTGGGCATTGCTCGAATTCTAGCTGTTGAGCCAACGTTTATTGTGGCTGACGAGCCACTGGCTTCTTTAGATGCTTCTATTCGATCACAGATTCTCAACCTCCTTGTGGATCTGAAGACAGAGCACGGGCAAACTTTTCTTTACATTTCTCACGATATCGGTGCGGTTCGACATATCTGCGACCGGGTAGCCGTGATGTACCTGGGCAACATTGTTGAAATTGCCAGCAGGCAGGATGTCCGGCCGGAGAGGTGCTTGCATCCATATACGGCCCGTTTGTTGGGGGCAAGTGCATATCTGTCTGTAGGCGGACCTCCGCTTGAGCCGGATCCGGAGGACGATGGAGAGGTGGAGGTGCCGGAGGAAGGAGATCCGGGATGTTCGTATCGGTTTAGGTGTAGCCGGTTCAAGTCTCTTGGGAAACCCAACTTGTGTGCAGAAGAGAAACCGAAGCTCGAAACTCCTCCAACTCCTTACGGTGACACGCACCGGGTGGCGTGCCACTATCCAAATGACGAGAACTTTTCAGAGATCTGATCCTGGTCACTCAATGAAGGGCTGGTGCTATGAACCGGATTCTTGTGTTGTACATACTGTTGATACTGATGATGCTGCCGGCCGTGCAGAAGGCGCAAGGACAGGGCATCGTACAGGCCCAGGTAAATATTGGCAAGGCCCTCTATGAAAAAAAGAAATACGAGCAGGCTGAAAAGCTGTTTCTACGTGTTCTGGAGGCAGAACCCAGTCACGCAATTTCTCATTACTATTTGGCCAGGATATATCTGGAATCCAAAGCTCTCAAAGATGTTGAGAAAACGAAAGCCCATTATCAGAAGGCAATCGAGAATGAGATCGAATTCAAAGGGGAGATCCAGAGACTCTCCTTTGAAAGGCAAGAGGAGAGTGGACCGGCCTCTGCATCTGTGTCTCCTGAATCGACACGTGTGGTATCGAACCGAACTCCGACCGAGATACCAATTTCTGCAACAGAGCGTTCCGCGCCCCAGCCTGAAGCAGATCAGGCTTCAGGTACACTTGCATCCGTGGATACAACTCTCCGTGCTCCATCTATATCTCCCGCTTCTTCGGAGAGTCTTGCTGTTCATTCCCCGATTCCCGTCGTCGGTTCGATAACTGAGGCTACAACTACAGACAGCGGCAGAGCAGCGGGATCGACAGTAGAAACAACTCTCCCTGCCGAGATTTCTTCTCCTCCCCTGGTGTCCACAATTGAGCCGCTTGCATCTTCCTCAATTTCGGAAACACCGGCTGCCCAGACCACACCCTCCTCTCCTAACATTCCTGAAACCCAGGTTGCCCAGCCTGCACCCTTTACTCTAGAACAGAGGACTGCTCCTCCCGCGCTAGGGGACAGAGACTGGGCCGCAGAGCTTCGTCAGAAGGATCGGGGGAAACTAACCGTCGAGCAACTCGTAAAGCTGGCTACGTATGATTCATATTATGCTCAAGTCAACCGTTCTATGGACCACGATGATTATGGACAGGCGATCAAAGCGGCCAAGGCGCTGTCTGAACAACTGCCCGATGATTGGATAGGGCCGTATCTCGAGTCCTATGCCCAAGCACTCGCGGGAAAATATCCCGCGGCGGTACGACAGGCGAATGAAGAGGCAAGAAACAGGGGCTATGACGGGCCATTGCCGGACGCCGATCCAGTCAAACTTATCCAGGTCAGCCTTAACGAGGCCAGAGACAATATTGCCGGTGAAAACTGGATTGAAGCAGAATCAGCGCTCTACAGGGTTCGGAACATCCAGAGCTACGATCCAATTCCGTTCAAATATTATGTGACTACCGACTATTTGTTGGGAAAGGTTTCAATGGGGTTGAGAGATTTTGGCTCCGCTTTGGACGACTACACTCGCGCTCTGGAAGAATACACGAGGGCCAGCCGAGATTCGGGATACGATCAGATCACCCAGGAGCAGATCAAGAACGGGATTTACATGGCTCAGGATTCGCTTATCAATACACCTTTGCTTCCTCCTGTGGACCAATTACAGGAAGTGTTCGCTGAACGCCGCGATCCATACCGGCCCGATTGGTCTTCGAGGGTAGGTAGCTATACGATTCGCATGCCTGGTTACGAGTTCTTGCAGCCTGACTATCAGAAGTGGCCGGAGGAAAAGCAGCCAGCCGATAGAGCTGAAAAGCAAGAGGAGCAACAAGAAGATCGCTCGATGAGAGGTGGTGATATTCAGGATGTCGATTTCAATATTCAAAAGACGCTCAAACGATCTGCGATCTTCACTGGATCCGGACTTCTGCTACTCATCCTTCTGGGGCTGTAGATAGTAGGAATGACGTATCCAATTTGTGCTGGAAAGGGAAATCCTATGCAGTATACACTGTTGTTGTTTCTGGTTTGGATATCGGTTTCAGCGTCCGAGAGGCAGGTGTTCGCCCAGACGGTAACCGCTGAGACACCTCTGGATCAGGTTCGGAGGACGAATGATCCGGTCGAAAAACAGCGTATCTTGAGAACTGCTATCCGTGAGGATTCCGCGAATGTAGAGGCAAGGATTCTACTGGGTGCAAGCCACTACAAAGTGGGTAATCTCGAAGCCGCAATGGAGCAATTTGGTGCGGTGATGGCGCTCGCGGATACCACGGATATTAACTATGCAGATGCAGAGTTCTATAGTGATGAGATAAATCGCCTGTTTAAGTCGCTGCGAATCCGAGTTGTGGACCGGAAGATCAGTGCCCTCGGTTATATTGAAGGAATCCGGCTTCTTTTCCGGTATCCCAGATCTTTGACGAGTGAACAGAAGTTCCGGCTGGAATACCTCGAAGATGAAGGGAAGAGACGCCGCAACGAGTTCCAGTTTAGCAGTATCGATGCCGACAAACGACCCTACCTTGAGATCCCCTATTTCCCGGTTGTAGTATCGCTGGATGATGTTTCATACTCCAAGTATTCACTCGTGGTCGGAAACCGGCGGTATCGGTACGATTTCAATGAAGAGAAACACGACTCTGTCAGTGTTCTGTGGGATGAAAACTGGCAACTGGTAGAGCGTGTGCCTACAGATCTGGTGAAAATCGAATATCCCAGTATATATACATTTGCCCCGGCCGATACGTCGGCACACTTCACACTCGTGGATCCGAAAAGCAAAAAAAAGGGTACATATATCCCTGCGGATAAGGAGGTAGATCTGGTGTTGCAGGAAAGCACGTATGCGAACAAAGAGAAGCGTTACAATCGCGTGATCAAAGGGTTGGTGGTAGTTGCAGGATTCATAGGCTTGCTTGGTACTCGATAGGACTTTTTTTCAACGAGGATGATTGTAATGATACGAACTGGATGGCTGATCGGTTTGATGTCTTTTTGCCTGATATCCAGTCAAATAGAAGCACGGAACGAGTTTCTGGTATCGGAACCTGTGCAGGTGGAAACCCTAGAAGCAAAGAATGTTTATAATCCCAGGTGGTCGTCTGACGGACATCATCTTTCGTTCGAGTTGATAGCGAAGGAGTCTCGAGATCTGTATGTCTGGGCTTTGGGTATTCCTGAGCCGGAGAAAGTTTTCTCACACTCCCCCCGCAAAGGTCCTAAGCGTCGTAGGAGTCAGGTGCCAGTCAGGAACAGCTCCAATTACAGTCTGGTCTGGAAACCCAACAGCAAAAAATTCGTCTATGTGGGAAGCGGCGACAAAGGCCTTTACAGCCTGTACCGGGACACGGCAGACGATCCCAATGAGAACGGAACGCGTGAAGATCTTCTTGACAAGAATGTCCGTGGTTCCAGCCAGCACGCCATGTTCCCGAATTACCATCCGAATGAGAATCTCGTCGTATTCTGCCAAGGATCAATCGAAGGGCGCCTCTTTCTGAATGTAGTACAGCTGGGACTACGTTACAAAGTTCAGAAATTATTAAAAGAAATGACGATTTCT
>Ga0115002_10008029_pt1 | contig 11753 bp, 5 predicted proteins | sample ArcticOcean_MG_C_8_FD_89576 | JGI IMG/M metagenome (GOLD analysis project Ga0115002, IMG submission 89576) | Marine microbial communities from western Arctic Ocean - ArcticOcean_MG_CB11_86 | ecosystem: Environmental > Aquatic > Marine > Oceanic | place: Arctic Ocean: Canada Basin | collected...
GGTCTGTCCTTGTTTTCCAGCAAGCGAAGTGGTTACTGATGCGCTGAAGGAGGCATCATCTCCGAGTGCCGCAGCAAGCTCGTTCAATGTATCCAGAGCTCCAGGTGCCGAATCGATAAGATTTGCGACTGCTGCCGCAATTGCTACTGCTCTGGAACCCGCCTCTGCACTAACAGCTGCTATGCGGTTATTAGTTTCCGTCAAAATGGCAGTTGCATTTGTCGATTCCACTCCTAGAGCCCGTGTCTCTTCGGCCTGTACATCAGCAACGCGATCAACTATTTCCTGAGCAATATCTGCTTCATTTTGGTCAACCTCTGCTTGAATAGTAGCACGAGCACCCAATGCGGCTGCAGCTTCCGCATCAACATCTGCCTCTCTCGCGGCGATTTCAGCCAAAATAGCGGATGCGTTTGCAGCTTCCACTCCTGTGGCGCGCGTTGTCTCAGTAAGAACCTTTGCATCAATTAGCGCAAAGGCGTCTCCTCCTGCACTCAGTTGCTCTACAAACTCGTCGATGAGTTCCTGGTCAAGTGAGTTTATAACATCTAGTGCATCGAATCGTTCGGTTAGGACATCCAGCTTCGGTTGCCAGCTTTGGGCGCCAATTTCCTGGAAATCAAAATCTTCATCTAAGTTATGGAATGGGAATATCGCAGCCAAACTGATGGTCAATCCCTTTTCGTGTGCAGCTCCGATATAGGAGAAACAGTGTTCCTGAACTTCAATATCCAAACCCGCTAAACTCTCAGGCACTTTGTCTTTTAATTTGTACACCGCAATGCCGTCCGATGAAGCGACAATTGCTAAATGTTGAATGAATAACATATTTTCACAGGCGAGAGCTCCATGTGTAATCGTATCTTGCCTCACCTCAACGAAATCAAAGAGATGTCTCGTATGACTAGCCATTTATTTCAGCAACACAATTTTTAAACAATAGGAATTGCACTTGAATCTCGAACAGGAACCAGATTTGGCAGTACTTTCGTTGGAGCACCATCCGAAGTGAACTGGTATTGGCTATTTCCATACTCGTATAGAGCTTTCAATGTGTAATCAAATTTGTGCGTGGATGGAGTGTTCATTATCACCCTACTCAATGGGAAGCTGGAGCTCGATGCTCTTTCCCATCTCATGTCAGTATGACCGGGTGGTGCAGCTCCTGTGCCCATATCTCTTTTCACGAAAGGGCCCGATGCTACATAAGAATCGTGACCTCCGCCTACACCCGTCAGGGTTCCTGCGGTCAGTCCAGCATTAGTTACCCTCCAACGAACCATCTGAGCATCATCGCCAGTCCCATTGATCATAGCGTAAGATGGTCTAAAACAGACCCATTTTGTATCATTATTCGTTCTCTGATCCAAAACTGTGTATCCCTGAGCTCCCGCAGCGAGTCTTCCCGGGTTGAGAGCCCCACCTCCCGCAGCGTTTCTGATCCCAGCCCTGTCTGTAAGGTATGCAAACGGACCTGGGCAGATTTGTCCAGCCCCTGCATGTGCGTTCGCTGCATTTATCCTAACTTGATGGACGCCCATGGTACCTGGCTTGCTGACTTGACCCAGGAAGACGTTCACGCCAGCTGCAACTTGATACGATTCTGCATTGTTTGCTACAGTTGTTGTCACAATAGCCCAGTCATTGACGTATGAAGGTGAATTAGCTGGTATACCCATGAACTGGTAGGAGGTTGGAACCCACCACAAGTTCTCCGCAGCAATCGCCCGGGTATTATCCATTTTCCCCCAAAGCAAGCCTCTCGCCTGATAAGCAGATCCTGTAGCGGCACCCAGTTGAAACATTTCGGTTGTTGGACACACGAGACCGGTTGGCCGATTCGTGAATTGGACAACCATTCCGGTTAACTGCGCAACATCCGCGCGATTAATTAGAATTTGTGCGGACTGAGCTACAGCTTTTGCTTCTAATCTAATTGAGTAACCTGCAGTGTCAGGTTGAAGATCTCGGCGTCCTTCCTCCCACCAATAGAGTTTCATCTCGTCTCCTGTGTGTGTTACCAAGTCATCTTTGTAACTGAATAGGTCCTTATTGTAGCCTGTCGCCATCAGGGTGGATGAATTTTTAGCAGCTGTCATTTCCTGCTGCTGAAGGGGAGTCAGCGAGACCTCGGCGTCCCATTCCATCAGGCATAACCGGGCATCATTTGCGAGAAAGTCAGGTTGTCCCAAATCTACTGGGTCAAAACAATAAATCGGGGCTTTGAGCCAAGCACCGTATTCTAGACTAGAGTTCGTGTGGCGTCTGAACATCTGATAACATTCCTCCTGCGACGGATTGAAAATAACATCGGGTCTCTGATTGAGGCGGCAATGGATATTTTTCAACAAACAAGAGCGCCGCACATTACCCATTATGTAGGGATTTTGTTCAGCATCACTCAGGGAAGCATACAAATACACCTTGGTGGGATAGCTCAACAATCGAGACGTGACGCGCTGAACAGATGTGGGACTAACCCGCGTACCGACTGGTGGCTCTAGGGGGAACGGGTTACTCTGTTCGTATTGATAATCAAAGCATCGAAGGTTGTAGAAACTCTTCATAGGTTCAATATACCTAACATATTGCACTTCCAAATACGGTTTTGCAGTATATTTTAATTTCATCCCCGCAATGAAATCACTAGTCCTCAGCTGAGTCTCGCCGTGATGTGACAGAGTGGGTATCGTAGCAAATTCAAAAAGCTTTGCAGGAATGGTTCGACAGACGTCCACCGGCAGTCCGCTCATGCCCGAGCCGATTTTCGAGTCATATCGAGAGGGATTTGTATCGAAATTGAGTCTCAAATGTAAATCGCGTATATAAGGGACCGCAGTGTTTGATACACGGGCTCGTGCTTGAAAAGGACCTAGTTCGAGATAATTGGTAATAAGACCAGTCCACGTTTTTCCATCGAATGACAGTTCGTCCTGAAACTTCCTGGCACGCTCGATAAACGGTCCATTGTGTTCCAGGAGTGAGAAACCATTATCTAGTACACGACGTTGAGCATCCTGAATCGTGACAGTAACTGGTACGTTAGTGTTCCCACTTCCATCATCATGGGTAAGCGGGACAACAGCTCCGTTTCGATCTATATACGTAGCTGGATACGAATCTACTATTGGCGAAAAAATGTCTCGACAGGCCAGAGGCTTTAGCGAGTGATTCGCGCCATATGAGCTAGGGCCTGTGCCCCGATAGCACGCATCAAGGATACGGCGATAGTCGTTCACTTCGGAAAATATCCTACCATTAATCGTCAATGAGCTTTGACGAAACGCACCCATGGGACTTTCCGCGACAGCAATGTTGCAAGCTGGTCTTCGCGAAGTTACTCGCATATCCAGCTCCGCATTCGCATGGGGCATAATTTGGTTAGCTGGTGCTCGTACTCCTTCAGAACGGTACGCTTTCATTTCCAGCGGCAAAACTAGCTTAACTGATTGCCAAACCATGGACTGGTCGGGTTGTTGGATCTTCCATGTGAGAGTATTAAATCTCGCATAATCCTGTGTGACAACATTCTCTGTACAAGGATATTTGCGAGTAACAACAGGAAAAACGGGTGCCGAACGTTCAGGCTGAAATTCAGGCACGTTCACATTATAGGGGACACCGGTCAGCATATTGAAGTCGCTCATTCTCTTTTCTTTTCATTTTAAAAAAATGGGAAATACTTTAGACAGTGCGCCTAGCAAATATTCCGATGAAGTTGATGATGGGCAAACCGGAACCTATGGTGGATCAGTAGGCGGTTCCTACATGGCCAGTTATCGGCAAGACTCCGCAACAGCCGACTCCATGCAATATGGAAACGGCAAATTACAATTCGGAGCAAAGATTGTTCAAGACATCGATCCTGGTCCCAACCAGATGCAACTCTATGTAACAACAAATGCGGGGAAGAGGCTTTACATAACACACAAAGGTCAACTAGCACCGTACGCTTCCGATTATGTAAAACAGGCGGCAAATTACGGCAATGGGCCCGCGGTGGCCATAACGGGCAGTCCACTTAACCCCCATTACAGTATGTGGTACAGTCAGGGGGGGGATGAGCACAGTAAGAGTAACTCCTGGACTCCAATCCAAATTAATAGCAAGCAAGATATTATGGAAGCGATGCAAAGTGGAATGCAAGGAATGGATTACAATGCAAAGCACGCGACTAGTTACGGACAAGCCTCGATTAATCCGTTTGGCTCCCAGGAAGGGTCGGACGTTTGGACGGGAGCGGCCCGTTTCGACGAGGCGGTGACGGGAGTTGTGAGTCAACTTATAATCCCAGTTGCTGAACATTTTCTGGACGCTGTGGTTCCTTTTGCCAGCACAGTCCTGGGTGTGACCGGAGCAAATAAGGCGATGCAGGGTGGTTTAGATTCTATGATCAAGAATTCGCATGGTCAAATGTACAAATCGTCCACAACTTTTGATCCACAAATGAGTAATATCCTGAAAGACCCGCGTTTGAGTGGATATTTGCAGCAACAAGAGGATCAGTCGCACGGATTCATTGCAAAATACGGTCCATCCGATTATTCAGCTACCTCAAAGCTTGCTCAGGATACGCCACAGCAGCAATTAGCGAAAGCGCGGGCTCTTACGGAGGAGAACCAGAACCTTTACGTCCAGGGAGCGGTCCAGGAGATGAAAGATTTGTCTGCAAAGCTGCAACAGCTGGCTCCCAATGCAGATCCTGCGATATTTCAGCAAATTCAGACCGGTCTGGGGATGGCACAGACAAATCAGCAGAAATTGAACGTAATTAACCACTTTTCGGCACAACTGCAAAAGGATGTATTGCCTTTGGTGGGTCAAGGGGGGTCGGATGCCACACCTAGCAGTCCCTCTAGTCCGAAAACCCCCGTAACCAGTGGAAATCTAGGTGCATCTGCCCAAGTCGGCCACCCGACTCTCTCTATTAATGGTACGCATTCCAGCCATCCTGGTAAACCAATTAGTTCTGGAAATTTCGTCCCTCCTGTACCGATCGGCTTTCCGTAAGTAACCGATGGGGATTTTTTTTAACTTCCCGGAGGAAGGCCTATCCAGCCCTATTATACAGTCTCAATGGCCCTCTGCGGTCCCTGGCTGCTAGTTGTGGGATTAGTTTCGGAGGAAGAGCCAGATTGCTTATACAACGTGCCATTAGGGTCGAGCATTTCTATTACGTTCTGCAGCATGTCTCTTTGAGTGATAACCTGTGAACGAACGTGTTTTAGGTCATCCAGTTGGGCTTCACAATCGAAAATATAGCAATGAGATTCGCACTTACTCTTGTTTAAACGCTTCCGAATGCAGTTCATAAACATCAAAACGACTGCCGTAATAAGATTTGAGATGCTAGATCCCGCAACCGTAGCGCCGATTGCACTCATTTATTCTTCACGTAGAAATCGCGTGCAACATCTGGCGTGTGGTGCATCTGTCTAGCTATGGTTCTTGCTTCCTCTAAAACCTTCTTATCAAATTTGTGTGTCAAAAAGATGGATCTTAGGGCGCTAGTGGATATTTTCTTTCGGAAATGTTTGTAAAATAGCCTCTGCAGGAACTTTGTGAGTGAATTACGGGTCATTGGGGTACCGTTTTGAGTCCACAAGAGGTCATTTTCGTCATAGCGTTCTTTCAACATCTTAATATGCTTCTTCAATAGGGTCTGGAGTGGCTTTGGGAGCATCTGCATAATCACACCATGCTTCTTTTTGGTCTTATAGTCAGCCCAATAGACTCGGTAGCCACCTCTGGCCATTACTAGGTTATTGGTATTCTGCTTTTCCTGTTCACTGAGTGAGCTCCAACCAGATTCGGTGAGATATCTCACGGTAGACCAATCATTCCTCACAGGTGGCATGAGAGTGTAGAGATGAAGCACCAAATTCTGTTGCAGCAGTTGAAAATCACTCTTATTGATATGCTTGCGTTGATAATAACGTGCAAGACGCACGGACCTAGCAAGGAGTTGTCTCAACTTGACTATCTTCTTCCAATCAATGTACTTGGCGGCCTGCTTCTCTGTCATCTCGCCTTTTGCAGCAACCTCATCTTTCTTCTTGTTGAGAACTCCTATCTGCTTCACGAATGCAGCACGTTTCTTTGTACCGTTTGTGAGATCTAACCCAACTAAGGAGGCTGCCAACAGGTTACGCTGGGTATTGATATTCTCAATCTTCTTCAATTTAGTCAATAGGCTATCACTATTGTCATGCAGCCACTTCAAGTTCTGATTATATGTGGTTTTAGACAGAAACTCGCGGTGGATACGTCCTATGTTGGATGCATAGACACGCGCGGAGCTTCGTTTACAATCCCGAGTCTTCTGAATACGATCAGTAAGTTTCTTGTTCTTAGTTTTAAGGTCCATTTGTTACATATTTAGATTAATTTGTCAATGCGACTTGAACCACTTGCAATTTATTGAGCAAATCAACAATTAGTGAGAATGCTTGCTTCTTATTCATCTTCTTGCCGTCCACCCACAGGGAATTGGGTGCCCTGCGTATTAGAGCACGCAAGTGTGTGCGTACATTTTTTGTTACTCCGCGGAACGCCCGTAGTGTGTATCTACCGGGAGCTGTATTTTTGAAACTGAGCTCCGGAGTTTTAGACCACGCTGCCATTCCTGCCATTGCTCGATTAGTTCCTGATGTGTATGAACGCAATGGTCGCATGCGATGGACGTTTCTTCTAGGAGCTACCGGAGCAGCATAACCAACTGGAGCAACAGGTGCTGGGGGGACCACTGCGAGGGGAGCACCTCTACCTCTCCCACCTCTCCCACCTCTCCCACCCCTGAACGGCGCAAGGCCTCTCCCACCTCTCGCACCCCTACCACCTAGTCCCAAACCACCTCTAGGGACCCAAGGTACTCCACCTGGCATGGGTCCAGGAGATCCACCCATCCCACCTCTCCCACCTCTCCCACCTCTCCCACCTCTCCCACCTCTCCCAACTATGGGTGAGGGACCAGCTGGGCCATACCCTCCACGCCACACACTAGGGCCCCATCTACCACCCCTACCAATATGATGCCATCCGCGGGAGGGCTGTGCCGCGCCTCTTGGAGCTCGTTGCACCATTCCCGGACGCCAGTGGGGCATGCCTGTTGCAAAATGACCTGGTGGAGATGGTGGTGGAGATGGAGGACCTTGAGGAGGAGCTTGCGGAGGGGGGAGATCATCCATCATAGACAACACATCTAACGAGGGTGAGCGGCCACGCCTCCCTGCTGAAGCTGAACGCCTACTGCCTGCTGAAGCTGAACGCCTACCTGCTGAAGCTGAGCGCCTCCTCGACCCTCCAGACAAGTTTGGCGGAGAAATGTTGCCAAGATTTCTACTGTGCGGTTTTCGCTTTTGTCGGCCTGCCGCTCTAGGGTACCCGACCCCTGCTGCTTGAGCTTTCCCGTGAGCCTCTCTTGCTTTCCTAATCGAACCGGCCCTCCATGCTCCTGGGAACTTCCACGCATCGTAACCCGGTTTCAGGTAGTCGGGTGTTACGTCCCCCCCGTAGTCAGGATGACGCTCCCTCCAGCCGTGTTCCCCTGGGGAACGTGGCGACATAGGAGATACAGGATGGAGGGGTGAAAAAGCTGGGTGAGCTGGGGACCAATTTCCCGAAGACGACGATTGATTTCCTTCACGAAGAACATCCGCAGCAGTGGGCCTTGGACCAGAAAGCGACGGACCAGGAGAACTACTCTGGACAACTGCCGCTGGAGGTGGGGGGCGGTTGTATAGTTCAGGTCTGTAATGTCGCGACAATTTTGACATTACCCATAATCGGTATCCTTTGAATGACAAAGTTCGCCCTGGATGTGCGGTTTCGAAATCTTTTATTTTTAATTTTAGTTTGGTTTCATTGGCCTTCACAGCGACCCATTTTGGAAACAACTCGTCATTTATCTGCCGAATGAGAGATGGATCAGATTCTCCTGGTTGGCACACTCTGGTGAATAGACTTTGGTGAGCTGGTTGCTTTGGTCGAGGTGTTGGTCGAGGTGTGGGCTGATTTTTTTGAAATACTCCCAATACCCAGTCTCTATAGTCTTTCCATCCATGTCTTTTTCCAGGGGTGGCCGCTCTCCAAGCTTTGAATCCCACTGTTAACCCAGAGGTTCTCTGCTGGAACTTGGCCCAACGAATAAATTCATCCTTATCAAGTACTCCTATGCGAGCTCTGTCGAAGGGTGGTCCGTGAAAGAGGGATCTCAAACGAGACGAAACATCATCATCTATTTGTATTTCCTCTGCAACCCACTTGCGAAACTGGTCTTGTAGAGCTGCAGTTGGGACTGTCATTTCATCGTTAGTGACGTTTGCCTCTTTCTGAAAGTCTTCCGATGTTAGACCTGCATCATGTGCCAGTTGTGTGATCTTACTCCATGACATATTTAATAGCTCCTGTCTGGTATATTCGATTGGATGTGCTTGAGTTTGACGTGCATCTTGCATAGGTGTTCTCGGAACAGTACCACTCGATGAGACATTCGTTGAGTCTGGAGGGTTATCGCGAATAACCGAGCCACCTAGCGATCCACTGACTTGAACATTAGGTGGTGCACGCGAATCCCTATCTGTTGCCACCCTAGGGACCGCCCGTTGCCCAGCGTTAGGCTGTACTGGGGGTAGTGGGTTGTTGACAGCAGGTGATAGATCTTGTTGAGACAAGCGGGAAATTAACCAGGCTCGGTACTGGGGAAAACCGGCATTATGCTCCGTGCCCATTATACCTTTCTCATTCGTTGGATCCACGGCTTTAAGAAAAACGTCATATGGTAACCTCATGGAGATGCCAATTGAGTGAATTGATTGTCCCCCTACCCCTGGTTTGGAAGGAGCTCCACGAATTTGCGCTGCTAGGGTTGGGTTCCTAAGAGCAGTTGGCAGAGGTGCAGTCATTAGCCCCTCTTCGAAAGTTGGAGCGCGTTGACGAACAGGTGGCTGAGGTGCGGGTGATGGTAATCTGCTTGTTTCTCCAGTCAGATCAACCGTATCAACACTCGCAACCGTTCCCAAAGAAGTGTCCCTACTGCGTGTTAGATCCAATGTTGCATCACTAGCTTGACTACCCCCTCTCACAGGTATAGGTGAACTGGCCAGTGGACCAGAGGAGGGCGGACGTCTGGCCGCGAGCGCTGCTTTCTTCCTAGCGAGCTCTGCTTTCTTCTCAGCGATCGCTCTATTCTTATCTGCGACCCTGAGAGCGAGTATTCTCGCCTTTTCTGCCTCAAACTTCCTCTTTGTCTCAGCTGCAGCTCTTGCTCTCGCGCTAGTGTGTCCTCCCTGTCGTGCATCTGCCTCTCTTTGCATTTGTCCCATCTGCTGTTCCCGCCATTGATCTCTAGGAATGGATCCGCGCGCTGAAGCAGAATGCGAACCAGCTCGGCGTTGGGCTGTAGCTGCTAGTCGTGCTTCACGCTGCCGTATTGAATCTGCTGCTGTCCTCCGTCGTTGTGCTTGTGCTCGTGCTTCTACTGCTTCCCGCTCTTGTAAATCACGAGCAGCTTTCTCTTCAGGTGTTTCCCAAGGCATTTATTCTAGGCTAAAATTTATTGTGTCTGCAGAAGTCTGAGCTTTACCTGAAACTGACCCTTATATGGTATTTGCATAATTTCCATAGAACCATCTCGACGTATGAGCCGCGCTTCCACGTCGCAGTCGAATAGTTGCTGGTCGGTTGTGATTCTCAAGTAGGATCTGCTGGAATCCGAATTGAATAGCAAATCACCGTAGTATGCAAATCCGGTTTCTGATACCGCACCACTTGGACCATTGTTCGTGCTGTACTGAAATGGCAGTCGCAGCGAAGCCAGTATTCGCGCGTCAGATTCACCACCGAGCATCGACTGGAAAGGGATATTCGGAATAACCAAATTGATCATACTGAATGTGCCCCAGGACTCCACGCTGATTTGACCAGTGTTTCTGATTTGTCCCCTTTGTGGCAAACCTGAATACTGGTACATCTGAATATTATTATCTGACCAGACTAGTTGCGGCACGAGACGCGAAGCGAAACTTTGTCCAATTTCGATTTGTGCACTTTGAATACTCAATATTCTATATTGCTTTCTTCCAACGTTGCATACTTGCTTGAAGACCCAGTTCCTAGCAACGGGCTGCCCATTCGCGTCTGTGTGCTCGGGAATGGGGGGAGCTCCCGTAGAGTACAATGTACAAGCCTCTATGGGCTGATCAACTATATAACTTGCCATAGCCACAGACCCAGACTCTTCTGCACTGTGATAATTTGTATCAAGCAAAGTGACCGTGTATTTCCGTTTACTCATGTTGGTCTGTGTCTGTTCAAAGTCCATCCATGGATTTAACCCGAGTGAATCACACATAGATTTGGATATTGAAAATTGTGTAACAGGTTTACTGGTATCCATCTTCCATTGTACAGCAAACCCGCCATTCTCATCAGTTTGTAATAACCAGGGGGGAGTTGCATCATCCGTGACCCCAGCACGATTAAATAACATGTAGAACTCATTTGGTGTATAAACTGTCACATTCTCATTGCCCCGATTAATAATTATCTCCGAACCAGGTCCCGATGTAGCAAGGGATACGGTGTTTACAATTTGATCAATTTCATCATTCGCACTGGTAACTGATCCTGTAACGTAGCAACTAAATCCATGGCGGGATAGTACGGTATCTTTCATAGCCATCATGAAGGTGCTCTCACCAAGTGTAGCAAAAGCATTAAGGACTGGACCCGGACTATTAAAGTTTGCTAAAAATTCGGGTGTCATTTTGATATCCAACTGCCACATAAAATTCGTGTCAGTTATCGCCACGGGTACTTTTCCTGTCTCTGTACACTGGCCCGCTGTCCAATGTGTAGTGTATTGCTTTATAATGTCTCCTTTTTTCAAAACGTTGTTGGCCCAACTGATTGGACCCACTAACTCGCCAAATTGGTTATTTGCTTCCGGGATGTCGGTTTGAAACCCTTGTGGTGCAATGATTCGAAAAGCAGCACCTGCCGCGAATGGGGACGCATGATAGGATAGCCCCGCGGCTCCATATGGGAGACCTCCCGCGAAATGTAGATAAGGTGCTTGCCGAACAAGATCACGACAATTATTTATGAAGTTGGCATCCATCTTTTGACCATGTGGGACACTAAATAGAAGAGAAGCCCCTTCACAATAGCCTTTTGTGGAAGTTGGTGGCGCACCAGGAGTCAAGCAAAGAAAATCATTTTGGGGATCGGGGAAGGTTATTTTGGGAATGAACATCCCATTTACACCAATGCTAGGCCCCGTAATTCCGTGTTGTGGTTCACCAGTTATTTTCACATCAATGGTTCGAGCATCAGGTGCTCCAGGGTTTGCGCCTCCAGCAGGCTGCACATGTGAATCAGTGAACCGCACTATAGAACCTCTGGTAATGCTTGACTGTCCTAGGTACTTTACCAACCTTGGTACGAGATCGTCAAATGTGGTCTCTGTAAGTGCGGCATCCGCCACGTCAGATAAGGAGAGATGTGCGATTACGGTTGGTTTAGTTAGCGGAGTTGTGGCCGCTCTGACATGGAGATCCGTAGTCACAATCTTATCAACTACTCGCGGGGCTCCAACAGATAGTAAACCCGTAGGTGCTAGATCTGACAGCAGCGGTGTGAAGGCGTCGGGCGTGTCGTCTCCAGTATCTCTAACACACGACATTATGAAATCATCGGGAATCTGCTGATAGTAAAGCCCCCCCTCGTTCGGCGCGGAGGTTATTCGGAACGAC
>Ga0115002_10008030_pt1 | contig 11752 bp, 11 predicted proteins | sample ArcticOcean_MG_C_8_FD_89576 | JGI IMG/M metagenome (GOLD analysis project Ga0115002, IMG submission 89576) | Marine microbial communities from western Arctic Ocean - ArcticOcean_MG_CB11_86 | ecosystem: Environmental > Aquatic > Marine > Oceanic | place: Arctic Ocean: Canada Basin | collected...
AGACTGCTATTAACAAAGACCCCCAACGTAAGCCACGTAGGTCGGGTGCTATACAGTTTGGGCCAGCAGTAGATGCAGCAGCAGCAGAAGAAAAAGCAATAGTAGATGCAGCAGCAGCATCAGAGGCCGCCTATGCAAAGTTGGAAGCAGCACTCAAAGCATTAGCAGCAGCAGCACCCGAAGAGCTTAGAAATGCTGAAACAGAAGCATGGAATAAATATCTGGCGTCGGAAACGGGCTCCGACGAGGAGGCCGAATTAACTAGAAAACACGACGAGGCGCAACGGGCGACACGAGAAGCAGGGACTAAGGCTCGACCAGACCTTGCCAAAGAAGAAGAAGCAGCGAGTTCGGCCTTTCTCACAGCATTCTGGAAAAGCCAGAGCCAGAGCCCAGGAGCCTTTAGAGGATACGAGGGAAACTCACCCGGTGGTGCGTTCCAAACAAGTTCCGTAGAGCAAAAAAAGAAAATTCAGGGGGAGCTAGGCGAAATTGCAGCCGAAAGAGAGGCTTTAGAGGAGCGAAAAAGCTTGAAGATGTCTGCGGAGGAGTATGAAACACATAAAGTGGAGGAGCAGAAAGGAATAGATGCGGCTACAGCCCGGACAGAGAAGAGTGCACGGGATGAACAGCATCAGGCTGACGAGAAGGCTGATATAGCTAGGATGAAGGAGGAGATTCCAACGCCTGATTTTGAGGATGACGTGCCTGATCGTGAGCCAGCGTCGAAGGGGGACGAAGTCCGCCGTTTTGACGAGCTAATGGATGAGGTATCTGTCGAGGCGGAAGGCCTAGGCCTGGTCGATGAGGATGAAAACGACGTAACTGGTCTATCGCTGCCGTCCGGCTACGCCGGGCAGGAAGATTTCAATCAGGAAGATCTAGTTAAATTAAAGTCGGAAATGGTCGTACTGAAGGCAGAGTTGTCCGGGCGAGGGGAAAACGAGGAGACGATTGATGAACTATTGAAACCACTGGTTGACCAGCTAGAGAAGCTAGAGCAAGCTGTTTATCGTGAGGACGTATTGCCGAATATACAAGGTCGGGAGATTGACCCGATTGAGCATGCTGCAGATCTGAAACGTATTCAGAGCTACTATCCAGACCCAATCGACCTCGGTATAGCTCCCGAGTTAACCCCAGATTCTATGACTCCGGGGTCAAGTTCTCCTCCGCCTGTAGATGGAAGACCTGTACGGTTTGATGCTCCTATACCAATTAGTTCTACTGTTGATGCTAATATGATGAATAATCTAGGAGCACAGGCACGAAATGCGGGTGGTGTGCAAGCACTTGCACAGTCAGAAAGTACGGCTGGCGGGAGCGGTAAGACGTTAAATGACAATCGTACAGTAGATATTATAGTGAATAACAATGTAGATAATGCCATGTTACAAGAGGAAATTTCTCGAACAGTTCAGGCAGCCGGTTTTGAGGCGATGGCTTAAAATAGGACTTGCAATTTCAGTGGGAGTAAGGTATAATGCCTATACGGATTGCGACATATGACGGCGACGATTTGCCTTTAGGATTTAGGTATAAACCCTATGTTCCGAAGAAACGAATCAGTAGCACTGCTACAGCGAATGCAGTAATTACGCAGGGGGCAGCCCCGGATGTAATTGTACACGGAGCAGATGTGTTTACTTGGAGCATCAAAGGGGCATTTCCCTCAGAGTACCAGTACCTACTGGGAAAGTACGATACATCCAACATAGCACTGGTTAACTTTGTAGGTTATTGGGGGGAAACCCTAGAAATATTTTTCGTTACTTTACAGTCCCCAACAGTGAAAGGCGGGTTGTTTGATATTCAAGGTGCTTTTCAAGTAGTATCTGTTCCTGTTGGTTTTTCTGCAACTTGCATATCGGCATAAAAAATGGCTAAGATTTTTCAACATATCACCGCTACAGCCACGTTACCTAGCGTCACGTGGCGTCAGGATATTATTCTAGATCCACCGGTATTAAATTTTCCCTTGGATGAAGTCAGGTTCTGCCCTGAAGTCTTGCAATTATATGGTGAGTCAGTAGATGTGGTCTTGTCATGGAATGGCGTGTCTGGGGCTACGTTCTATGTTTTACAGATAGCGGATAATAGCTCTTTCTCCGGACCGTCACTGTTAGGAATTAAAACAAGTGCCACGTCTGTTACCCTTAACTACTATGAGCACATTAGAATAGGTGAAAAAATTTATTGGCGGGTATCCGCACATAACACCACAGGTGGTGTGAGCGTTATGTCAGAACCCCGAACTATGACTATAGAATGCCCAGACCAGCTAGGTATTGATTACGACCCTGAGACTGATAACTATGCAGCAGCTAGTTCTCCCCAGATTTGTGACAAAGCAAGTGTGGCCTTAGAGCTTGTGGGGAGTAACACAGTACGCCGAGTTGATACAGATAGAGTGTGGGCATTGAATATTAACTATGACTGCAAGGCGTTTGAGGGATCTGCGGTTGCAATTAGTGCGGTTTCATGGGAAATAAAACAACAAGGATCTGCTGTAACTATAGATGAGCAAGTAGACGGTTATATTAAGTTGGATGTAAAGCTACCTACAGGGGATTTAGAGGAGCAGTTCGAAATTATTGCCCATGTTTATTTTACTATCACAGGAGGTGGTACATTTCTATGCTCAACAAGCAAGAAAGTACTCATTGAGGGCGTACTTAGTGCAGGAGGGGGTAATGACCATATTGGGTTTGTTATACAAGACCCTGACTGTGAGAACAATCTCGCAGTCGTTCTGATAACGGAACAATCATGTTCGTTCCTTGGGGACGAAGAGGTGGGGGACGAGGTCACAGTACATGATACCATGCGGTGTTTCTTTGATTTGCCGGATGAGACCCTCATAGGGTTAAGTGGGCAAGCTATACGCATGAAAGATACGGAGGACGATCTTGATCCATATAATGACTGTTTTTGGAAGGTTATCAGCCTGTGTACTGGACCTGCCTGTTGTGGTGATTGAGTGCAAGTGCTTGCACAAAGGATAAAAGTAAATGCCATTTAGTATGACTGTTCCGGGACAGAATTGCGGCTGCTGTCAGCAGAAAGGGCCTGATTGTGATCCGTGTATGAAGTGTTATCCTCGGGCTATATGCACTAGGATAGAATTGGAATACAACGAAGGGTTAGATTGTGAAATATGCTGTACTGTAGTACATGGGGAGTTGCGAGGTGGTCGAATTGCAGGATTGCTAACGGCCCCTGAACAACTCCAAGGCATTGATTTAGATTTGGACCCCGAGTTTTATATAGAGGACTATAAAGATAGATTTGCTTGTGTTGCACAGAAAGACGTAATTAGAACTACTGATGAATTAATTCATTTACGTAGGTGCGAGTCGGTGGTATGGTCAGACAGTTTTACGTGTGGGGACGTTATTCTCGACATCAGTTCGGGAGTGATGTACCTAGACAACCAACAAGGGTTAACGGGTTGTTACTATGTCGTGCTGATAGCAGGAGTAGGTTACTACTTTAGTAAGATGTCTGACACCCCGAGTGGGAGTGACTGTGAGATCCCAACTGTAAGTATCATCATTAATGACTATGACTACTGTGTGAAGAAGATAACGGTTGACCTTAAAATAAGGGATAGGCAGAAGAACCCTTTCTTTGGGTATTGTGATGCACCTTGCGTTCATTGTGGTTGTATTCCTAATTCGTTCTGTTGGGAATATTGGAGGATAGATAAGACATCCATAGATTATATTCCAGGTAACACAGATTGTGATGGAGCCACGGAGGTGTATGACCGAGGGAGAGCTATCTTCGTAGAAGGGATTGCGATTGTACAGGCAGGTGATGGGTATGATGAGATATCCATCGCTTTTAGTATTAACCCCAAGAACTGTTACTTCACAGCAAACGGCATAGATCTGTTTTCAATAGACAGTGGTTTAGCGGGAGAGGCAATTAAGTGTGGCTTCCCACAATCCACAACTAACTACATACTATTTGAAGACGAGGATACTATTGAGATAGTTAGTATAAGGGAGTCCCCTTGCGAGATAGACTGTTTTGAACCTGAGTGTGCAGGACATTGCCCGGCATTTTTTGACTGCTCTACTTATGTACTAAACGCCGTGTTCTCTTCCGACTGTGAGTACTGGGATGGACATACTCAGCCTATAGGCAGTAATCAATCAAATATAGTATATCCGTATACAGAGGGGGTAGGATGTGCTGCGGGAGGGAACAAAGCTGCGTTTTGGGGTTACACGATAGATGAGTGGGTGCTAGGGGAAGGAGATGCTTGTGTTGTATTTTGCCATGATGCCAACGGCTCCTCTGTGGAGGGAGCATATGACGTAGGTGTAGAGTGCTATGGGTTGGGGGGATATAACATACGGTTTTCTTTGCGGTTATACTACCCAGCTAATGAGTGCGAAGGAGGCGGGTATATAAATTGTGCTAACTATTTGTTAGATATTCGAGTAGACATCATAGAATTTCCCTACAATTGTGAGGATATTATCTTCCATAAGGCCATACCCGTGAGTTCTTGCTCATGTTCCCCTGTTATGTTCGAATTTGCCCTACCAGATGACTTAGTGGCTTTCGCAGCCCTTCCCTCGGGTCCGGATGAATGCTGTGCGTTACTCTGTGCGTCTGACTCGGGAAATAGCATTAGGTTTACTGTATGACATTTGAATGTATATGTAAAGAACCAGGAGCATGCTCAAAGCATTTGATAGCTAAGAACGCACAGGAATTTGCTATATGTAATGGAACTGCTGAGATACGTTCATCTACGAGACAAGGATATATAAATTCTTGGGAGAGATTTGAATATCCGGGTCAGCCGGATAAACCTGCTAAAAAAGGAAAAAGTAGTAGAAATGTGATTGATGCTAAGGATAGAGTAAAGAAATTAAAAATAAAACTACGTGAGAGACATAATTTTATACATGGGGATAGGTATTACCCTGAACTAGCGGGACCGCTCGATCTAGAAAAGCTTACAAGACATTGCTTATTCTTCATCATGCCGCTGGCTGGTAAGAATGACTGGGTTTGGAAGTGGCAAATCGAAAGATTGTGCAAGCACTTACACTTATTTGAGAAAATATGCATAGGGGTAGTTACATCTGCACCCGATGCCAGGTTCCCCCTGGTGCCTCCTGAGTATGTTGTAGAAGAGTTTGCAAAATATGGATACACAGAGCGAGAAATAAATTTTGTAGTCAGACCCAATAGCAGGCGAAAAAGGGAAGGCATTGCTTTTAAGGATCAACTCGATTATGTTATGACGGATGATCCAAATACTATTATTTTTTACGGTCAAGCTAAGGGTGTGCAGTATGCAGGTGACCCCAAAAGCCATATACATTTGTGGGTTAGGGCTATGTACAAGCATACATACGAGAACTATGACAAAGCACAGGAGGCATTGAACACTCACGCATTTGCCGGTAGCTTTAAAAAGTACGGGCAATTCAATACCCCTAGAAACCACAGGTGGCACTACTCAGGTAGTTTTTATTGGTTTAGGGCGGCAGATTTATGGAACAGGCAGTGGTCCTACGTAGATGCAGCTTTTTTTGCCGTGGAGAGTTGGCCGGGATTACATTGTAAAGTGGAGGAAGGTGCGTGTCTGTTTATGGATGATGTGGGGGATCTGTACAAGGTTAATTTGACGCCTTACTTGTAAAAAAAAGCAGGAATAGTGTCAGTCTACTTGCTTACCGTGCAGAAGAATGAGCACTATAAAGGATAGTAAATATGAGTTGGAAGAATAGTACATACTTTCAATATGATACTCTGCATACTAGCGGGTTAGCACTTGCAGCTAATGTAGAATGGCCTACAGTAGATTGGGGCTGGTGGGTAACATATAGTGATCAGAACTCAGAGAAGTATGCGAGCAGATCCATACACACATGCTCTGATGTGTTCCGGTTGTTGCTAGACAGAATGATGATTCACCTGCCGGACCGACAGTGTAAAGGTAATTTCCCGGATATATCACTACATGGTGCGGGATTACATGAAATACCCCCTAAGGGGTTTATACGTAATCACGTAGACGCATTAGAACATCCTACTAAAAATTGGAGAAGAGAGCTTACACTTATACTTTATTTAAATCCAGACTGGAAGGAAGAGTGGGGAGGGGCTTTTTGCATCAATAACAAGCAGGGCGAGGTACTTGAAAAGATATACCCAGAGCACGAGAGATTACTCATTTTTCGACCGACACTGCACACATACCATTCAGTAGAACCAGTGTGTGGTACAGCACCATCTAGAAAGACGTTGACCTTGTTTTACTGGAGTGAATGTGAAAAAAGGGGTCTAAACGCCAAGGCTGATTTTGGAGGAAAGAATGAGCAAGCTTATTAATGTTGGTACAGAAGAACAGCCAGTCATGTTCCTTAATTTACGTGAGGGGACTGAGCCAGTGGATGCACGAGCTTTACGTAAAAAAAAGAAGATGCAGCAAGACCTAATGAAATCAAGGTCTATACTGGACTTAGCTGCAGACGCAGCCTCCTTGGCCAAAGCAGTAGCAACTGGCACGCGAGTATCGGATGAGCGGATAGATGCCAGAGTAGCAATATGTGCAGAATGCCCCAAAGTAATGAAAACATCTACGGGATTAAAATGTGGTATCTGTGGATGTAAAGTAAAAGGGGACAGGGCACTAACCAATTTAGCTTTATATGAAGAAACAGACAAGTACGGTTGTAAATTTGCAGGCGGATCAAGGTGGAAAGAAAAAGGAGTATAGTATGGTAAAGTCAGTTAGAGTTGTGCAAGTGCTTGCATTCTTAATTGTGGTATATGCTGTTGCGGCAGCACCACCACCACCTGTAGGCTGGACCACAGAGGCTACAGTAATAAATGTGTATGACGGAGACACAGTTGAACTAGAAATAAAACGTATAGTAACTGTTCGGCTACTGGATTGCTGGGCACCCGAAATTAGAACAAAGAATGCAGCGGAGAAACAAAAAGGATTCGAGTCTAAGCATCATTTAGCTAGATTACTTCCTAAAAAATCAACAGTGATTCTGCATATCCCAGGAGAAGAAAAAATAAAGAATGTGTTTACATTTGGGCGGGTTTTAGGGCATATTTGGCCAAAAGAGCAAGAGAAAAACGTATCTGAGTTACAAGTGGAAGCAGGGCACGCAACTGCCAAAAAGGAAAAAAAGTAATGGCATTTCCTACGCAGAGTTTGGCCAATAATTTCGCCAATTGGAATGTTACTTATTCCATTTACGGCGGCATGACAGGCAAAGTACAGCTTACAAACCAAGAACAGCAATACACGACAGGTGCTAATAGATGGATTCCAATCAGAATTAACCTTACCAATACTGTGACATCCGACCTAGCGGATGATAGTTGCCTGTCTGGCAATGTTAATTGGATTAACGGGATTATCCTCTCCGGTGGGGATATGAGGGGGATATCCGAGGATACATTTACTCTCAACGTGGGTTCCTACTTCACTACGTTGAAAGGAAAACCTGTAAACACGCATTATTACGTGGACACACCTGGTACAATATTAGCGGATGTGCTTCTTGTGTATGCGGGTATTCCTGCTGCGTTAATTAACCTTACTGGGATGGCGGCGGCACCTACAGTGAGAGGAGTTGTACGGGGTAACGATGTATACACGGAGTGCATGAAGTTAGCACAGACCGCACAGTCAGACTTATTTGTTCAAGTGGCCGGTACTCTAACAGCAGAAGCGTGGGCAGATGATACATCCTCGGTAGACTACGTGTTGCCGGATGAGACTATTATTTCAGCTACTTTGCAAAGATCAAGAGAAAAAGGCCCCTCTAGGATTACAGTTCGAGGACAGTGGCAAGGGTCATATGGTTGTGGGACTAAGATGCTAAATAATGCAGTATCCGGTCCTCCCGATTCCATTAAAAGGGACCATTGTTATCAGAATGGATTAGGTGAGACTGTATCTACCTTAACATTCAAGAACCTTGCTGGGAACAAAGAAGCTATTCGTAACGCAGGTTTTATCTTCGACGGGGATCAAGAGTTTTCAAAGTTAGTAGATGTCCCAGAAAGCGGTAGTACTGCCATACTGGATGTAACACCTAACGGAAGTTCATATCTTCCGCCAGGCACTTTAAGTCAAACGTCGGCAGTTATTTTAGCTCGAACAGGGGACGGGCAGGAAACAGACGATCCGGGGACTAAGTCTCGGGTGAACGATGACAGGTTGTCCCAACATGACCATGTAATTGCGTCCATGACTGGCACACCTCCGGGTGCTTTTTCGGTAGGTAATACAGACTCAGATAAAACAGGTGATGCACGAGATGGCAATAGATTGGAGATGATTGTACAAGATAGTGATCTTGCGTTAGAGTTTGGTGTTAGTAGTGACGAGGTAGATAATCCATATATTAGTGATCAGTATACTGCATTTGCAGTAGCAGTTAGAAAGTTCAAAGAGTTCAAGATGCAACGAAATACTTATAAAGTAGTCGTTGCATATATGCCGTGCTTAAAGATTAATAACGTAGTTACATTTACAACACCAGATGGGGCTAAAACAGTTACAGGCAGAGTAGCCAACATCACGGTAGGGTATGCGGTGACCCCAAAGTCTATCACGACTAGTATGACATTGTTAGTTGAGTCTTTTGAGGAACTAGGAGGCACTATATATACAACAGGTAATATGCTCTATTATCCCAGTCTATGTGGGATAAATGGCATTCATTGGGTATTACATTCTGGTTCTGTCTATGCGGTGAGTGGCTACCTTGCCTTTGAGAGTGGTGGAGTAATTCGTCAGACCTTATTTTTACTGCCGGGGACTTTACATACCTTGGTATTTGAGTTGATTGAGAACGTGACTGGAGGTTTTGTAGTTCGGCATTATAATGTTGCAGCATTAGGAGGTACTTCGCCTACAGCCACAACAACAAGTACAGTTACTTACACCTTCACACCTACTACTAGTAATGTGACTTTGGAGTTCGAGGCTCTTTCTGGGGAGTGGTTCCTCACTAAGCCTTTATTGAGTATGTCTGTCACAGCATGAAAATTTAAGGACAAATCTAAATGGAATTGCAAGAAGCAGTTGATAGGTCAAGGGAGTTGGCATTTAACACACAATGGATGGGGAGTTTTAATTTTGGTTCAGACAGGGTTACGTTAGAGAAAGACAAACGCTGCGTGGTTGCGGGGAAAGAATGCACTTATAAAATATATCACGACCAGAAAATAGATAGGATGGTTATAGAATTTACCGAGTTTGAGGGTAATTTCTTGGTAGCACGTTTGGTATATCAACCAGTGCAGAATAGATTTGCTGGGAGAGATAGAACAACTAAGTCGGGGGTAGCACAGCTAGTACCTGTAGACAACGTGGAGGAATGGAAGTACGGCGGGAGACCCGCATACTTAGTGAAGATGGAGAGGAAGGATACCCAGAAAAAAGTTATTCCTTTGTTGTTCCGAGAAGATATTGCTGCCTCGTATGAGTTACCAGACTGTGATATTACACAGTCAGAACCACAATGTTTGGATAGTAAAGAACTTCCGGCTATTTGTTTAATTGCCTGTGATCGGCCTGACTACTTCGAAAAAGTAGTGCAAGCACTTGCACAGAACCCGCAATTTACCAAATGGCCGGTTTACGTATTTATAGACAAGCCAGAGGCGAAAGAAAGGGCACATCTAGTAGACCAACAGCTAGAGATGCTAAGTCAAGTAGTTGATGCATATGTTGTTAGACGTAAAGAAAATTGGGGTTGTGGTAACAATATTATTGATGCCCGTCATCAACTATTTGATAAAGTAGGACACGATAGAGTGTACGTGTTTGAGGATGATTTAGTCCCAGCAGCTAACTACATTACATTGTGCGAGAATATGTGGAAATGGAGTGAGCAGTTTGGTAATGTAGGAGTAGTCCAAGGATGGAATTGGTGTGAATTATCTCCCGATGCTAGAGATCAGTATACTAATTATGTGACTTCCACTATGGGCAATTGGTGGGGTTACTCCATGAGCAAGGAATGCTGGGATAGTATAAAGGACATGGTGTTTGAATATCGGGATACATTCTTGTTTGGTCAGTTCTACATTGACCGACCGCACAGGACTATTTTGGAGTGGTTTAGGCAGTACACCAACCGTTTGCCCCAGACTATGCTAGTGGATCTGGAATACCCAGACCCGGATGGATTCGAGACCACAGTTAGGAATTATTTCGGCGGTCCGCCGACTGGACAGGATGCTGCTACGATGATAGCAACTTGGTATAAAGGCTGGAGACGGATAGCTCCAGTTGTAAATAGGGGCCAGTATATTGGTAGAGCGGGTATCCACATGACTAAAAAAATGTGGGCTCGTGATGGCTATGATAACATCTTATTTAAAGAGTACCCGGAGGACACTGGTAGGCTGGAATTCGTGGAGAAAATTCAGCATTTACCTGATGTTGCAATTAAACCCGAACCGGGTCTTGACGGGTTAAAAAGGGTAGTTCTTTACTAGGCCCAAAAAGGTTATAAGGGTTTCACAAACTTAACAGTCAAAAGTGCAAGTGCTTGCCTAAGGAGCAGCGACCGAAGGGAGCGTTTGTCCTTGGGGCAGACGACGAAGGGCGATAGCCCGTAGTCGTGCGGAGCGAAGCGGAGCCTATTCCAGACCGTTACAGTAATATTCAGCTAAACAGTCAATTCTGTATATTCAGCCCTTGACTTTTGGGTGTTTAGTCGTTATAATTGGTATGGGCGGGGGGGTTTAGAAATACGTTACATGAGTTAAGGGTGTGGAACGTATTGGTCGCATAGGCTCGCTTCGCTCGCACGCCTGCGGCGTGAGGAAAGAAAGACGGCTCCCGTTGGTCGCTAAGGAAAGCAAGTGCTTAATGGGTTGGGCTAGGCTGGGAAAAGTTAGCAAGGTGTGCAAGCACTTGCAAAGTAACAAGATAGACAGAAGTAAGCTTTGGGAATGTAAGTAAACAGTTGGATTGAATTACCGTTGGGAATGTAGGTAGGATTGAGAATAGTAGTAATAAGAAAGAACGCAGGTAAGACTGAAAACAGTAGTAACATGTGGAATGCAGTTAAGCCTTACGACAGCAGTAAGATGTTTGAACGCAAGTACGGTAAGTGACAGAATTAACTCCTTTGACTGAAAGTAGAACCAAAGACTGTAGTAAAGGCGAGAAATGCAAGTAGGCAACTTGACAGAAGCAGGTAGGTGGACTGTAGTTAGAATCAGCGACAGAATTGGGATGAGAGAACGTAAGTAATGTATGCGACCGTAGTAAGAAAACTGATCGAAAGTGAAGATCATGATAGTGATAAGATTCAAGAATGTAAGTAAACACTGGACTACCTAAATCCTGAGAACGTAGCTACCAACTGTGACAGTATTAAAGGCCCTGAGTGTAAGTACGAGAATAGATAGTATTTCAACAGGCGAATGTAAGTGGAACAGTCGAAAGTACTAAAGACCAAGAATGGTTTTCTGGGAGAACTCTATGGTGGAAGGAACTCGAAGTTTAGTTAGACCTGTGATAACTCTCAGTTTTGTTTGGGCGTATATTGCAGCTTGTTTTATGCGTACAGAAGCACTTGGGGAGTTAGAAACACTTACTGGAGTTGTGGTGGCGTTTTGGTTTTCAGCAAAAAGTGAAGAAAAGAAAGCATAGCTAGGAGAAAAGTCAAAAATTTTAACTATAAGGGAAAATAAAGTAAGGAGGGGGGTGGGGGTATAAAACGGCGTAGGGGAAGGA
>Ga0115002_10008032_pt1 | contig 11752 bp, 10 predicted proteins | sample ArcticOcean_MG_C_8_FD_89576 | JGI IMG/M metagenome (GOLD analysis project Ga0115002, IMG submission 89576) | Marine microbial communities from western Arctic Ocean - ArcticOcean_MG_CB11_86 | ecosystem: Environmental > Aquatic > Marine > Oceanic | place: Arctic Ocean: Canada Basin | collected...
GAACGCACGGTGGCTGACGAATCCGTTACTGTGAACCAGCAAATGTTGGGTATTCAACGACTCAATCGGCGTGCATTCATTAAGAACAACATCAACCTGCTGAAAGCGGGTTATGTTTTGCGACTTCCGTCGCAAGACGAGGCGACCGAAATTTCCTCCACTGAAGCAAATGCGGAAGTCGCACAGCAGATAGGCGCGTGGCGCAGTGGCGACTATGACAGTGATCCGATTGCCGAAGCTAGCCCAGCGACTCAATTGGTCGAAGCTAATGGTCCCCGGCTGAAGTCGCAAATCGATGCGACGGCCAGCGAACCAGTAGCCGAGGCCGAGCCTGAAGCGGGTCAAGGCGAGGTTCGTATCGTTGCAAACATTGGAGCCCTGGGGGTCGGATCGGGCACTGAGACGGATGCATCAGTCATCCAGTTGATTGAAGAGAAAGACACGCTGAATCGCGAAGTCGACGAAATGAGTGCCCGGCTTGACCGCGAACAGGAAATCGCAACCAACCAGATAGCTTCCAAGGATCGCCAGTTGGATGTAAAGAACCAACAAATTGCTGAGCTGCAAGAACAGCTCAAAGAATCACAAATGTTGGCTGTCGGACGCCAGAGTCCAAACCAAAGCTCCACCCCACCTCCCCCGACCGAGTGGTGGGCATCACCGACGGTGTTAGGTGGCGTGATTGGCGTTTTGGTTTTGATTTTGGTTGTGCTTCTATTTTCTAGGCAACGCAATCGCGGAGCTGAAGAATCTGCGCTGGCGGTAGATGGCTACGACGACCAAAACGAGGACGAAGAACAGACATTGGCTGAGGATGCAACCGAAGAGGCATCCGCCACCGAAGAGTATGTAGCGCAAGACGACGACGAAACCGAGATGGATCCGAGGCACCTCGAACCAGTGATCGGCGAGGTTAGCCCAGACAATAATCTAGCTGATGAACTTGAACTCGATACCGAGTTTGATGATGACGACGAGACTGAATTGGCCCAAGTCGATGCAACGAAAGAGCGATCACAAACGAGTGATGTGATCGGCGAAGCCGATATCTACATCGCATACGGCCGTTATGGTCAAGCAGCTAACCTTCTGTTGACTACCCTCAACACTGAACCGGAGCGGTTTGATGTGCGTGTCAAGCTGCTTGAGGTGTACGTTGAGACGAGCGACCCAAAAAACTTCGCGATACATGCCGAATACATCGTCGAAAACTGCGATGAAGAAGATGTGCTTCACGCCTGTCGAGAACTGGAAAGCCGATTTGGTCAAAATGAACTCGGGTTTGAAGTTGATCTAGATGAAGTGACCGAGGAGACAGACGCCGATTCGAGCCCCGTAGAAGCAGACACAAATGACGATGACCTTGACAGTCTGGACGACGTGGCCTCGGTAGAAGAAGACGCGGCGAGCGATGACTCGAGCGTTGATGAATTCCAGCTTGAATTCGATGACGATGAGTTGGAAGCCAGCGATGTCGAGCAAACCGAGAGTGCCGCCGATGACGAGCCCCGGGATGACTTAGGGGATAATTTGGGCGGTGATCTGGGTATCGATTTTGACCCAGACAAGGATGTAGCTGACAACGACGACGATACCGTTGAGGATGAATTATCCAGTGATGGTGCGTTCGAGGACGCATCGCTCGATGATGCCGATATTGAGGACGTGTCGCTCGACGATTTGACAATTGACGGCAGCGAGCGCTCAGCTGCGTCTGCGACCGACGACGATTTCAGTTTCGACGATGACGACGTTGACGTCAATTCGACGAAGCTCGACCTTGCCGAAGCCTATATGGATATGGGTGATGACGAGGGAGCGTGCGATATATTGAAGGAGGTCGTGGAAGAAGGCTCGCCCGATCAATGGGAAAAAGCGCAAGGCATGCTTGCGAAGATCGCCTGACGCAGGGTCGGTCCCAACAAGTTTTCTATGACTACTGCCACTTCGTTGGCTACCGAAAATACCAAGTACGTTATTGGCGTCCAATATGACGGAGGCGGCCTGCATGGCTGGCAGGCGCAACCAGGCCAACAGACGGTCCAGGGGCTGCTTGAAACTGCGGTCGGGCGAGTGGCCGACCATTCAATCACGCTTGCCGTTGCTGGTCGCACCGACGCAGGTGTTCATGCAACCGGGCAGGTCGCTACATTTGAATCCAGTGCAAGGCGTGAGTGTCACGAATGGCTTCGCGGCATCAATGCGCTGACCCCGAGCACTATCCTTGTGAGTTGGGTGCGCGAAACACATGCAAACTTTCACCCACGCTACAGCGCCACCGCCAGACGCTATCTCTATGTGTTTTACGACGCTGCACCAAACCCGTTTGTGAATGGGTTGGCCTGGGCCACGCAATCGCTGGACGCGGATGTCATGCATCGCCAAGCACAGGACCTTCTTGGCGAACACGACTTTACGAGTTTTCGCGCGGCCGGTTGTCAATCGTTGACCCCCAGACGTCGAGTTGATCGATGCGAAGTGCGACGGACTGGCGCATACGTCGTGTTGGATATCGAAGCAAACGCGTTTCTTTTGCACATGGTGCGCAATATTGCGCGGGCACTCGTTGATATCGGCCAACGCAAGGTCGAAGCTTCAATTGGGTCAATGCTACTTGCTTGCGATCGAAATCAAATCGGCGCGACCGCGCCGCCACAGGGCCTCTACCTTTATCAGGTACGCTACCCAGAAGAGTCCTTCCCGGGTCCGGTCATGCCGCCAATCCTCACGGCGACCTGAATAATTGCTACTGCCTGCTGTAGGAGGGCCTGATGAGCTCTCAGCGTCCTTGAGAGACTGTTTTACAACAGCCTCTTCGCCTCGATCTCTTTCGCATCCGCAGGTGAACCGCTAAACTTACGCGCTTTTTCGCAGCTGGGCTGATGAGCAATATCAATTCCTCTCGCTGGTGCAAGATCTGCGGCATAACCCGTGTCGAGGATGCGCGCGTGGTCGCCGAAGCCGGTGCCCAAGCCTACGGACTGGTATTCTATGAACCAAGCCCGCGAGCGTTGCGGGTAGAGATCGCCGCTAAGATTGCGAGGGAGGTCCATTCCATATCCAGAGTTGGTTTGTTTGTTGATCCATCAGCCAAAGAAGTTGAGACGATTTTGGATTCGGTGGAACTGGACATGCTGCAGTTCCATGGCGACGAAGCGCCCGAGTTTTGTGCGCGGTTCAGCTTGCCGTATTTGAAGGCAATAAGAATGCGGCCCGAGATCGATATGGGTCGCGTCGAGGATCACTACGAGAATGCGTGGGGACTATTGTTGGATACCTACTTGCCTGGCGTCGCGGGCGGAACAGGGCAGCAGTTTGATTTGGCGCTGTGGCCGCAACGCTCAGCTGCGCGGTTGATCTTGGCGGGCGGGTTGAATGCGGATAATGTGGCGGATTCGATTCGCGCAAGCGATCCATACGGTGTCGATGTGAGCGGTGGCGTCGAGGTGCGCAAGGGCGTCAAGAGTCATGCGATGATTCGACGGTTTGTAAAGCAGGCACATAACGTGCCGATCCAGGAGGCATAAGTGTCGGACAGCAATGGCAGTAACTATGCGCAGCCGAGTGAGTCGGGCCATTTTGGCGAATATGGTGGCCGATTTGTTGCAGAGACGCTCATGCACGCGCTGGACGAATTGGCGCAACTCTACGAGTCGGTAAAGGACGATCCGGATTTCAAGCGCGAGCTACATAACGACCTAACGCAATACGTGGGGCGGCCAACGCCGCTCTACTTGGCAGAACGCTTAACCGCGGAATTAGGCGGCGCGCAAATCTATTTGAAGCGCGAAGACCTAAACCACACGGGTGCGCACAAAATTTGCAATACCATCGGTCAAGGCTTGTTGGCCAAACGCATGGGCAAACCGCGTGTGATCGCAGAAACAGGCGCGGGCCAACACGGAGTAGCGACAGCAACGGTGGCTGCGCGTTTGGGATTGGCGTGTGACGTATACATGGGTGCGGACGATATCGAAAGGCAGAGCCCTAACGTTTACCGAATGAAGCTGCTTGGTGCGAATGTCGTTCCGGTCACCTCAGGTTCGCGTACTTTGAAGGACGCGATGAATGAAGCAATGCGTGACTGGGTGACCAACGTTGACGATACCCACTACATCATCGGGACCGTGGCAGGACCTCATCCCTATCCGACGTTGGTGCGTGATTTTGCCTCGACCATCGGTCAGGAAGCGCGTGCGCAAATCCTCGAACAGGCGGGCCGATTGCCGGATACGTTGGTCGCGTGCGTAGGCGGTGGCTCGAATGCGATGGGGTTGTTCTATCCGTTCATCGACGACATTGACGTTGCGATGGTCGGCGTTGAAGCCGCCGGGCTTGGGATCGCCTCGGGCGCCCACGCGGCACCTCTAAATGATGGCACAGTCGGCGTACTACACGGTAATCGCACCTACCTCATGGCGGATGAAGACGGCCAGATTCTCGAAACACACTCGATATCCGCAGGGCTCGACTATCCGGGCGTTGGTCCCGAGCACGCCCACCTAAAAGATATTGGCCGCGCGCGCTACGAGGCGGTCACCGACGATGAGGCCATGAGTGCTTTCCGTTTGCTCAATCGTTGTGAAGGCATTCTGCCGGCTCTCGAGTCCAGTCATGCAATTGCATGGGTGATACAAATAGCCGGGCAAATGGCGCCAGACGACATCATCGTGGTCAATCTTTCGGGCCGGGGGGATAAGGACATATTTACAGTTGCCCGTATCGACGGGATTACGATCTGATGTCGCGGATTAGTGAAGTGTTCAAGCATCGCGGGGTCGACGGCACCCGCGCGCTCATCAGTTTTGTGACGGCGGGTGATCCGACGCTTGCCCACACGCTGCCGGCTTTAAATGCACTGGTGCAGGGCGGCGTCGACATACTGGAATTGGGCGTACCGTTCTCGGACCCCGAGGCGGAGGGTCCTGCGATTCAACGCTCGAGTGAACGAGCCTTGGCCAACGGCGTTACATTGGACCAGGTGCTAGATGTAGTGCGGCAGTTTCGTGAGACAGACCAGACTACTGCAGTGGTGCTCATGGGATATCTGAATTCGATTCTGGCAATGGACCAGTTTGCCGAGAAGGCCAGTGGTGCAGGCGTAGACGGGTTGATCATGGTCAATCTACCTCCTGAAGAAGCGACCGAAATCCAAGCGCAGCTTCTAGCGCACGACATTGACCTGATCTATTTGCTGGCACCAACGACCACCGCTGAGCGAGCAAAGTTCATCCTTAGTAAAACCTCTGGCTTTGCTTACTGCGTGTCACTTAAAGGAATCACGGGCGCAGACAACCTGCGAACGGCGGAAGTGGCCGACAAGCTGCAGGCCTTACGGGCGATGTCCAACGTGCCGCTGTGTGTAGGTTTTGGAATTAAGGACGCGACCACCGCGGCGCAAGTTGGCGAATACGCAGATGGGGTGGTGGTTGGAAGCGCGTTGGTTAATCTGATGACGCAAAAGCAATCGCCGGTCGACGTGGCCGCTAACTTAAAGCAAGCGGCCGCGAAGCTGCGCGATGGCCTGGATAGCCTCGGATAAGCAGCAACAAGCATCATGTTGAAGGAGCTCTCTTTAGACGATTGGTTGACGTTTATCGGCCATCAACACGACCAAACGATCGCTATGGGTCTCGAGCGAATGCACACAATGCTTGGGCGCCTGGGTCTTGAGCGTCCCGCGCCGTCGATCGTTACGGTGGCTGGAACCAATGGCAAGGGATCGACTTGTATTGCTATCGAACAGTTGTTGCTGGCACATGGCCTCCGCGTCGGTACAACGATGTCACCGCATGTCATACGATTCAATGAGCGCGTCAGAATCAACGGCCAGGAATCGGCAGACGCCGATTTGGTCAAAGCATTTAGTCGAGTCGAGGCCGCGCGGGACAACCTGCCCCTTACGTATTTTGAATTTGCAGCGTTGGCTGCGATGTGGTGTTTTCGCCACTCCGAGGTACAAGTGGCAGTGCTTGAAATTGGCTTGGGAGGACGCCTGGATGCGTTCAATGCCGTTGCAGCTGATGTGGCAGTCATCACAAGCATTGGCCTAGATCATCAAGAATACCTGGGTGTCACCGTCGAACTAATCGGCCGAGAAAAAGCCGGAATCCTGCGTCGCGATCAGTCTGTTGTGCTTGGACGCAGCTTGCCGGGTTCTGTTTACGACGTGTGCGAGGAGCTAGCCCTCGGGCCGCAAGTGTGTGGAAAAGAGTTTGACTACGAGATGAGCGATGACCATCGGCAATGGCTCTTTACCGATGCGGAAGGTGAAATGCAATTTCCACTAGGGTCGTTAGCGCCGCACAACGTAGCGCTCGCCTTAACGGCGATACGGCCCTTGGTGCAACGTGATCCAGCCATTTGTGCGGCGGCCAGTGCTGCGAACCTACCTGGACGATTGCAAGAGGTCACAATCGATGAACGTCGTTACGTGTTTGATGTTTGTCACAATCCCTCAGGCGCGCAGTTTTGTTGTCGTCAAATGACGGACCGTGGCCTCGAACCGAAAATGATCCTGTGTGGCATGTTGCGAGGCAAAATGCATCAGGAGGTGAGGAGGGCAGTCGGCCAAGCCTTCTCAGCAACCTGGGTCTTGTTTGGCACCGTGGGCGATCGGGCACTCAGCAGCAACGAGCTTGCGACATCCATGGGTATCGCGTCGCATGGCTGCACTGATTTTCAGGCCGCGCGCGAATATGTGCGCTCGGTGACCTCGCCTGGCGAAGTTATTCTAGTTTTCGGCTCGTTCAATGCGGTCGAGCAAGGCATAATGTCGGCACCCCAGCAATTCGCGATGTGCTGATCTTTTATTTCCGATCAGTCTGGAGAAAGAAATAGCAAAAGCAATGCAGGAACGCACCCGCTATCGTGTTACAGGCACTTTGTTTCTTCTAGCTTTGGCGGCAATTTTTGCGCCGATGTTGTTCGACGGCGAGGGAGCCGAATCGCTGGTGTTGCCCGATGTGCCTATTCGTGAAGGGACTCAACCGACGCGTGATACGCGCCCAGGGTTCGATGAAGTCGTTCCGCAGACAGACGTGGTCGCTCGGGTCCAAGAATTCAGAGCCGAAATCGATGACGAAGGCTTCGACACGGCTCATGGGACGAGGTTTGGTGAACCGATATTGACGCCGCTCACCGACGACAGTGACGTTTACGCAGTCCAGGCGGCAAGCTTCGGGGAACTGTCAAACGCCGAAGCATTTCGCGAAGCGCTTCGTGGGGCTGGCTTCGAAGCCTTCGTCTCGACGGGCAAGCTCGCGGCAGGGTCGCTGGTTTACCGTGTTGCTGTAGGCCCGTTGTTGAGCCGCACGGACGCCGCAACCATGCAGATGTCCATATCGGAGCAGTTCGACGTCGAGGCGCGAATCATGGATCTCGCCCAGTGAGTAAACACACATTGAGTATTAACGGTAGTGGCTAGTCTCGATATCGCCATCATGGTCGTAGTCTTGTTATCCGCTCTCATTGGTCTGGTGCGCGGTTTGATCAAAGAAATACTGAGCCTTGTATCCTGGGTGGTTGCGTTTATTCTGGCGCTCTATTTTACGCCATACCTCGCCGGTGAAATTCCTGCGCAATGGGGCGGTGATTCGGTTCGGTTGGTGATCGCGTTTGCGATGATCTTCGTCACTTCTTTGATTGTGGGCGCGATCGTGCAATGGTTGATCGGCAAACTGGTTGTTTCGACTGGGCTATCGGGAACCGATAGGTTTCTAGGCTTCCTCTTCGGCAGCGCGCGAGGACTATTGGTATGTATCGTCCTATTAATGGGGCTGCGCGAAGTGGCCGCAGGAGCAGATTGGTGGCATGAATCAGTATTGCACCACGAGTTGCTCGCATTTGAAGATGAAGTCCGAGACTTTGTCTCATTAGCACGTGACGTATTGAGCGACATAGGTACGTCCACGCTATGACTTTGGCGACAGAGCAACTAGAGTATGTGTCTGATAACTTGTTAAATCCGTTTTTCTAGTCAAACCCACGTTTACAATACACAGGCATTAACGTATGTGCGGAATCGTCGGAATCGTGAGTCACGAACCGGTCAACCAAGAGATCTACGATGCATTAACGGTTCTTCAGCATCGGGGCCAGGATGCCGCGGGTATGGTCACGAGCGATGGCCAACATTTGCAACTGCGCAAAGCGAATGGCTTTGTGCGCGATGTGTTCGAGGAGCATCACATGCAAAGGTTGCAAGGCAATGTGGGTATCGGCCACTGTCGCTATCCCACGGCCGGGTCGTCGAGTTCGGCGGAAGCGCAGCCGATGTATGTCAATTCACCCTATGGCATCACGCTTGCCCACAACGGCAATTTGACGAATGCGGAAGAATTAAAGACGCAGCTCTTCCACGAAGGTTTGCGGCATATGAATACCAATAGCGATTCGGAAATCCTGTTGAACGTATTGGCACACGAGTTACAAGAGCAAGGCGTGCTGGTGCCTACGCCGAGGGACATATTTCGTGCGGTGAGCGGGGTACACAATCGTTGCAGAGGTGCGTATGTAGCGGTTGCAATGATTATTGGTGTTGGTGTTTTGGGTTTTCGAGACCCGTATGGCATTCGTCCGTTGATCTACGGTAAGCGCGAAGGCGAGCATGGCATTGACTACATGATTGCTTCGGAGTCGGTCAGCTTGGATCGGCTTGGTTTCAGTATTATTGGTGACGTGGCACCAGGCGAGGCCGTATTTATTAGCAACGACGGCAAGATCCACACGCAAAAATGTGCGACCAAAACGCAGCTTGTTCCCTGCATATTCGAGCACGTCTACTTGGCAAGTCCAGCCTCGATTATCGATGGTGTTTCCGTCTACAAGAGCCGGCTGCGGATGGGCGAACATCTCGCCCAGAGAATTGTGCAACGCTATTCGCAGCAAACACATGATATCGATGTCGTCATACCAGTGCCCGATACGGCACGCACCGCGGCACTGCCGTTGGCACATAAGCTCGATGTCAAATATCGCGAGGGATTCGTCAAGAACCGATATATCGGGCGTACGTTCATAATGCCCGGTCAGCAACAGCGGCGCCGGTCAGTCCGACAAAAATACAGTGTCGTGGAGCTCGAATTTCGCGACAAAAACGTGCTGATCGTTGATGACTCCATCGTGCGGGGCACGACGACCCAACAGATCATCCAAATGGCCCGCGAAGCCGGAGCGCGCAAGGTTTATATAGCCTCAGCAGCGCCTGCATTGCGATATCAGAACGTTTACGGCATCGACATGCCCGCACGAGAAGAATTTGTTGCACATGGGCGTACGGACGAGGAGGTGGCAGCGCTGATTGGTGCCGATTGGCTGATCTATCAGGATATCGCGGACCTAAAAGCCAGTGCGCATGAAGGTAACCCGGAAATAGACGATTTCGAGTGTTCCGCCTTTAATGGGGATTACGTGACCGGCGACATAGATGCCGCCTACCTGCAAAAGGTATCCTTGCGTCGCAATGATCAGATGAAGCAGCGTCGTGACGCCGAACTCTCCGCCGACTCAAACGTTCTTGAACTCCACAATCACGCCTGAAGCTGCGCCTGTTGACGGCAGAGATCGCAGCGTGAAAGAGCAAATCCAAGCGCTCGTTGAAGCGCTGAATGGCGTGCTGCTCGGGAAGGAACCACAGATCAAGCTCGCCCTTGCTTGTCTGTTTGCTGGTGGCCATCTATTGATCGAAGACCTTCCGGGTATGGGCAAAACGTTGTTGTCCCAGGCCATCGCTAAAGTCCTTGGTTTGAGCTACAACCGGATTCAATTCACATCTGACGTTTTACCAGCGGATGTCATCGGCACCACCATATTTGATCGAAGCAGTAACGAGTTCCGATTCGTGGCGGGTCCTTTGTTTGCCGAGCTCGTGCTGGCGGATGAAATCAATCGAGCAAACCCGAAAAGCCAGAGTGCGTTGCTCGAGGCGATGGAGGAACGACAGGTCACGAACGACGGCGAGTCGATGCAGCTACCCGAGCCGTTTTTCGTGATTGCAACGCAGAATCCGTCGACCCAAACGGGGACATTCCCGCTCCCGGAATCGCAGCTCGATCGTTTTTTGATGCGCATCGAGCTTGGTTATCCAGAGCCCCACGCAGAGCGGGAACTGTTGATTACAGGCGACCGGCGCAATGCTGTCAAAGACATGCGCCCGGTGGTCTCGAAGGGTGAACTCAGAGATATTCAAGCAGCGGTCGTTGCCATTAAGGTTTCAGAACCGCTTATCGACTATGTGCAACGGCTCGTGTGGTTTTCGCGTCAAGGGCATGAGTTTGCATTCGGATTATCCCCACGTGGCGCGTTAGCTCTAGTCGCTGGTGCCAAGGCTTGGGCCTTGATTAACGATCGAACACACGTCGTTCCCGAGGACGTGCAAGCGATACTGCCCGGAGTGGTCGAACATCGACTGCGCGAAGCCGCAGATTTTTCTGGGCACGGCGATGGTGCGCTTGCACAGAAACTGTTGGCTAGCGTCGACGTCGTAAGCTGACGTCAACGATAGATGGACGCTGTTGCTGAAGTCCCTGAAAGTAGAGTTGGCAAGCGATTTGACGCGTGGCTTGATCGTCGAATACCACCAGCGCAACGGATAACGCTTAACCAGGCCAATATCTTCACCTTCCCAACTGGTTTCGGGTTTGTATTCGGCGGCTTGTTAATTATCCTGATTCTCGGTGCGATCAACTATCAGAACAGTCTTGTCTATGGCGTGGCGTTCCTCTTGGGCAGCATGTTTATCGTGACTATCCTGTATACGTTCAGGAACCTCTCTGGCTTGTCGATCGAATTGGCGGAAGCCAAGACCGGGTTTGTAGGTGAGGACATCGAGTTCAACGTGCGTTTTACAAGGCCCAAAGGCAATGGTCGGGAAGGCGTTCAGACGGGTTGGCCAACTGGCCTGAAGCAGTGGGTCGAGATTTTTCGACGGAAGCCACAGTGGTTCGCCTTTACGTCAAGTCTAGTAGTAGGGGTTGGCTCAATCCCGAGCGATTGCTTATCGAAACGTATTATCCGTTGGGTTTGCTTCGCGCTTGGACCTGGGTCGACGTGAAGGCCAAAGCGTTGGTCTACCCGCAACCGATTTTTCAAGAAATTCCCAATACAAGCATAGGCAGACGCGACGAGGGTGAACTGATCGATCCGGTCGGTTCGGATGATTTTGTAGATATCAGAGCTTATTCGCCGGGTGACCCGATCAAAAACATTATTTGGCGATCATATGCGCGCGGAGACGACCTCATGCTTAAGCGCTATGCCAGCTATGTGGAACCATGACTGTGGTTTGATTTTGCGGATCTAGCGGGCGACACAGAAGAGAAGCTGAGCCGTCTTGCGGGGCTTGCCCTTCAAGCATGTCGGCTCGAGCGTGAATTTGGTATACGTCTGCCGAACAAACAAATCGGTCCTGGATTGGGCGATGCGCACCTAGAAAACGCGTTGCGGGAGCTTGCGCTGTATGGCTTCTGAGATCGTCGCCACCCAAGCCTTGCCCGGCAAAGCACTGGGCATCGCTTATCAAATTCCGCGCAACAATCTGGCGTTGTTGATGGTGGCGCAAGTGGTCGTCATTTTACCGCTGGCGGCTCACATATCTCTGTGGATTGTTGGTGCCGCTTTGTTTTGCGGTGTTTGGCGTACGCAGGTGTATTTGGGGCGGGGTGGTTATCCGGCAAATTGGGTCAAGGCAGTTCTAGTCGGAGCGGCATCGTTTGGCGTGGCGTTAACCGGCCTTCGGTTGTTCAGTCTTGAA
>Ga0115002_10008035_pt1 | contig 11749 bp, 12 predicted proteins | sample ArcticOcean_MG_C_8_FD_89576 | JGI IMG/M metagenome (GOLD analysis project Ga0115002, IMG submission 89576) | Marine microbial communities from western Arctic Ocean - ArcticOcean_MG_CB11_86 | ecosystem: Environmental > Aquatic > Marine > Oceanic | place: Arctic Ocean: Canada Basin | collected...
CAACGACGCGGCCGTCGTCGTCGAGGCGGGTGACGAAGTCGCGCTCGTCACTGGCCGCGAGGGTTTCGACGGCATCGTTGCGATGCGGGAACGGACGCCATTCCCTCGGTCACTCGTGGAGCGCCTCCCCAACCTTAAGCTGTTGATCACGACCGGGGAGCGCAACGCCTCGTTCGATCTCGCCGCGCTACGCGAGGCAGACGTCACCGTCTGCGGTACCGGCAGTCGAGGCGGCGCGACCGCCGAGCTGACGTGGGGCCTGATCCTCGCGCTGATGCGTGGGATTCCACTGGAGCACACCGCGATCGCCGAGGGCCACTGGCAGGACGCCGTCGGGCGGGACCTCGGCGACAAGACGCTCGGCGTGCTCGGCCTCGGACGGCTCGGCTCGCAGGTCGCGACTGTCGGGCGCGCGTTCGGAATGCCGGTCGTCGCGTGGAGCCAGAACCTGACGCGTGAGCGTGCCGACGAGATCGGTGTTGAGCTCGCCTCAAGCCTCGACGAGCTGCTGGAGCGTTCGGACGTCGCGACGATCCACCTCGTGCTGTCGAAACGCACGCGAGGGCTGATCGGCGCCTCAGAGCTGGTCCGCCTCGGGAGTGACGCTTACCTCGTGAACACCTCGCGCGGTCCGATCGTCGACGAGACGGCGCTGGTCGGAGCGCTGCGCGCGCGGACCATCGCTGGCGCTGGTCTTGACGTGTTCGAGGTAGAGCCGCTTCCAGCCGGGCATCCGCTGATCGGCCTCGAGAATGTCGTGCTGACGCCACACATTGGCTACGTCACCGAAGAGACGTATGCGGTGTTCTACCGCGATGCGGTTGAGGATGTCGTCGCCTACCTCGCTGGCTCGCCCGTGCGAGTCATCGAGTAGCGAACCGATCTACCTAAACGCGGGGATGACTTCCTTCGCGAAGAGGCGGAGTGACTGCATCACCGTGTCGTGAGTCATACCGCCGCCGTGCATCACGCAGCTCAGCATCTCGATATCCGCGATGTCGGTGTAGCGCTTGAGCTTACGGATCACCGAGGGCGGCGTGCCGGACAACGTGCGGTTCTCGAACATCTCATCGAGGTCAGGCTCACCCTCGAAGGGATGCGGCTCGGAGACGCCCGAGACGACGTGCTCGCGGCCGTGACGGAGGTTAGTCGCCTGCCGCGACTGGTAGAGGAAGTGTTCCATCTGCGCGCGTGACTCGTCCTCAGTCGGCGTGACGACCACCTGGCCCTGGACGCCGAACACTGCCGGGGAGTCGGGATACTTCTTGCGGGAGTTCTGGAAGTTGGACCAGGCCGATTCCAGCACAGTGGTAGGTCGCCCGGACTGCGAGGTGAGTGAGCGGAGGCCGTAGCGGCGGCCGATGTCAAATGACTCCTGCGTGGTCGCAGCGAGCCAGATCGGCGGCCCCGGCGTCTGATGTGTCCTCGGGTAGAGCGTGGTCTCGGGGATCTGGTGGTACTTACCCTCGAATTCGAAGGTCTCGCCGCTGAGCGCCTTGGTGATGATCGCCAACGCCTCGTCGGTGTGTTCGCGCGCGTCGTCCATCGTCAGGCCGAAGCGGCGGAACTCAAACGGCTGGTAGCCACGAGCGACGCCCACTTCGAGACGGCCGTCCGTGAGCTGGTCAGTGAGCGCGATGTCTTCGGCGACGCGGAGCGGGTCCCAGAACGGGAGCACGAGCACCGCGGTGCCGACGCGGATCTTCGAGGTCTCGGCAGCGACGCGCGTCGCCATCAGCAGCGGGTTCGGGATGTAGCCGTAGTTCGAGAAGTGGTGCTCGGCGAACCAAACGGCGTCGTAGCCCAACTCCTCCGCCTCGATCGCGTACTCGACGACGCGCTTGAAAATGACCTCGGGATCTTCACGCGCGGACGAACCAGCGAGGGCGAAGGCGGCGAATTGCATCAATCGGTTCCGATCAGCTTCGCAGCTCGTGCGGCGGGCGTTGGCTAGTTCGCGTCCGCCTCGTGAAGGGAGACGTCGCGCAGAATTGTCGCGGTTCGGGTCTCGACACGCGAACGGGCGTCTTCACTAGTGAAGATGTAGGTGCGGTCCTCAAGGATGCCCCGCACGACCATCTTGCCGACATCTATCCCGCCGATCGCGCTGTTGACGCGGTCCGGTCGCGACACAGACTGGCCGGCGCCGAGGTCCTCGGGGCGGTTACGGTTCGCCTCCCAGATGCGGGTGTTCACGGTCGAGGGACAGAGCACCGACACGCCAATCCCCTCGGCCTCCAGCTCGGCACGGAGCATCTCAGAGAAGCTCACCACCGCAGCCTTCGAGGCGCTATAGATCCCCAAGCCCATCCCGAGGCGCGGCGCGAGCCCCGCCATCGAGCCGGTGTTGACGATGTGCGCCTCGCCCCCGTGCGCCCGCATGCGCGGTACAAATGCCTCGACACCATTGATCACGCCATTGACGTTGACGCCAAAGATCCAGTCCCAGTCGGTGCGTTCGGCCTCGACGAACGTGCTTTCGAGCATGACGCCCGCGTTATTACAGAGCACCGAGACGGGCCCGAGCGACTCCTCGATCTGCGCGGCGAGCGCGCTCATCGCCTCGGCGTCGGTCACATTCGCCTCGAACGCGACGCTGCCCTCGAGCTCCAGGGCGACGCGATCGGCGGCGCTGCGATCGATGTCGACGATCGCCACCTTCGCCCCGACCTCGGCGAGCGCGTGTGCGATCCCGCGACCGATACCATCACCTGCTCCGGTGACTACTGCGACTTTTCCTGCGAGCGTTTCCATGCGCGCCTCCTCGAATGCTGGCCCAAGAGGCCGGTGGAATTCTGGTGCCGGTGACCGTAGCAGCTAACCCGCAGCCTCGGCTCCCGAGGCACCCACGAGGCACCCACGAGGCGGGCTTGCCACAGGTTCTGTGCCGCCTCGGCGGACGAGATGCCGTCGGCGCGCGCCGACTCGGGGACGGAGAGCGTCGTGTCGTAGACACGGCCCGCGAGCTCGAGCGCGCAGTCGCAGTCGTAGCCTTCATGCTCCACGGCGGCACTGATCAGGCCGCCGCTGTTCACGACGTAGTCGGGCGTATAGAGGATGTCGCGGGCCACCATGAACCAGGCGTCGTCCGGGTCGTCCTGGAGTTAATTGTTCGCGCCGCCACAGACGACGCGGGTGCGGAGCAGCGGGATCGTGTCGCGATTGAGAAGGGCGCCAAGGGCGTTCGGCGACAGCAGGTCGCACTCCCCTTCGAGTGCGGCCGCGGGTTCGACGGTGCCGGGCGTCCAACTCGACGGCGAGCTGCGCAAGCGCCTCCTCGCGCACGTCCGAGACGGTCACACGCGCGCCTCGTTCGGCGACGATCCGCGCGACTTTCGCGCCAACCTTGCCGATGCCGAGCATGACGATGTGACGGCCCTCGAAGCCCTCGTCGTCATAGGCGACGCGCAGCGCGGCGCGCATGCCCTCGGTAAGGGTGATCTCGGTTAGCTCCGACGTGTCACCACCGCCGCCGAGGCCACACCCCACACCGACGACGTGTGGGGTGTGGCCTCGGATCGCGTTCATCTCCGCCGTTGTCGTGTCCACGTCGGTGGTGGGGATGCAGCGATCACCGAAGCTGTAGATGAACCTCGCGTAGGACTCGATTTGCGCCAGGGTCTTGTCATGCGGGTCACCGAGGACCACGGCCTTGCCGCCACCGAGGTCGAGGCCAGCGACAGCGGCCTTCGCGGTCATCGCCGAGGAGAGACGCAGTACGTCGCGGAGTGCGTCGTCCTCGTTGGGGTGCGGGTACCAGCGCGTTCCGCCGAGTGCGGGGCCCAGCACCGTCGAGTGGATCGCCACGATCGCTTTCAGGCCGGATCGCTCGTCGCGGTGCACGTGCAACGATTCGCGCCCCAGCTATACCATCTGCTCCAGGAGGCTCATCCGTGGGTCCGTCCGTGGCGCCTACGTTCAGGCTAGCGATTCGTGCGTGACGTGCACGCGTGGGAGCGGCGGGACGGCGTGTCTCCCAGCCGATAGTCTGACCGTATGACTCAACCGCGCCTCGAATCAGACGGCGGACATATGACAGCGCAACCCAACGACTCAGGCGAACGCTTCTACGGCTGGTACGTCGTCGGCGCGCTCTTCTTCGCGATGTTCCTCGTGGTGGGAACGCGGCAGGGATTCGGTGTGTTCGTCGAGACCTGGGAAGAAGAGTGGGGCGTCTCGGTCGGGGCAATCTCCGCTGCGGCCTCGATCGGTTGGCTGCTGAACGGGATCTCACAACCCTTCTACGGGCGGCTGGCCGACCGGATCGGGGGACGACCGGTCGTGCTGGTGAGCATGACCGTCATGGGCTTCGCCTTCATCGCAATGGCATTCGTCAACAACGTCTGGATGCTCGCGCTGCTCTATGGGGTGATTATCTCGTGGGCCGCGGGCGGTATCTCGCCCAGCATGACCGGGATATTCGTCGTCCGCTGGTTCCAGCGTCAACGAGGAACGGCGATGAGCCTGCTGATCTCCGGCGGTTCGGTCGGCGGCCTCGTGCTGATCCCGTTCCTGACGTACCTGTTCCTCGCGACGAACTGGCAGACAGCTTGGGTCGTCGCCGGCGTGCTCACGCTCGTCCTCGGTGTGCCGTTGCTCTGGGGCATCGTGCGCAGCGATCCCTCTGACATGGGGCTGCACCCGGACGGCGACAGCGACGAGCTGATGTCTGAGCGCGCGGCATCTGGCGTTGACGCCGTGCCGGTCGGGCCCCTCGACGCGGCGCGTTGGCAGGACTCGTACCACTCGGCACCGATGTGGCAGCTCTCGACCGCGTACGTGGTCTGCGGCATCACGACCGCGAGCGTCGCGGTCCACTTCGTGCGCTGGGCAGCCAGCGAGGACATCTCACCCGGTACTGCGGCACTAGCCTTCGGGCTGCTGAGCGGGATCAACGCGGCTAGCGTGCTGTTCGTCGGCGCGGTCTCCGATCGGATGCAACGCAAGACGCTCCTAGGCGCTATGTACCTGATTCGGGCGCTCGCGTTCCTCGCGCTGATCGCACTGCCGGGACAGGCGGCGCTCTGGACGTTCGCAATCGTGGGCGGTGTGTCGTGGCTGGCCACGGTCCCGCTCACCACTTCGCTGACCGCCGACGTCTACGGCCTGCGCCATATCGGCATGCTCGGCGGGCTCACGCTGATGGTGCACCAGCTTGGGGGGGCGCTCGCCGTCGTGCTGTTCGGCTTCGCGTTCGACGTCTGGGGCAGCTACGACATCCCGTTCGCCGTCGGTGCGGTCACGCTCGTCGGCGCTGGGCTGATATCGCTGACGATCCGCGAGCGGCATGTCTCGGCGCGCTACGCCCCGGTCGTCCGCGCCCGCCCCGACCTCGATGCCGCGCCTGCCGGTGGCAGCGGCTAGGCGATGCCCCTCCCGCGGAGCGTGCTGCACCACGCCGAGGCGATTGACCCGACGCTGGCCGCATGGATTCGCCACAAGATCGACGACATCCTCGGCCTCGAACCGGTGACGATCGTCGCCATCCTCGGCGTTGTGATCCTCGCGTTCCCGGTCTGGCTTGGCGCGAGCGCTGTCCGGCAGCGACGCCGCGCCGAATCCGAGGCGCACTCGGCCGAGAGCCTCGACGTCCCTCAGAGCTGATCACAGCGAAGGCGACACCAACTAGATGGAGACAAGAAGCTGGACCATCACGGGCGCGACGCCGGTCCGTCGATTGTTGGTGGCTGTCGTCCTGATACTGGCGATGGCCCACGTCGGGTGTCGCTCCGACAGCGCGATGGACCTCCCGCTGGTCGACGCGAGGCTGCATCGCGCGGATGGGCCCGCCGAGTAGCCCCCGGCGGCCATAGCGATCGCGGTCGACGGGTACTCGGCGATCTCATCGAGCGACCAGACGCTGCGATGAGGTAACTGCCATCCGTCACCGTCGAAATCGAAAACCTTCTACGGCGTCGAGCCGGAGGACGTACGCACGCTCAACCCACTTCCGCTCCAGCACTGGACCGGGCCAAGCCTCGCCTCGGGCGACCCGAGCGTGATGTCGCGGATTCTCGATCGAGCGGCCGGTGGATTCCGTGGAGACGACGGAGGGCTCAACGAGCAACGCGTTACCCCGGCGCGCGATGCCCGCATTCTCGCGGTCGGTCAGGTGGGCAACCGCGATGCCTGGGTGGTCTGGCACCGCTACACCGCTACACCGCTACACCGCTACACCGCACCGAGTGTCGAGTCACTGTTCGACATCTAGCGGTTCGAATGGATCGCAGAGGATGACTTCGCGCCGCTGCACCAGGTCAGCGATGTCTACGGTCCATGTGGTCCTCGCGAGCAACGGTCCGTCTTGACCGTCACGCCCTCCGAGGGACCTTGCCCCATGACCGGTTCGCCAGCGGCGCCGCCTCACTCCGAGGTATCGACGACCGGCTGAGGCCACAACAGCAAGCGAATCGCCTCGACGTCAACGTGCGCCCGCACGACGGAGGCGAGCCGGTCGAACTCCCGCTCGCGAGCGTCCGCCGCATCCGAGGTCGAGACCGCCTCATGTCTGAGGCCGGCCAGCATGTGTTGCCGTAGCTCGGCGTTGGCGAAGAGGCCGTGCAAGTACGTCCCCGCGACCTGACCGTCGGTGCTGATCGCGCCGTCTGCGTGGCCGTCCAGTTCGAGGAATGGCGCAGCGTCGCCGACCGAACGCCCCATGTGGGGTCGTAGCCAGCCACGGCTTCGCCGTCGGCTCCCGCCCACGACCCCACGCCACCGGTCACCGTGCCCGACGCCCTCATCGTCTGCTTGTCGCCGTCGAACGTCGTCGTGACCGGCAGCAGCCCGAGGCCCGTCACCTCGGTTCCTGCAGGCGCCTCGACGCCGTCGGGATCGAGCAACCGGTAGCCGAGTATCTGGTAGCCACCGCAGATACCGAGGACGTGCGTTCCTCGGTCAGATTGCTCGCGGATCGCGGTGTCGAGTCCGTGCTGGCGTAGGTGTTCGAGATCGGCGATCGTCGCGCACGTCCCCGGGAGGATCAGGAGGTCAGGCTCACCCAGTTCGCCGACGATAGACACGTAGCGGAGCGAGACGCCGGGCTCCCGGCGCAGTGGATCGAAGTCGTCGAAATTGGCGATGCGCGGCAGATGAATCACCGCGATGTCGATTGCGCCGCTGGGGTCGGTACCGTCCGGCTCGCGGCGTTCGAGGGCCACGGCGTCTTCCTCGGCGAGCGTCACGTCCTCGATCCACGGAATGACGCCGAGGACCGGGCTCCCGGTGCGAGCCTCGAGATTCTCGATCGCGGGCGCGAGGAGTGACCCGTCGCCACGGAAGCGGTTGATCAAGAAGCCGGCGACGAGCTCGCGATCAGCCTCGGACATCAGTTCGACCATCCCGACGAGGTGGCCGAACACGCCGCCTCGGTAGATGTCGCCAACGATCAAAGTGGTAGCGCCCGCGTATCTCGCGACGCGGAGGTTCACGATCTCGGTCGCGGCGAGGTTCGGCTCGATCCCCGCGCCCGCACCCTCTGCCACCACGAGGTCGTACTCACCTCGCAGGGTGTCGAGCGCGGCACGGGCGTGGCTCCAGAGGTCTTCGCGGGAGCGGAGGAGGTCGCGGCTGCTGCGGGTACCCGCAGGCTTGCCGTTGACGATCACGTGCGAGCGACGATCGCCGGAGAGCTTGAGCAAGATCGGGTTCATCTCGACCGCCGGTGCCAGACCCGCGGCGGCAGCCTGTTCGGCCTGCGATCACCTGATTTCGAGGCCATCAAGCGTCACATCGGCGTTATTCGACATGTTCTGAGACTTGAATGGGGCGACCTTGACCCTGTCTTGCAGGAACAGCCGACAGAACGCCGTCACGAGGAGACTCTTCCCCATCGACGAGGATGTCCCCAGCACCATCAACACCGGAGCAGCCATCACCAGCGTCCCATTGGGGCCACTACGCCCACCTCGGCTTCGTTCGACAACGAGATCGGGACGGTCGGACGCGTGATCGGGTGAGACCCCGTCACCTGTCCTCGCAGGCTTGGTTCGGGACGCGCCTCGGTGCTCTGACTCCCCACCAGAAATGGGTCACAGTTGCGGGACAGCGTCGGAATCGCACCGATTTCCCCGAGCAACGCGTCGGTGACGGATGGTAGCAGCGGAGGTGCGCCCGTCATTCGTTGACAGCCCCTCAGAGCGGGCGGAGTATTAGCGTTGCATCTCGCGGACAGCGTCGAGCACCGTCGGCGCCCCGGCTCCGCGATCGAGGGAGTGCACATCGATGGACTGGAACGACACCCCAGAACAGGCTTCATTCCGCTCCGAAGTGAAGTCTCTGATCGACGACAGACTGCCTGACGCCTACCAGGGCGGCAAAGGCGAATGGGTCCAGGACCGCAAGTCCGAGAACGCGACCAAGCGCAACGCCGCTCAGGCCTGGCAGGATGCGCTGTCGAACAAGGGTTGGATCGCGCCGCACTGGCCGCAGGAATACGGCGGCGGCGGACTGTCGCCCCTCGAGCAGTTCATCTTCAAACAGGAGATGACCGAAGCCGGGGCACCCGCCGTTGGCGGCCAGGGCGTCAGCCAGCTCGGGCCGACGATCATCGTCCACGGCACTGACGAGCAGAAGGCGGAGCACCTACCGAAGATCCTCTCCGGTGAGGTGAACTGGCAGCAGGGCTACTCCGAGCCAGGCTCGGGTTCCGACCTTGCCTCGTTGCAAACGCGCGCCGTCCGTGACGGCGACGACTTTGTCATCAACGGACAGAAGATTTGGACCAGTGGAGCGCAGTACGCCGACTGGCTATACGTCCTCACGCGCACCGACCCAGAAGCGCCGAAGCACCGTGGTATCTCCTTCATGCTGATGGAGAAGGACCTTCCGGGGATCTCGCTCCGCCCGCTGATCGACATGGGCGGTCACTACCACTTCAACGAGACCTTCTTCGAGGATGTGCGCGTCCCCGCCACGAACGTGGTCGGCGAACTGAACCGCGGCTGGTACGTCGGCGCGACGCTGCTCGATTTCGAGCGGTCGAACATCACCGGCGCGATCACCAGCCGCAAGACAATCCAGAAGCTGATCGACTACGTGCACACGAGCGAGGGCCAGCAGCGCTCCCGCCTGGATGAGTCGGTCTCGTTGCGACACCAGGTCGTGGACCGTTGGGTCGAGTCAGAGGTGCAGTTCCAGTTCAGCTTCCGCATCATCTCGATGCAGTCGGCCGGACAGATTCCGAACTACGAGGCCTCCACGTCGAAGCTGTTCAACTCGGAGCTCAGCCAGAAGCTGGCGCGCACCGGGACCCAGGTTTTCGGCCAGTACGCCCAGTTCTGGGGCCACGATGACGACGACCGGAACACCTACGACGACCCGCCGAACGACTACGCGCCGCTCGACGGAGACTTCACGCAGTCGTACGTGCGCTCGGTGCCCTCGACGATTGCGGCAGGCACGTCGGAGATCCAGCGCAACATCATCGCGACGCGCGGGCTGGGCCTGCCACGGGGCTAGCTCCCTCGATCGGTTCGCATGACGAACGGGGCGCCGGTGGCACCCCGTTTCCGCGTTCATCGAAGATCCGCATCCTGCGTCAGATGTAGGCTGACGCGGATGACCGCCACCACCATCACCGCGATCCACGGCTTCCCGCTGAACGTGCCGCTGCTTGCGCCGTTCACCATCGCCTCCGTGCGTCTGGACCACGTCGAGAATGTGGCGGTCCGCATCCGCCTTGAGGACGGGACTGAGGGCTGGGGCGAGATCCCCTCCCTGCGCCCCGTGACGACCGAGGATCAGGTGGCGGCCCTCGACGCGATCGACTACCTGCGGGCAGCGCTCGTGGGGCGCGACGCGGCCGAGTGGCGACTACTCGCCGAGGAGCTCCAGCTCTGGCTCGCCGATCTCAGCGCCACGCGCGCCGGTGTAGAGATGGCGCTGCTCGACGCGGTGACGCGGCACTCGGGCGTGCCGCTCTACCAGTTCTTCGGCGGCGCGTCGGACCAACTCACCACCGACATCACGATCCCGATCTGTCCGCCTGACGAGGCCGCGGCACTGGCCTCGAGCTACCGCGACAAGGGGTTCGCGACGATCAAGACGAAGGTCGGCATCGACCTCGACGCTGACGTCGCGATGCTGCAGGCGATCCGTGGAGCGCACCCGGAATGCGCGCTGGTGCTCGACGCGAACGAGGGATTCGATGCCGACGAGGCGCTGCGCTTCCTCGAGGCGTTGCGCGGCGAGGGGATCGAACCGGCGCTGTTCGAGCAGCCCGTAGCGCGGGAGGATTGGGATGGCCTCGGACGCGTAACGCGCGAAAGCAGCGTCCCGGTCGCGGCGGATGAGTCTTGCCGCACACCCGAGGACGCGCTACGGATTGCCAAGGATGGCCTGGCGACAGTCCTGAACATCAAGCTGTCGAAAGCTGGCGTGGTCGCGGGAGTCGAAATCGCGGCGATTGCGAAGGCTGCTGGTCTCGGGCTGATGATCGGCGGGATGGTCGAGACGCGCATCGCGATGGGGTTCGCCGCGCATTTCGCGGCCGGCCTCGGCGGGTTCGATTGGATCGACCTCGATACGCCTTACCTGCTTGCGGATGACCCGGTCGACGGTGGTTATGTCGCAAATGGTCCGAACTACTCCCTGTCTTCGGTATCTTCTGGCCACGGCGGGACTGTGGCCGCCATCTCAACGGTTATGTAATGAAACGGAACTTCATGGCTGATGCGGTAGTCGAGGCAGTGGTTCCGGACCTCGAGAGCTACATCCAGCAAACGATGGCTGACCAACGCGTCGTCGGCCTCTCAATCGGCATCGTGCGAGGCCAGGCGCTAGTGTGGAGCGCCGGTTACGGCAACGCCGACCTCGAGGACTCGCGTCCGCCCGACGCCGGCAGCCTCTTCCGCTTCGACTCCAACACGAAGCCGATGACCGCGATGGCGGTCATGCAGCTCCGCGACGACGGTCTGCTCCGCCTCGAGGATCCGCTCGTCGAGTACGTCCCGGAGTTCTCTGGTGTGCAGGCGATCGCCGGGCGTGTCGAGGACGTGACCCTGCGCCGCCTGATGAGCCACCGCTCTGGTCTGAGCGGCGAGGTGCCCGGCAACTGGCACGCTACGGGCATCGGACCAACGATCGAGGAAGTGCTCGAACACATCGGCGAGACCGGGATCGTGATCCCGCCCGACTCGCAGCACAAGTACTGCAACCTCGGGTTTGTGTTGCTCGGCGAGGCCGTCGCTCGCCTCAGCGGACGTCCGTACACGGACTACATCGGCGAGGCGCTGCTCGAGCCGCTGGGGATGCACGGAAGCACCTTCGAGCCCGACGTGGGCGAGCACCGACAGGTGACGCAGTACGCGTGGTCGACGACAAACAGCCGTCCGTCACCGGCGCGCGACCTCATCTTCCACGGGCGGATGCCGGCCGGTGGCCTGCACTCGACGGTGAGCGACATGGCGCAGTGGATCTCGCTGCAATTCCGCCGCGACATCACCTCGGAGCGTGGCGGCGCACAGGTGCTTCGCGGGGCCACGCTGCGCGAGATGCACCGCCTCCAGTACGCCGATGATGACTGGACCGAGGGTTGGGCGATCGGCTTTGGCGCGACCCGCCGGGGCGAGCACGTCTACCTCGGTCACGGCGGCGGAAACCCCGGATCGCTGTCGCGGACGGCGTTCCATCTCGCCTCGGAGACCGGCGTCATCGTCGCAACGAACTCCGACGGCCACACTGCCCAAGGCGAGATCGCCCTCGGAACGCTCGACCGCATCCTCGAGGCCGAAGAGGCGCTGCCGAGGCC
>Ga0115002_10008036_pt1 | contig 11748 bp, 11 predicted proteins | sample ArcticOcean_MG_C_8_FD_89576 | JGI IMG/M metagenome (GOLD analysis project Ga0115002, IMG submission 89576) | Marine microbial communities from western Arctic Ocean - ArcticOcean_MG_CB11_86 | ecosystem: Environmental > Aquatic > Marine > Oceanic | place: Arctic Ocean: Canada Basin | collected...
CGGCCTCGGCTGGTCTGCGGGACCTACACTGCAGCTCATGAAGTAGATGGACCGACAACTGCTGATTCTGAACCGGCTCCGGGCGGAGCGGCCGCTGCGTGCGATCGACTTCGCGGAGGAGTGCGAGTGCGCCGTGCGGACGATCTACCGCGACATCGAGGCGCTGTCTGCCGCCGGTGTGCCGGTGGCAGCGCAATCCGGCGAGGGCTACCGCATCAACTGCGCGGCCTCCTCTGCGGCTCATCGCCTTCACCGCAGAGGAGGCCGCGCAGTTGATGCGGGGAATCGATGCGTGACCTCGGCACCGAGGAACACGAGGATGCGCGGCGCGCCGCGCTCGCCAAGCTGGAAGCGGCGCTCCCGGACTCGACGCCGACCGAGGTCGCTTGACTGCAGGAGCGCGTGCGTGCGGAATCCTGGTCGCGGCGACCGGCCTCGGCGTGGGTTGGGCCCGCTGCCCCAGGCGACGCTCGAGGACCGCGTCGTCCAGCTGCGTACCACTCCTTCGGCGGCGACGAAGTGACAGAGCGCGAGGTTGAGCCGCACACCTGAGTTTCTACGGCGACGACTGGCACGCACGTGGCTACTGGCGGCTGCGTGAGGGCGGTCGCGACTTTCGCCTCGGGCAGGTGCGGCACGCCGAGGTGACAGACCAGCACTTCGAGCGCCGGGCGGAGCTGGCGCCCTCGGTCGAGCCGGTTGAGGTTCGCCCGATGACCGAGGTGAGGGTGTAGCTCTCGGAGTCGGCGCTGCCCTGGGCGCGCGAGGAGTTGCGGTTCGGCTTCCAGCTCGAAGAGCCCGCCGAGGGCGGTGCGGTCTTCGTCATCGAGTCGGGTGACTAACGCCGGTTCCTGCCGTGGATTCTGCGCTGAGATGCCGCCGGTGTCGTGTCGCCCGATGAGGTCGTCGCAGCCCTCGCCGCCGAGGCACGCGCGCTCGGTCGGGCCTATGTCGGGGCGTGACGAGCGAGGTCGACACGGGAGTTCTTCTCAGGCCCGTCGACTACTGACATCCCGGTGTCACAGGCCCTCGATGCGGTCCGATCACAAGCAAATGTCGAGGAGGACTGATCGATGGAAGTCACGAGTTTCAATGTCAACATCACGAGCGAGTACCCGGAGCGGTTGCAGGCCTTCTATCGGGACATGCTCGGTCTGCCCGCGTTGAAGGACATGGGTCAGGGTGCATTGGTTGCCGCAGGCGCGCCGTTCCTGATCGACGGCGACAGTGACACCACCGGCGACTCCAAGGAGCCGCAGCGGTTGTTGCTGAACTTCTTCGTGGGAGACCGCGCCGCGGAGCAGGTTCGGTTGGAAGCCGAAGGGGTGAAGTGCATCCGCCCGGCGGACACGGAGTACTGGGGTGGTGTGATTTCGACCTTCGTCGACCCGGACGGGAACTACGCCCAGTTGATCGAGTTCAAGCCCGAGTAGACGGCGGAGGCGGCGCGGGCGCCGCTGGGCGCTACGCGCTCTTCCCGGCTACTTCGGCGCGACGGCGGATAATTCGCGCGAGGACGCTACGGGGGGATGGCTCCTCGTGCGCGTCGTCGACGAGCACGATGCCGGCCATCGATGCGGTACGAACTGCCCAGCGAATCATCGCCGGCTGCTGATCGAGCTCAGCCTCGTAACGGACCTCAAAGGTTGGCTCGTCGATCTCGTCGGTGCGCCAGGCCTCGAGCAGTTCGAGGCTTGGCGCGATCTCGCGGTCCCACTGGTCAACGTGGCCGCGAGTGACGCCTCGGGGCCATGTCCGCGCGATGAGGTAGCGGAAGTAGGGCGCCTCGGGTAGGTCGTAGACCGACTCTGTGAAGATGTTCGGCCCGTCGTTCTCAGTGGTCACGCCGGTGCTTCATCCGTGCCCTCGGTCGCGGCGCGCGTCGCTGCCATCGCGCCGGGGAGTCCGAGGTCGGGTGTGCGGACGAGGGAGGCGAGCGCCGCGAGTTCGCCCGCGTGAGCAAAGGTGTGAGCTGCGGTACGCGCGGTCATGTACTCGAGCGTGAGGCCAACGAGGAACGGCGACAATCCGTCGAGCGGTTCGGGGAGCGGCACGCCGCGGAGGTCTTCGGCGGTGAGGCGCTTGAGGGTAGTCGCGCCTGACCGGTGGACCCGACGGAACGCCTCCAGCGCCTCGTCGAAGGAGGGCGGCGTGCCCGCGGCCTCGTGTTCGACGACCCACGGATCAGCAGGAGCACCCGTAGCGAATTGGTCGAGGTAGCTGACGTGTAGGGTAATGTGGAGCAGCGTCGCTACGCCTGGATTGAGGCGGCCGATCGCTCCACCTCGGCCGGGAGCCGGGAGGGCGTCGACGACCCGCGCGAACTCGGTCAACGCGTCGAGCATCAAGTGCGTGGCCAGCGGTGGTGCGCTCATCGCGACAGTCTATCGATGCGACGGATCAGTACCTAGATGGGGCTCAGATGTTCGCGTACTCCGCGGACGTGTGCTGGCTCTTCTGCACACGCCCGCAGAGTACGTGGCCTAGTCGTGCAACGCAGTATTGCGGCTACGCGGCTCGACGCACTCGCAGCGACGATTCCGGAATAGCTCGTGGCGGTGCGAGCCTCGGGAATCGGTCGCGCGGTAACACGCTGGGTGCGTTTCGGAGACTGTCGTGCGCCCATTGCTGCACGAGTAGCACGGTCGCCGCACCGATCAAGAGTCCCAGGACGATGGCAAAGATCATGTCTACCCCCTTGCCGCGACGGTCTGCGGGGCGCGGGCGGGAGCCGCGCTTCGCAAACCCCGTCACACGGCTTCGGAAGCGCCCGTTCGACCAAGAGATAGAACATGTGTGCGTTCCGAACACATGCAATGTAGAACAGGTGTGCGGATCGTGTCAACGCGACCCGACGAGGCGAAGCTGCTCTTTGAGGGCTACGAGCTCGGTCGCTCGGCCTAGGAAGCCTCGATGGTGGTCTGGCCACCGAGGTAGGGGTGGAGTGGGGCCGGAATCTTGATGCTGCCATCCTCGAGCTGGTGCTGCTCAAGCACCGCGGCGAGCGTGCGCGGGAGGCCGAGGCCGCTGCCGTTCAGTGTGTGCAGGTAAGCGATCGGCCCGTCTCCAGTGCGGTAGCGGAGGTTCGCTCTGCGCGCCTGGAAGTCGAGGAAGTTCGACACCGAAGACACCTCGAGCCATTCTTGAGCGCCGGGTGCCCACACATCGATGTCGTAGGTCATCGCCGAGGTGAAAGAGAGGTCCTCGGTCGCGAGACGCTGCACGCGATACTTGAGACCGAGGCTCCGCACGGTCTCGAGGGCGTGTTCGAGCAGCTCGTCGAGCGCGTCCCAGGAGCGGTCGGGCTTCTCGAAGCGGACCATCTCGACCTTGTCGAACTGGTAACCGCGCTTGATCCCTCGAACGGCGCTGCCGGCGCTGAACTGCTCGCGGCGGAAGCAGGGGCTGTAGGCAGTGTGGTGGATCGGCAGCGATCCAGCCTCGAGGATTTCGCCCGCGTACATGTTGGTGACCGGGACCTCTGAAGTCGGGATCAGCCACCGGCCGTCGGTCGTCTGGAACATGGTGTCGCCGAACTTCGGGAGGTTGCCGGTTCCGACGAGGGCGCTCTCGTTCACGAGGGCAGGGGGATAGACCTCGGAGTAGCCCTGCTCGCGATGGAGGTCGAGCATCCACGCGATCAAGGCACGCTGCAGGCGGGCGCCGTCGCCGCGCAGGAGATAGAAGTTCGCGCCCGAGAGCTTCACACCGCGTTCAAAGTCGATGATGCCGAGCTGCTCGCCAAGGTCCCAGTGGGGCTTGAGGCTCGTTTCTGGAGCGGGGTCGGTCCACTCGGAACGCGGGATCGGCTCTGGGAGTCGCTCCTCGGTCCCTGCTACCGGGTCACCATGGAGGATGATTAGGTTGTCGTCCTCGGTGCCCACAGGGACGTCGGGGTGCGGGAGGTTGGGCACCTCGAGCAGTAGCCCGTTCAACTCCTCGTCGACCGTCTTGAGCTGCGCCTCAAGGGCATTAAGGTCCGACGCAACGGCGCGTTGCTCGTCGATCAGCTTTTGACGCTCGTCCGGGTCCTTCGCTGCACCGATCGCCCTGCTCGCCTTGTTGCGATCGGCGCGCTTCGTTTCTACCTCGGTCAACAGGGAACGGCGCTGCTCGTCGAGTTCGACGATGCGATCGATCGACGTCGGAACCCCACGCTGTGCCGCGGCGGTGCGGAGGGCATCCGTCTGCTCGCGAATCGTCTGCAGTGACAGCACTATCTGGCTCCGATCGCGAGGCTGGCAGCGCGATTCGCCTCGATCGCTGCGATGCCCTGGAGACGTACATCTTCGCGCGGTGCTTGCTTGGTGTCAGATGCCGCGTGGTGGAGCGTTCGTGCTTTGCGCAGTTCATCTTCGGTCACCCAGCGCCACTCATGGCCGTCGATCGGTAGGTCGGCGGCCTGCCCCTCGGCCGCTCGTGTGAAGTAGATGAGGTCGATGTGCTGGTGCGCCTCGCGCAATCCGCCGTCGCCATCAGGCAGGTCGTAGGCGCCGATGTTCACTGGTGGCGGGAGCTGGGCAGGTTCGGCGTGGGCGAAGCGCGGCTCGGCGTTGAGCAGCTCAGCCTGGATGCCCGTCTCCTCGAGGATCTCGCGCAGCACGGCCTGGACCGGATCTTCGTCGGGTTCCACGTGGCCGCCGGGCGGGAGCCAGGCGTTGAGGCGGTGCCAGTGGAGGGCAGTGCGACTGCCCTGGGAGAGGAAGCCCGTGACGGTGAAGTGGCGTTGCATTGCGGCGGAGCGTAGCAATGGCCTCGGCGTGCAGCAATAAACTCGGGGAGCGTTCAGTCGACGGTGATTCCGCGGTCCAGCCAGTCGTGACTGAAGTCGCCGAAGCTGGAGATGACGGCGGACGCGGACGCCTGCGGGGCAGGTACGAAGGTCGCCTGACGGAGCTGGACGACCTGCATCCCGGCGGTCGAGGCGGATTCGATGCCGTGGATGGAGTCCTCGACGGCGATCGAGTATGCGGGGTCGACGGAGAGACGTTCCGCCGCGTGCAAGTAGAGGTCGGGCGCCGGTTTGCCGTGCTCGACATCGCGGACGGTGACAACCACCTCGAAGCGGTCGCGGAGGCCGGCAGCGTGCAGCGTCGCGTCGGTCCAGTCGGGTTGGGTCATCGTGACCACGGCGGTCGGGAGGCCGCGCTCGAAGATGGCGTCGATCACCTCGGGCGCTCCATGCATTGGATCGATGCCGTCGCGTTCGAGCTGCTCGAAGAAGAGCTCCGAGGAGCGGGAGCGGATTTTCTCCATGGGGATGTCGTAGGTCTCCTGGATCCATTCGGAGAATCCGTGGGTGCCGATGAACTGCTCGTACTCGCTCATCGGGAGCTCGGCGGGTGCGACTAATGCGCAGGCAGTCGCGTAGTGCAGCGGTTCGGTGTCGACCAGCACGCCGTCCATGTCGAAGACGACCGCCTGGAGTGCGTAGCAGGGAGCTGAGGCCATCAGATGATCGGCTGACGCGGGTAATCGCGCTCGATCACCTGCTTCAGACGCCAGATCGACTCTCGGAGTGCCTGCGTGCGCTGCGGACGTAGCACCGCCAGTTCGAGGAATGGGCCGAGGAACCCACCACGAGGCTCGAACACTGCCTCGACCGTGAGGTGGACGTCGCGGGCGGTCTCGACGTGGATCGCCCAGTTGAGCTCGGCGATCTCGCCGCCGGTCCCGTTGCGCACGAAACGCACCCCGAACGGATCGCTGTCGTCGACGGTGAGATGGCCTTCCTCGATCCGTCCCGGGAGCGCGAGCTTGAACGAGAGCTGGTTGCCCTTCGCCGCGTAGTCCTGGAAGTGGTCCGCGAGCCATTCGCCGTGGCCACTGATCTCAAGCAGACGCGTGCGAACGACGTGGTACGGCGCGTGGAGGTGGACGTCCTGTCGCAACGTGCTGACCGGCCGGCGTGCGGCGGTTTTCGGGCTCGGGATGAACTCCGCCATCGCTACGAATCGGTCTCGTCGTTGGCCGCGGCCTCGGGCGCGACGCTCTCGCGATCGCGCATCGCGGGGAACAGCAGGACCTCGCGGATCGAGTGCTCGCCGGTGAGGAGTTGCACCAGCCGGTCGATGCCGATGCCGAGCCCGCCAGCGGGCGGCATGCCGTGCTCGAGCGCGACGATGAAGTCCTCGTCGGCGAGCTCAGCCTCGTCGTCGCCCTCGGCCGCGTTCTGAGCCTGCTCCAGCATCCGCTCGCGCTGGTCGACCGGGTCGTTCAGCTCCGAGTACGCGTTCGCGATCTCGTAGCCACGAGCGAACAGTTCGAACCGCTCGGCGACGCTCGCTTCGTCTACCTTCCGCTTCGCCAGCGGCGACATTTCTGTCGGGTAGTCGAACATGAACGTCGGTTGGACCATCTTCGGCTCGACGAGGTTGGACATCAGATTGTCGAGGGCCTTCGGATATGAGGTGCCCGGCGGCACCTTCACTCCGTGCTGCTCAGAGATCGGCGTGATCGCCTCGACGGTGGGGTACTCGACGTAGTCGATGCCCGTATGCTCCAGCAGGGCCGCGCGGTAGGTGGTGCGCTGCCAGCCATGCTCGAGGTCGATCACGGTCCCGTCGGGCTGCGGGATTTGCAGCGTCCCGAGGGTTTCGAGGGCGACGTGCTTCATCAGCTCTTCGACCATCGCTGCGACGTCGTTGACATCGGCGTAGGCCTCGTAAGACTCGAGCAGCGTGAACTCCGGGTTGTTGCGGGTGGAGATGCCCTCGTTGCGGAACACTCGTCCGATCTCGAACACGCGCTCCATGCCGCCGACCAGCAGCCGCTTGAGGTGAAGCTCGAGCGAGACGCGGAGCGAGAGGTCTCGGTCGAGCTGGTTGTGGTGGGTGACGAACGGCCGAGCGGCGGCGCCGCCGGCCTCGTTCTGGAGAACAGGCGTCTCCACCTCGATGAAACCGCGCTCGTCGAAGAAGTTGCGGACCGCTCGCAGGATTTTCGGCCTCGCGAGGGCGATCTCTCGCGACCGTTCGTTCGAGATCAGGTCGAGGTAGCGCTGCCGGTAGCGCGCCTCGACATCAGTCAGGCCGTGCCACTTCTCCGGGAGCGGTCGTAACGCCTTCGTGATCACGCGCCAGGAACGGACGGCGACCGTCACCTCATCCGTGCGAGTGCGGAAGAGGGGTCCGCTGACCTCGAGGAAGTCACCGAGGTCCACCAGCTTGAGCCCCTCGAACGTGTCTTCGAGCACGTCGCGGCGAAAGTGGATCTGGATCCGTCCGCTGGCGTCACGCACATCGAGGAAGGCGGCTTTACCCATCACCCGCTGCGCGGTGACGCGACCGACGACGGTCGCAACCACCGGCTCGCTGCCCTCGGCGTCGGGATCGGGCTCACCAGCCGCCTTGAACGCCGTGACCGCCTCCGAGGCCGTGTGGGTGCGCTTCACCCGCGCCGGGTAAGGATCCGCAACCGCGAGCAGCAGCTCGCGCTTTTCGAGGCGTATTGCGATCAGTTCAGCTTCGGTTGGCATCGTGCATCTAGCCTACGAACTGCCGAGGTAATGCGCAGGACGGTTCCGGGTCGTAATCTCTAAGCGGGCTGCTAGGTCAGAACGAGCGGTCGACCATCGCTCAGTCAGCGCCGGAGTCGCGGGACGAGGGATTCCCGCTTGCGTAGCTGGTCCGCTTCCGGTTCCAAGACAGGGTGGTGAACGCTGGCTTGGTGTCTCGACTACGAGACCGCGGTGATGCTCATCTCGATCTCGCCGCCGGGCGTCTTCACCGTCATCTTGTCGCCGCGCTTCTTCCCGACGAGGGCGTGACCTACGGGCGACTCGTAGCTGATCCGGCCGTCGCTCGGGCTGGCCTCGGCGGGGCCGACGAGTTGGTACTTCTGGGTCTTGCCGCCCTTTTTGATCTTGACGCTCACCGTGGAGCCGATCCGGACCTCTTTCGACTTGTGTGCGGCCGTCTCGTCGATGATTTCGACGCGTTCGAGCATCCGCTCGATCTCACCGATGCGGCCCTCGAGGAACGCCTGTTGGTTCTTGGCGTCCTCGTACTGACCGTCGAGCTGGTCGGGGCCCAGCTCCTGGGCTTCTCGGATTTCGCTGGCAACCTCGGGGCGGCGCACTGTGCGCAGTTCCTCGAGTTCTGCTTCAAGCCGAGAGGCACCCTCTTTGGTGAGGAGTACAGGCTGTTCACTCATGGCTATGGAGTCCGATCCCAATTTGCCAAGCCCGAGCCGGGCTGATGAGGTTTGAGTGATCGAAATTTGACCAAGAGCTAGATCATAGCGAATGATCGGCCGGTTCGGCAAGTTATATAGCACACACGTTCGGATTGGCTCACCGGTACCTGACTTCGGGGCGGAGGTTCGGCGGAGGCGGCTAGTTGGAGCGGCTGAACGTCACCAGATGGGCGGGCTCGCGAGTGCTAGCATCGTCTATCGGCTGGCTTCCCCGCGCCATCCCCGCAGGAGCGTCCTCACCATCGCAGCACCGTCGGTACCGCACCTGGGCCTCCTTCTGGGCGTCGCGCTTGTGGCTGGTTTAGCCGGCGGCTTCGTCGGCGGCGTGATCGCGCTCCAACTCGACGATGATCCAGCGCCGCCCGCGTCTTCGGTGGCTGCTCCCGTCGCGCAGACGGCGGTGTCGTTGGGCGATGATGAACGGATGCGCGAGGCGATCGCGCGTGTGTCGCCCGCCGTGGTGACGATCGTCGTCGATCTGCCGGATGTGGTCGAAGACGGGGTTGGCGTCATAGAGCGCCGGAACTTCGGTTCTGGCATCGTCATCTCCGGCGATGGGTACGTGATTACGAATTTTGACGTCGTCGAGTGTGCCGAGCAAATTACGGTCGTCTTCCAGAACGGTGAGCGCCGGCCCGCACAGGTGAGTGCTGACGACGCGCCGTTCACCGACCTTGCGATCCTCGTGACGGATCCGACCGGGCTGCGGGCCGCCTCGCTGGGTGACTTGCGCACGCTGGAATTTGGCGAGCCCGTGGCCGCGATTTCGAGCGGGCTGATCACCTTTGAAAACCAGGTGAAGCTGGGGGTGCTCTCGGCGCGGCTCTCGCAGTTCCCGCGTGACGGCGTGCTACTGCTCGACATGCTGCAGGCCGACGCGACGATTAACAACGGCGACTCAGGCGGCGCCCTCGTCAGTGCGGATGGCGAAGTTATCGGTCTGCTGACGGTCGTGGTTCGAGAGAGCGAGGGGCGTCAAGTCGATGGCGTATCGATCGCCCATTCGGCGGACTCGATTCGTCCGATCGTCGAGGCGGTGGTCGCTACGAACGCTAATCCACGGGCCCGGATCGGGATCGAGCATGTCAATTCGCAGCATGTCTCGCTGTCGCCCGATCTGATCGCGGCGCTGCGCGACGACGAAGAATCAGCCGTCGAATTGCCCGTGTCCGAAGGTGCCCTCATCGTGAATGTTGACCCCGGTAGCCCGGCTGACCTTGCGGGCGTGACGACTGGGGACATCGTGGTGGGTGTTGACGCCTTGCAGGTCGATGGGAGTCAGCCATTCGCGAATCTGCTCGCATTTGCTCAGGTGGACGTAGGACTGGATCTCTTCGTGGTTCGAGGTGATGAGCAGCTGGTGATTCCCGTGGTGCCGCAGGCGATCTCTGGAGCAGCATCTTGATGCGCCCCCCTGAGCCCCCCGACGCATCGGGCGATGAGTTCGAGCCGGAGCAGGCGGGCCTGCCCGTCGAGCCGGATCCAGCGCTCGACTCCGCACCGTCAGACCCTGCGCACGGAGCCGAGGCCGTCTTCGAGCCGCCGTGGGAGCCGTCATCCGATCCTGCGTCCGATCTACCGGACCTGTTGGCCGCGCCCATTCCTTCCGGCCCTGGTGCGGTGCCGCCCATCCCACCTCGGCCGATCGCGAATACAGCGCCCGAAGATCCGGGCCCAGTCCCCCCGACTTCGGTCCCGACCCCGGGGCCTCAGCCCAACCGCGAGCGACCGTTTGCCCCGGTGATCTTCGACGACGACGGGCGAGGGGCGACTCCCCCGCCACCGTTTGGCGAGTACGACGACTCCGGCGTGTTGCGGGTACTGGGTGTGATCGTGCTCCTCGCAATCGTGATCGCCGTGCTCGTGTTGCCACCGGTTTCGATTTTCGATGGAGGCAGCGAGGGCGATAGTGGGCTCTCAGTCGACGCCCGCGACGAGCTTCCCGCGCTTCCCGGAGGGTTATCCGCAGTCAGTCAGCTCTACGACCTTGAGCCGAGCGACGAACTGACGTCGGATAGCCTGTGGACGCTGACTATCAAGCTGAGCGAGGCGACCGAGGCCGAGCGCAACCTCGCGTTCTACACGCATAGCAACGGCGAATGGCTGCGGCTGACCAGCGCGACGTTGATCAGTGGAGGCACCGAGGCTGAGGCCGAGGTCAGTGGCATTCCGGGGAACGTCGCGGTGCTCCGGCGGACCGCGTTCGAGCGAACCCTCGGGTTGATCGTCGACGCTGGTGAGGTTCCCGACCCGGCGGGGCTGGAATCGAATCCGGTGGTCGCCGTCAACGCCGGGCGTCTGGAGATCGGTGACGATGGTACGGCTGCGGTCTCCGTCCTTCCGGATGCGATCGATGCGGCAGCCGTCAGTGGAGGCACCGTCTATCTGGCAGTCGCGGTTGATCCGGCGGCGCAGGCCGCCCTCGATCAATTGCTCGCGACCGAAGCGGGGACCGTGGCCCACGTGGGCGAACTCGCCGCTGCGGTGCGATCGGTGAACGCCGACGGCCTCTACCTCGGATATCTCGATGTGGAGCCGACGCGTCGTGCGTCATTTACACGGCTGGTCACGCAACTGGCGGCGAACCTGGCCGAAGGCGGATTGGGCCTGATCGTCGGCGTTCCGGTGCCGCCGACGGCGGACACCGGGGCGTATGACTGGGGCGCACTGTCGGCGGCGGCCGGTGGCCTCTGGATCGAGGCGCCCAGCGATCCGTCGGCTTACTACGAGCAGCTCGCGGTCGTGCTCGACGCGCAGCAGGCCGCCGGGACCGAACTCGACTCTGTCTCGCTGGTGATCGGCCGGATGTCGCACATCCGCGACTCGGCCGGAGTCTCCGAGATCAACCGCCACGAAGCCTTGGGACGCGCCGCACAACTCGAGGCCGGTATCGCCTCAGGTGTGTCCGTCGGTGATCCCGTGTCGCTCACGGCCGTGAACCTTGCGCAGGACCTCGGAAACTCCGGACTGCGCTGGGATGCGTCGTCACAAACGGTGTCGTTTGCGTTCGCGGAGCGCGGCGGCCCACGCACCGTGTGGGTGGAGAACACTTTCTCGATGGCGTTCCGGCTCGACCTCGCGCAGCGGTATGACCTCGGTGGCGTCGTGATCGCTGATGCACAGGTGGACGACACGCTGCCGGCGATCTGGGAGACGCTGGGGGGGTACCTCGATAGCGGCGCAGTGAAGCTGGAGCAGCCGTACGGGCCCTACCTTTCGCCCTGCTGGCAGGCGCTCGATGGCGTAATCGCGGGCGAGGGGGGCAACTGCTGGGCCGGTGGCGAAGCGGCGGGCGTCGCTACGTGGCGCGCGCCGGCGACGCCGGGCGTCTACGACGTACGCCTCGTGGTCTCTGACGGCGAGGTCTTCGTTGGCCGCCAGCTCGTGCTGCGCGTGACCGAGGCCGGCGAGCAGCCCACCGCGACACCCGCACCGACCGAGGAGGCGACACCAGAGGCGATTCAGTCGGCTGGGCCGGAGCCGACCGCTGAGCCGACCGCTGAACCGACGGCAGAGCCGACCGCTGAACCGACGGCAGAGCCGACCGCTGAA
>Ga0115002_10008038_pt1 | contig 11745 bp, 8 predicted proteins | sample ArcticOcean_MG_C_8_FD_89576 | JGI IMG/M metagenome (GOLD analysis project Ga0115002, IMG submission 89576) | Marine microbial communities from western Arctic Ocean - ArcticOcean_MG_CB11_86 | ecosystem: Environmental > Aquatic > Marine > Oceanic | place: Arctic Ocean: Canada Basin | collected...
CAAATCACTGACAAATCTGTATCCGTCAAATTGTCAGCATAACACACCAAAAAATCGTCATCCCCTACAAAATCGTGATTTGCACGCACGGTGCCCGCGCTCCCCAACAGTTCGGGTTCCTGAAACAAGCGCACCCGATCTTGCCAAGGATGGCCAACAAAATGAGCCTCAACCAGATCGGGCAAATGGTGCACATTCACCAACACCTCATCCACACCAAGCCCATCAAACAAATCGAACCAATAATCAATTAAAGGCCGCCCCCGAACCGGCACCAAACACTTGGGGATATGATTTGTCAACGGACGCAACCGCGTACCCAATCCCCCTGCCAATAAAAATACGTTCATAACTCACTCCCATGAAGCCCGTGCGAACCCAGAACATTTCCCCAACACCAATGGTCTACTTCGGAGCAACATGCGTTAAGAACCTGCTCCAATTGCACCCAAAGCACGACGCAAAGATCTACCACTGAACCAAGTTTAAATTTTTCAAACAAAAGCTATTTCTTCACCTCCCGCAGCACATTTAAAGACTTCATTCGTTCCTGCGCAAATGCAAGCACATCATCCACATTGTCCATATCTTCTAACCAAGCTTTGTAATCACGCACGCTTTTGTCTGGCATATACAAGGGTGCCCACCCCAAAGCCTTCAACTTAGAAATATCCGACACAATATGCCGTGTATCGCCAAAACGAAATGCGCCTGTCAATTCAGGCTCTAAATCTTTCTCATAAACCTGTGCAGCAATACGCGCAAAATCCAACACCGTATATGCTTTTCCACCACCCACATTGAACATCTCGTAATTGGCCTCATCTTTCTCAAGCACAAGGACATTGGCACGCACCACATCTTCAACATTCACATAATCACGCAACTGTAAACCATCTTCATACACCGGAGGCCGATGGTCAAAGTGAAGCGACAAGCAAAACACCCGACAAGCCCCCGAGTATGCATTGTACAAAGACTGCCCTGGCCCTTGAACAATCGAATACCGCATCGCCACAGACGGGATGCCATACCGTTTGCCCAAATTTAGCGCAATCATTTCTTGTGTGTACTTCGACATCGCATATTGATTTTGTGGTTTGATCACAGCCTCATCCGTCTCCAAACTTTCCGCCACCAGATCATCTGGCCCCACAATCTCAAAATCACTGCGCTCCAACGCTTCTACAGACCGTATATCTGGATAAAAAACCTCCCCCGACTGACTGCGGTATTTGCCTTCTCCATAAGCTGCCTGTGACGACGCCACCACCACCTTTTGTATGGGCAAGTTCTTCTCCACAATAATTTCATACAACAATGCGGTGCCGCCCGCATTCACATTAAAAAATGTGCTAAAGTCAGGCAAATAATCTTGATAGGCTGCCAAGTGATACACCGCATCAATACCATCCAAAGCTTTTTTCATGGCATCTTTGTCGGTCACATCCCCTTGAACCAATTCCGCACCCTCGGGCATATTAAAAGGCTTGCCATCTTTGTGCACGGGTGGTTTCAAACTATCAAAAACCCGCACCCGATGTCCCTTGGCCAACAGGGCCCGCCCCGTATGTGACCCAATAAACCCAGCGCCACCGGTAATGAGTATATGCATTTAAGACCTTTCCTTCATTATTCCTTCGGCCATCCTTCGCGCCGAACATTAAAAATAACCTTACTGCCATCGCGTTCAAGCGCAAACGGCATCTCACGATAATCAGACAATGCCTCAGCAACAGCTTCTTGCCGATCAGGCAGGCAATACAACAACAAAAACCCACCGCCACCCGCCCCCGAAATCTTCCCCCCCAGCGCACCAGCTTCTCTTGCACGATTGTACATCATATCCAGTTCGCCATCCGTAATGCGCGATGCCAACGACTTCTTCAACTGCCAGCCTTGGTCTAATAGCGCCCCCATTGCATCCAGGCGACCGCCTTCCAAAATTCCTTTGGCCTCTAATGCTTGATCACGCATTTGGCACAACACAGCATTTTTGTCTTCAATACTGGCCTTCTGTTCTTCCAAGATTTCGGCAGATCGCCTCGTGCGATTGGTGAAAAACAACATCAAATTATTGCTAAATCGACGGCGCGATGTATCGGTCATTTCCACACGTTCAGCCTTCACACTGCCATCTTTACCAAATGTAAACAACCGCACCCCACCATAAGCGGCAATATACTGATCCTGAACACCAATGGGTTTGCCCAAGATCTCAATTTCTATTTCACAAGCTTCCCGTGCCAATTGTTCAGCAGGTACTTGTTCGCCCTTATAAGCATACAAAGCATTCAACAATCCCACGGTGATACTACTTGAGGACCCCAAACCCGAACCTTCCGATGGAATATCGGCCAATGTGGTAATTTCTACCCCATCCAACACCCCTGTTTTGCGCATCGTTTCTCTGACCAACTCGTGTTGTAACTCATCCACATGATCCACAATTTCTTTTTGCGAATAATTCACATAAATCTTGTTGTCAAAACGCTCTTTCACAATCACAAACAAATACTTATCAAGGGCCGTGCTTAATACCCGCCCCGTTTCTTGCAAATAAAAACCGGGAAAATCTGTGCCACCGCCCGCAAAACTAATGCGCAGGGGCGTCTGTGTAATAATCATTAAAACCCTTTCTTAAAAACCCATCATCTGCTAAAGTTAAATATCAATGCTGATTATAAAAATCCGCCGCACATTCATAATTGCCCATTGTAAGGGGCAGATCATCAAATGCCTGTAGGTGGTTTCGCAATGCTTCATATTGACAAACTAGTACACAATAAACTGCGTGGAGTCAAGCACGACACCTCTCATTAAGGTTTCTTCACATAAATCTGCTCGTGAAACACCGGACGACTCCACCCTAAAAATGCATTATCCCCGATATTCTCGCGAGGGACATTACCTAACCGCGTGCTGGTTCCCCACACATTATACATAGATCCCAAAGCAATGATCGGCACATTTTCGGTGTGCAAATCACGTGCGCGTGTCATATAACCCCGCAACAAACTGGTATCTATGGTCGTCATTGCCAGCTTCAAATTGTCAGTCACTTCCCACAACCAATCGGGTCCGTCCTCAAATGCATTTTGGTGCCAATACGGCACATTCTTTGCCATAATACCCCACCCTATCGCATAAAACAGCGGGTCGTTGGGACCTTCTAACCCCCAATAGTGCACATCATATTCATTATTGTATCGGCGCGGTACAATAATATCTCGCAATGCCCCATTCAAATGCACCTTAATGCCCACCGCTTCCCAGTGTGCCGAAACCAACTCACTCACCGTTTGGTCCGAAAAAAAACCGCCCGGACTTACATAATCAATGGTCAATTCAAATCGTGAACCATCCTTGAGTTCGCGGTACCCATCTCCATCCAAATCCCTATACCCTGCCTCATCTAATAACCGACCTGCCAGATTGGGATCGTAAGTCGAATACATCCGATACATTTTCTCATCAAAGAAAGGGCTCATAGGTCCAAACGAAAAACCAGCCTCATCGAGCAATCCATGAAAGACAATCTCATTAATTTCCTCACGATTAATTGCGTGTGACAGTGCCATCCGCACCTTTTTATTTCGAAAGGCTTCGCGCAAAAAAGGCTTCTGGCTGTCCCAATTGACATGATAAGCAGGCCCACGCCCTGGTCCTGTGATACGCACTTCAAACTTACCCTTGCGCTCTTCGCTTTTTAAGGTGGGCAACATATCCACTCGTGAATAGCGCCCAAACAAATCCAATTCTCCATTCATAAACCGTAGCAAAATCACTTGTGTATCTTGAATCACATTAAAAGCCAAAGAATCGGCATAAGGCAGTTGCTGACCTGCCGTGTCCACCTTCCAATAATAAGGGTTGCGAGCATAAATAATGCGCTGCCCGCGTATCCACTCCACCGGGACCCAAGCCGACAAACGAGGTATTCCGGGTTTTAAAATAAGATCGGCCACCGTCGTACTGTCGCGAAAAGACGCATAGGTTGCATTCACATTATATTTGGGATGAAAAGACGCCAGCACATGTTTGGGAGCCGCAACCAACCCGCGGCACAACTCAGGCAACACACGCCCCAACGGTTTGGAAGATACAATCTTCAGCGTATAATCATCAACCTTCTCAAATCGCATAGGTTTATCATCGACAATCCACCCAGCCGGTGGAAACGGATTGGCTCGGGCATCGTCATCAAACGTCATGTCATAATACCAAAATAAAATATCGTCTACAGTAAATGGATGCCCATCGGACCACTTCACACCTTTGCGCAAGTAAAAAATAGCAACACGTCCACCGTCTAAAAATTCATATCGTTCGGCCAACCCCAGAACAATGCTATCGGGCAAAGGGCGTGAAAACCCCATCAAGTTTTCATTCAATGTCTTTCCTGGCCCTGCTGTTTGTACAATATCACCCGTTAACGCACGGCGAATGATCCCCCCGTAATACCCAATGGTATCCACTGGCACAACCACCAATGGGTTGTCTGGCAACCGCTCTGATAAAGGGGGCAATTCACCAGAGGCTACCCTTTTGGCCAACAGAGGCGCTTCGTGGAAGGCACGCGTGGCCAAAATTTCAGGATCAATCTTTTTAGGCGCACGGGTCTCTTGCAGTTTTACCTCCTGCCTTTTTTGCCTATCTGCAAACCCAACATCCTCTCGCATGGGATCAGATGCCAGGCATCCTATAAAACTGATCAGAGAAATAAAAACTAAAAATCGATTTATCATATTACACATTTCCATTAGGTCTCACATTAAAGTGGTCTGCATCATCTGAAATTTGCCATCTCCTTCAGTATGCCCTATTTCTAAAAAAAGGAGGCTGACCATGGAACATATTCTGGACGCACAAAACATCAGACGCGCCATACTCGTAGGGGTCACTCAACAAGGCAAATCCACACTGATGCGCGGCCTCTCTGGCGAAAACGTCTTGGTACAAAACCAACTCTTTGCCACACTCACCCATACCACGCGATCTGTCGACGTGGAGAGCCATCGCCCGATCTTACTCACAGATACCGTAGGGTTTATCAATCGTTTACCACATCATCTCTTTGCCTGCTTTCGCGCAACCCTACAAGAAGCCGTTCAAGCCGATCTCTTGCTGAGAATCGTTGACGCCAGTCACGCCAATTTTGAATCCCAAATGGCCACAGTCAAAGACACGCTTTACCCTCTCGAAATCAACATCCGCGTAATCGCCATGGAAAGTCGGCGTGGTGCAAAACGATTGCTTTGCGCCAATATCCTGTTCAACACCCCGTGAACCGCCACGCGCTTACCGCGCATCATCACTTTATAACCATACGTTGCCACATCGGCACCTGTTGGTAACGTGCGTGTTTCAAACAGCCGCGACCCAGCCGCGCCAGCCGCACTTTGAAAACCGGTTGCCGTAGCTCCCGGACACAATGCCGTCACCGTCACACCCGTGCCCTTCAGTTCATTTGCAACAGCTTCAGAGAACGACAGCACATAGGCTTTGCTCGCAAAATAAGCCGCCATCAATGGTCCTGGCTGAAACGATGCCGTAGATGCCACATTCAAAATGCGCCCCGATCCTCTCTTAACAAACTCTGGCACAAATAATTTTGTTAAGTGTGTGAGTGCCACAATATTCACGTTCAACATAGCCGCTTCATCTGCCCACGCCGTTTCTGCAAACTCGCCATAAACACCAAAACCTGCATTGTTCACCAAATAATCAACCGTCAAGCCTCTCTCTTTCACCGCATCATATAACTCCTGAGCCGCACCCACCACAGATAAGTCACCCGCAATCACCTCAGCCGCCACCTTGTGCGCATCCACCAATTCCTGAGCCAACGCCTGCAACTTATCTTCAGACCGCGCCGCCAAAACCACATCCATGCCCTCTGCCGCAAAAATCCGAGCCAGTTCCAAACCAATGCCACTTGATGCACCTGTGATCAATGCCGTTGCCATAACCATCCTCCCCAATTTCCAAGAAAGCATTGTTTTTCCTGTCTCTTTTAGAAAAACAATTGCCCTATAATATCAATAAATGCACCAAATAGCGAGTATGTTCTATTGCAAATAGGTCTTATAAATTTTCACAACAACAGCAAATCTTGCTTTACACATTCCTCAAATATCACTATTCTAAAAGCGGTTCTAAGTTGGGATATCCCCAATTTGATTTTTATCCAAAGGACGGTTCATGAAACTCTTACAATTTATCCACCCTATAAGTGGCCCCAGACTGGGTCTTATTGATGGTGATACGATACACGATCTCACTGCCTGCGCCCCCCATCCAACATCATTGCACGACCTATATTACAACCACGGTGGAAACACAAATGGGCTGGAAGCCGTCGTAGAGAACATCAATACCAACGACGCCCCTCACTTGTCGCTCAGTGAATTGCTCACCAACACAGATGACCCTTCGCAACCCTACCTCATCAGCCCCGTCACAGCACCAGACAATGCCCCCCACCAAATGCTCATTTGGCTGGCAGGGGTTACGCATGAAGACAGTGCCAAGCTACGCGAAATAGAAGCCAAACAAGCCACAGGCGGTGCGGTCAATGTCTATGAACAAAAATACCGCGAATGTGCAGCAGGTGGCATTCCCGAACTCTTTTCCAAATCCGACACCGCAAATCTCATGGGCCACGGCGGTCGTATCTCACACCCCCACGACACCCGCCGGCTCGTGCCCGAAACCGAACTCGTCAGTGTTTACGGTCTCAATGCAAATGGCCAAATCGAACGCCTCGGTTACACGGGTGGCAATGACTACACCGACAACGGCATTGAAGCCGAAAACCCGCTCAACTTGCCACAAGCCAAAAACTGGGCCTACGGCTGTGCAAGCCTCGGTCCCTTACTCGTCACCGAATCGGAATTTAACAACAGCAGTGTCAAAGTTTCCTGTGAAATTGTGCGCAATGGGCAACGCGTAGGTTTTAAAGAAGGTCACACTGGCCAAGACCACCTCAATATGCCCGACGGATTGTACCACCTCGAAAAAACGCTCTTTTCACGTATTCCACTCGAACCCAACACCCTCTTGGTCTTTTATTGGGGCACACCGATTGTCTTTGCCGAAAACGATCTCGAAGGCGGCCTCATTGTGGGGGATACCGTTACGATGACCTTTGAAGGCATTGGTCCCATATCCAATCCGATTGTGCCATTCCCAAAAATTGATCAACTCGAATGGCTCAACAGTCACAGAAAATAATCTGCATCCAATCATTATAGAAAGGCCGTTTCATGAATCGATTGCGCCTTGTTTTACTCGCCGTTATAATCGGCTCCTTAGTCGCCACAGCAACTTTTGCACAAATCCCCGACACCTACACCAACCTCAAGCTCTTGCCCAAAGACATTCAACGACAAGAACTGATGCAGACAATGAGAGGGTTTAACAAAGCATTGGGCGTAAAGTGCTACTTCTGCCACAAAGGCGAAGAGGGCCAACCCTTATCCACATTTGACTTTGCCTCAGATGAAAACAAACACAAACCCATCGCCCGTACCATGATCACAATGGTACAAGAAATTAATACCAAACACCTCAAAGGCCTCGGTGACGACGACAAGCCCGCCCGTATCAATTGCAACACCTGTCATCAAGGCAAAAAATATCCTGGGGTAAAATCAGAATAATTCGTACCCAATCATTCCAGATAATAAAAGAAGCCTTCGGACACACTGCGCCGAGGGCTTCTTTGCTTTCTGTTGGGCGTAAATCAAATTTTTTTGTTAATTTTACCGAACAGTCAACTAAAAACATAACTGAATATTATTAAACAGTTTAACAAAAAAAAATCTATACGATTGTCGATGGCAGTGGTCTGACTTATCGTCACCGAGTTGACAAGCGCCCTTTTGAAAAGTAAATTATAGCCTTCCGGGACGCATCCCTATTTTTTGCCACACCATTAATATGTGAACCATCCAACGGCGGTTACATAAAAGAACGCCACGACCAGGCCGAACTTTACCTGGTTATCACATAAGGATTCCATATGCCCGATCAGGTCGTCTCCCATCACATACCCGATGCCGATCCAACAGAAACACAAGAGTGGATCGAATCGCTGGCCTACCTCTTAGAACAACACGGGCCAGACCGAGTGCGCTACATGCTCGACAAGCTCGAAACCGAAGCCAAAAACAACCTCGGCGTCGACATGCCCTTTACCTCCAACACGCCCTATGTCAACACCATTCCACGAGAAAAACAACCGCCCTACCCAGGTGACCGAGAAATTGAACGTCGCATCAAAAGCATCGTACGCTGGAATGCAATGGCCATGGTCACCCGCGCAAACAAAGAAGCCGATGGTATTGGCGGTCACATCTCCACCTTTGCATCGGCAGCCACACTCTACGAAGTGGCCCAAAATCATTTCTTCAAAGGTGCCCATGGTGACTCTTCTGGCGACCAAGTCTTTTTTCAAGGCCACGCCTCGCCCGGCATGTATTCACGCGCCTTTCTCGAAGGACGCCTAACCACCGAACACTTGCAAAACTTCCGTCGCGAACTGCGCAAACCCGGTGGGCTTTCATCTTACCCCCACCCTTGGCTCATGCCAGACTTCTGGCAGTTTCCCACTGTCTCAATGGGCTTGGGTCCCATCATGAGCATCTACCAAGCGCGCTTCAATCGCTATCTCGAAGACCGCGGCCTCAAATCGACACACGACTCCAAAGTGTGGGCCTTTGTAGGCGATGGCGAAACCGACGAGCCAGAAACCTTAGGGGCCATCAACCTTGCCTCCCGTGAAAAACTCGACAACCTCATCTTTGTCATCAACTGCAACTTGCAACGTCTCGATGGCCCAGTGCGTGGCAATGGTAAAATCATTCAAGAACTCGAAAAGGGGTTTCGGGGTGCCGGTTGGAACGTGATCAAAGTCATTTGGGGTGATGATTGGGACCCTCTCTTGGCCAAAGACACCAACGACATACTCAAAGCCCGTATGGCAGAAGTAATCGACGGCCAATATCAAAAATACACCGTTGAATCGGGTGAATACATTCGCAAAAACTTCTTTGGCAAAGACCCCGAACTGCTCAAAATGGTCGCACACCTCTCCGACGAACAGCTTCAAAAAATGAGACGCGGTGGACACGACCCAGAAAAAGTATATGCGGCCTTTCATGCAGCCGTGAATCACAAAGGGGCACCCACAGTTATCTTGGCCAAAACCATCAAAGGTTATGGCTTGGGCGAAGCCGGTGAAGGTCGCAACATGACCCACGGCCAAAAAAAGCTCGAAGAAGACGAAATGCGCATCTTTAAGCGCCGCTTCGATATCCCCATCTCAGACGAAGAAGTGGGCAAAGCACCCTTTTATCGCCCAGCAGACGACAGCCCAGAAATTCAATACCTCAAAAAACGCCGCGAAGAATTGGGCGGTTATTTGCCCAAGCGGCAAGTGCTGGCCAAACCACTGACCGCCCCCCCTCTTGAATCGTTCGATGAAGCCCTTAAAGGCACGGGTGATCGTGAAGCCTCAACCACAATGGCCTTTGCACGCATGTTTTCCAAACTCTGCCGCGACAAAGAAATTGGTAAACTCTTGGTGCCCATCATTCCCGACGAAGCCCGCACCTTTGGTATGGACTCTCTCTTTCGGCAAGTGGGTATCTATTCTCACGTCGGCCAAAATTACGAACCCGTCGATGCAGGCAACATCAGCTACTATCGCGAAGCCAAAGATGGCCAGCTCTTAGAAGAAGGCATCAACGAAGCCGGTGCGATGTCATCCTTTATTTGCGCAGGCACAGCTTATGCCACACACGGCGTCAACACCATCCCATTCTACATTTATTATTCCATGTTCGGTTTTCAACGCGTAGGAGACCTAATGTGGTTGGCTGGTGACATTCGCGCCAAAGGGTTTTTGTTAGGGGGCACAGCAGGCCGCACCACGCTCAACGGCGAAGGCTTGCAACACGAAGATGGGCACAGCCACATCTTAGCATCCACCATTCCCAACTGCATTGCGTATGACCCCGCATATGCCTACGAAATTGCCGTCATCATTCAAGACGGCATTAAGCGTATGTATCAAGATCAAGAAGACATCTATTATTATCTCACACTCGGCAACGAAAACTACCAACATCCCGAAATGCCCAAAGGTGCCGAAGAAGGCATTCTAAAAGGCATTTATCCACTCAAACCACACAAGGCTCAACAAGGCCAACTCAAACTGCAATTGTTTGGCAGTGCTTCTATATTACGAGAAACCTTGCGGGCACAAGACATTCTCGCCGAGCAATTCAACGTCTCCGCCGATGTGTGGAGCGTTACCAGCTACAAAGAGCTTCGGCGCGACGCCCTTGAAGTGGAACGCTGGAATATGCTACACCCCACCAAACGACAGAAAAAACCCTACATCACCAAAGTGCTCGAAAAAGCCGACGGTCCCATTGTAGCAGCCAGTGATTACATGAAATCACTGCCCGATATGGTTCGTCCCTGGGTACCCGAAGACATGGTCACCCTTGGTACCGACGGGTTTGGCCGAAGCGACACGCGCGAATCATTGCGCCGACACTTTGAAGTCGATGCCGAATGCATCGCTGTTGGTGCCCTTCACGCATTGGCCAAACAAGGCAAAATCAAACGCGAGCAAGTTGCACAAGCCATTGAAGCATTAGGCATAGACCCCGAAAAAATCGACCCGGTATCTGCCGGCCCAATCACAACATATTAAAACGGCAAATCACGGATAGACGAAATAGATCCGTAGATTCGCTTTGATTTGCAGGAGGAAATGTGGCAACCGAATTCAAACTCCCCGACTTGGGTGAAGGCGTTGAAGCCGGAGATGTTGTGACTGTGCTCGTCTCCGAAGGCGATACCATTGAACAAGAGCAAGGTGTTGTCGAGCTTGAAACAGACAAAGCCCTTATCGAAGTACCCAGTGGTATTGCCGGCACAATCACCAAAATCCATGTCAGTGCTGGCGACCGTATTCCTGTAGGCGCAACGCTCATCACCGTTGAAGAATCTGGTGGTGCAGCAGAAGCTCCCGCTGAAGAACCTGCTGAAACGCCCGCAGATACAACACCAGCACCCCAAGCACAGCCTAAATCAACACCTGAGTCAGCGGTACAATCAGAAGCACCTGTCGCACCAGCACCTGCACCTGTTGAGGGTGATCCTATTCCTGCAGCCCCAGCAACGCGGCGGATGGCTCGTGAACTTGGCGTAGACCTCACCCAAGTTTCCGGTACGGGCTCTGGTGGACGCATCGTACAAGACGATGTAAAAACCCATGTGCGAAGTGGGCAATCGGTTGCACCTTCGGTTGGCACCCCCACAGCACCTCCATTGCCCGACTTTTCCAAATGGGGCGATATACAAAGACAGCCCTTAAGCAAAATACGGCAGGTCATCGGTAAAAACATGAGTGTGGCTTGGAGCCAAATTCCACACGTAACCCAATTTGACAAAGCCGATGCCACCGACCTCGAAGCTTTTCGCCAACGCAACAAAGCAGCAGCCGAGACACATGGTGGACGCCTGACCCCAACGGTGCTCATTCTCAAAGCTGTAATCACCGCCCTCAAAGCATTTCCACAAGCCAATGCCAGTCTTGATGTGGCGGCCAATGAACTTATTATTAAAAACTACTATAACCTTGGCATCGCCGTTGATACCGAACGAGGTTTAATGGTTCCAGTGATCAAAGATGTAGATCGTAAAGACATCTTCCAACTGGCCGCC
>Ga0115002_10008039_pt1 | contig 11745 bp, 10 predicted proteins | sample ArcticOcean_MG_C_8_FD_89576 | JGI IMG/M metagenome (GOLD analysis project Ga0115002, IMG submission 89576) | Marine microbial communities from western Arctic Ocean - ArcticOcean_MG_CB11_86 | ecosystem: Environmental > Aquatic > Marine > Oceanic | place: Arctic Ocean: Canada Basin | collected...
CATGGGCTTTCCCGGCGCCGAAACATTGGCTGGGGATTCTGATGCAGATCCAAGAATCGCACGGTCAGTCTATGATCGTATGCTCTACAAATTGCAGACTGAAGCTGTGGAAGACCATCGTGTCGATTTTGAGGATGGCTACGGTGTGCGCTCGGATGAAGAGGAAGACGAGCATGCCATTGCAGCTGCGCAGGCAATGGCACAGGGCTACAAAGAAGACAGCTTGCCGCCGTTTGTAGGTATTCGCATCAAAGCATTAACAGAGGAAGCAAAACATCGATCCATCAGAACGTTGGACCTTTTTGTTAGTCATCTGAGTGTGCAACTTGATGGCAACTTACCGCAACCGTTTCGCGTGACGCTGCCAAAAGTGACGACGCCTGAACAAGTTGCTGTCCTGGCCGATTGCCTTACTTTGCTGGAGCAAAAGTGTGGCTTGCCAACAGGGTCCATCGATATTGAGCTCATGATAGAAACTGTGCAGTCCGTGTTTTCGCAAAAAGGGGAGTGTGCCATCCCTATGCTTGTGCAGGGCGGTGGGGGACGTGTGACGGCAGCAATTCTGGGGACATTCGACTATACCGCCACGTGCAATATTGCATCAACTCACCAGGATCATTTACATCCTGCAGCGGATTTTGCGCGTCAGATCATGCAGGTTTCTTTGACCGGAACCGATGTGGCGCTTTGTGATGGCATCACTAACATTATGCCGATTGCTCCGCACCGTGGAGAAGGTTTAAGCGCGGAGGAGCAGCACGAGAATGTTGATGTAGTGTATTCGGCATGGCGAGTGCACTTTAGAAATATTATGCATTCCCTGCGATTGGGTTTTTATCAGAGTTGGGACTTGAATCCCGCACAGTTACCCATTCGTTATGCGGCAGTATATTATTTTTTCCTGGAGGGACTGAGCGATGCTACTGATCGTCTCAAGACATTTATTGATCAAGCAGCCCAGGCATCGATGGTGGGTAATACCTTTGATGATGCCGCATCGGCACAGGGGTTGTTGAACTTCTTTATATCAGGGATCAATTGTGGCGCGCTTACCGAGAACGAGGCGCTTGCCACTGGAATCACTCTTGAAGAACTACATGAACGATCTTTTCTGAAAATCGTGGCGAATAGAACAAATGGGCCGTAGATTGCCGGCGAAAACTAGCGGCTATGAGAAATGTCGAATCGCTGGTGTGTCCTGGTGACTGGCAGATACGGGGGGCAGTGGACTTTGTGTCAGTGCTTTAGCGACTGGGTCGGGCAGGCCAAGCATGCGTAAAATATAACGTACCGTATCATCAGCTGCACTTGGGGCTAATCGACCTTTCGCTATTTCGGTGTTGACATGATCGATCATGCCACCGATGAGACTTTGCGCAAAATGGCAGTCTTCCACTTTAAATCTTCCAGCCGCGACACCACGCTGGATATCCTTAAAGCTTTCATTGCTGTCCTGTCTGAGGTCGATCTTGCCGGGTAAACCGGAGAAAGACAGGTAAGTACGCCACGCTTCATTATGTTGAGCCTGACGGAAGTAGTACTTTAGTGTTGCAGCGACCATCATTGCAGGATCTTTAAGACGGCTGCGCGTTTCCTCAATCTCCCGTGCAAACTGGATTCTGTACACTTCGACAACCGCTTCAAAAACGTCTCGTTTGGTCGCAAAGTAATTGTAGAAGGTGCCGGTGGCGACACCAGCCCTGCCGGTGATGTCCTGTATCGAAATTCTCTCGTGACTCCTTTCGAACACGAGTTCTCGCGCCGCGGTAATGAGTGCTTCCCGGGTGTGTGTGCGTTTAGATGAGGTTTGAAATGCTTCCATGCTAGTCAATTAGGTTGTCCCGCCAAATTTCTGCCGTTTTTTATACATCTGCCCCAAAATGGGGGATATAGACCATAGCAAATATTTGTTAAGAAACAAGTGAATATAAAATGGAAATATTCAGTGCTTTCTTGATACTTTAATGCCTGTCTTGTATACATAGATGGGCCTTCCTGGATGGAAGAAAAATTCCTAAATTCAAATAGATAAGGTTAAAAGTTAGATTGATTTATGAATTATGAATTAGATGAGCAACAACTGGCGATACGCACTGCCGTCGAAAAAATTTGCGCCCAATTTGGAGATGATTACTGGTTAGCGCGAGATGCTGATGGACATTTCCCGGAAGAATTTGTTAAAGCCATCACAGACGGGGGTTGGTTGGGAATCGCAATGCCGGAAGAATTCGGGGGTTCCGGTCTGGGGATTACGGAAGCCGCAATATTGGCACATACTATTGCGCGGTCCGGCGCAGGGATGAGTGGCGCTTCGGCTATACACCTGAATTTGTTCGGCCCAAATCCAATCGCAGTTTTTGGGACCGACGAGCAAAAGGAGCGATTGTTACGCCCGTTAATAGCAGGACATGATCGTGCCTGTTTTGGTGTCACAGAACCCGATGCGGGACTGAATACGACAAGGCTGCAGACCAGGGCCGTCAGAGACGGTGATAACTATGTGATCAACGGGCGAAAAATGTGGACTACCACGGCTCAAACCGCCAGTAAGATCTTGCTTATAGTACGCACCAAAGAGTTTGAGGATTGTGTGAAGCCAACTGACGGACTAACACTTTTCTACACCGACCTTAATCGAGATCAAATCGAAGTACGCCTAATCGAGAAAATGGGCCGAAAAGCGGTGGATTCGAATGCATTGTTTATCGATAACCTCGTGGTACCCGTCGAAGATAGAATCGGTGAAGAAGGTGAGGGTTGGAAATGCCTGCTTCACGGACTGAATCCAGAAAGAATTCTCATCGCTGCAGAATCAGTAGGCCTGGGGCAGGTGGCTTTGGAGAGGGCTGCTAACTATGCTCGGGATCGGGTGGTTTTTAATCGCAGCATCGGTAAGAACCAGGCTATTCAACATCCTTTGGCAGTCAATTGGATGGAATTGCAAGCCGCTGAACTTATGGTCTTTAAGGCAGCTTCTTTGTACGACAACGGGCAACCCTGTGGCGCAGAAGCTAACAGCGCAAAATATCTTGCGGCAGAGTCTGCCTTTAAAGCCTGTCAACAGGCCGTACGCACCCATGGCGGTATGGGGTATGCGAAAGAGTTTCATGTTGAGCGATACCTGCGAGAGATCATGATCCCGTTGCTTGCACCGATCAGTCAGGAGCTAATAAAATCATTTATCGGCGAGCAGGTGTTGGGTCAGGAGAAAAGCTACTAAAGATACCGTTAAATAGCGTTAAATAGCGTTAAATAGGGTGGTTGTTGTTAGATTAACCGGGTGCAACACGCGCTAGCGTGCTAGCCCCCTTTTAAAAGAAGAAGTGTTATGGAGCATTCGACAAATGGTATAGCGGACCTGGTTACCGGCATTATGATGCTGTTGTTGGTGGCGGCAATTACCACGCTGCTATCCAAGCGTATCGATAGACTGCCGTTAACAATACTGCTGGTGTTTGTGGGTATTGCGATCGCCGCCGCCGGTGAAGGTATACCTGGGCTCGCCGAGTTACGTGCTTTTCACCTAACACCAGAATTGGTTTTGTTCGTATTTATTCCCACCTTAATTTTTGAATCTGCTTTCAATTTAGATGTACGCCAGGTTTCGCGCAATATCTGGGCGATATTGGTATTAGCAATTCCAGGTTTGTTATTGTCGACAGTGATTATCGGTTTAATCATCTCCGGTGTGACTGAGTTCGGCTTTATGGTTGCGCTGCTGCTCGGTGCAATATTAAGTGCAACCGATCCCGTCGCCGTGATATCTATATTCAAGCAATTGGGTGTGCCTGAACGGCTTACTATCCTGGTTGAGGGCGAAAGCCTGTTTAATGATGCCACCTCCCTGGTACTTGCAACCTTGCTCATTGGCATTCTGTCGGCGGGTAGTTTTTCTAACGAAATGATTTTGGAAGGGGTAGGGGAGTTCTTCTTTGTATTCCTGGGCGGCGTTGTTGTAGGCCTGGTGCTGGCCGCGATTGTTGGGGAGACGCTGGGGGCCATTGAATCCGATCCTGCCATCGAAATCACACTAACAACCATCCTTGCGTATCTTGCCTTCATTGTTGCCGAGCACGTCTTTCATGTGAGCGGCATCATGGCAGTGGTAGCCGCCGGTCTCATGATCGGATCCTGGGGTAAGTCCAAGATCTCACCCTCGACCTCTGAGTTTATGGAACATTTCTGGGAGTATCTTGCCTATGTTGCCAACGCGCTAATTTTTCTGATGGTTGGTTTGCAGATTGATCTCGTTGTGCTGTGGCAATCCGTAGACCTGATTGCGATCATTTTCTGCGCGATGTTGATATCCAGGGCAATCGTGATATTTGGCGTGGTGCCCTTGATAGGCAAGCTTCCCGGGGCAGAGGCCATTGGAACACCCTTTAAAATGGTGATGTATTGGGGTGGTCTGCGGGGTGCGATTGCACTTGCTATCGTGCTGTCACTACCGCCCTTTGAGTATAAAGATACCTTGGTTGCAATCGTTATGGGCGCGGTACTCGCAACGCTGGTTCTCCAGGGCTTGTCTATTGAAATACTGGTTAAATGGTTGGGCCTCGACGCACTAAGTGTTCCTGACAGTTTGGCGAAACTTGAGGGTGATAGGCATGCAAGAGAGCAGGGCCTGCAACAAATAGATGGATTGGTCGATGGCGGACACTTCTCGCAACGTATTGCTGACAATATTCGAGAAAAATGTGAGCGTAATCTCCGGGAATTAGATGTTGAGATTGATGCACTCAATCAAGGGATGAGCTTAGATGATCGTACCAACATACTGGCGTTACGCTGTTTGGCAAGAGAGAAGGCGCGGATCTATGAGTTGTTTAGCCGAGGACTGATTAATGAGTGGGCATTCCGAGAACTTGATCACACTGTAGTTGTGCAGCTAGACGGTGTGAGACATAGCAAGGTACTGCCTCAAGAAAGCATTGAAATGTCCCTGGGTAAGGCGATGCACCTCTTGCTTATTCGTATACTTGAGGTTTTTCCTGGCGGCCATATGTTGTCAGAAAGGATGCGCACCCTACGTATTATTCGGGATTTCGATGTTGCCTGGGGCAGGTTTCGATCCTCCAGTAGTGTATTGTCACATTTACATGAAATCGCCGGCGAAAGTTCTGCTGATGAGCAAGCTGAGGCAAGAGTGCGAGTCGTGTACGAAAAAATGCGCGATGAAACTAAGGAGCAGATCGACGAGGTCGGCGATCAGTACCCGGAATTTGTGGAAACGGTCCAGGAGCAACTCGGTCAGCGTCTGTTATTGGTTGCTGAGCACGAGTCTGTTGAGCATGCCGCTAGCCTGGGCATGATTCAGGAAGGTATTGCCCATGACATTCTTAAGGAACAGTCAGAGCGGCTACGACAACTTAAGAAGGACAATATATCTGCTTGCTTTGAGATCGAGATTTCAGAATTGTTAGGTAATACATCCTTATTCGCTGATATGGAAAAGAAGGACTTCGATTTTATTCAGAAATTTCTTCGCGCGAGAACTGTGCCGCGGGGTACCGCAATTGTTAAGCAGGGGCAGCAGGGTGACTCTATGTTTTTGGTTGCCAGGGGTATAGCTAATGTTATTATTGAAGACGAAGGACAGACCACGCAAGTGGCAACTTTATTTGCCGGGGACATCCTGGGTGAAGCGGCTTTACTGCATGGAACACCAAGAAATGCTACCGCTGAGGCTGCCACTCCCTGTTCTCTCTATGAGCTTAAACGCGTTGATCTGGACCGTATTTGCGATGAATATCCGCCGATTCACGACCGAGTCTTGGAAATTGATCGTGAGCGTCTCAAGGAAAACGAGACTGAAACCGGTACTGGCTGATCAGGATTTCCTCAGATATCACCAGCATTTCGGTTGTGCCACTGTGATATTTCCTCCCATGTGCCGGTAAAGACGATTCGGTCGCTTTTCTGCTCTAATTGATAGCGATACATCGGATCATAGTAGTGCACCAAAAGATACTCGATCCAAGCCTTGTGGCCCTGAATATCGTTCGCTCCATGCTGCGCAAGTGCACTTTCTACCATGTCTCTGACTGTTTTGTGATTCACGCCCCCCAGTCGTTTTTTGATGCCGTCCGTTGCAGCCAGTAGCTGGTTGGAGAGGTATTCCAGGGCCTCATCGCCATATTCAATTGTAAAATTATCGAATTGAACAACGATGTAGTCCTGTAAAATTCTCTCTACACGTTGCTCTAGAGAGTCCTGCAAGACCACGATACCGGCAGCATCCATCGCGTTCTTGAATAAATGCGGAATCTGTATACGGCCGATTAGTCGACTTTCATCCTCAACGAATAAACAACCTTTTGTACGTTTCTTTAAAAGATCGATTGCCAGTGTATTTTCAAAATCCGCCTGAGCAGGCTGTGGAGATACTCTTTTGCCGAATGCAGAGCCACGATGATGTGCGAGAGATTCAAGGTCTATAGATTCACTAAATTGATTAATAAAGTCAGTTTTACCAACGCCGGTATACCCGGAGACGACAATTAACGGTGAGATCTGTTCAAAACGGCTGAGTAGACACCTTCGTAGGGCTTTGTAGCCGCCGTTTACTCTTGGGACCTCGAATCCGGCATCTTTTAGCCATGATTGGGCGATTTCTGATCTTTGGCCACCACGCCAGCAATACAGATGAGCATTTGGCTGCACGGTCAGAAACTCACTCCAATTGGCAATTCTTTGGTCGCGTGTGTCACCGGAGACCAATTGATGGCCAAGTTTGGTGGCCGCTGCTGACCCTTGTTGTTTGTAGCAGATACCGACCTCGTGTCGTTCCTGGTCGTTCAAGATGGGCAGATTGACCGAAGTGGGCAGTGTTCCTTGTAGATATTCAACTTCCGCTCTGACATCCAGGAATGGAGTGTCTTCAATAAGAAGCTTATGCAGTTCATTTTCCATGGCTGCAAGATTAGGCGAAGAGGGTTGCTTTGGCTAGATTTAGAATACTGCAGGGTTTTAAGGCCAGATCTACCTGAGCTCCACTGATTATCATAATTTAACATAATAACTATTATACGCATATGTATATAGAGGTGTTTGGATAGTCATCAGGGCAAAGCCGTACCTGAGCCGCAATCCCTTGACACACAGGAGCTCTTCAAGGATCGTGCAATTTATTCTTAGTTGACAGACCTAGTCATGCCAAAATCTTTATTGCCCATTGCTCTGATGCTCTGGGCCGTCAACAGCAGCGCTGGAAATGCCATCAGCGAGTCAGAGTTCCCACGTACGTGGGAAGGTATCTTTCGTTGGCATGAAATTTTTGGTGATCAGCTCGTGGATGTGGTTATCGACACGTTATTGATCAAAGGTCCTCAGATATCGGCGAAAGGTAAAGGACGGTTTTTGGTGGGTGAAGATACTACTAATATTCAGGTCGAATGGTTAATCGACACCAATACACTTTTTATTGAAATGTGGGAGACGGCCCCTCCTGACGATGAAACGGGCTTTGTGACCGATGGTTCGTATAAAGGCTCGATTTCGAACGATTTTAAGACCATATTCGCGATCTGGAAAACAAATGGCACAGATGAAACCGCCACCCTGAGTCTGAAAGCAAAAGACCAGGAGCGCTGATTATCCCGACGATCGGCATGTATAAATGTCCTAGAGTCAGTATACTGCCGACGACAAACCGTAAGCTTTGCTTACTGAATTTATATAACGCTTAAGGTGAGCTACCAATGGAATGCCCGAAGTGCCATGCCGAAATGGAAGAAGTAACCTACGGTCGTGATATGACCGTTGATCGATGCACAAACTGTAAGGGAATATGGTTTGATATAGGCGAAGCGGAAGCGCTCAAAGGTAAGTGGATGTCCGAATTTGTGGATAGCGGAGATCCCGAAGTAGGTAAAGAATACAATAAGATCGAAGATGTCGATTGCCCGAGATGTGGCAAGCAAATGTCTAAAGTTGGGGATCCCACGCAGCCTCATATTTGGTATGAGGCATGTGAAGACCACGGTATGTTTTTTGACGCCGGTGAGTTTACTGACTACAAATACGAGACGCTGCTCGATAAGTTCCGAGACCTGGTTACCGGTAAGCGTACCGGCGATGCTTAGATTATGGCTCGAAAGTAACTAATCTGTTGCCATGTTGATTCCATTCTATGGCGTAAGAGGATCGATCGCCGCACCAGGCCCATCCACAACTAAGTACGGCGGCAACACGTCCTGTGTGCACGTCCGTCTTAATTCTGGTGAGAACCTGATATTTGATGCAGGCACGGGTATTCGTCGTCTTGGCGTCGAAATGATCAAGAATGAAGAGCCCCTCCTCCTATTATTAAGCCACGGTCATTGGGATCATATTCAGGGCTATCCATTTTTTGGCCCGATTTATCAACCCGGTCGTCAGATTACAGTGTGTCAGTGTTCCGAAGGCAATGCCGTCGCACTGAAGACTTTATTGGAACAGATGGACGGTTCGAATTTTCCGGTCCAGGCGATGGATCTACCCTCTACCATCGCCACAGTCGATGAAGTAGAAAATTATCTCGCCGAGCGAACATTTCAGACTGTCCGCAAAGACCTGAACCATCCGGGCGGTGGCCATGCCTATCGGATTGAAGAAGATGGCGTCACGATTGCCTATATTACCGACAATGAACTTGATCCCCCTGATAAACCGCAAACGACCTATGATGAGTGGGTGGATTTTTGTCAGGGTGTTGATCTGCTGATTCATGATGCGCAGTACGATGAGAATGACATGCCCGCGAAGCACGGATGGGGACATTCACTTATTTCCCAGGTCCGTAAATTAGCGGTCGATGCGCAGGTAAAAAACCTGGTGATGTATCACCATGATCCCGAACGTACCGATGCTCAGTTGGATGAGGTGGCCATTGAATCCGCTAAGTTCTTTAAGTCGAGCAATTCCATAATCGGCTCATATATTGCTGCCGAAGGCCTGACGTTCGACTTGGCGCAGAAAAAGGATCCGTTAGTCAGTACGGTTAATCTGTTCGAGTTTTAGATTGCGAGTCGTTTCCTTCAACGTTAATAGCGTAAGAGTTCGTCTGCCCCAGCTTGAGGCTGTTATCGATAAATACAATCCCGAAATCATTGGTCTGCAAGAGACCAAGGCAACGGATGACGATTTCCCTGTGGATGAAATTGAAGCAATGGGATATCAAGTACAATTTCATGGTCAAAAGACGCACTACGGTGTTGCCCTACTCTCTCGACAAACGCCGCTCAGCACGTTACGGGGTTTTCATCATGACGAAGAAGATAGCCAGCGGCGTTTTATCAAATGTACTTTTTCTCTTCCTGATGGACGTTTGTTCCACGTTATTAATTGTTATTTCCCCCAGGGAGGTAGTCGAAGCCATCCCGTAAAATTTCCCGCCAAAGAAAAATTTTATCAGGATATTCTGGCGCATTTGCAAGAGGATCATCAACCAGAAGACTTGGTGGTACTGATGGGAGATATGAATGTTGCGTCCATTGATAACGATATTGGCATTGGCGAACAGAATAGAGTTCGTTGGCTACGAGATGGCAAAACCAGTTTTCTTCCTGAAGAACGACAATGGCTTCAAAACGTCGTCGACTGGGGCATGATCGACAGCTATCGATTGCACCACCCTGATGTTGATGATCTATTTAGCTGGTTTGATTATCGCAGTCGAGCGTTTGAACGCAGCCCAAAACGTGGTTTGAGGATCGATCTCATTATGAGCTCCACCGGTTTGCATCCTTACAGTCGTGATTCCGGCATTGACTATGACATCCGTGGCATGGAAAGACCCTCTGATCATTGCCCAATCTGGACAGATTTCGATCTCACTACTTTGTAAACTCAAGATTAAATGTGACGGGTACTGCTGTCCCAATACTGCTTAGGCCCGCAATCGCCCGAAGTGCTTCAACACCCTGATCAAGGTTGAAAGCGCTCGCGTTGATAATCATGGGTTGCACTGAGGTAACCTGCCAGATGTTAGTCGTCACGCGAGTAATCTTCACTTTTGCAGCGATGGGACTTTTCACGCCGTGAAGATCAAGGTCAAGCGTAATATCCGCGTTTTGACTTGTTCCCGTATCGAGACCAGCGAACTCCTCAATGTCGAGCTTTGCAGTTGCCGAAGCTGTCGCGAACAAATCTAATTCAAACAACATGCTTTTCATTCGATCGTTTCTGATCGGAATGTTGGTTTCGACACTGGCAAGTTTGATGTCCACCTGTGCCAAGCCTTCAGTGTTTACGGTTCCGGATAATTCCAGGAAGCGATGCACTTCAGCTATCTGATTGTTCTTAATAGACACGAAATTAAGCACTGAATGATCGCTGTTCAGCTGCCAGTCTGCGATACAAAATTGAGTGCAAGCCAGTAACAAACACAGTGCGGTAGTTCTCATTGATTGTCTCCCATCCTTTGAAGTTGATTCAGTATAGTCATATAGGCCAGTACCGGTCGAATAGCAATATAACTGATTAGCCCAACGCCATTAGCAATGACGTCTGCATAGTCCAGAAAACGATATTTGGTAAACCATTGCATGATTTCAAGACTAACGCCGTAGATAAACAAATACAGGAACACGGGCTTTCGCCACCCAGTTTTCGGGAATGAATAATCAGCCAGTAATGCCAGGGTGGCAAAGGCAATAAAGTGATTGAGTTTGTCCCACAGGCTAAAGGAGACCGGCGGTGCAGGTGTTGTTGCCAGAAATGTGATCGCTACAATTGCGATAAAAAGTGCGGCTCGCGCCGCTATCGTGACCCAACGCGCTGTTTTGCTGCTTACTGTTAACAAAACGTAATCAGCTGTCAGGCGGCTTTGCGATATTGATTGATCTCATCTCGGGTCGCGAGTGCGGCTTCGCGTGCTGCATTGGCGAAGTCCTTGCCTTCGGAGGCAAAGATGATTGATCGAGATGAAGATACCAGCATGCCGCCCCCTGCGCCTGCTGACATCATTTGTGAGACTTCTGCGCCCTGGCTACCAACACCCGGTAACAGCAATGTTGTCTGTCCAACGATTTCTCTTATGCGCTGCAATTCATTCGGTCTGGTTGCGCCAACGACTAAACCGACGTTGCCGTTGTAGTTCCAGGTTGTACAGGCTTCCTGTGCAACATGTTCAAAAAGTCGAGTGCCATTATCTAACATCAGATTTTGCAGCTCACCACCGCCTGGGTTTGAAGTTCTGCATAGAATGAACACACCTTTATCTGCATGGTCCAGGTAGGGCGTCATGCTGTCTAACCCTAGATAGGGGTTAATGGTGACTGCATCGGCACCATATCGCTCAAATAGCTCCTTTGCATACATGGTGGCTGTTCCACCCACGTCTCCCCTTTTAGCGTCCAGGAGTACCGGGATACCCAATGTTTTAATGAACTCGATGGTCATCTCAAGCTCAGACTCGGCACCCGCGGCAGCGTAGTGCGCGATTTGTGGCTTATAGCAACAGGCTAAGTCTTGTGTAGCTTCGACGATGGCTTTGTTAAAGGTGAATATGGGATGTTGCTCTCTCTTGATTTTATCCGGTATTCGCTCGATATCTGGATCAAGACCGATACAAAGTAACGAGCTTTTAGCTGACTGGTGTTCGGCAATGGTGTTGAAAAACGGATTGTCTGAAATATGAGGTCTCCCTGTCCTTTAGTACCTTGGTAATGGTGGATTGGACAGCAGTAATGCTGAATTGGGCAGCGGAAATGCCAAAAGTGTCACTTCACGTCAGGTATTAACCGCTAAAGTCAGCGGATTATA
>Ga0115002_10008040_pt1 | contig 11745 bp, 8 predicted proteins | sample ArcticOcean_MG_C_8_FD_89576 | JGI IMG/M metagenome (GOLD analysis project Ga0115002, IMG submission 89576) | Marine microbial communities from western Arctic Ocean - ArcticOcean_MG_CB11_86 | ecosystem: Environmental > Aquatic > Marine > Oceanic | place: Arctic Ocean: Canada Basin | collected...
ATTGCCAAAGAGATTGCCTGACGAACCCGCAGGTCATCGAATGGGGGAATGCGCGTGTTAAGCGACAACTTGTCGAGGTTGACGTCTAGGGCGGGGATTGCCACTACGTCTTCGGTTCCCTGCACGACGCTCTTTAGAAGGTCATAGGTGAGTCCACCTACAAAATCAACCTCTTTCGCTCCTATCAAGAGCATGCGGCTCCCACCATCGGGAACGGCACGCATGATCACCTCATCCACCGCGACGTTCTCCACACCCCAGTAGTTCGCGTTCTTTGTGAGACGTATCTCTTCGCCCGGGACCATTGAGGAAACCTGATAGGCGCCAAACGTGGCAGAGTTTGTGGCCATCCACCCCTGTGCCCATGGATCATCTTCAGTCGCATGCTCCTGAGCCTCAACGCTGTCGACGATCCCCATGCCGTACCAGGTCAGGACCGGGATCGTAAGCGAGTTAGAGCCGGGGGCCAGAAGTTTGAACGTGCGATCATCAATGATCTCGATTGGAGCCACCGGGTCAATTCCTCCGACCGCGAGCAGGAAGGCGGAAATGAAGTCAACAGCAATTCCTCGCTCAAAGGACCACCTCACGTCCTCAGAGGAGACGCGGTGACCTGTAGGGCTCGAAGCATCTCGGAGGACGAAGGTGTAGTTGCCGTCGTCACCAAGTTCCCAGGACTCAGCCAACTCACCAGTTATGTCACCAAGGCCCTGCAGCGCAGTTGCATCTGCGGCAAGTGGGGCGTAGCGAACGAGCGTGCTGACAACGCTTTGGGTTGCCTCACCGGTTGGACGGCCCTGATATACCCCGGGGTCGATGTTGGTAGGTACTGCAGGGAATACGGCGAGCAGTGGCCCCTGAGCAGTCGCTGGAGCAACTGTCGTGGTCGCCGCAGCCGCAGCCGCAGCCGCAGCCGCAGTCGCAGTCGCAGCCTCTTCTTGGGCAGCCACAGCCTCTTCTTGGGCAGCCACAGCAACCCCTTGGGCAGCCGAAGCCTCCTCGCGTGCCGCCGCAGCCTCTTCTTGGGCAGCCACAGCAACCCCTTGGGCAGCCGAAGCCTCCTCGCGTGCCGCCGCTAGTTCACTGTCGGATCCACAGGCCGCCCCAGCTACAAGCGTCAAAGCAAGACTGACGGAAACCAACTTCTTAGACCACATCCACCTACGCATCGTGACGACCTTCCAAATCAGATCAGGAATTTTTGCTATGTAGAACTGTCTTTATAATAACTGTCTTTATAATATAGGGTCTGGCAAATAGAGTTGTCTAGTTTTCTGGTTCCCGCTGGAGAGCTCGGCTTAGCACTAGACGATATTAGGGACTCGGGCTATCTGCTGTAAAGGGAGACTGATTCATGAAGGCCAAGATGGTAAAGCTCTTTATTCCGTTGTTTTTCCTAGTTCTAGGGACAACTGCCTGCTCTAACGACAATGGTTCGACTGACCAAGGAACTGTTTCGACTACTAGGGCTCCAGTAACCACAACAACGGAACCACCACCGGAAATCTTCACGATGGTCGTTGCGGCGACGATCTCCAACGCTGATCAGGCAGTTTCGGAAGGGAAGCCGAGCTCAGAACTCACTCCTCTCTACTCGAGCACACTCGTTGAGTACGAGAAGCCCGCCGAGGGCTCGGCTGTATGGCCGAGTCCATCGGACGTTGTGGCCTCGGTCGCGGCTTCGTACACCCAGACGGACGCCGGGTATCGCTTCGTGCTTGGCGACGCTGTCAGCCCTTATGGGAATGCGGTTACGTCAGCGGACGTGGAATGGTCGTTTGACCGTGTACTCGCGAATGATGGAACTGGATATTGGCTGATGATGCTTGGGACCATCGATCTGGAGGAGCCGATCGAGGTTGTCGATGATCGCACCTTCATCCTGCGGGTAACAGATCCGGGAAACCCCTATGCAATCGGGGTGTTGACCTACCACCACTTTGGTGTCCTAGACAGCGTTGAGGCTCAGAAACATTCGACTGACGATGACCCATGGGCGAGTGATTGGCTGTCTACTAACTCAGCAAGTTTTGGTGCCTACCAGTTGACCTCGATAGTTCCAGGTGAGTCTCTGAGGCTGGCCCAGAACCCAAATTGGTCTGGATCTCCTCTTGACATTGATGAGATCGTTGTACGGGCTGTCCCGGAGGCCTCGGCGCGGTTGGTTCTTGTCTCCAGTGGCGAGGCGGATTTCGCGGACAAACTTGCACTTGACCAATTCGCTGCGATCCAGGGCCACGGAGATCTGCAGACTATTGCCGCACCGGGGAATACCACGGTTCCGTTGGTATTGAACTCTGTGTATGAGCCTTTCGCCGACGCGAGGGTGCGTGCCGCCATCTCAGCGGCAATCGATCGTGATGCACTCGTTGCTGGTCCCATGCATGGCATGGCAAAGCCGGCCCTGTTCCAACTTCTTAGCGAAATCCCGCAACCACCTCCGCCCGGACCAGCGGCGGCTCAGGATCTGGCGCGAGCACGAGAGTTGCTTAACGAAGCGGGTTACGGAGGTGGCTTCGATTTCACCCTTACAGTTAACTCAGTTCGGCCAGGGCCGTTCTCCGAGGATCTTGCGGTTGTGCTCCAATCGCAGTTGGCAGAGATCGGCATCAAGGTCAAGATTGAAGTAGCTACCTCGTCTGCCGATTTCCAGTCAGCTATTTACGCTAGGTCCATGCAGGCGTGGATAGGTTCACAAACACCTGGGATAAGTGATCCCCAGTTCCCATGGGTTCTGGTACATCACAGCACCAAGGCATTCGAAAATTCGCACGGGTACTCAAACCCGCGGGTAGATGAAATCATCGACCTACTGTCAACCACTCAGCGCGGACCTGAGCGGGACGCCCTTATCACCGAGGGTCACGCGATCCTCCTTGAGGAGGTGCCGTGGGTTCCTCTTGTCGAGACGATTAATCCGATAACCCTTGGTTCGGAAGTCGAGAGTTTCCGAATGGACATCTTCCGGAGGGTGGTAGCCACCGAACTTAGCAAGCGTTAAAGAACAAGCGGCCCGGCGGGTTATTGGATCGAGAGGCCTCTCCCGTCGGGCACTTAGCTCGCAAACGTTTCACACAAACTCGACCGATCGTGGGCCCATGGGGCTCGCTACTAGTCGGATCCGGGTGCTGGAAAACCGAGCTTCCTGGTAACAAAACCGGGCTTCTTGGTAACAATGAGAGGACTTCCGTGTGACACACCGGCGGACACTGTTCCTGCGGCGCCTGATGTTTGTGCCACTGGCGGCTTTTGTCGTTGTGACCTTCTCGTTTGGGTTGATCAACCTGACCCCTGGGGACCCAGCTGTCCTGATAGGCGGCGACTTCGCGAGTGAAGAACGACTTACCCAGATTCGTACTGAGCTCGGTCTGGATCGACCGATCCACGAACGGTACGGCAGTTACATCGCAGATCTCGTCATACACCAAGATCTAGGCACGTCCTTTTTTACCAAGCTTCCAGTTTGGGACGAGATTGCGCAGCGGCTCCCAGACACCGTGGAACTAATCGTGATGGGTCTTGCCGTGGCCTTGGCCTATGGGTCGCTGTTGGGGGTAGCCAGCGCCTACAGCCGTTTCCGATGGCTTGACCGTCTTTCTCGATTGAGCGTAACGGTCACTCAATCCACACCGGATTTCCTTCTGGGAATCGTGCTGATATATGTCGTTTTCTATCTTCTTGGTTGGGCTCCGGCCCCGCTAGGACGACTGGGAATGCTTGAGCAGGCCCCGAGCCAGGTAACAGGATTCCTACTCGTCGACACAGTCATCGCCGGGGATTGGCGGTTGTTCTGCTCGGCTCTTCACCACTCGATGTTGCCAGTTCTCACGCTCGGGCTCTTTTACTCCTCACATTTCGCCAAGACAATGCGGGCAGTTCTTGTGCGCTCATTGGAATCTGACCAAGTCGAGTTTGCCCGAGCGTGTGGACTGCCCGAGTGGCGTGTCATCGGCTATGCGTTTCGAGATGTCCGGACTCCAGTCATCACCTACGTGGGAGTTCTCTTTGCTGCTCTCTTCGGTGGCGCTGCGATTGTAGAGACGATCTTCGCCTGGGGGGGTTTGGGTCAGTGGGCGATTGAGGTCATCCTCAAGTTGGACATCCCCGCGATTCAAGGGTTCATTCTTGTGGTCGGTTTGTTGACCCTCATCGTGTACTTCCTCTTAGACATCATCGTCCTCATGCTGGATCCACGGGTTAAATATGAGTAACCAACTCCAGATCCAGAAAATATTGAAGACGATTCGTTGGAACAAGGGGCTGGCCTGTGCACTTACCCTCTTAGGGCTCATCGTGGTCTCCAGCACGCTTCTGCCCCTACCGCACGACCCCATGCAGCCAAATCCCTATCAGACCCTTAGACCTCCGGACGGAGAGTTCTGGTTCGGCACTGACCGGGTCGGGTTTGATGTCTTCTCTAGAACCATCCGCTCTGCCAGAGTTGACCTTCCAGTGTCGGTCGTTGGAACCCTTGTTTCCCTTGTAGTCGGCGTGACTATTGGCTTGGTGGTGAGCGTTAAGGGTCGCTGGTCAGAGCGCATTATGCGGTGTCTCGACATGTTTCAAGCGTTTCCGTTGTTGGTTTTGGCAATAGTTGTTGTGGCGCTAACTGGAAACAACCTTCGAAACGTCGTTGTTGCTATAGCACTTGTGAACATTCCAAGGTTCATTCGCCTAGTTAGAAGTGAGGCATTGGCCTTACGCGAGGCGGGGTTTATAGAGGCGGCTACATCGATAGGCGCCTCGCGCGTTCGGGTAATGGTCCGACATCTTTTGCCTAACATGACCGGTGTTGTCGTTGCTCAAGCTTCCCTAGCAGCGGCACACGCAATCATCGTCGTGGCGGGGCTGAGTTTTCTGGGTATAGGCATCACGCCACCTCAGGCCAGTTGGGGAACGATGATTAGGTCTGGCTCACAGAACATTGCAACAGGACATTGGTGGGTAGCGGTATTTCCCGGTCTTGCGGTGTTTGTGGTCGTTACCTCATTCAACATGGTGGCTGATGGGATTTACCGGCTTCTCGCAGGTGACGATCAATGATGGGGTCCACTCCGCTCCTCTCAGTTGCTGACCTAAAGGTTGAGTTCGTCACCAAGCTTGGCACCGTGAAAGCTGTAAATGGAATCTCGTTTGGGGTATCCGAAGGCGAGATCGTTGGAGTCGTCGGGGAGACAGGTTGTGGCAAGTCAGCGACTGCTCGGGCAACGATCGGGTTATTGCGGCGGCCTGGTCGCGTGACGCATGGGACGATCGAGTTTGATGGTGTCGAGGTCCTTTCCCTGCCACCAAGGGATCTGCGTCGTATCCGAGGCTCGGGCCTAGGATTTGTCCCCCAGAACCCATTCGGTTCACTAAACGGCACGTTGCGGATCGAACGCCAGTTTCGAAATGTTCTTAGAGCGCACGGTGCCGCGTCGCGAGCAGAGATCCGCTCTTTGTCCATCAAGACGCTCGAAGATGTCGGAATTTCGGATCCGGAACGAATCCTCCGCGGCTATGCACATGAATTAAGTGGAGGAATGGCTCAGAGGGTGGCTATAGCACTTGCGCTATCACTCGATCCGAAACTCCTTATCGCCGATGAGCCCACGACAGGGCTGGATCTCACAATCCAGCGTCAAATCCTTGACCTATTGCATCAACTCGTCACTGTGCGGGGCCGCTCTATGGTCCTTGTAAGTCATGATCTGGGTGTGGTGGCACAGTACTGCTCGCGTGTTTTGGTCATGTACGCAGGGGTAATCGTCGAATCGGGACCGGTACGAGACGTGCTAAAGACTCCAGCTCACCCATACACGCGCGCTCTACTCGCTGCTGTTCCGCGTCGGGGGAAACCGTTGCAGGGACTCCGAGGCTCAGTGCCGGACCCGATCAACTATCCGATCGGATGCCCTTTCTACGATAGGTGCGAGATTCGTGCCGACCCTCGGTGTGCAACTGAGGCGCCGCCGCTACGTCAGATCGGTCCGGACCATTGGGTTGCTAGCTTCTACGATCCGGACATGGTGTAGGAGGTGGCTTCTATGCCGCTAGTCAAGGTCCAGGAAGTCCACAAGGCTTTTCGGCGAGGCTCTAGTCCTGCCGTTAACGCGGTCAACGGTGTCTCACTGACGGTCAATCGAGGTGAGACCCTTGCGGTTATTGGGGAGAGTGGATCTGGGAAATCTACCCTTGGGCGTCTTGCCGTAGGTTTACATCAGCCTGATTCTGGTTCTGTCCATTTTGACGGGATGAATCTAGGCAACATCGATCAGAACTCCTTACGTCAACTTCGACGCCGGATGACCGTCGTGTTTCAGGAACCGCTTGGTTCTCTGAACCCGATGATGACAATTGGCCAGATCGTCGAAGAGCCACTCTCGATCCATGAGCCGGGCCTTGGGCGTGAGGCAAAAAGGGATCGTGCTTGCGAGATCCTAGAACAGGTAAGTCTGGATTCTGCGCTGTACGGCCGTAAGCCCGGTCGGTTAAGCGGAGGGCAGCAGCAACGGGTTGGTATTGCTCGTGCGATTATTAGTCAACCCCACTTCGTTGTTCTTGACGAACCAACATCATCTCTGGATCTTTCGATTCAGGCAGGGATTCTCCAGCTGTTAGCAAAACTTCAAAAAGATCTAGACTTGGCATACCTGTACATCTCTCATGATCTTGCCTCGGTTGACTTCTTCAGCGACCGAGTCGCAGTGATGTACCTCGGACAAGTAGTCGAGATCGGCGCAAAGCAAAGCGTTCTTGATCATCCGAGACATCCATATACCCAGGCACTGCTATCTGCTTCCCTTTCCACAGATCCCGATGTGACTCAGGAGCAGATGAGCCTCAGGGGCGAGATTCCCAGTTCTGTTTCCTTGCCACAGGGTTGTTTCTTCTATGGTAGATGCCCCTATCGATCTGATCCACGTTGTGCTGAGGAGAGGCCGCCATTACGAGAGGTGGCACCAGGGCACTTTGTCGCAACCTTCTATGATGCTCAAAGCGATTATCTGGCAGGTGGCCAGTGAAGTGGCTCCGAAGAGGGCTTAGTGTCACTCCTCAAGAAGGGCATGTCCGATGAGCGAGATTACGTTCAAATCCGCCCACGAGCTGGTTGCAATGATGCGTACTGGCCAGATTTCGAGTAGCGAGCTACTTGATCACTACTTGACTCGAATCAAGGATTTGGACGGGAGAACAAATGCCGTCGTTACCTTGGCCACGGAGCGCGCTCTAGAGGAGGCAAAGAGAGCAGATCGTGCACAGGCCGCTGGCGATCTTCTCGGTCCGTTACATGGGCTCCCAGTTTCGGTCAAAGACACTATTGAGACTGCTGGGGTCAGGACCACTGCTGGGGACCCGAACATGGTTGATCATCTCCCCGAGAAGGATGCCTTTACGGTGGCCCGTCTGAGGAGGGCCGGCGCAATCGTATTTGCTAAGACCAACGCCCCCCTCTACGGAGGTGACGCGCAGACCTACAACGAAGTCTTTGGCGTCACGAATAACCCGTGGGATCTAAAGCGATCTCCCGGCGGATCGTCGGGCGGATCGGCAGTCGCTTTGGCTGCAGGGTTTACCGGGTTGGACATCGGAAGTGGCATCGGCGGATCAGTCCGAAACCCAGCGCACTACTGCGGGATATTTGGACATAAACCCTCGTTCGGTTTAATTCCGACTACGGGACATCTGCCACCTGCGCCGGGGTCGCTGAGACCCGTTGACATGGCCGTGATCGGGCCCATGGCGCGGTCAGCCGATGACCTGGATCTAGCCCTCGGGGTGATGGCCGGATGGGGAGCATTGGAGGATCGCCGAGGTCCGGTCGCCTTGTCCCCGCCCCGTCGCACCAACTTGGGCGACTACCGGGTTGCGGCGTGGTTGGACGATCAAGCTTGCCCGGTCTCGGTTGATGTTCGCACTCGGCTCGAAGCGGCCCTTGAGGAACTCGAAGGCGAGAATGTGCATGTCAATAGAGATCTTCGGCCGGAGACCAGCCTAGAGTCGATGCATGAGTTGTATTGCCGGCTCAACTACGGAGTTACAGCAGCTGGTCTTCCGGAAGAGTTGTTTTCTAAACTTCTGGCTCGTGTCGAATTTCTAGACGATACAGACATCCCACACCGAGTTGCTTATGCTCAACACGGGACTCAACGCCTCCGTGATTGGATAAATACAGACGATGAACGTCAAAGACTTCGTATGGAATGGCAACGATTCTTTGAAGGCGTCGACGTTCTTCTAACTCCAGTAGTATCAACAGTCGCAATCCACCATGACCACACCAACATCAACTCTCGGACGATAGTTGTGAACGAAGAGCCTCGAGACTACTGGGATCAAACCGTGTGGACTGGCATGGCGAGTGCGTTCTACCTTCCAGCAACAGTTGTCCCGATCGGAATCAATGATGATGGTCTTCCGGTTGGAATTCAGATTATGGGTCCATATCTTGAAGATCGCACTACGATCGACTTCGCGAATAGGTTATCGAAATTAATTGGTGGATTCGAGCCCCCACCCAAACTCTAAGATGTAGTAATGAGTATCGGTGTAGGAACATTGGAACCTAAACGGACCTTCGTCAGCGTCAATGGGCGAGAAGTCCACGTGCGTCATGCAGGATTAGGCCCAGTCCTCGTCTTGATTCACGCGTTCCCTTGGTCAGCGTCCCAGTTGGATGAGCTTGTTTCCTTGCTTAGCCACGAATACACGGTCTTGGCCCTAGACCTACCTGGATATGGGAGTTCAGACCCGCTGGAGATAGCCACTCCTACTTTGCAGGACTATGCCAACAGTGTCGTAGAGACATTAGATGAACTCGGGATCGGGTGCTTTGGCATTTTCGGGACCGGTACTGGAGCGCTACTGGCTCTAGAAGTAGCCGCCCATTGCGGAAATCGAGTGACCTCAGCCCTGTTGGACGAGCTCCCTTGCTTTAAAGATATCGAAAGAAAAGAACTTATTCGAAAGTTTGCCCCAGAGTTTTCTCCGCGCTGGGATGGTGGACACCTAGCGCATGCTTGGTATTGGTGTCGACAGCAGTTCCTATTTAGGCCCTGGTATAAGACAGATCCGATCAACCGTCTCAACTCAAGAGAACCCAGCCCCGACTACCTTAATGAACGAGTTGTTGACCTAATGAGAGCTGGACCTAAGTACGGCCTTGGACCGTATGCTTCTTTCCAATATGACGCTATCAACTCTCTTTCAGTACTGAACTGTCCGGTCGGGATTCTCTACAGGTCGACGGATCCGTGTCGAAATAGAGTCAGCGAGATAAAGAAACTATCAACGAATATCACAGAGTTTACTATTCGTGATCAAGAGGATACAATTGATATCCTTAAGAACTTTTTTTCTACTGCCTATGGAAATCCACACACACTATTATTTCCAAAGCATGAAGCAATCGAAGGCATACTAGAGCGTCAGTACGTTCCAACATCTGCGGGCAGTCTTCTCGTCAGACGAATTCAGGGGCCTGGGCGGCCACTCGTGATGCTGCACCCTTCACCCACCTCTGCGGCTTTGCTTGTGCCCTTGATGAAAGCGTTGGCAACTGAGCGTGCAGTGCTGTCTTTCGATACTTTAGGGAACGGCGACTCAGAGGTGCCTCTATTAGACCAGCCGCTTTCCATCGCCGATTTGGCGAAGTGTGTAGCCGAAGCTAATACCTTCCTTGGACTCGATTCCTTTGACCTCTATGGGTCTCATACCGGTGGTCTAACTGCCGTGGAACTAGCCGTCCGTGACTCAAGAGTAGGGAACCTGATCCTCGCTGGGGTCACCATGTTTAGTGACGGTGATCGGCCGGATCTGCTCTCGCGGGAGGAGCTTCTAGCTAGATACCTTCCCCTCTTTGATCCCGTGTGGGATGGTAGTCACCTTCTGGCAGCTTGGAATTTTCGAAGATCTTTCACGCTGTACTGGCCGTGGTACGACAGAACACCAGCTGGAATACGGTTGGCTCCGATCCCGAGTCTGGATGGATTCCACCAAGCGTTTGTTGAACTCCTCAAGAGTCTCGGTAGCTATCACCTCCCGTACCGGGCCGCTCTCGAGTACCGCACTCGAGAACGGCTACCACTTGTGAAGAACCGAACCCTTGTCGGTACTCAGCGAGACGATCCGTTGCACGCGAATACGGAAGAGGCCTGCCGGCTCGCTCCAGAAGCTAGGCCCATCGAGTTCCCGGCTGATCTAGCGGAAACGGCAAAAATGATTGGGTCGTTTCTGACTGAACCGGGGATGAAGGGAAAGTAACGGGGCTATCCACCCCAAAGAACCTCTGGACTGAACAAACAGAGGAGTTGCCGGAACAGCGACGTGGCGCAGTCTTGCAGCGCACCTGCTTTGGGAGCAGGGGGTCGGGAGTTCAAATCTCCCCATCCCGACAGACAAATACCCGATAGGCGGACAGCTGAGCTATAGCACTGCACAAACTTAGGCTTAGCCTTCTGGTGAGAGAACTGTGTCTTAGGCGATGGAGGTGAGGACAGTGTCGTCCGGATCGGTCGAGTCGGATTTTGTTCCCGTTAAGTCTGCCGAGCGAGTGTTGAGGCTTATTGAACTCTTGACGGAACATCGCAATGGCCTCTCGTTTACCCAGTTGCATGACCTCACTGGCTGGCCGCGCAGCAGCCTTTATGGACTGTTGCGGACCATGGCAGAGAGGCACCACCTTGATCACGACCCTTATAGGCAGGTGTACCGAATCGGTGTCCGGGTGTGGGAGGCAGGACAGACGTTCAACTGGGGAGTTGAGATTGCCAATCTTGCGTTGCCTTACTTGGAGGAGGCTTGTGAGAAACTCTCCGAAACGGTCCAGTTGGCTGTGCTCGATGGTGTTGAGAACATCTATATAGCCAAAGTGGATGCCAGTCATTCCTTGAGGCTCGATTCGTATGTGGGTGCTCGAATCCCTGCCTATGCCACCGGGATCGGAAAGGTTCTTCTTGCTGGTCTTAGCGATGTTGAGTTTGAAGCTCGGTTTCGTGATCTCGATCTGAAGCGGTTTACCGATACCACTATCTCGACTATCGAGGAACTACGGCATGTTCTTCGGAGGGTGCGGGCAGAGGGTTTTTCAGTTGATAACGGCGAATACACCGTTGGGGTTACCTGCTACGCGGTGCCAATCATGGATGTCGCTGGGGAGGTCACTGCCGGCATCAGTACGTCGATTCCCTCAGCACGTGTGACAGATGGGGTTGAGACTAGAGCGATCGAGGTCCTAATGGGGGTTGCGTCGCGTATCTCCGCAAAACTGGGATACCAGGTTAGTTCAGCGGTTTGAACTGGTGTGATTAAAGTTGGACTGAAGCCGTCTCGAAGTCATCGTTTGTCTGTTTGACCCAGGAATCGAGCAGTTCTCGGTGCTCCAAAAGAACTTTCTGGTGAGTTTCTGACCGTGCCTGATTGACCATCTCAAGAGGGTCTTCATCAAGGTCGAAAAACATTTCGGGATGAGTCCCGGCACTAAACGCCATGTACTTGTAGCTCGGGGTCCGGATCATCCGGCCTTTGAGTTCCATTCTCTCTTTGGCAGGTTGAAGTTCGGCGACTATGTACTGACAGTTGGGCGTCTCTGGGTCTTCGATAGCGGATCGAAGCGACCGGCCCGGCAGTTCCCCCTGGTCTGTAATCGCCGCGTAGTCGTACAGGGTTGGGGCAATGTCAATGCTTGAAGCAAGGTGCACCGTGTCGAAACTTCCAGAAGGAATAACCCCTGGCCACCGGATGATCAGGGGCACCGTGACTGGCTCC
>Ga0115002_10008044_pt1 | contig 11741 bp, 10 predicted proteins | sample ArcticOcean_MG_C_8_FD_89576 | JGI IMG/M metagenome (GOLD analysis project Ga0115002, IMG submission 89576) | Marine microbial communities from western Arctic Ocean - ArcticOcean_MG_CB11_86 | ecosystem: Environmental > Aquatic > Marine > Oceanic | place: Arctic Ocean: Canada Basin | collected...
CCGAGCTGGAGATTGGTGAATACTTCGCAGGGAGTCGCCGCCACTTCACGGTGCCCACCGTCACACCGGGGACGGAATTCCAGGAGGCGGTTTGGGCGGCACTGACCCGCATTCCCTACGGGCGAACGCTCAGTTACGGTGAGCTCGCCGCCGAGGTTGGGCGACCCGCTGCAGTGCGCGCCGTGGGGACGACGAATGGCCTCAACGCGCTGGCGATCATCGTCCCCTGCCACCGAGTAATCGGCAGCGATGGCAAGCTCGTCGGTTACGGCGGCGGCCTCTGGCGCAAAAAGCGTATGCTGGAGTTGGAAATCGGTGTAGCGGCGGCAGAGCCGGGGTAACCATCACTGGTAACGCCAACGACTGGCATTGATCCCGGGCGCTTCCGACTTCATGCCCTTGGGCTTGTTGTCCAGTTTCCACGTCTCACCGGTGGTGTTGAGGCTCTGTAGGAAAGGTTTGGCCTCGTCCGGGGCGGTGGCCACCAGCTCGGGGTCCCATTCTTCCATCGGTTGAACCGGCCCCGCCCACGCTGGACGATAGCCGAACTGAATCAGTTCGCGCGCCTCTCGGTCTTTGTTTGGGTGGGTTCCGTGGAACAGATCCTTGGGAAAGATGATGGCCGATCCCGCCTTTACACACAGCGTGATCTCCTCTGGATGCGACGTGTAGCGCAGGTAGGGATTGGCATCGGTGTGAAACGACAGGTGCGATCGCGGCACCAGGCGAAACGGCGCCCGCTCCGGCGTCAGGTCCTGCAAGTAGTAGAGGACCCTGACCAAACGAGGCGAGCTGCCCTCGAAGGTGAATATGGATGAGCCGAAGGGCTGGCCGTCGGTGTGCATCGAGATGCCAGGTGAACCCTGGTGGGTCCGCTGAAAGGCCCCGAGGGTGTAGACGATATCGGGTCCGATCAACGTCTGCAGGAAGTCGATGACGGGTGGGTTGGCGATCAACTCGGCGACGGCGCGACTCTGCCACTGCGGCGGATCCGGCGATACCGTCTGGTGCACACTGTAGTCCTTGTGCTTCATCGGAACATCGGCGAGCTCACCGTGCAAACGCTCGATCTGCTCAGGTGAGATGACGCCCGGCAGAACCACGTAGCCCTCAACCTCGAAGTGGCGGATCCGTTCGCCAAGTGAAAAGCTGGCGAAGTCCGTCTCGTCGATGTTCATGAAACCGATCTCTTCATCAGGGTCAATCTGGATCTGTTTTGTCATGGGACTCATTTCCTTGGTGACTAGGCAAGCTTCACTGCGCGCAGCTTGTTGTTCCAGTGATCGCTGATCAGCAGTACGTCATGACCGTAGAGGCGGAGGAGTACGGGTAGTTGAGGGCAGCACGGGTGGCGCCGTCGCCGTCACCGGAATCGCCACCATCGTTGCTGCCGGCAACGGTCCGCAGGAATCCGTCAGGACCTACGGCACGCACCTGGAAGTGTTCTGTATCGGCGACGTAGATGGTGCTGCCATCCGCTGAGACCTCGACCCCATGTGGTGCTCCCAGGCCGGCATTGTCGTCCTTGTCTTTGTTGAGGTCATGGGCCGTCGCGGTAGCCGACGCCGGCAATGGTCGTTATGGTGCCGGGCGCGAGAGCGGCGAGCTGTTTCCTGAGGCTCATGGGGTGGGCACGCCTTCGGTCACTGCGCTGGCGATGCGCCAGTTGCCGTCGTTGCCGCAGGCGGCGTAGTACATGCGGTAGCGGCCACCGCCGATCTCGGTCACTGACATGTCCTCGGCATGAACGGCGTTGATTTCGGACGATTCGTAACCAACGCCATCGATGATGCAGCCGGCGCGAGTCCAGCTGAGGCCATCCGGCGAGTAGGCCAGGAAGATGCGCGAGCGGAAGCCGGCGATATCGGCGGCAATGGAGGCAGCGGCGAAGTCCATACTGCTTTCATCCGCGGAGTCGCTGGTGTCATGACTCGGGTGCAGGGGTACTTCGGTGCCCGGCGGCGCGTCTTGCCAGGCCGAGAACACCATGGACCAATCGTCCCCTTTGGTGCGGGGCAGGATGACCTCGGCGGCGGTGATGCCGAGGTCGTCGTAATCGGCCTGATTGTCGTGCAGGCGGAAGCCCGGTTCCATTTCGAACACCAGGCCGTCGGCGGTGACGGCACTGACCACGGATTGCGACAAGCGAGAGCCCTTCAGTCCATTTGAGTCGTACTCCGACCCGAAGCAATACAGTCGGCCCCCGCCCTCGGGCAGTGGCAGGTAGCGCGGTCCGCCGAGGCCATCGAAGCCTTGCAGGCGGATGCCGTCCTCGTGTTCCCAGTGCAGCATGTCCGTGGAGACGGCGCTGCGTATCACCGTCGGTTCGGTCGCCGGGCCGCGCGCTTCAAAGTACATACGCCAGCTGCCGTCAGCGTACTGCTTGACGGTTGGGGCTATGATCCGCCGGCTCAAATGTTCCAGGTCAGGATGTGGAGCCAGTCGTATCCCGGGCTCGACCTCGAAATCAAGGCCATCGTCCGAAACCGCGCTGAGGACATAGCCCTGACACAGGGGATAGGGCTTGGCCGGCCCGACGGCCGTGTAGAACAGGCGAAAGCCGCCATCTGGAATGCGGACAATACACGGGGCCTGCAGCTTTGAACTGTCGAGTGCGCGCGATCCCGCGACGCGGGCTCCCTCTTCTGTGCGCCAGTGCTTGGTCAAACCCACTATGGATTCTCCTTGATCGTTTGTCCCGCGCCGCAAGGGAGGGTCTATCTGTTGCTGCGCGACAGCGCTCGCGCCGTCTGCTTTGTTTGTTCAGATTGTCTGCATCACCCAGCCCAGTGGCCAGAGAAGGACGCGATCATGGTAGAAGAGAAGCAGGCTATCCTCATCGTCGATGACGATCATATCATCCTCGATTTCGTCGAAAATGTCCTGCAAACGTCGTACACCGTGATTCGTGCCGACAGCGGCAAGGTGGCGGTTGAGGCCTTCCGCGCTCACGGGAAGATCGATCTCATCCTGCTCGACCTTGGCATGCCCGAGATGTCAGGTTACGAGGCCCTGGCCGAATTGCAGATCATGGAACCCGACATCAAGGTTGTGATCGTCACCGGAATGGATCCCAAACACGAACAACTGCCGGGAATTCTCGGTGTGTTGACCAAACCTTTCCAGGCCGCCCAGATCTCGACAACAGTCGCGGACGTCCTGGCGGCCTATCCCTGAGCCGGAGGCCAGGGGTCCAAGCATGCCCCGCGAGGACGCGGTGCCCTCGGGCGCCAGGGCACCTGTTCGTATGAGCGGTACTCGATATCCAGCCAGTCGGTCTCAATACGCCTGTGCCCCTCGTAGCGAGAGGTGAGGGCCGCCTCGAGCACGCCGCTGGTCAGCAGGGTCCGCTCCACCGGGTAGCTCGGTTTTCCGGTGATAAACATCTCTTCAATGTTGAGCCCTAAATAGCTGAAATGAGCGTACGGACCGGGCTCTCCCCCGTGTCCCTGACAGTAAAATTCGGCGGCGCTGACGGTGCCGTTTCTCATGCGGCAGGCATAAGACAGGCCCGTTACGTGGCCATTGAGCATCAACACCGATCCCTTCAAACCATCTTTGTATTCCACCAGGAACAGGGCTGGATTTTCGCAGTTATCCTCCATCGAGCCGGTTTCCTGCTTGGCGTCAATGGCAGCGCAGGCTGCTTTACCGAGATCTCTTGACCACAGTCCCTCGTCCGCGGCACGCCAGACCGCATCCCCCTCAAGGCAGGTCACCGCCCGCACCCCGGTCTCGTCGCCGCGACGGCGCTCAACCATGCACTGCAGCAGCTCGAGGGTGTGGAAGCCGTAGATGTCGAGCCCTGAAAAGCCGACGGCAAGGGCTTCGTCGATCTCCTCGCCGCCCTCGTGTTCGAGCCATGGGCTGCGCCAGGTGATGGGAAGCGTGGAGCCGGCCATGAAGGGGGCACCCAGGTCTCGAGCGCGGTCACACATCCATTTGGCATCATACCAGTTGTAGGAGAGGTGTTTGTCGCAGAACACGGGAACGGCCCGGCCACTGGTTGCCATGACGCCGCAAATTTGCTCCATGAAGGGGCGCCGTGGAAACAGCTGCTGCTCCTTTTCGTTCCAGGCGTAGTCACCGTGCTCACCGATCAGCAGCACTCCATCAACATCCAGGTTGTCGCTGCCGCGTTTGAGAGCGCTGACGATGCTGGGGTAGATGGGGATATCGTGCTTGGCAGCGAATTCGCGGCCGATGTCCGTATCGGATAACTGGTCTATGTACATGGAGACGATTTCGACTCTGGGTTCCACGAAACCGTCATCGGTGGGAAAGCCCAGGACAAACTTCGGTATCAGGACGTCGGCGTGAGAGCCACGGAAGTACACCGTGATGATGGCGGCGATCTTTTTCATTTTTTCACCGATAGCTGTGCCCGCAACGCCTGTGCCAAGGCGGTCGCTGAGTGCTCGTTAAGATGGAGAGGGTTGACGGAAAGCTGACTCTTGTCGAGCAGCCCATGTCCCAGGTACACCGGAGGGGTGCCATTGCGCAGGTTGCGACAGATCTCCAGGACGTTTTTGCCGGCAGCCGCTTCATCAACGGTGACGACCAGTAGCGGTGGCCTGGATCTCAACGGATCCTCCGTGATGTCACAGTCGACGGCGCAGTCACTGAGGAGGGTCGCGATGCTGTTGAGCAATCCCATCGAGGTGTCGTATTCGGCGTCATAGGCGCCGTCGTTGAACAGGCGCAACGCCGTCAACAGCGCGACGATCTCCTCCTTGGATACTTTGAAGCCGCGCCCGATACCATGGCGTGGGAGGCCGGAGAGCTTCGTCTTGTCGATCAAATTCGACGGCGGATCCCACAGGTCCCAGTGATCATCCATATCCAGCATCTGCAAAGCGGCGGCGCTCACCAGATCGCGTTTGCCGCACAGAATGCCCGATGACTGACCTGAGCGAATCGCCTTGCCACCACTGAAGGCGACGAGGTCGGCGCCAGTGGAGGTGATCGCCCGCAGGTTGGTCCGTGGGTAGAGCTCACCGGCCGCGTCCACGAGTACAGGCAGGCCGTGACGGTGAGCGACTTCGACGACCTCAGTTAGGGCCGGCGCGGATTCTCTGCCAAAGACATAGAGCACGCCGGCGGTGTTGGGGCCAATGGCCGCTTCGTACTCCCAGGCCTCGGTGCGGCGCACGCCGGCGTTGGCGACGATCTCGTTCATGCCGACCTCGACGAAGTGGGCGCCGGCAGCACGCACCGCGTGGTCGTAGCCGTTGCGTTGTTCCCGGGAGAAGATGAACTCGTTTGCCATGCCAGCGGCTGAGTTATCGCCCAGGTCGCCGGTTTGGGGAAGTCGCTCCATGCGGCCAATGTCGAGCCCCGTCAGTATCGCAGCAGCGCCCAGGGTCAACGATGCCGCGGCGCCCGAGGTCACCAGACCCGCCTCCGTCCCTGTGACTTCGCTGATGATGGTGCAGGCTTTGCCCTGCAGTTGCTCGAGAGGCACGCATTCGGCGGCGGCGGCGACGTAGGCGTCGAGCACCGCCTCGGGCATTGGCGCCCCACCCAGCCGAGTGACCGCTCCGGATGCGTTTATGATGGGGGAGAGTCCAAGCTCAGCGTAAATGCTCATCCCGGGGCGACTCCTCTATGCTGGAATGGTGTGAACGGTGCGTCACTTTCGGATGCGGATGAAGCTACTACGTGACCGACTACCGGTCCATGGCAACCGGCCATGGGAGCGTGGTCACTAACCGTTTATCTTGGCGTGCGCGAAGGACTGGGCGGTCGGGCGGGTTGGTCAGCCACCTGCTGCCAGAAGTCCGCCGTCCACGGGCAGGGAGACGCCGGTGATGCAACCTGCGGCAGGCGAGCACAGAAAGGCGACTGTCCGGCCGATATCCTCAGGCGTACCGCGCCGCTGCAAGGGGACCTTTTGGTACAGCTCCTTTTCGATCTCGCCGACCTTGGGAGCGGGCGTGTCGAACACATGATTGGTATTCATATGTCCTGGAAGGACCGCATTGCAGCGTATCCCATATTCGCCCAGGTCATTGGCTATGCTCTGCGTCAGGCGCAATATACCTGCCTTTGCCGTCCCATAAGCGGTGTCGCCTTTCCACGCGCGAGGGCCGTGAACGGACGAAGTGCTGACGATGCTGCCGCCATCCCCTTGCGCCATCATGGCGCGCGCGGCCTGCTGACTACATAGGAAGAAGCCCTTGAGGCCGATATCCAGGTTGAGGTCCCAGTTCTCCTCCGTGAGCTCCAGGAATGGCTGCCCGGATCCTCCGAATGGGTTGTTGGCAAGGACATCGATCCGGCCGAAGTGGGCAAGAAAAGCGGCAAACATCTGCTCGACCTGAGAGCTATCCGAGACATCGCCGGCGAAAAACTCGGCGTCTTTACCCATATCGCGGATCAATCGAAGCGTCTCTTCCGCGTCGGCGTCCAACTCCAGGTCATTGATGCCGACATCACAGCCGGCTTGCGCCAGGGCAAGGGCGATGCCGCGGCCGATCCTGCGCTTGCCGCCGGTGACGAAGGCTTTCTTGCCATCGAGTGAATGGGGGGTCGACATGGTTGCGTGTTCCTTTTATTTCTTGAGTTTGAAACGGATATGTGCAATCGCACTTCCAAAGTCATGCGTAACACAAGGCTGAATTGCCGACACCGTCAAGCCGGCAGCCGAGCAGCTACAGGATCGAGTCACAGCGGTAACCAACCAGTGAGGAACCATGAAAATTCAATCTGTTGAGTCGATCTATCTGGATGTCCCTTTCACCAATCACACCGAACAGCACATGAAGTACTGGCTGCCGCACTGGCGCATCGTACAGATCTGTCGGCTGACGATGGACAACGGTGTTACGGGCTTCGGCGAGACCATTCCCAACTATACCTGGTCACCGGTGCCGAAGGACATCGAGGATCGCATCAGCGGACGCGAAGCGGCCGAGTTGCTGTGGGATGACACCCTGGGCGCCGGCGTGCAGATGGCCTTGTTCGACGCCGTTGGCAAGCATGAGCAAGTGCCCGTGTACCGTCTGCTGGGTCAGAAGGTGCGTGACCATGTGCCACTGTCCTGGTGGGCCATGGACATGCCGCCGAAGGATTGGGCCAGGCAATGTAAGGATGCGGTCACAGACGGTTACATGTCGGCGAAGCTCAAGGCGCGAACATGGTACGACCTGCACGCCGCGATACAGGCTGTTCTGGCGGTGGTGCCGCCGCAGTTCAAGCTCGATTTTGACTACAACGGCAGCCTCGACAATGCCGCAAACGCGGTCGAGCACCTCAAGAGTCTGGAGCGCTATCCGCAAGTGGCGATGATCGAGTCGCCGATCCCGCAGGGTGACGTCGCCGGCAACCGCCACATTCGCGATCGCTTCAACCGACCAGTGGCTATGCATTTCGGCACTCCACCGATCTCCACCTGCCTCAAGGAAGATGTCACCGACGGCTTCGTCGTCTGCGCCGGTGCCAGCGCGATTCGCTCACAGTCAGCGATCCTCGAGGCTGCCAACAAGCCGTTCTGGCTGCAACTCGTCGGGACCGGCATCACCACCACTTGGGCAGCCCATCTCGGGGCTGTCTGTGTTGAGGCGAAATGGCCGGCCATCACCTGCATGAACATCTGGAAGGAGCAACTGATCGGGCGGCCCATCGAGGTACGCGGCGGCTTCCATCGCGTGCCAGAGGCTCCTGGCCTCGGTGTGGAGCTGAACGAGAAGGTCGTCAAGAAGTTGACCGTCGACTACAGCTACGTTGATCTGCCGGCCCACGTGTACCGCTACTCACGTGCCAACGGTGAGGTCACGTATTTTGGCTGCACCAAGCAGGACCTGCACCGCAGCTATCCGAATGCGGCCATGCCGATAAGCGAAGCAGGCTCCAGCTGCGTCCCCGTTGCGGATGACGGATCGAAGGAGTTCAAGAAGATCTGGGACGCGGTCCAGGATGGTCAGACTCTCATGCGACACGAACCGAAGCGGAAGAAATAAAGCGCAAGAGATGGCTTCATACTGGCCTCTTGCGGCCGTCAGAGTCAGCCCTTGAGCGCCTGTTTCCGGAGGGCCGACAGGGTCGTCGTCGGTAGGATGGCTTCAGGATCGATGACCAGCTCGATCAGTGCCGGCCCGTGCGCGTCGCGGGCGCGCTCGAAGGCGGGAGCAAAATCGGCCGTATTCGTCACCGTCTCTCCGAAGGCGCCGTAGGCTCGGGCGAGGGCGGCAAAATCGGGGTTTACGAGATTGGTTCCCGATACCCGTCCCGGGTAGTTGCGTTCCTGGTGCATGCGGATGGTCGCGTACATGCCATTCGTGACGACGATGAAGATGACGTTGGCGTTTTCTTGAACCGCGGTACCGATCTCCTGCCCGTTCATCTGAAAACAGCCATCGCCACTGAAGGAAACGACAACCCGGTCGGGGTGACGGATGGCCGCGGCGACGCCAGCCGGCACGCTGTAGCCCATGGCACCCGACTGCGGCCCCAACTGGGTACCGTACTGCTTGTGGCGGAAGAACCGATGCACCCACACTGAGTAATTGCCGGCACCGTTGGTAATGATGGCATCCTCCGGCAGGTTGTCGCTCAACCAGGCGACGACTTCAGCGTAGTTTACCGCACCCGGCATGGGCTGCGGTCTCGAGAACGCCAGGTAGTCGGCGTGGGCGGCCGCGGTCTCGGTTTGCCATTGAGGCGAAACCGGCTCCAAGGCTCGCGCCGCTGCACAGAACTGGGGCATGCCCGAGTTGATGCCCAGATCGAACTGATGCACCTTGCCGAGTTCGTCGATGCCGGCTGATATGTGGACGAACTGCTGTTGCGGCTTGGGAAAGTCGAAGTAGGTGTAGCCGCCTGAAACGATCTCTCCCAGCTGCGGTCCAAGGGCTATCAGCAGATCAGTAGAGGCGATGCGGGCCTTCAGTTTCGGGTCGATTCCGAGCCCGACGATGCCGGCGTAGTTGGGATGTCGATTGTCGATCAAGTCCTGGCGGCGAAAGGTTACGGCAACGGGTAGGTCATTGGCCTCGGCGAACGCCTTGAGGTCGTCGCAAGCGCCCGTCGACCAGCCACTACCACCAACCAACAGCAGCGGCCGCTTGGCAGCGGCCAGCATATCACGCAGCCGTCCCAAGTCATCAACACCTGGCGACGCCTGCACGGTTTGATACGCCTGTCCATCAGCGACACCGGCAACCTCGCTCTGCATGTCCTCCGGGATGGCCAGTACGACGGGACCGGGCCGGCCGGACGTTGCCACATGAAAGGCCCGGCTGACCATTTCCGGAATACGCGCCGGATAGTCGATCTGCGCCACCCACTTGGTCATCTGGCCGAACATCCTGCGGAAGTCGACCTCCTGGAAGGCCTCGCGTTCAGCCATGTCGCGGGCAACCTGGCCAACGAACATGATAAGGGGGGTCGAGTCCTGATGGGCGGTGTGAATGCCAATCGAGGCGTTCGAGGCGCCCGGACCACGGGTGACGAAGGCGATGCCCGGTTTGCCGGTCAGTTTGCCCCAGGCTTCGGCCATGTTGGTGACCCCGCCTTCCTGGCGGCAGACGACGAGGTGGACGCTGTCGGCAACGTCATGAAAAGCATCCAGGGATCCCAGAAAGCTCTCACCGGGAACGCAGAATACGGTGTCCACGCCATGCAGACGCAGGCAATCGACTAGGATCTGGCCGCCAGGGCGCAGGTTGGACGCATCAATATCAGGCATGATCAGGTCTCGGTATGGGGTTATTTCGATAGTACAGCCCTTGCCAAAGCCTGTCGAGGGTACGCCAGAATCCTTTGCGGTTGCGTGCGGCACCATAGAGGACGTGATTCCGCTGGCGAATCCAGCCATCGCGCCTAGCGCATGTCGATTTCTTGTACCGTTGTCTCTGTCTGGGGAGTTGAGTCAAGCATGTCACAGGAGCATGGCGATGAACCATCGCAGCGATGGCACTCATTGCGGGTATTTCGCAACAGCGGCTACCGGCGTCTGTGGGCTGGCATCACGGTCAATGGGTTCGCGATTTGGATCAACCGCGTGGCCGTGGGCTGGTTCGTCTTTGACCAGACTAACTCGGCGCTGCTGACTGCGATCTCCTTTGCGATGCAATCGGCGCCGGGGGTGCTGGTGGCCCCCATCGGTGGTGCCGTGGCCGACCGCATCGATCGCCGACACGTATTGGCCGGGGCCGCGCTGATGAAGGGGATGACGGCCCTCGGCCTGGCCTACGCCGCCATCGACGGCATCGAGTCAGCGTGGATCGTCATCGCGCTGCAGGCCGTAACCGGTGCCCTGAACAGCTTCGAATTGCCGGCTTCTCAGGCACTCATCCCCGACGTGGTCGGTCCCCGAGACGCCATGAACGGCATTGCCGTGTGCTCGGTGGGTGTGCGAGCGGTGAGTGCGTGCGGAGCGCTTACCGGCGGCTACCTGCTTGAACTGTTCGGGCCGCCCACCGCATTTGTGGCGGTTGCGGTCCTGCACTGGGTTGCAGCGGCTATCGTGGTCCGGGTGCGCGCCCCTAAGCGGCCTCAAGACCCGGGTACCCCGACCAGGTCGGTAATCGCTGACACCAAAGAGGGACTGCGGATCATGGTCAACCTGCCCACCGTCAGGGCCTTGTTGATTATGACGATGCTGGTTGAGGTACTGTGCTTTTCCTATGCCGCGGTGCTTCCGGTTCTGGCGCGCGATCGGCTGGGACTGGATGAGTCCGACCTTGGTACCTTGACTGCCATGGGTGGGTTTGGCTCGTTCATAGGAGCCCTCTGTCTGGCCGGTCTGAGTGAATACCGGCGCAAAGGCTTAATGGTGATTGGCGTTGCTATCATTTACGGTGCCGCTGTACTATCCCTCGGGTTGTCCAATCTGTTTGCGCTGTCGATCGTCATCATCACCCTCGTCGGCATGATGGCAGCCGTCTTCGACGCGTTACAGTGGGGACTGCTGCAGGCCAATGTTCCCGACGCCATGCGGGGAAGGGTGCTCGGCGGCTGGATGCTGGCGATCTCCTTCGGCTGGATCGGCCACGGGGAGCTGGGCATGGTGAGCGACGCCATCGGCGTCCATTGGGCGATCGCCATAAACGGTGGTCTTGTAATTGTCGTGTCGACGTTGGCGCTGCTGCTATCGAAATCGTTGAGGCGGGCCTAGTATGAACCCAACCCCAAAGGAGAGCAGATGGAATCCGAACCCTTGAGTCAAGAAGACGACTACTGCCTCGACATTGCCGGGTACCTCATCATCCGCAATGCCTTGACCCAGGAGGAGGTCAGCGCCTGCAATACCGCAATTGATCACATGGGGCCAGAAGAACGGCTGTTGGAAGGGATGCTGGAATGGGAAGCGCCATGGTGCGACCCCTTCGTACAGTTGCGCGAGCATCCCGTCCTGGTGCGTTACCTGCAAGAGATCTGCATCGGTGAATTCCGTCTGAACCGGCACCCGCGACTACTCGGCGCGCCAGCGCGCGGGGACCATTCGCTCATCGGTGGTAACGAGCCACGTGACTGGTCACGCTCTTACTTTCAGATGGACCAGGCGCGATTCGTTCAAGGCGTCACCGCGGTATGGGCGCTGACGGATCTCAACGCCGGGGAGGGCGGTTTTGTGCTGGTACCCGGCACTCACAAGAGCCAGGTCGAAACGCCCCCCGATCTCCTGCATGGCAGCGATGACATGGGGCTCGTCGAACAGCCGGTTCTCAAAGCCGGCGATCTGCTTCTGTGTGTGGAAACGGTCCTGCACGGCATCCGAGCGGGGAAGAAAGGGAAGG
>Ga0115002_10008045_pt1 | contig 11740 bp, 7 predicted proteins | sample ArcticOcean_MG_C_8_FD_89576 | JGI IMG/M metagenome (GOLD analysis project Ga0115002, IMG submission 89576) | Marine microbial communities from western Arctic Ocean - ArcticOcean_MG_CB11_86 | ecosystem: Environmental > Aquatic > Marine > Oceanic | place: Arctic Ocean: Canada Basin | collected...
GGGATCCGACCATCCGAAGCGCCATTCGAGTCCCCAGTAATAGTCGAAGTCCCAACCCAGTCGCACGCCACCGATGAGTTCGTTGTCTTGAGAAAATCGGCCTTCAATTAGGTCGTTGCCCAGAAAGGACCCCAGAAACCAGTCGGCGTGATACGGGCGATTCTTCCAGCTCGTGCTTTCTAGGGGAATACCGCGACCAACGTGCCGGCTGTGGGTCGAGGAGTGCCGAAACCCCCGAGACCTGTCAACTAGGCTTGCTCCCCAGGCAGGAGGACCAGGAGGACAGGAGAACTGCAAAGTCGTTAGGTCGAGCAGGAATGACCAATGACCAATGACCAATTCTTGAAGCGGTAAATCCGGGATTCATTTGTCATTCAAACAAGAAAGCAGATGACTTTGCAGTCCTCCTGGCAGTCACCCCAGGCAGGCCCGTCACCAGAACTCGATGTCCTCAAAAAGCGATTAGTCGCTAGCGCCGCCAGCAATGGCGACACTATCTGACTTCGCACCGGCTCGACTGCTGTCGTCGGTTTGCTCCGAAGTGGCCGTAGGTGGAACGATCACTTTCGCCGAGATCATGAAGGTCGCCCCGCGATCGTTGCCTCGGTCCGTCAAAATACGAACTGGCACCTGCATCGTTCCAGCTTGCACTTGAGGGCGAAAGGTCATGCCGACCAGATGAAGTGTCTTCGAAGCATCTTGTGTGTCGAATTCAAAACAGCCGTCTCCGCAACTGACATCGACAATGCGGAACGGATTCTTACCGCGAACCACCAATTTACGCGTGATCGCCTCTCCGAGTGTAACGTCGCCAAGCACCAAATTCTCGGGAGTCACTGAAATCTCTGGGATGACGTGTCCTTCTACAAAAAGGGGAATCTTCTGGCTTTCGAGGCGTGGATCGTTGGTGACGACGGTGATTTGGTCTTTGACATAGCCACTTTTCACATTCTCCTTCAGCCTTACCACAAGGTTGTAAGAGACTTTACCAACACCTCGGCTCAATTCCGTAAGTTCCACCTCAAAATTGTTATTGTCATTGGTGATATCAACAATCCGCCAACTTTCACGACCCGCATAGTTGACCGTCAGTGCGCGTTCCATGGGAACACCCTCGTCCACATTACCAAACTGTACCGCCCCCGGCGAAAACACGACATCGCCGCGAATTTCACCGTTCACTCGCAACTGGACGTCGGCTCCGTAAGGCGCCCCGAATGAAACAGTCAGCGTGGCCCCATGAAATCCTTTGAAAGTGCGCGTGTTGAACTTCGCAACGATATAGGCTTTTTCGTGCGTATTGATCGTTGGGTTCTCGATCGAAGTCGATGTACAACCACAGCTGGACCGAACTCCCGTGATGTGCATCGGCTGCTTATACAGATTTGTAATCTCAAAGCGATAGACGGTATCCGAACCGCGGGCCACAGTACCGAAGTTGTGTTCGCGCTTATCGAACATCTTCTCCGCCCAATCTTGGGCTGAGAGTTGCCCAACAAAAGAGTGGGTCGCTATGAAAAGGCTGAAAACTAGTAAGCGCCTCATGGCAAACTCCTCCACTGGGGCAAACGGCCCGATTGCGGCCGTTTCATCTGTACACGGGTCATTTTTAGCCGGACCATCTGCAATTTGCCCCCTTCGCAAATGGCCCCCTTCGCAAATGGCTTCGACAATGTCCTCCTGGCAACCAGTTGCCGTCCTTACCGCTTTTTTGAGAAAATGGCAAACGACTTAGCAAGTCCTCGGTCTTTTCCGGAAAACATGCTAGGTATTCTACCGCAGGCTTGCCACGTTTGTTCGAAATCTAATCCAAAGATGGCAATCTTCCCATATTTTATGGGGGGTTGGGAAGAGCAGTTCGGATCGGCAAGACCCTACAGAACGGGTCAAGTTTGGCGAATTTCTCGGTTGCGCTCAGCCAAAAATCCTGAGCTCAATCCGTCAATTGCCAGTCAGCAAGTCAGCAGAATCGCGAGATTCAATACGCGTCGAATGTTGGAGGCTAGTAAGCGACACCCGCCGGCGAAGACTGGGCAGTTTTGAGGAGTTCTTGCAGAGGCCCCCCCTGCAAACGAGCGGCGCTATGCTAAAATGACCGGTTTCACTCCCACCAACTCTCCCCCGCAATCCATTGCCCGCATACCAAAATGTCGCAATTGTAGGAGTCGGCCTGATCGGTGGATCCATCGGCATGGCGCTTCGCCAGCGGGGGCTGGCGAAAAATGTCGTGGGCGTGGGCCGTCGCCAGGCGAGCCTCGACAAAGCCATCAATTGCGGGGCCATCAGCCAGGCGACCCTCGACATCGAAGCGGCGGTCCAGCAGGCCGAGTTGGTTGTTGTCTGCACGCCCGTTGCCTCGGTTGCAGAGGATGTTTGCCGAGCTTTGCAGGCGAGCGAAGCGATTGTGACTGATGTTGGCAGTACGAAGGCCACGATTTGCCACGAAATCGAAGCCGAAGCAGAAGCAGACGATGCAAGCCGATTTGTCGGCAGCCATCCTCTGGCGGGCGACCATCGCACAGGGCCCGAAAATGCTCGCGCCGATCTGTTCGAAGGCAAGACGGTCGTGATGACGCTGACTGCGTCCACTGTCAAAGAGACTACCGCTGGAATTCAGGAATTCTGGCAGTCACTTGGAGCGCAGGTTGTGCAAATGACTCCGGCAGAGCATGATCAAGCACTTGCGTCGACGAGCCACTTGCCCCATTTAGTCGCCTCAGTACTGGCGGCTGTGACCCCTGAGCCGTGGCTGCCGCTAGCCGCGACAGGCTGGTCTGACACCACGCGTGTTGCAGCAGGTGACCCAGAACTTTGGACCCAGATATTCGCCCAGAATCTCCCTGAGCTACTTTCGACATTAGACCGGCTGATCGACGAATTCGGGCAAATGCGAGCTTTGCTGGCCAACGAAGATTGGCAGAAAACTCAAGACTACTTAGCACGAGCAAAACGGATTCGAGATGCTTTGGGAAATTGACGTCCACCCCCGTACAGACAGCGTTGATCGAGAAGCGCAGCGCGTAGCAGACGACGCGGCCGAAGCGGGGATCGCCAGTGGGCTGCGGATTCGCAGCGCCCGTGGGTTTCTGATCGAAGGCCCAGCCCTTAGTGCCAGCGCTGTCCAAAGGCTTGCGAACGAATTATTCGCCGACGTCGTGGTCGAGCAAGCGGTATGTGCTCCCGTTGGCTCGGCCGAATTGTTGCAACCCTATGATGCGCAGCAGCAGACGTGCGGTTCTCTTGTGCAAGTTCTACTCAAACCGGGCGTCATGGACCCCGTGGCCCAAAGTGCCGAACCTGCGGTCCAAGATTTTGGACTCGCGGTCACAGCGATTCGTACCTTGCGCAAGTATTGGATCGACGGCGCCGGCGGTCAGCCACTGCAACAGGAGCAACTGCACGCGATTGGCGCGCGCATCCTAGCGAACGACGCGATCGAACAGGTGGTGATCGGACCCCTGCCCTTTAATCACTTGCAGCTTGGCAGCAGCTATGAGTTTCGACTGCAAACCGTGGCCCTCGACGCGCTCGACGACACCGGTCTCATGCAACTCAGTCGCGAAGGGCAGCTTTATTTGCAACTCGCCGAAATGCGGACAATCCAGGGCCACTTTGCCGTACTTGGGCGGCAGCCGACCGACGTCGAGCTCGAAACGATCGCTCAAACTTGGAGCGAGCACTGCAGCCACAAGACGCTCGCCGGTCGCATCGCTTATCGCGACGAAACGGGGTCGCGACAATTTCAGAACATGCTCAAAGAAACCATCTTTGCCGCGACCGAAACGCTGCGCCAGCGGTGGGGCGATGACGATTGGTGTGTGAGCGTGTTCTGCGACAACGCCGGTATCGTGCGATTCGACGACCAACACAACCTGGCCTTCAAAGTCGAAACGCATAATCACCCGTCGGCACTTGAACCCTACGGCGGTGCCAACACGGGTATCGGCGGCGTCATCCGCGACACCATGGGTACCGGCATGGGTGCCAAACCGATATGCAACACCGATGTTTTTTGCTTCGCCCCGCCTGATACCCAGACTGGCGCGCTGCCGCCGGGAGTGCTCGATCCGAAGCAAGTGATGCGTGGTGTGGTAAGTGGCGTGCGCGATTATGGCAACCGCATGGGCATCCCGACGGTTAACGGGGCCGTCTATTTCGATGAGCGCTACCTGGGCAACCCGCTGGTGTATTGTGGCAACGCGGGCTTGATCCCGCGCGACATGTCCTTCAAGGAAGTAAAGCCCGGTGATCTGATTGTCAGTGTAGGTGGACGTACAGGTCGTGACGGCATTCATGGGGCAACCTTCTCGAGCGCAGAGCTGACCAGCGAAAGCGAATCGCTTTCGGGTGGAGCCGTACAAATCGGCAATGCCATTGAAGAGAAAAAAATACTCGATGTCTTGCTCAAAATCCGCGACCGCGGTTTGTACAGCGCGATCACCGATTGTGGTGCGGGTGGTTTTAGCAGCGCGGTCGGCGAGATGGGCGAAAAGATTGGTGCCGAAGTCTGGCTCGATCGCGCTCCCGTGAAGTACGCAGGTTTGTCGTACACCGAAATTTGGATCTCCGAAGCGCAAGAACGCATGGTCCTCAGCGTGCCCGAAGAATCTTGGGAAGAGGTCCAGAGGTTGTGTGCGGACGAAAGCGTCGATGCGACCGTCATTGGCCGCTTCGAACCAACCGGGCGACTGGTGCTGAAGTATGCCGACCAAGTGGTTTGCGACTTGACGATGGAACTCTTGCACGAGGGCCGGCCGCCCGTGATTCGCGAAGCCGTGTACGAGCCGGCTGTGGTAAAGCCGCTCATTTGCGCTCCTCGCGCGGATTACACACAGGATCTGTGCCGCGTGCTCAGCTGCTATAACGTGGCCAGCAAACAGTGGATCATTCGTCAGTACGACCACGAGGTTCAAGGCGGCAGCGTCGTCAAGCCACTGGTGGGGGCACAGATGGATGGCCCCGGAGATGCGGCAGTCGTGCGTCCCGTGCTTACCTCGAGACGAGGCGTCGTGATCTCCTGCGGCATGAATCCGCGCTATGGCGATTTCGACACCTACCACATGGCAGCCAGCGCCATCGACGAAGCCCTGCGCAACTGCGTGGCCGTCGGAGCCGACCCGACCCGGGTGGCCATCTTGGATAACTTCTGTTGGGGTGATTGCGAAAAAAGTGAAACCCTTGGTAGCCTCGTCAGAGCCGCTCTGGCATGCCATGATTTGTCGTTGGTTTTAGAGACGCCCTTCATCAGCGGCAAAGATAGCCTCAACAACGAGTTCAGCTACATCGACACGGACGGAAACCGCCAGACGATTGCCATCCCGGCTTCGCTGCTGATCAGCGCCATGGGACAAGTCGAAGATGTTTTGCGCTGCGTCACCATGGACCTCAAGTTGGCCGGCAATGCCCTTTACTTAGTGGGCCTCACAAAAGACGAATTAGGCGGTTCGCATTTCTCACTCGCGCGCCGACTCTCTGGTGGCTCGGTGCCCATCGTCGATCCGCAGCTCGCCAAACAAACGTTCGCCGCCATCCACCAAGCCATCCACAATCGCCTAGTCGCCTCTTGCCACGACCTAAGCGAAGGCGGGCTCGCCGTCAGTGCGGCTGAAATGGCTTTTGCCGGCAATGTCGGTGCGGAGCTCGATTTATCGGTCATGCCAGTTGTCGATGAAAATCTGAGCACAGTGGCTCGGCTTTTCAGCGAATCCAACACCCGTTTTCTGTGTGAAGTCACCGCAGAGAACGCGGCAGCTTTTGAGCAAGTCCTGTCGAGCGTGCCCAGCCGGCGCGTCGGCAAAACAGTGGTGGAGCCGCATTTGAGCATCTCGACCCGTCAAGGACAAAAACCAATCGTCCATGAACGGCTCGACAAATTAAAAGAACACTGGCAACAGCCCTTGAGGTGGTGAGCTTGACCCAACGCACCAAGCCTTGCGTCCGAAGGCGCTTCAAGCGTTCAGAAATCCGAAATCCGCAATCCAAAATCCAAAATGTCCAAACCAAGAATCCTGATCCTGCGTGCTCCGGGCACGAACTGCGACGAAGAGACTGCGTATGCCTTTGAGTGCGCGGGCGGACTGCCTGAGGTGGTACATCTGAATCGGTTCTTAGCGTCACCACAGCTCGCTGCCGGTTTCCAGATTTTGTGTATCCCAGGCGGCTTCAGTTACGGCGATGACGTGGCGGCAGGACGCATATTTGCCAATCAGATTCGTCATCATCTCGCCGATGTCCTGCAAGACTTTCGTGCTGCCGGCAAATTAATGCTCGGAATTTGCAACGGCTTTCAGGTACTGATGAAATCGGGCCTACTCGATACTGATGATGACCAAGGCCCGGCAGCGTCGCTCGCTTGGAACGATTCGGGGCGCTATTTGGCCCGCTGGGTCCAGCTACAGACCGACGGCGATCAATGTGTGTTCCTGGCAGGCATCGACCAAATATTCTTGCCGATCGCGCATGCCGAAGGAAAATTTGTCGCCCGCGATGAGCAATCGTTTGCACATTTTGACGAGTCCGAGCAACTCGTGCTGCGTTATACGACAATTGCGGATGAGCCCGGCGGCGAAAACCCAGACGCTCATAACTACGACGCTCATCACCTCGACGCTTATAACCCCAACGGATCAGTGGGCGATGTGGCTGGCATGTGCGATAAAACGGGCCGCGTGTTTGGCCTGATGCCGCATCCAGAGCGTTTCATTGATCCGACGCAACATCCACAGTGGACAAGGTTGCCGGAGCCACCCGCAGGTGCCGGACTCAAAATATTCCGAAACGCGGTGCGCTACTTCTCTTGAAACGCCGAGTCTCTTGCACGCCGGTTCTCTAGCATATCACCGGATTTCGTGAACGGTGCTGGTTGTCGGAACCGATGGAATCGTGCCGATCTGCCCGCCGGGCACGCTTGTGAGCTTGCCGATTTTGGCATCGAGCCATGAGTAGGCTGCCCGCGTCGCTTGATCGATGCTCGAAAAACCACGCAGGTATTCTACCGGGTTCTTTTGGGCGTCGCGAATCGAAACCGCGTAGCTTGTCCGCTTCACGCTGCTGCCAGTTTGGTGGGCCACAAAGGTGTAGTGCCATCCACGATATTCGCCACCGGCCGATTTGCTGGTCGCTGCCGCAGATCGCGACTGAAACTTCCCCATATCGCGAGTACGCGGACCGCGGTGAGTGTGGTAGAGAGACATGGCCAAAACCTCCAAAAGCAACAACGAACAAGCAAAGCTTTCATTTAGTATGCTCGGCATGCAGCCACATTTCGCGTGATTTCGGAGCGACTCCCCTGATTAATTCCTCCCGAGCCGAGTAGTTTGCAACGCCTGAATCGATTGTGATCACTCGTCGTCTTCAGGCCTAGGATCGCAGCTTCGCCGAACCATTCATGCGGTGCAAAGGCCGGTGAGTTATAAAGCCGATCGTGGCCTGACAGCCATCACACACAAATAGCCGCGTTGGGGAGGGTGATGCCGGCATGAGGAAACCCATCGAGGAACAGAAATAGGCGTGTGTCCATTCTAACCACACTATTGCCTGCGACACAGATCTCCGCGCCGTAGCCGATGTCGCCAAGACTTCGGAGCCCTTGCGAATTGGCTTAGCCTACCGTGGTGCCCCGGATCCTGGGCGGATCCAGCTACGAATATCTTCACGGCAACTGCCCCTTGGGGGCAAACTCGAGTACGATTAGACTCCCATAGACTCCCACACACAGCACTCAACCCTCAACCGACCCATGTGGCAAGGCATTCACGGTCACGACGATGTCACCGATCGGTTCCGCCAGAGCCTGGCGCACAACCGGCTGGCATCCAGCTATCTGTTTCTCGGTCCTGCCGGAATCGGAAAACGGACCTTTGCGCTGCAGTTGGCCAAAGCGCTCCTCTGTCAGGAGCAACGCGCCGAGGTACTCGCCCCTTGCGACAACTGCGAGTCATGTCGGTTGTTTACCGCCGGCAACCACCCCGACCTCGATGTCATCGGCCTGCCCGCTGGCAAAAATCGACTCCCGCTCGAGCTGTTCCTCGGCGACCGCGACCATCGCAATCAGGTCGGACTCTGCCATAACGTGGCCCTCAGGCCAAAGTTGGGGCGGCGGCGGGTCGCGATTATCGACGATGCCGATCATCTCACCACCGAAAGCTCGAACTGCTTACTCAAAACTTTGGAAGAGCCGCCCGCTGGCGCCCTGCTGATCCTCGTAGGCACTAGCCGTTCCCGCCAGCTACCGACCATACTCTCTCGAACGCAAGTCGTCCGGTTCAAGCCGCTAGAAATTCACGTGATGCGCGACTTGCTAATCCGTAATGAGATCGTCGTCGAGCCAGACCGCGCCGACAGGCTGGCCGAAAAATCAGGTGGCAGTCTCCAGCGGGCGGCCGAGCTGGCCGATCCTGAACTCTGGGACATGCAACAGCAACTGCTGCCTCAACTGAATCCGGACAAGTTTGAAAGCCACCGTCTGGTGGCTGGCTTGACGGAATTCGTCAACCAGGCAGGCAAAGAAGCCAACAGCCGTCGACAACGCTTGAGGCTGGTCTTGCAGCTCGCCGGCGACCATTTTCGGCAGATCATGCACCTGGGCTGCGGAGCTGCTGCTCGCGTGGCTGCAACGGATTCACCTTTACCTCAGCCGGATCTATTTAACCCTGAAACTGCCCTGGCAGCCTTAGACCGCTGTCTAGAGGCCGAGATCGAGTTGGATCGCAACGCCAATCAGGCGACCTTGCTGGAGTGCTGGTTGGACGATTTAGCGGTGCTCTTTGCACGGACCGAGAGTCCGGCCGCAACTTGACGCGCCGCGCTTTTTCTAAAAAAACCGCTCCCTTGCAAGATTTCGGTTCCCAGAAGACGAAGCCTTGCTTAGACTGTCACCCAAGGTGGCGAATCGAAGCGCGCAGATCCACAAATAGGTCTCCAATGTGGCCCGTCGATCAAGCACGAATTTCGGTCAATATCATGGCACATGTGCTAAGGTGTCCTTGGGTCAAGGCCCTGTCATTGCACTCCATTTGAATCTTCGGAGGATGCTTCAACGTGAATACCAGTCAAGTGGTCTATCTAGTCCCTGCGGTTGCCATTCTCGCCCTATTCTACGCGATGATTCGCGCTGCCTGGGTACGCCGTCAGGACCCGGGTAACGAGCGCATGCAAACTATCGGCCAGTGGATTGCCGACGGCGCCATGGCGTTCTTGAAGCAAGAATACCGTTCTTTGGCCATCTTCGTGGTCGTAGTCGCAATCATACTCGCTGCGTCAAACGCAATGATTGACTCCAAGCACCAGACCAACGGTTTAATTGCCGTTTCTTTTGTTCTGGGCGCTTTTTGTTCTGCCCTGGCGGGTTACATAGGCATGAAGACCGCAACCGCGGCAAACACTCGCACAGCCGCAGCTGCCCGGCACGGGCTCAACGAAGCACTTCAGGTCGCCTTCGCCGGTGGTTCGGTGATGGGTCTGGCAGTGGCGGGCTTGGCATTACTCGGTCTGGGTGGGTTGTTTCTCATCTATCTAAGACTGTACCCCGAGGCGCTCGACGGCGGTGACGCGATAAGATTAGTGCTAAACATCCTGTCAGGTTTTTCGCTCGGAGCTTCGTCCATCGCACTTTTTGCCCGAGTGGGGGGAGGCATCTTTACCAAAGCGGCCGATGTCGGCGCTGACTTGGTGGGCAAGGTCGAAGCGGGTATCCCAGAAGACCACCCGCTCAATCCAGCCACGATTGCCGACAATGTCGGCGACAACGTCGGCGATGTTGCCGGGATGGGTGCTGACTTGTTTGAGTCGTACGTCGGTGCGATCATCTCGTCGATGATTCTGGGCGCCACCTGGTACGCCGGAATGGAAGCCGCCGAAACGGGCGCCGGCATGAATGCGGTGTACCTACCGCTGGCGATCGCGGTCATCGGAGTTATCGCTTCGATCATTGGTTTTTTCTTCGTCAGCACCAAAGAGGGCGGCGATCCGCAGCAAGGACTCAATCGGGGTACTTTTGTTTCGGGAATTCTCATGGTGATCGGCACGATCGTCGCCATAAAAATGATGATTCCCGCCGAAGGTGTTACCGTCAATGACATCATTATTCCTGGTTTACAAACCTACATGTGGTGGCAAATCTCGCTAGCCGTCATAGCGGGACTCGCCGCCGGAATTGGCGTGGGTCTCCTCACCGAATACTACACAGCCACCGGCCGTCAGCCGGTGGGTACGATTGTCGAGGCCTCTCGCACCGGAGATGCCACGACAATCATCCAGGGCATTGCGGTGGGGATGAACTCCACCACTTTTCCCATCCTCGTGATTAGTGCCGCGATTCTCGCCGCGTTCCAGTGTGCCGGACTTTACGGAATTGCCATGGCGGCTTTGGGGATGCTCTCCACGATCGCCATCCAACTAGCGACCGATGCCTACGGTCCGATCGCCGACAATGCCGGCGGTGTAGCCGAGATGGCGCAGATGGGCCGCGACATTCGCGCGCGTACCGACAAGCTCGACGCGGTGGGCAATACGACGGCCGCCATCGGCAAAGGTTTTGCCATCGGATCGGCGGCACTTACGGCACTCAGTCTCACTGCTGCATTCCTCACCAAGATGGATGGCAAGGTCATCATCAACGCGGCCGATCCCTATGTGCTGGTCGGGCTGCTGATCGGTTGCATGTTGCCGTTTCGCTTCTCGGCCATGGCGATGGTGGCCGTCGGCCAGGCTGCCGCCGATATGATCCAGGAAGTACGCCGCCAATTTAACGAAATTCCCGAGCTCCGTCCGGCGCTGATCGCCGCAAAACAGGCCGAGAGTGAAGAACGCGACCCCACGGACGAAGAAAGCAAAATCATCCATGCCGCAGACGGCAAGGCCGACTATTCGCATTGCGTTGCCATCGCCACGAGCGCCGCAATCAGCAAGATGATTGCTCCTGGCGTCATGGCAGTGGCCACTCCCGTGGTCGTTGGCCTGATTTCGGTGAACATGCTCGGTGGCCTCTTAATTGGCGTAACGATTTCCGGCGTCTGTTTGGCCATCTTTCAGGCCAACTCGGGCGGTGCCTGGGATAATGCGAAGAAGCAGGTCAAGGACGAGGGCCGCGCCAAATGGGGCGACGAGCTTGAGGATATGCATAAGGCCACCGTCACCGGCGACACGGTTGGCGATCCCTTCAAAGACACATCCGGCCCGTCAATCAATATCCTGATCAAGCTGATCAGCGTCGTCGCCATGATCATCGCCCCCATCCTCTACGCCTATCATTTTCCGTTAGCAGAAGACGCGGGAGCGAGGGAGTCGAGCGTCGAGAGTCTAGAGGAAAATGCATCAGAATCGCCGCAACTCTAGTCTCTAGTCTTTATCCCGGTCTTGCAGCGCAGGCCCAATCGCCTAGAATAGTGCGAATGTCCGCCTGAGCGGCCCCGGGAGAGGTGGCTGAGTGGTCGAAAGCGCCGGTTTGCTAAATCGGTGACCGGTTCACGCTGGTCCGCAGGTTCGAATCCTGTCCTCTCCGCTAGATCCTTTAGCAGCAACAAGTTGCGTATCGCGTGGAATCGCAAAAGTGGCGCACCCAACAGGGGTTGCGCTCGGTTCGTGCGAGTTCCAGATCCCATTCGCCTCAGGTCCCAAGTCGTGGAGACGAGCTCCACGCAGGGACCGACCGCATGTGGGACATTGTCCTCACGTGGCGGTTGGCTGAGTTGCATCTGCCGGTCATGTACGGTTTGGCGGTTGACGACGGCCATCGTTACCA
>Ga0115002_10008048_pt1 | contig 11734 bp, 10 predicted proteins | sample ArcticOcean_MG_C_8_FD_89576 | JGI IMG/M metagenome (GOLD analysis project Ga0115002, IMG submission 89576) | Marine microbial communities from western Arctic Ocean - ArcticOcean_MG_CB11_86 | ecosystem: Environmental > Aquatic > Marine > Oceanic | place: Arctic Ocean: Canada Basin | collected...
GAAATTGCTGAATGAAAAATTTAATAAGTCGCAACGGACTGAAGGAAAAAGCTGCTCCCGGCGCGCGCACAAAATCAAGCTGTGGGTACTTTCGAGTTAAGCGCGAATCGACTTCTTTCTTACTAATAATAAGCCAACAGCGGTGCCCCTGTTCAATAAGCCGTTCAGCGAGAGATATACCCGGAGCTAAATGCCCACCCGTGCCGCCACAGGATATAAGAAAGTTGCTCATAGTTCTCGAGGTTTTCGAAGGGGTGATAGATTCCACTCCTGGAGGAAGTTTAAAAATATACCGACAAGGAAAAACATACATACAAGATTAGATCCTCCATAACTTATGAAAGGCAGCGACATACCTTTGGTCGGAAGACACCCCGTAACAATACCGAAATTAAGCAATGCCTGCAGGGTAATAAGCATGAGGGCTCCGCTCGCGAAGAGAAATTGAAAAAGGTTCGGTGAGCGACGCAGTTGCCATACACCGATTAAAAATATGCTGAGGAAAACAAAGACCACTCCAGTCGTGAAGAAAAACCCTAACTCTTCACCGATGATGGGAAAGATAAAATCGGTGTGAGCTTCGGGAAGAAATGCCATTTGCTGCCTGCCGTTACCGAGACCTACTCCCCCCATCCCACCAGCTCCGAACGCAAGAATACCCTGCCAAAGCTGATAGGCGCCATCACTCCTGTTTCCTTCTACATCAAGAAATGAAGTGATGCGCTTAAGGCGCAAGGGATCGAGAAAAATTGCTATGCAGAAAAGAATTCCACTAAGAAATACTGCGGGAATAAGGTAAATAAGTCTCGCACCAGCAAGAAAGAGAAGGGTAAACCCAATCACACCAGTGAGAAATGCAGTACCAAAATCCGGTTGTAATAGAATTAATACAACAACTGAACCAATGATCAAAGAGGGAATAAAAAAACCTTGTCCAAAGCTTTTTAGAGAACGCTGGTTTTGAGCGAGGTAATGAGAGAGGACAAAGATCAATCCGATTTTAGCAAAATCCGATACTTGCATATTCATTGGCCCTAGATCCAGCCAACGTCGGGCCCCGTTGATTTCCAGACCTATTCCTGGAATGAGGACAAGCGTCAGCATGATAATAACACTGACAGCGATAAGCCAGACAAAGTTACGCATTCTCTCAAGATCAATGTAAAAAGCGGCAGCCGCAGCAACTACCGCAAAACAGAGCCATATCACTTGTCGCTGAACGATAAAGTACGGATCCGCATATTGAGAATGAGTAACGCTGAAAAGAATTATTAATCCGAGTCCCGTCAAACTTGCGACTGCAAGAAACAACGATAAGGCGGGAAGATTTCGTCGAATATTTATCCACCAAGACATAGCTCGATTTTTTTAATTTAAATTAATTGCTGTTTTCGGACTCGATTGGAATAACGGGGATCTGTTCTTCCTCTTCGAGAAGACTACGTTCAAGTTCTTCTACGCTTTGGGGTTGACTGTCTTCCCAATCCGGAAAATCAAAAGGATCCGGTTCCGACTCGTCCCTCTCTGTTTCTATCGGGGGTGTAATACCTGGGCTTACATCTGTGCTTCCGGGTAGCACAATGAGCAATGATTGCCCAAGCTGTAATTTGGTAGGATCGCTAATTTTATTTATTCGCATTAAGTCTTCAGTCTTTAGCCCATACTTGCGGGCAATTAAATTCGGCGTATCCCCTTCCTGAACAATATGGATATTCTCATTCCCTAAAGCTGATGGATCGATGAGCCTTTCTTCAGAAATATTAATCGACTGTGGGGTGTAATTACCCCCACTCGGAATTTGCAGAATCTGTCCTACAAGAATCACATCACTGCTTAAATTGTTTATTCCCTTTAACGCATTAATTTTTACATTATAGCGCGCCGCGATTCCCGAAAGTGTATCACCAGGTTCAACCATGTATTCATTCTCGCTATCCAAGATTGAGAAATCGACTGGTGAATTACCGTTACCTTCACCCGTTGCATTTCCGGGAATGACAATCTCCTGACCGACATAGATAATAGTTTCCCGTGTAAAACCATTCGCTCTGAGCAATTCGTCAAGCGAGACACCATAGGCATTGGCGATAATCCATGGACTATCACCGCTTTGAACGGTGTAGGTAGAATATGAGGTATCAATCAAATCGCCAAGGGGTTCGAGAATAGAGTCCGGTTCTAATTCTGCCGTTGGTCGCATGGGTGGATATCTTCCTTGTTTCGTATTTCGTCGGGAGCTACCGCTATCCAGTCCCGCATTAAAGGCGGGATCTATGCGTTTGCTGGGTGGTTGAACACGAGGTGCCGATTTCATGCTTTCACCCATAGGTTTTATTGATTCAGCAGCTACCGGTTCACCTTCTGTCGTCACACAACCGGGCACGATGAGAAGCATGCTGAAAACAAGTAGATGTAGGCCTAGAATTATACTGAATATCTTTGATATCTGTATATCGAATTTTGCTTTTTTCATTATATTTTATTTTGTATTAATTGGCACTTTTAAACTCATAACCGCATTCTCGAAACTAGTACCTCGCTGGTCATAATTATCAAACATGTCCTGACTTGAAAATCCGGGACTAAGCAGGACGATGTCGTTTGGTTCAGCTTTCTCGAATGCGGAAAATACCGCGTCTTGCATGGTTTTACATCTGTCTGCAGGCGTATCTTTATCATTGAAACCGCTGGCTATTTCCTCTGCCGTTCCACCGATTAGAAAGGCCGATTTAACTTTATCCGCTACTTCCCGTGCAAAATTTTTAATATCGCCGCCTTTAGACACCCCCCCCCCAATCCAAATGACCGGCTTTTCAAATTCTTTAAGGGCCGCATAGGTCGCGGCAAAATTAGTCGCTTTGGAATCATTCCAAAAGTTGACATCATTGATCACTACGACTTTTTCGAGACGATGCCTGCGTGGAGGAAAACGCACCACGGCATCTTTTAAAATAGTTTTAGAATAACCTTCACTTTGCCAGTAGGTCAAAGCCAGTTGAAGATTATTACGCTGTGGATAGGTGGAAAAAACTGATTCAAGGGGTATGCTCCATGGTGACTCTTCAGTCTCGGCGACGACTTCAGCAAATTCGGGCATCTGATAATCAAATTTTTCCGCTGCCTTCACTACCGATTCACCAGCTATAAAGGATGAGTGACGTAAAGATTTTACCAAATTCCATTTAGCAGAAAAATAGTTTTCGCAATTCTCATAGCGATCGAGATGATCTTCAGTGAAATTAGTCCATATTAAAGCATCTGATTTAAAGTATTGAAAAGATTCAGCTTGAAATGAACTTACTTCACAAACAGCCACCTTTCGCTCAGTAGCTTTTAGATCGTGAAGACGTGAAAAGGGGTACCCATTATTGCCTACGGCCAGGGCATCTGTTCCCTGACACTTTAAAGCAAATGATATAAATTCAGTTAAAGTCGTCTTTCCGTTTGTCCCGGTAATGGTAATTATTCGGCCCTTCCAGAAAAGGGATGCAAAATCAATTTCGCCTAAACAAAGGCAACCTTCTCCACGAGCAATTTGTAACCAGGGATGATTCTGGGTGAATCCAGGACTATAGATAACAAGTGGATGCTCGCGTGCGTCACTCGAATTAAAAAAATGCCGATCATTCTCTCCACCGCGTTCGTCAAAGCTGAGAAATGAAATATTATGATGTCCCAGTAGATCCATTACCGCTCGACCACTTACACCGCTGCCAAATAGAGCAACAGGGTAATTTACCAGGCTTTTGATTTCGTTTGGAATCCCCATCGTGCTTACCTGAGTTTTAACGTGGCCAAACCAGCAATCGCAAAAATTAGGGAGAGAATCCAAAAGCGAATAACGACTTTCGATTCTGCCCACCCCATTAATTCAAAATGGTGGTGTATCGGGGCCATTTTCAATACGCGTTTACCTCGCAATTTAAAGGACGCTACCTGGGCGATTACAGAGAGCGCTTCGATAACGAAAATTCCGCCGACAAGAATTAGCGTTATCGGCTGATGAACCATGAAAGCAATTGTCCCGAGAAGACCACCGAGCGCGAGAGAACCCGTGTCCCCCATGAAAACTTCAGCAGGATGTGCGTTATACCAGAGGAATGCCAAGCTGGCGCCTAACATCGCCGCACAAATGACGGCCAACTCACCTGCCCCATTAATAAAACCGATTAGGAGATAATCTGCGATTATGGCGTGCCCAGTTGAATAGGCCATGACGGAATAAACCATAGCTACGGTAACGGTACATCCTATTGCTAATCCGTCTATCCCGTCCGTAAGATTGATTGCATTGCTTGACCCTGAAAGGATAAGGAAAAAAAATATTATTAAAAACCAGTATGGCATTTCTTGTATCAGGGGTTCCTTGAAAAAAGGAATCCAGAGCTCACGCATAAGAGCATGCGTATCTTGATTATACATCAATAAACCCAAGACACAGAGAGCGATAATTGCTTGTGACAACAGCTTGTAGCGACTGGCCAATCCTTTGCTACTCTTGCGCGATATTTTTAAATAATCATCAATCAATCCGACTAGTGTGAGCCCAACATACACCAACAGCGCGGTAATGACGTATATGTTTGGCTTGGCCCAAAGAAGAGAGCTCCCCATGAGAGCAAAAAAGATAATTAGCCCTCCCATAGTAGGCGTATCTTCTTTTTGTGAGTGCAGTTCAGCGAGACTACCTACTTCAGACTTATCTCGCATCGACTGGGAAAGCTTGAATTTCCGAAGCTTCCCCAAAATCCAGGGTGCAATTAAAAAGCCAAAAAAAAGCGCGGTCGCGGCAGCTAAAACCCCGCGTAAAGTTAAATAACGGAACAAACGAAATGGTCCAAATAAATCCTGAAAATCGGCGAGATAACTTAGCATGCTTCCCTGTTCTCCATAGATTCCTCGGCCATAGTAAGGGGAATTAATTTTTCCAATTTATAGATGCGGCTGCCTTTAAGAAATACCGCTCCTTTAAATTCGCTTACGCTGTCACGAATATCATCCAGTGAGTCCAATATGCTCACATCACTTTTTTCACTTCCTGAAAAGAGTATGCCATCACGCATTTCACATGCATAATCGCCCAAGATTATAACTTTATCTTCGGGACGTAATTTCAAGAGTTGACCCACTTCATAGTGAAGGTCAGGCGCCTCTGCACCCAGTTCCGCCATGCATCCAAGAACATAGAGCCGACGCAAGGCTGGCTCCATTATAGAATTAAAGGCATTAAAACTATCAGCCATTGAGGCAGGACTCGCGTTGTAACAATCGACATAAAAATATTTCTCATCGCGGTGTATAATTTCACCACGAAGAGAAAGAGGATGCCAGCGAGAAAGTCGCTCCTGAATATCCTTATCATTTATGCCCAGTCGCCATGCTGTTGCAATCGATAAACTGGTATTACCTACCATACCTGGACTAAGTGTGGGAAGATCAAAGTTATGAATAGCATCGGGTAAGACTTTCAATGTAAGTAACGATTTCCCCACCCCTGATGTTGTTCGCCTTTCTGACCAAGAGATATACTCGTTGTTTTTTTCTATCGACGTTTCAATTGCGTCTTCTGGTAGAAGGATAACAGAAATGGCAGGAAAATCCTGAAAGGCAGGGTATTGGCTACTATCCTTATTAAAGGCGACCCAACCGTTCGTGCGCGTGTGATGGCCGAGCATCGCTTTTTCATGAGCAATACTTTCGATCGAGTCAAAAGCCTCCAGATGCGTGTTGGCCACCATGGTAATAATACTCGCTGTAGGATCGATCATTCTGGAGAGCGGTTCAATTTCACCCGGGGCATTCATTCCAGCTTCAATAATCGCGAAATCGTGATTTTGAGGATCAATCTCAAGAAGAGTTAAAGGCACCCCAAGATGATTATTATAATTTTCGCGATTGCGAAGGACTTGGTTATCCCCCAAAAGCAATGCGAGGAGTTCTTTAGTAGAAGTCTTGCCACAACTGCCAGTTACACCGATAACAGGCCCGTGGAATTCCTGTCGGTGATGAGCGGCCATTCTATGAAGCGCGTCCAGTGGATCTTTTACTAGCAGTTGAGGCAGGGGTAAGTTAGGGCTGAAGCGAGCGACTAAGGCGCCGCTCGCTCCAGCATTTTTAGCCTTAACCAGAAAATCATGCCCATCTCGATTCTCAGTTTTTATGGCAATAAAAAGTTCTCCTGCTTGTAGTGTTCTCGTATCACACGAAAATCCGGATATCGTTGGTGGAACCCCTGATTTCCACTCACCAGAGACCCATGTCTGTAATTTTGCTGGATTAAAATTAGGCATCCCCACTACTTGTTCTTGATACGTTTAATTTCCAAAAGTTCCCGTGCCACTTGACGGTCATCAAAAGGCACGACTGAATCCTTTATTACTTGAAAAGTTTCATGCCCTTTTCCTGCGATAAGCACGCAGTCATCTGGCTTTGCTGATTCAATCGCTAGATCGATGGCACGTCGTCGATCATCAATAAATCGAATGCGATCGAAATCCTTCAATTCACTCTTCATGTCGGCAAAAATTATTTCCTGTGATTCATTTCTTGGATTATCAGCTGTCGCCCAGGCAAAATCAGCCTGTTCCATAACAGCACGCGTCATCATGGGCCGTTTTTCTCGATCACGGTTACCGCCACATCCAAATACGACAAGTAATCGACCCTTGGTAATCGCGCGCAGCATGGACAGCGCATTTTTTAATGCGTCATCGGTATGAGCATAGTCGACGAGTAGATTTAATTGTTGATCATTTTCAATGCGTTCCATGCGACCCGGGACACCAGGAAAATCCAGTAACCGCATGGCATGGGTTGAAGGATCACGACCCATAGCGTGGAGAACGGCAAACGCGGCGAGAACATTGCTCAGATTATAATGTCCCAGTAATCCAGTTGTGACAACTTCCGACCCGCCTGGCCAATGAAGGGTAAATTGAGAACCTTGGTCATTGAGTTTTACATCTGTCGCGTAAATATCCGCATCCTCACTTACTCCAAAACTTAGAACACGAAGATCATCACCTATCTGTTCTATCAATCGGCGGCCATAAGAGTCGTCTCTATTTACGACAGCTACCGATGGTAAACAACCGGTATCACCATTGAATAATTTACACTTTACTTGAAAATATTCCTCCATCGAGTGATGGTAGTCAATATGGTCTCGAGTAAGATTGAGAAATACAGCGATTTTAAATTTTAATCCGCTCACTCGCTCCTGATCGATACCATGGGTACTGACCTCCATCAAAGCCTCGCTACATTTAGCGTCACGCATTTGTGACAGCATTCCATATATATCCACTGATTCAGGGGTCGTTCTATAAGCTGGTAGTGTGCGCTCTCCGAGATAATACTGAACCGTTCCAATCATCCCGACGTTATTACCTGATTTTTCCAGGAGATGCTTGAGAAGAAATGCTACCGTTGTCTTGCCGTTGGTCCCGGTAATTCCAATGAGTTCAAGATCACGTTCTGGGTTGTGATGAAATCGCCGTGAAACTTCCGCGAGAACACGTCTAATATTCTCAACCTGAATACAAGTCACTTGCCTGTGGGTCTTGCTTTCTTTCTCAGATATGATTGCGGCAGCACCGCGATCTATGGCTTCATCAATGTGGAGATTACCGTCAGTCTGATGCCCACTGAGCGCAAAAAACAAAGTGCCTGGAGTTGTCCTTCGACTATCAGTAGAAATAGCCTGGATATTAATATCCGTCTTTCCACTGACATCCTTGAGGGTCAGATTTTTTAAAAGGGCCTTTAAGGTGACGTCCATGAATGAAATATATGCTCTTTTCTTAATAAGCAAAGATAAGCCGACGAGAACTGATAGCTCTCCCCATAAATTGACCCTATTTTCAAGGTAAAGGATCAATTATTTCTCCTCCCATGGCATAAAATTCACGGTTTTGTGCTTCTGGTTGTATGTCCAGATACTGAATGAGTCTTTTCGCCACGTTTTTGAATACCGGAGCGGCAACATTTCCACCATATACTGGCAGTGATGACTGGGGATCATCGACAATTACAGAAATTACAAGACGAGGATTCGATGCCGGGAAAAAACCGGCAAATGACGTGACATGGTGGCGGCTGGAATAGCGTCCATTAATAATTTTTTTCGTCGTCCCCGTTTTACCTGCAATCTCATAATCGGGAATATATGCAAGCGGGGCAGTTCCGTCAGAGCTCACAGTGCGTACCAATAATTGGGCAACATTATTCGCCGTTTCAACACTCAAAGTCCGATGTCGAGTTCGAGGTCGGAAACTGGCTATCGTATCCCCATTATCATCAAACACGCGGCGCACTAATTGAGGCCTCATTAATACCCCTTGATTGGCAATCACCGACATTGCATAGTGAATTTGCAATTGTGTTGCGCTCACTGCATAACCAATGGGCAAACGGCTAATCGTAAGACTATCCCATTCACTAACCGGATGTAAAACCCCTGCTGTCTCTCCCTCTAAAGGATAGCCGCTAAGGCTCCCAAATCCAAATGCGGCACTGTAATTATAAAGACGATCGGGTCCCAACAGCATACCGAGTTGCGCGGCTCCTCGATTACTTGATTTACTGACCACTTCACTGACGGATAGTGAACCATATGCTTTATGATCGCGTGGCAAACTGATACGTCTACCCCTGTACTCGACAACCGCCTGGTTGCAGTCGAAAACGGTTTCAGGAAGTACGAGCGAATCATTAAGTGCTCCACTGACAGTCACAATTTTGAAAGTAGAACCCGGTTCTACGCTATCTGAGACCGCGCGGTTTCGATGAGTATTAATAGGGTATTTCCAAAATTCATTTAAATCAAAAGTCGGCCAATTGGCTAATGCAAGAAGGTACCCGGTAGAAGGGTCGCTCACGATGATCGCCGCTGATTGAGGCTGGTAAGTTGATGCCAATGTGTTCAATTCATCCTCGATTATATGCTGAGCCATAAAATCAATCGTCAATTCAATGTTGAGACCATTCGTCCGATCTACTTCTCGTTGACGAAATTGTGCCAGTTCACGACGGTGTCCGTCGCGTTCGATCTCACGCCACCCGTCTTGTCCTCGCAGATAAAAGTCCATGTATCGCTCAACGCCCATCACCGCGTTACCCTCTTTATTTACAAATCCAACGAGATGTGCCGCTAATGAATCACCAGGATATAAACGCTCGAACTTGCGGTTTCCATAGACACCCTTAATCTCCAGTGCACGTACCTTATTATATTTCGCCTCATCAATTTTATCAGCCAGTTTAGACCAATGGTTATTCCTGACTTCCTGTCCGAAATTGTCCGTCCCCTCTCGAGTCTTTTTTGCTATGCGCGCTTCCAGATCTTTTAGCGGCAAACCAATGAGGTGAGAAAGATCCAGAAGTTTGCTAGAATCTTCCGGCACGACTACATGAGGATCTACACCTAACTCAATTATCGTGTTTGTAGTGGCGAGAAGGTTACCTCGCGTATCGACGACTTTACCCCGTCGAGAATGGATGATTTCAATCTTGTTTCGATTCGTCTTAACAATCTTTGCCAGGTTTTCCTGGTCCCAGACATGCAAATAATATAAACGAGCTAAAATTCCACTGAAACCTAAAGTAATACCAATAGCCAATAAAAATAACCGCCAGGTTGAGATGTAAGCATTACTCATTAGCTAGCTGTAAATTTTCAGGGGGTTAATGAAGCGAGATTACCGGGAACTTGCAATTTCCCGGAATCCGAGATTGAAGAAATGATATTGCGCTCGTCCCGGTTGAACCGGACAATCTGACCTTCGAGCGGAAGCGCGATGTTTAGGCCCAAGGCAGTTGAGTGACGGAGAAGATTATTGGGATTGTGCAATTCAGCAATCCTTGCGTCGAGGTTTCGAATATTTCGATCAAGAACACTGAACTCGTGTTCTAACGCCTGTGTACGCGTGGCCGTTACTGATATTTGCTGACGAAGCCAAACGAGACCCAGTCCGCCGCCAGCAGATACGATTAGGATTAGAATGATTATACATACAACTTTATGCAGGGAGTTGGTATTTGAATCTATTCGCGTAATCATTTCATTTTGGAGTTGGGGTATTATTTTTTCGCAGTGCGCGAAGTCGTGCCGAACGACTGCGAGTATTACTGTCTCTCTCTTTCAGTGATGGACGCAGGGGTCGTCTGGTTAATAAAGTCGCCTGGACTGTTCGTGCCTGTTGAGGAAGTGAGTCACCTCGATGTTCGGGGCGACCAGCCATGCGATTGAAGTAGCGTTTCACGATACGATCTTCGAGTGAATGAAAGCCGATCACGATAAGAATACCCCGGGGATTTAATTTTTTAAATGCTTGAGGTAAAGCTTCTTCCAGTCTTTCCAACTCTTTGTTAAGTGAAATACGGAGGCCTTGAAACGTTTTTGTCGCAGGGTGAATATGCGACTTCCTTCCTCTGCGTGCCCCTGGAGTTACAGTTTTGGACACCATCTCTGCGAGCTGGGTCGTAACTTTTAGAGCGTCACTTCCACGAGCCTCAAGAATGGCATCTACAACTTTACGCCACTGCTTTTCTTCACCATAATCACGCACTGCCTTTATGAGTTCTTCACGCGTAGACTTTTCAAGAAATTCTGACGCCGCGACGCCTTCACGTGGATCCATACGCATATCCAATGGGGCCGCACGATGAAAAGAAAATCCGCGCGCTGCCGTATCAAGCTGATAAGAGGACACACCGAGATCGAAAATAATCCCGTCAAATTCTTGATCGGGGATTTCTTCTAAGCGATCGAAGCTCAAGTTGTAACATTTTAACCGATCCCCGTATTCTTTGCTCATCGCCACTGCGCGCGAGCATGCTTCTGGATCACAGTCCAGAACCGTTACCCTGATTGATGGGTCCGCTTCTAGCAGTGCACGCGTGTGCCCCCCTCCCCCGAAAGTAGCATCCAGGTAATGATAACCTGCACGTGGTGAAAATATCTCAATCACCTCACGCAGAAGAACGGGTAGGTGTTGAACCATTCTTTGGCGACGCGTTAAATTAACGGTTAAAAATATCATGGAGCAACGCTCTTAACCCGCGTGATTTCAGTATTACGCGTTTACGGCGACCTATTAAGGCTGTCAGGACGTTAGAATTCGCCAAGTTGACTGCATGGTTTAAACCTCGGAATTTCCAGGCACTAAAATGACGGATCTCTTCACTGCCGAGAATTTGATTTGTGAATCTGTTCTTACGTAGTTGCATAGTTTGTTTGATTTCAGGTTAAATGCCTAAATCCTTCATCGCTGTTTGCAGATCAAATTCCTCTTCATCCTGTTGGTCGAATTGCTCAGCACCCCAAATCGTGAATTTCTCTACCAGACCAACGAGCACTACTTCTTTCTCAATCCTCGCAGATTGGACCAGTTTTTCATGGAGCTTGATACGCCCCTGTGAATCACAACCAAAGTTATGGGCTTTCCCAAAGAGCTTTTGCAAAGTGCGCTGCCCACGAGGATCACTCTCTGGAATTTGTAACAATTTCTCCCGAAATTCTTCAATTTTCCTCGGAGGATAGACGACAATGTAACCACTCGGATGCGGCCAAGCGACATAGACATCTATGTCATCCCCTCGAAATCGCCATTTAGACGGTACCGTTACCCGGTTTTTCGCATCGAGATTATGACGGAATTCCCCCACGTATAAAGATTCTGACTCTACTGTTACCATAATGAAACCACTTAATTCACCATAATTTGACATTTCA
>Ga0115002_10008053_pt1 | contig 11732 bp, 10 predicted proteins | sample ArcticOcean_MG_C_8_FD_89576 | JGI IMG/M metagenome (GOLD analysis project Ga0115002, IMG submission 89576) | Marine microbial communities from western Arctic Ocean - ArcticOcean_MG_CB11_86 | ecosystem: Environmental > Aquatic > Marine > Oceanic | place: Arctic Ocean: Canada Basin | collected...
CATGTGTGTATGCGATTTTGGGGTCAAACAACGATTTAGGAAGAATTTAAGACGCTGTTTATATTGAGAAAAATGGTGCACCCGACAAGATTCGAACTTGTGACCTCTGCCTTCGGAGGGCAGCGCTCTATCCAGCTGAGCTACGGGTGCGGGGTCGCGTGCACGCTTCGTGTGTTGCGACAGGGGTAATCTAGCGTGCGCTCGCGGATTGTAAAGCCGGGTGGCGGGAATTAGCCGGTTTTTGCCAGATATTCGGGGAGTTTGTTGAGGAAATGCGTGATATCCGCCGTATCGACGAAAACATGCACGGACAGGCGGACGCGGCCGCTGTCGGACCAGATCAGGATGTTGTCCTCTGCTGCCAATGCCATCAGTTGATCGGCGTTGGGGTGGGTGAAGCAGATGTTGCCGGCGCGGGCCTCCGGCGCTTCGGGCGTGGTGACGCTGAGGCCGAGTCTTATTAGATCGCGCCGAAGGGCGCCGCCGAGCTCACGTGCGTGAGCCGCGATGCGCTCAACGCCAATATCGGCAAGGTAGTTGAGCGATGTGCGCATCAGATAGGTATCGAGATGATTTGGGTTGCCGGCTTCGGCGCGGGCGGCGGTTTGCTTCAGGGCGAAGCTGCTGGGCGTCGGGCCGGGCGCAGCTGAGCTCCAGCCGATATGCAGTGGGTTGAAATCGGGCCAGGCGGATTTGTTCCAGGCGAGAATGCCGGTATGGGTGCCGAGCAGCCATTTGTATCCGGCCGAGACCATAAAATCGGTGAGGCGACCATCGACCGGTACCACGCCCAAGGCATGGCTAACATCCACCAACAACGGGATGGCGCGTTTTCTGAGCGCGGCGGAGAGAGCGGCGATGTCGAGCGCCTGGCCGGTCAGATAGCTCACTTGGCTGACATAGACCATGCGCGTGCGCTTGTCGCAGGCGTTGATTAGATCATCGATATCAATCAGCCAGCCGTATGGCTCGACCAACCTTGTGTCGACGCCGAGGCTCTCGAGGCGGGCAAAGGCATAGCGACCGGAGGCATATTCGAGGGTCGCGCTGACAACATTATCGCCGGCCTGCCAATCGATCGATGACAACACCGAATTGATGCCGGTGGAGGCATTGCCGAGCAGGGCAAAATCATCTGCCGCGAGGTTGGTCATCACCGCCAATTGGCCGCGCACTTCTTGCGCCACCGCCCAATGATCGTAATAGCCGGGGAAGCCGCGCGCTTTATCATTTGCGTATAATTCGAAGGCGTCGCGGTGGGTCTTTAGCAATGGCGGTTCGCCGCCGGTGGCCAAATGGGTGATGCCGTCCAGGCCGATGAAATCGCTTTTGGGTGCCAGCATGGCGACCATACTCCGCATATGTTCTACAAATTTTTCTCGCTCGCACGCTTATCGCATTTTGCGGCGCGCCCCAGCAAGGTAATGGTGGCGCGCTATTTGCCGGCGTTATTTGGTTCCTAAATTAAAGCTCGGCGTGGCGTTTGCGTTTGATCAATTGGCCGGGCCCGGGCTCGGCCAGGATCATGCCGTCCTCGGCAATAATATCTCCCCGGCTGACGGTGAGGACGGGCCAGCCATTAAATTTCTCGCCTCCATAGATTTCGAAATCCTAATTTGAGTGCATGTCCTGCGGCCTGACCGTTACCGTCTTTTGATCATCGAAAACCACAACGTCGGCATCAGAGCCGGGCCGGGTCGCGCCCTTTTGCGGATACATCCCGAACAGCTTTGCCGGGTTGGTCGAGCTTATTTCAACAAAGCGCTCGCGCGTCAGCTTGCCGGTTTGCACGCCATCCGAATAGAGCAATGGCAACAGGGTTTCGAGATGCGACATGCCCGGTAGCAGCTCATCAACCATATGGCTCGATTGCTTCTGTTCACGGGTCCAGGCGATGTGATCGGCGGCGACCGTTTGCAGCACGTCGGATTGCAAGCCTTGCCATAGGATATCCATCTGGTCGTGCGCACGCAGCGGCGGCCAACTGGTGAACAGGCGGGCGTTGAGGTCCTATGAAAGTTTGAGATAAATTGGCCGAGTTTCGCCGTAGACCGTTTGGCCATGGGCGCGGGCATTGTTGAGCGCCTCGAGCCCTTCTTCATGGGAGAGGTGAACCAAATAGGCCGGCACATCGGCAAGCCGGGCCAGATTGAGCGCCCGCTCCGCCGCCATACCCTCAGCAATCGGTGGCCGTGAGTTGCAGAAATTCTTCGGGCCATGCTTGTGCTGGTGGGCGTATTGCTCGGCAAGGTAGGAGATACAGCATTGGTCTTCGCAATGGATATTGACCATGGCGCCAAGGCGGCCAGCCTCTGCCATGACCTTCACATATTGCGGCGTTAATTCATCGAATTTGCCAAGCTCCATCATGTAGATTTTGAAACTTGTATGGCCCTCCGCAACAACATCGGCCATCTCCGTAATGTTGCGTTGCGTCGGCTCGAGAATTGTCGCATGCAGGCCAAAGTCGATAATAGCGCGTTGGCGGGATTTTTTCGATCCAGCTGTTGATGCCGCTCATCAGCGACGCACCGGGTTCGGGAAATGTGTAGTCGATGATTGTCGTGACGCCGCCGCAGGCTGCCGCCACCGTTGCCGAGTGGAAATCATCCGCCGTTTGCATGCCCATTAAATTGAGATCGGCGTGGGTATGCGCATCGACGCCGCCGGGGAACAGATATTTTCCAGCGCAATCAATTTCGCGCCCGGCCGGGCCGAGGATTCAGCGGTTGGCGGGCGGCGGCTAATCGTTGGTCGCGGGGCCGAGCCAGACATCTAAAAAGCTGTCGAACCAGCGCCGCATGATCGGATTGTGCACAGGTGCGCCGGCTCGCTGCTCGGCTGCGGATTGCGCACCAGGCATGCTGAGCTGCGGCGCGCCGCCCTCCGAATTAATCCAATATTCCATGGTTTTAACATACATTTCCGGGTGGAACTGGATGGCATAGGCATTGTCACCGTGGCGGAATGCCTGATTGTAGAAAGCCTCGCCGCCGGTCGCCAGCAGCTCGGTGCCTTCCGGCAAATCAAAGCCTTCGCGGTGCCATTGATAGGCGGTCATGCTGTCGGGAAACAGCCCGCGCCCTGCCGGCGTGGCGTTGACCTGGTGATAACCGATCTCGCGCACCCCATCGGTACGCTCCCATACCTTGGCGCCAAGCGTGTGGGCCATCATCTGGGCGCCGAGGCAAATGCCGAGAAACGGCGCGCCGCTGACCATTTGTTCGCTCACCCAGTCCAATTCGGTGGCAAGAAAATCAAGCTCAGCGGCGTCGCCAACCATTTGCGCGCCGCCAAACACCACGGCAGCGACATAGCCCTCGGGTCGGCCATGGCGAAGCGGCGGCAGGCTGTCACCGAGAAATGGGCAGCAAATTTCCGTCGTGTAGCCGAGCGCCTGTATGGCCTCGCCCACCGGGCTGGGATCGGCTTTTTCCGAATGGGTGATGAAGATGATTTTCTGTTCGCCTAAAGCCATCAAAAATATACGTTCCTGTTCCGTCCGGTCTCTACAAGTCTGCTTTAGCTGTAAGTAAAATAAGGGTATATCACAGAGCTACGCCGTTGTTATTTTCCTTATAACGCCATCCCGGCCCAAGCAGCAATTTCCGCGATGTCGCGATTTGTTGTTAAAAGTAGCCCTATTACGCTAGACGGGGAGAGTGCTAGCATTATAGTAAGAAAATGTGACGCGCTTCTGGGGGAGGGAGAAATTTATGGGCTTACATCTCTTTTTGGTCGTACTTGGACTGTTTGTCCTACTATTTTTTGCCAGCCTGCTGGTGCCGGTGGCGCGCCGGCTGAATTTCCCCTTCACGGTTCTGCTCGCTGCCGCCGGTGTGGTGCTCGGCATTATTGTGCTGGTTATTCCCGACAAGAGTAGCGCCGGGATCGCTGGCGATTTCCTGCACGCCGTTGAGAATCTCGATATCACTTCCGAGGCGGTGTTTTTCCTGTTTCTGCCAGCGCTGATTTTCGAATCCTCCATGAGCATCAATGTGCGCCATTTGATGAAGGATATTAAACCGATCCTGATGCTCGCGGTGATCGGTCTGCTGATCTCGACCTTCGCCGTCGGCTTCGCCATGCAATGGGTTTCCGGCATCGGCTTCGTTGCCTGCCTGCTGCTCGGCGCTATCGTTTCGGCAACTGACCCGGTGGCGGTGGTGGCGATCTTCAAGGACCTCGGCGCGCCCAAGCGCCTGACCATATTGGTCGAAGGCGAGAGCCTGTTTAACGACGCCACGGCGATTGTGCTGTTTATCATTCTTGCCGCCGTCATGGTGGGCACCGCCGAGGCGTCGGCGGGCTCGGCGGCAGTGGCGTTCATCAAGGTCTTTTTTGGTGGTATCGCGGTTGGCCTGGTGGCGGCGCGCGCCATGGCCTGGTTGATCGGCAAGATGCGCAATATGCCGCTGGTGGAGGTAACACTGACGGTGGTGCTTGCCTATCTGTCGTTCCTGATCGCCGAGCACTATCTTCATGTCTCAGGCGTTATGGCGGTGGTCACGGCCGGTCTGGTGATGGGCTCTTATGGGCGCACCAAGGTATCGCCCGCCACCTGGCATGCGCTGCACGAAACCTGGGAGCAGCTCGGCTTCTGGGCTAATTCGCTGATTTTCTTCCTGGTCGGCATCCTGGTGCCCAACGTGCTCAAAGATTTCACCGGTGAGCAGGCGGTGTGGCTGGTGGTGCTGGTCGCGGTTGCCTTTACTGCCCGCGCCGCAGTGTTGTTCGGCATTCTGCCGCTAATGATTCGCGCCAAGCTGAGCCACAATGTTTCAGGCGCCTTCAAGACCATCATGTTCTGGGGCGGTTTGCGCGGCGCGGTGTCGCTCGCCCTGGCCCTGGTTATTTTCGAGACCGATGGCGTTGATCAGGAGGTCAAGAATTTCATCGTCGTGCTGGTCACCTGTTTTGTGCTGATCACGCTATTTGTGAACGCCACGACGATTCGTTTCGTGATGGCGATGTTTGGCCTCGATAAGCTGTCGCCGGCCGATATCGCGGTGCGCGACCGGGTGATGGCGTTGTCGCTCAGCCGTATTCAGGGCGAAATTCACGATGTCGCCGAGGCCCAGCAGGTGGCGCCGAAGCTGGCCGGCGAAATCTCCGACGATTACTCCAAGCGCCTGGCGGCGCTTGAGCATCAGATTGCCCACACCGCCGCGCTCAGTGATGAGGATCGGGTGAAGATCGGTCTCGGCACGTTGGTCAATCGGGAGCGCGAGATTTACCTCAAGCGCTTCTCCGATGGCGTGGCTTCGGATGATATCACCCGCGCTCTGCTGGCGGCGACGGACACGGTGGAAGACGGCATGAAGGCTGACGGCGTCAGCGGCTATGACGAGGCCGTAGCGCAACGCCTTGGTTTCGACTTCAGCTTCCGCATAGCAATGTATCTACAGCGTAAATTCGGCCTGACCGGCGCTCTGCAAAGCCAGTTGGCTGAGCGCTTTGAAGTATTGATCGCCATGCAGAGTGGGCTGCGCCAATTGCTTGCGGTTACCACGTCCAGCATGGAGGGCCTGCTCGGCGCCGGCGCTGCGGCGCGGCTCGAAGAAATATTGCGGGCGCGCGCCGGTGCGACAGATCAAGCGCTGGATGCGCTCAAACTGCAATATCCTGACTATTTCGATGCCGTGCAAAGGTGCCATCTCGGGCGCGTCGCGGTGCGTCTTGAGGATTCGGATTACCGTCGCATGCTCTCGGAGCAGCTTATTAGTCCTGAGGTCTATACCAATCTGGTGCAGGATCTTGATTTACGGGCGCGTGATTTTGAGGCCATGCCCAAGCTTGACCTCGGCCTGCAGCCGGAAATTATGGTGGCCAAGGTACCGTTCTTCGCCGATCTGAATCGCGCGCGCATTCGTCAAATCGCCGCCCTGTTGCGCCCGCGCCTCGTTCTGCCCGGTGAAAAGGTGGTTAAAAAAGGTGATATCGGTGACGCTATGTATTTCGTTTCCACCGGCGCGCTGGAGGTCGATATAGGCGAGACTCCGATCCGCCTCGGTAGCGGCGATTTCTTTGGCGAGATCGCCCTGGTGCGCGATGCGCCGCGCAATGCCGATGTGACGGCGCTCAGCTATTGCCAGATGCTGATGCTAACAGCGCGGGAGTTCCGCTCCCTGATGGAGGCGCATGCCGACCTCAAAAGCACCATTGAGCGCGTTGTTGCGGAACGACTCGGGGATAATGGCGGTTAGAGCGCTTGCCGTCACATACTGCTTTGGCACAATTTTTTTGCCGTTGTTTGCTGCCAAGAAATAAATAGGATGGTCGCTTCGAAGATGTGATGTTTTGGTCACCCTTGGAACACAATTTCGTGAACCTCCAACTATGTGCGCGTTGTTAACTCGTCCTTAAGTCTCTGACCTTCAGAATGCAGTTGTTAACCTTAACGCATCGCGGCAAACAGCGGTAAACAGGAGGCTCAAAAGAATGCTCTCACGACGTTCCATTGAAACTCTCATTGATTTGGCTGAAAACAAATTGAGCCAGATTATCCCTTTTGACCGCGACGGTGTGCGCGAGATCAAACTGCTTCAGTCCTGTGTGGATGAGCTGAAAAGCGACATGGGCGAAACCGCGCTGGTCAGTGGCCGTCGCGCTGCACGCATCGAAAATCAGGCGACGACCCACTAAATCTACGTCGCTGATTTTTCCCCTGACGGCGCCTCGACGCGCGGTTTGGAGCCTCTCCCCATCCGATTGGGGGCGATATGAGCGTATTTGCCGGATTTCGAGGGCTGCAGGCCCGATCCGGCATCCCGCCTTCCCCGAGCGCCTGGCACTCGCGGGCCAGCAAATAGCTTGATGGCCCCTTCCCCACCGCTATGATCCTATTGAAGGCGCGCTATTTTTGCGTGCTAAATACGCTTTACAGGTGATGCCGGTATGCGTGGCAGTGCTGCAATATATTATCATCCTGAGGGCTTTGATACCTCAGGCAAAACGCTCATGGGGCGCCAGGCCGCCGGTGAAGCGTTCCTCAAGGCTTATGCACTGCACAGCGGCACGGCGCAGCTCTATTGCTACACCAAGTCCAAAGCCATGTTTGACGATTTCCGCGCCCGTCTTGCGGACCTTACGGGCAGAGCGCAAGCGGCCGAGTGGATTCCGCATCAGAAAGTCAATGAGCTGGAAAAGGCCGGCTGCCTGTTTGTTCCAGGGCCGAACACGGCAGATATGGTCTGGCAGCGCCGCCATTTCGATGTGCGCGGGTATAGCGTTTGCGGTGTCACCCATACCACCGCTTCCGAAAGCATCATGGACAGCATCGGCAATTTGATGATCGCGCCTTATCAAACCTGGGACGCGGTGATTTGCGCCTCCCAGGCGGTGCGCGAGACCTATCGCCAGGTACTTGGCGATTGGGGCGATTATCTCAGTGAGCGCACGGGCGGTGTTGCCCAGGCACCGGTCCAACTGCCGGTTATCCCGCTTGGCGTAGACTGCACCGGATTGCGCGCCGAAGGCAAGGCGCCGCGGTGGCGCAAGGAATGGCGCGAAAAACTCAATATCGGCGATGATGATATTGTTATGCTGTTCATGGGTCGGCTCAGCTATCACGCCAAGGCCCATCCGCTGCCGATGTATCTCGGCCTGGAAAATGCGGCGCGCGCCAGCAAGCGCAAAATTCATCTCATCCAGGCCGGCTGGTTCGCCAATCAATCGATTGAGAAGGCGTTCAAGGAAAGTGCGCGTGTGGTTTGCCCGTCGGTCAATGCCGTCTTTCTCGATGGGCGCGATAGCCATGTCCGCGAATCGATCTGGTATGCCGCCGATGTGTTCACCTCGATGTCCGACAATATTCAGGAAACCTTCGGCCTGACGCCGCTCGAAGCCATGGCGGCCGGCCTACCGGTGGTGGTGACCGATTGGAACGGCTACCGCGATACCATTGTCGACGGCGAAAGCGGCTTTGCCATTCCGACAGTTTCCATGCCACCCGGCATGGGCGGGGAGTTTGCTTTTCGCCACGCCACCGGGGTGGATAGCTATGACCGTTATCTCGGCCATGCCAGCCTCTGTACCAGCGTCGATGCCGGGGCCTGCGCGCGCGCCTATACGAGCCTGATTGAAGACGCGGATTTGCGCCGTCGCATGGGCGCGGCGGGGCAGAAGCAAGCGGCGGAGAAGTTCGATTGGCCGGTGGTGATCACCGCTTATCAAGCGTTCTGGGATACGTTGGCAGCGCGCCGCCGCTCAGCCGGTATTATTGTAGATCGCCCGGATAACGGCCCGGCCCATCCGCTGCGCAATGACCCCTTCACCGTGTTCGCCGGATATCCCAGTGCCTATCTCGATGGTCAGGCACGCATCGCACTGAATCCGGGAGCGGCACAAAATTGGTTTAAAAAGATACGCCAGGACCCGATGGTCTCCTTCGCGCCCTATATTTTTCTCTCCGGCGACGATACGGACAAGCTATTGGAAAAGCTGGACGAGATCGGCGAGTGCGACATCAATACGGTGTTGGAGGCCAGCGCATCGGCGCAGCGCGGTGTTGTGCACCGTACCCTGGCTTGGCTAACCAAATTGAACGTGATCCGCATCGTCAGCGCGCGCAAGCGGGCCGACGGTTGATCCACTGACGAGACCCACACAAGTTAACTAGAGAGTATAGATGAGCATAGAAGCACCCCTTACCGTCCACCGTGAGACCGTCCTGCCCGAGTGGATCGATTACAATGGCCATATGAATGTTGCCTATTATCTGATGGCGGCGGATCATGCTATGGAAGCCTTTGGCGGCTCTATCGGCCTTAATGAGAGCTATAAGAAAAAAACCAACCGGTCGACCTTCGCCCTCGATACGCGGATCATTTATGCGCGTGAACTGGTGGTGAATGCGCCGCTCCGGGTCACGGCTCAATTGATTGCCTATGATGCCAAGAGATTCCATGTTTGCTTGTCTTTATTACATGATGAGGAGGGCTGGCTGTCGGCGCTCAGCGAATGGGTGCTGGTGCATGTGGATCTCGGCGCGCGGCGCGCGGAACCCATGCCCAAAGAGACATTGGCGAAATTGGAAGAGATCATGGCCGCCCATAAAGACCTGCCGCGCCATGAGGCGCTGGAGCGTCCCTTCGGCTTGGCGCGCAGCACTAGATCGGATGACGATTAATTGGAACCATCCCTTGGTTCCAATTAATCGTATAAATCTGATCGATATCAAAAAGTTAGAGCAGAGCATGGTTTGCTCTAGTGGTTGAGCAAACCCTCGCGGCACGGTAAACCTACAAGCATATGATCCTGTTGATGAAAAAATTGCGCCCGGCGGCGCTTCTAACCCTGTTATTGGCGGCAGTGATGCTGTCGGCGCCGGCCTTTGCAGCGTGTACCGATACGCCGGCGCCCGGCGTGGATTGGCAGCGCTGTTATCACGACAAGCGCCATTTTAAAGATGTTGATCTAACCGGCGCCAATTTGCGTGGCGGATTTTTTGCCCGCAGCGATTTCAGTGGCGCTGATTTGTCCGGCATTGACGGTCGGCGGGCGAAATTTGTCACTACCGTGATGAACCATACACGCTTCGACAAAGCCCGCCTGATTGGTACCGACTTTACCACCGCCGAACTTGCCAGCACTTCTTTCCGCGAGGCCGATTTACGCCGCGCAAAATTTTTCCGTGCCAATTTGCGTGGCGCGGATTTCACCGGCGCTGTTCTCGGTGGCACGGATTTTCTCAAAGCGGATCTGAGCGGCGCGACCTGGGTCGATGGCACCACCATTTGTCCGGAGGGCTCAATCGGGCAATGTAACTGATCTGATGTCGGGTTTTAGCCACTAGGGGCGCAAAGTGGGCTGAGCAGGCACCGCCGCAAATTCCGCCACCCTCTCTCATGCAGCGCCTGGCACGCTTGGTGCGCAGTGAGCAGCTCGTTCTTTCATTCCTGGCTCTTCTAATTGGCGTTGCTGCTGCCTATGGCAGCATCGGATTTCGTGAGCTTATTGTTCTCATACAAGACTTTGCCTTTGCCACCGATGGCGGGCCATTGGTTGCGGCGGTGGCGCTGTTGCCGTGGTGGTAGATTGTTCTGGTGCCGATCCTGGGCGGCCTCGTGGTTGGCTTGCTGGTGCAGTATTTACAAGCTGGCGCGCGGCCCCATGGCGTTGCCGATGTGATGGAGGCGGCGGTTCTCCACGGCGGGCGTATTCCGCTTAAAGAGGGTATTGTTGCGGGCTTTGGCACGATCATCTCAATTGGCTCCGGCGCTTCGGTCGGGCGCGAAGGGCCGGCGGTCTATATCGGCGCCAGCTTCGCCTCATGGCTTGGCCAAACGGCTCAAGCTCAGCCGCTCGCTGGGGCTTACTTTGCTCGGTTTTGGTGTGGCAGCGGCAGTCTCGGCATCATTTAACGCGCCCATCGCCGGCGCATTCTTCGCCCTCGAAGTGGTGATCGGCCATTACGCGTTGAGCGCCTTTACCCCGGTGGTGATTGCCTCGGTTGCCGGTACCATCGTTGCACGTATTCATTTGGGTGATTATCCGGCCTTTATCCTCGGTGATTTTCAGCTGACCTCGTTTCTCGAGCTGCCGGCCTTCGCGCTTCTGGGTGTGGTTTGTGCAATCGTTTCAGTAATATTCATGCGCTCCATCGTCTTTACTCAGTCAGTATGGAAGGGCACCTTCGTGCCGACCTGGCTGCGCCTGGCGATTGGCGGTGCGGCGGTGGGCGCGTTGGCGCTGGTGCTGTCGGAAATCCTCGGTGTCGGCTATGAAGCGACCGATCAGGCGCTGCACGGTGCGCTGCCGCTGTGGCTGTTGTTGGCCCTGATCGCCGCCAGTGTGATGCCCGAACTCTCCTCATCGCCCGGAGTTTACGCCATTGCCGGCATGGGCGCGGTGGCAGGTGCGGTTCTCGGCGCGCCCATATCCACCATCTTGATCGTTTTCGAGCTGACCGGCAGCTATGAGATCACTATCGTGGTGATGGTCACCACAGCCCTGGCGGCAGTGGTGACCGGCCAAATGGGCGCGCGCTCATTTTTTCATCTGCAACTTCTCGGTCGTGGCCTCGATCTGGTGGAAAGTCGCGCTGCTGGGCTGATGCAGGATATTCATGTGTTACAAATCATGTCGCGCAACTTCACCAGCCTCAACGCCAACGCTGGTATCGCCGAAATCAAACGCATTTTGAGCGAAGATCATGACGCCGATATTGTCGTCACCGATGATGCGGGTCGGCTGCTCGGCATGGTTGGCTTCGCCGAGATCAGGGGTGTGGCCTTTGAAACCGGCCTCGATAATCTGCTTTACGCCAAGGATCTATCGCGCACCGTTCCTGAGACACTTCAGGCAGAAGATACCCTGACTACCGTGCTCCATCTGATGGACACGGGCGCGACCGACCGCGTGCCGGTGGTTGCCGACGATGATGAACCCGGGGATGAATCAGGCCATGAATCAGGTCATGAATCCGGCCACGTCATTGGCATCGCCCACCGCGACCGAGCGCTAAAGGCCCATAGCGACGCGCTGCACGTCGCTTGGCGCGAAAGCAGCGGCAACCGGCGCAAACACCCACGCTAAGCCGCCCAACGCGCTTTATCATCAACATTACCAGCATCATTGTTTGAGCTGGTGGTGCGGCTTTGGCTCGTAATAATTGAAAGCTCTGGTCGAATTCGTAATAGGTGCCAAGCGCGCCAATACCGAGCCAAAAAATAAACCGCCCAGAGAGCGCTTTGCTGTCGTGGAATGGCGGCGTTCAAATGCTATATATA
>Ga0115002_10008055_pt1 | contig 11730 bp, 10 predicted proteins | sample ArcticOcean_MG_C_8_FD_89576 | JGI IMG/M metagenome (GOLD analysis project Ga0115002, IMG submission 89576) | Marine microbial communities from western Arctic Ocean - ArcticOcean_MG_CB11_86 | ecosystem: Environmental > Aquatic > Marine > Oceanic | place: Arctic Ocean: Canada Basin | collected...
AAAAACGTGCTCGCCGAAAAATCGTAACCGCCGATTCTAGAACACACCAAGCTTCACTTTAACGTGATTGAAGTCTGTATTACAGGGCCAAGTGCACGCAAGCTGCATCCGGACAAACGAGATAAGGTCTAGAAGGCTGGTGCATCATGATTAAAACAGGCCTGGAATTAACTTCCCGGCTGAGGCGACCTGTACGACATCGTTGGGCACGCCGCGAGTGATTCGCAGTTTGCCGACGTCAAACATGGTTTCCATAATACTGGCAACCAAGTCGGCGCGTTCAATCGGTTCGGTCAGCGGTTCGCCAGCATTGCGGGTCGATTGGCCAATGACTTGCCCCATATTCAATCCGCCTCCGGATAGCATTAACGGCGAAAGGTTGCCCCAATGGTTGCGACCTCCCTTGCTATTGATTTTCGGGGTGCGTCCCATCTCGCCGGAACAAACCAGCAAAATGTCATCACTCAGGCCGCGCTCTTCTAAGTCTTCAATGAACGCGGAAACCGCATGGTCGAAGGGCACTCCCATGTAGCGCATGCCCTCTTCCACGCCAGCATTGTTTTGGTCGGAGTGCATGTCCCAGACAAAATTCGTGGTTACGGTAACGAAGCCACAGCCTCGTTCACACAGTCGGCGGGCTAACAATAACAGCTTGCCTAAAGTTTTGGCGTTATCGACGTAGCGTTTGTAGTTGTTCCATTTCTTGTCGATACTCTCAGGGCGAACCAGTGGTGCCGTATCGTAGCGGGCGACAACTTTCGGGTCTTCTTTCGATAAATCGAACGCATCGGCGACGCCACCTAGTATTACATCGAAGGCCTGTTGCTGCAGCGGGTCGGCACTAATGTTGCCGCCTTGGGCATCAATGTCCCAGCGAAGTTTGTCGAGGTTGCTTAATAAGTTCCGCCGATCACCGAGCCGTTGCATGGGAATCGACAGCTTCATGTTTTCTTGCATGTTGCCGCCCGACCCGGGGACGAAGGGTGAAAATGCACTGCCTATCGAACCGGTCGAATCGAACTTACCAAACTGCGTGACCGCGGGCATCGTTTCGGAATTCACAGCTTGCGGAAACAGCATGGCGTTTGTTGGCATGCCGTTTTTCGTATTGTTCGCGCCGACCACGCGAGAATAAATCGATCCCAAATTCGCATCGAGCGTATCTTTATGAACGATGGGTTTAATATCGTGCCGGGCGTCGCCGGTTCGGTATGAGCGAACAATTGACATTTTGTTGGCTAGGCTCGACAGTTTTTCGAACGTGCCTCCGAACGTTACGCCTGGTATCGGCGTTGAGACTTCACCGGTTGCCGATCGCACGCCTGAAGGTGCGGTCATTTTTGGGTCGAAGGTTTCAATCTGGCTAGGGCCGCCGTGCATGAATAGGAAGATGACCGATTTGTCTTTCACCAACGGCCCGCTTCCGGCCGCCTGTGCCTTCACTGCCAGCAAACTGGGCAAAGACAACCCGCCCATGGCCAAGCCGCCAATCCGCAAGAATTCGCGTCGCCCGTATTTGCCATGATTGTCGCACAACGAAAGCATAAAGTTTCCTCGGCTGTTTCAGACTAGCAAGCCGACACATCGCCCTGAGCAAAGCGAAGGATCTCAATCTCCACGGGAGATTCTTCGCTTCATTCAGAATGACAAACAAACCACTTCTTTATATATCAAAGATAATATATCAAAGATAACTGATGCTATCAATGAGTTTATCAGGCACTGATGCCTCAGATCTAGCTAAATTCTTGCTGAACCGACAGAAAACAGGCTCTTTTGTCCCCTATTTTCGTCGTCTAAAAATTGGCTCATCATTTGCGACCCTCATCAGAACCGGTGGATGAACCACAGCAAGTCTAACAAGATTTGTTGGTTTGTTCACAAATCGTAACACGGACATCGCGGGCGTGTTCGGAAAAGTGATCGCTTTCGGACAGGCAAGGTTCTGTAAGTAACGTGGTGCGTGCAAGCACCCACCACTACTATTCAGAACCTTCAGCGGCTCCGCCCACAATGCCGGCTTTTAGGATGTAGTCGAGTTTGGGGTAGTCGGCTTTAAGGTAGGCAGAACCTTCAGCCGCCATCCGACCTTGGTCGGGGCCTGCTCCGCGCGGGGCGCCTTCGCCGTAACCGTTGTAGAGAGAATTCGCCACGTCCATCCCGGAAGTCACAATGCCGAAGGGTGGGAAGCCCATCGCGTCGAGATTTACATTATCAGCCGTGTTGATAAAGATGTGGGTCGAGCGTGAGTTCGGACGGCCCTGTTGTCCGAAGGAGACGTAGCTTGTTAAGTTCGATTTTTTTTGCGGGTCATCGGGAATGTTTTTCTCGCCCCATTGGGCGTGAATTTTTGGGTCGCCGTTCACGCCCGTTTGAGCCATGAACCCGGGCAGCACGCGGAAGAAGGCACAGTCGGTGTAAAACCCCTGGGTGACCAAGTTATAAAAATGGTCGGCACCGACGGGTGCCCAATCACGGTTGACTTCGATTATGATGTCGCCCTTGGTGGTTTCTAATTTTACCGAGTAAACATCGGGGGCCTTGTCGCCGTAGGGGTAAAGCGACATCGGTTGTTGCAACCCCGGGGCTTCGGGGACTGCAGGGTCATCGACCGTGTTGCCATTGCCGGAGCATCCAATCACAGCGATGGCGGAAAAGAGTAGGCTGAAGCCAGCAATATTTTTAAACATGGGGTCACTCCAAAATAGATGGAAGTTAGAACGAAACGGTCATCGATAGTTTAATGGCCTCTGCACTGCTGGGCTAGCCAGCAGTGCCACACGAAAATGAGAAAGTTAAACCACTTGCGTGCCCTCTTTGCTGGTCAGTTCAGCGAACAGTTCGCTAAGTTTGGCGGTCATTGGCCCCATTGATTGCTCGCCGATGGGTCGGCCATCGACGGAAATCACTGGGGCCAGTTCGCCCATTGTACCCGTACAAAACATTTCATCCGCCGTGTAAACTTCTGTTTGTGACAGGTCTTGTTCTTGGCAGGCGATGTTATTGTCGCGGCACAAATCAAGAATTGTTTGCCGGGTAATTCCTTCGGGGCACGCCTTGGTGAAGCTGGTGAGCACGGTGCCGCTTTTCACGATAAAGACGTGCGTGGCATTTGTTTCAGCTATAAAACCTTGGTAGTCAAGCATCAGTGCATCGTCGGCCCCGGAATGGTTGGCTTCGATTTTTGCCAGGATCGATTGAAGCAAATTGTTGTGGTGAATTTTCGGATCGAGGCAATCGGGTGGAAACCTGCGAATGCTACTGGTGGCCAGTGAAACCCCCGATTTGTCGTAAACGGGCGGCTTGTGCTCGGCGAGAACAATGAGTGTCGGCCCAGCCTGGTTGAGCCGGGGGTCCATACCCGAGGTGATTTTGACGCCCCGGGTTAACGTCAGGCGGATGTGAACGCCGTCGGTCATGTTGTTACCGACGAGTGTTTTTTTGATTTCAGAAATGAGCGATTCATGCGAGGGGATTTCTTGGAAGGCCAGCGCAAGTGCCGAGCCGCGTAGGCGGTCGAGGTGTTCGGCCAATTTGAAGATGCGCCCGTTGTAAAGCCGCAGGCCTTCCCACACGGCGTCGCCGCCTTGCACGACCGAATCGAACGGACTGATGCCGGCTGAGTCGCGGTGGATCAGTTCGCCGTTGATGTTAATTTTTAGGTCGCGATTCTTTTCGTTGAACTGTTGTAACATGTTGATTCTCGGTGGTGGTTAGGCCGTTAATCGGTGTTGGTAAAGTTGATCGTAATATTTTTGGCACTCTTCATAAAGAGGTTGCAGCTCTGCAGTAATTTCGTCGGTCTTGGGTTTGAACGGTCGGAATTCGGTGGATGTATTGACCGAAGAATACCAATGCTTGGCCCACACGCCGTCGGTTTCGCGGGTGCCTGGCGGCCAGGACAGCATGTTTTCGGTGAACTCAACGTCCAGCCGTTCGCACAGTTTTTTTAGAATGGCTTCTGGGTTGTCGAGTGTTTCTTTGGAATCGAGGACAGGTGGAGTTTCGCCCGTTGCTTCACGGATGAGTTCAAAGATCTCGACTTGCTGTGGTAAGCCGGTATCCTCAACTTTTGCATCGGGGACAATTTTGATCAGCGAAGTAATCATCTCGCGCGGGTCGCGGATGAGGAAGCAATTGGTCAGTTCTGTCAGCCAATCTCTGCCGATATTGGGCAGTAAATGGTGTGACATGTGCTTTTGGTAGAAAATGTTTTTACCTTCTGGAACCGGGCCAAGTAACCAATCGATGACTTTCTGCCAATCGTTTTCCTGATGGGCGATGACTTCATCGGCCCCCGGGTGTTGTTTGCCGGTGGTTTTTAAATAGTGCGCGTAAAGCGGCTCATCGCAGACATAAGTGTCTGCGCGATTTCCCCACGACCGCAACAAGGCGGTGCTGATGTTCCGGGGCCCACACCACATGGCAATTCTTAACGGCTTGTTTTGCATTAAATGAAGTCTCTGGATTTTTTAAGTCAGCCTGATATCGTACATCAGTCGTTTCGAAGAAACAAATTGCTTGAAAGAGAAATTGAATGCCTGCGGTTTTTGAATATCATCATACGGTTTTAGAATCTGAAATTGACGGGCAAGGGCACGTCAACAATTTAGAGTATTTGAAGTGGATGCAAGACGCTGCCGTCGCGCATTCGACGGCTCAGGGTTGGCCGACAGCGCGGTACAAAGAAGAAGGCGCGGGCTTTGTGGCACGGTCACACAACATTGAATACCTGCAAGCTGCGTTCGCCCACGAAAAAATTATCGTACTCACCTGGGTGGCAAATTTTAAGAAAGTCACTTCGCTACGGAAATTCAAAATTGTCCGGCCCAGTGACGAAACAACGTTGGCCGTCGCCGAAACCAACTGGGCCTACATTGGGTTGAAACACCGTGTGCCCAGGCGGATTCCGCCAGAACTGTCTGGAGCGTTCGAACTGGTTGAAGAAGACGCCGAGCCATAAGGAAAGAATAATAATCGCGCAGAGACGCTGAGCCGCAGAGAAACTAAGATTTTTTACACTTTCTCTCTGCAGCTCAGCGTCTCTGCGCGAAAACTTCTTACAAAATCTCTTTCAACACCCGACCATGAATGAGCGTCAACCGTTCTTCCCGGCCTTGGAAATTATAGGTCAGGTCGTCTTGGTCGATACCCATTTGGTGCAAAATTGTGGTGTGAATGTCTCTGAAGTGACAGCGGTCGGTGACTGCGTTCAGGCCGATTTCGTCGGTTGCTCCTAACACTTGTCCGCCTTTGATTCCGCCGCCGGCCATCCACATGCTGAAGCCAACATTGTGATGGTCGCGGCCTTTGCCGCCTTGGGCATCGGGAGACCGACCGAATTCTCCACCCCACAAAACTAACGTTGAGTCGAGCAATCCACGACGTTTGAGATCTTTTAACAGCGCGGCCACCGGTTGATCGGTTTCGGAGGCCATGCGGGTGTGGTTCTCTTCGATATCTTTATGGGCGTCCCATTGCAAATTGCCGGGCCCGCCACCGGAGACAACCACCGAAAACCGGACACCCTTTTCAACCATGCGGCGGGCCAGTAAACAACGCCTACCGTAATCGTCGGTCGGTTCGGAACCGACGCCGTACAGGTCGAGGGTTTCCTTGGTTTCTCCTGAAAGGTCAAACAGTTCGGGGGCTTCGGTCTGCATCTTGAACGCCAGCTCGTAACTGAAAATTCGGGCGGCTAAGTCATCGTCAGCCGGGTCGAGCGTTTCGGTGTTTAACGCCTTGATAAAATCGACCGTTTTTCTGCGTTGGGAAAGAGATAGACCTTTCGGTAAATCGAGATTGCGCACAGGATGGTCGCCGGGGCGTAGCATGGTCGGTTGAAATGCAGCCGGTAGGAATCCGTTGCCGTACATTGGTTGCCCCGCTTCAAGTGCACCGTCCGGGTCGGGCATCACCATGTAGCCAGGTAATGAATCACTTTCCGAACCCAGGCCGTACATCATCCAAGAACCCATACTGGGGAACCCGGGAAATGTTCGGCCCGAGAAAAGTTCGTACTGTGCTGCCGAGTGCACAACCTTGTCGCCATAGCACGACCGGATGACAGCAATGTCGTCGATGCACTTGGACGTGTGTGGGAATAAGTCAGAAACTTCGATGCCACTTTCGCCGTACTTACGGAACTTACGCTTCGACCCCATGAGTAAGGATGAGCCAATAATTTGCTGATACTTCACGTCGCCAAATTCTTTAGGTCGCGGCTTGCCATCGAGTTGGTTCAATAGCGGTTTCGGGTCGAACGTATCCATGTGGCTGGGGCCACCCGACATGAATAGGAAGATGATCGATTTCGCTTGCCCAGTTTTTTGAGGCGGGGCTTTTGCTGAGAGCGCACTTTTCCCGGCTGCGCTGGCCTGCTCTTGTTGCAACAGCGCGGCCAACGCCAGCGAACCCATACCACAGAACGAATCTTGCAGGAATTCTCGCCGTTGTAAATTTCTAATTAAGGCCGGTTCGAGCATTGTTAGTCCACGTAGAAAAAGGTGTTCAAGTTCAGTAACGCCAGGGCGAATTCTTGTAGCGGTTCGGTTTTTAAAAAATCAACCGATTGCTGCAATTGCCGTTCTGTCGGCGGTTTCCCGGTTGCCAGCAGGAAGCCCCGTTGAATTTGTTGAGTGGTATCGGTGCCTGCTTCGGCCTTCAATCGGTCGGCAAACGCAGCCGCCATTTCGTTGGAAAACTTCCCGTTCAGCATTTCCAACGTCTGTGGGGCGTGCGTGCTCGAAACCCGCTGGGCACAACTCAGTTGCAAGCCTGGCTGGTCGAACATTTCTAAAAACGGCAAACGTAAATTGCGTTTTGCAATTAAGTAAACTGACCGCCGATAATGTTCGCTTTCATCAGCGTTCACCTGCCATTGCGACGGTTTGTAAAGCAGGTCGACCAACTCCTGATCAACGGGCACCATAATACTTTGCCCGCCTGATTTCGGGTTGAATTTCCCTGAGACAACCAACATGCTATCACGAACCTCTTCAGCCGAAAGTCGCCTTCGCGAGAAGTGCCAATACAGTTCGTTCTGCGGATCGATCTCCGCAGCTTTTTCTGCAAGCGGCGACGCAACCGATTGTTTGTACGTGTTGCTGGTAAGAATTACGCGATGCAAGTCTTTCACCTTCCAACCATTTTCGACAAACGTGTTCGCCAGCCAGTCGAGCAATTCGGGGTGCGTGGGCCAATCGCCGTTCAAACCAAAATCGTTCGGCGTGCTCACAATGCCCCTACCAAAATGGTTCAGCCAAACACGGTTCACAAACACACGGGCCACCAGCGAATGGTCTGGCTGAGTCAGCCAATCGGCCAAGATTGTTTTGGGATGACCCGTCTTAGCGGGCAGTTCGTCTGTCCCTTCAGGAATTAACACGCCGATGGCTCGAATACCGACCGGCTCTAACTTCTTAAATTCATCGCCTCGATCAAGCAGGTGCACCGAAGTGAATGAATCCATTTTATTGGCCACGCTAAACACCGTAGGCAACGGTGCCGGCAGGCTGGTTTCTAACTTGGCAATTTTCTCTGCAATCGGCTTACGAGCTGCACCGAACTTGTTTTGAATTTCGACCCGCAGCTTTTTAATTTGGGCGTTGATATCATCAGTTTGCTTCTGCCAAGCTTCCTTCTCGGCATCCGAAACCTGCGAAATGTCATTCTCTTGGGTGGCCGCCATAAACGCCTGCAACCGGTAATAATCTTTCTGACGAATCGGGTCGAATTTATGGTCGTGGCAACGACAGCAATGCAAGGTCAGGCCGAGAAAGGCGGAACCGACAATGTCCGTCATCTCCGTTAAAACTTCATTCCGACTAAAAGCCACATCGGCATTCCCCGCATTACGGCGGACAGCACCTAGCCGATGAAAGCCCACGGCTACCAATAAATCGTTCTTTTGTTTTTCGGTCAGCGCGGTTTTTGAATCTGCCGATTTCTCAACCAGCTCATCGCCGGCCAGTTGTTCTCGGATGAATTGGTCGAACGGTTTGTCGGCGTTGAACGCGGAAATTACATAATCGCGAAACTTCCACGACCCCGGCCGGTAGCGGTCGTACTCAAACCCTTCGGTCTCGGCGAACCGCACCACGTCTAACCAATGTTGCCCCCAATGTTCGCCGTAATGTTTGCTGGCTAACAGTTCTTCGATCAGATTTTCATAAGCCCGGGGAGATTCATCGGCCAAAAACTTTTCGATCTCAGCGGGCGAAGGCGGCAGTCCAAGCAAATCAAAATACAACCGACGAACCAACGTCCTGCGGTCAGCAGCCGGCGCCGGTTGCAAGCCAGCGGCTTTCAAGTTTTTCAGCACAAACGCATCAATGGGGTTCTGCACCCAGGCGGCTTCTTGCTTTGACTTGAACTGCGGCACGCTGGGCCGGGTCCGTTTTTGAAACGACCAATGGCTACGTTCACCGGGCGAGTACTCAGGCTCAATTACCGGTTTAGCCGCCTGCTGCCCGTCCGTACTTTTCTCGCCTTCTGCAAACAGACCATGCGAAAGCAGAAACGGAAGCACGAAGAATAAAACCCAATAACGCCGCACGAGAATCACCTGCCTGTTTAGAATTAGGAATACACATCAACGATCTTTATTCTAACCGAAATGGGGAGGGGTACGAAAGACATGGACCGAGTTTGTTTGAATCTGATTTCTTGTATGTACGAAGGTTATTACTGGATCTACATCACTGCCCGTGGTATGTTATTTTGTATTAGTAATGAAATAGACAAGAGTTAGTTGGCAGCAATGTCTAATGGAGCGAAAATGGCAACCGACTTTGATAGTGAAATTGAAGCCATGCGTGCCGTTCTAAATGCGTTGGAACCTCTCGAGCCCACCTCTCGTGAGAATGTACTGGACTACGTCTTCAAGCGGCTCAATATTCAGCGGGACTCGCTCTCTTCACCACCACCAGCATCACAGAATTCAACGCCTGTGCCTCCATCTGCTCCGACACCACCGGTCTCACCCGCCGCAAGCCAACAACTGCACATCAAGGATTTCAAAGAAGAAAAACAACCGAAAACAGCGATTGAAATGGCTGCCGTTGTCGCTTACTACTTGGAAAACCTCGTCCCGAAAGCTGACCGAAAGCAGAGCGTTGGAACCGACGACTTAGATACATACTTCAAGATTGCCGAATTCAAACTTCCAGTGCAGCAGCGTTTTACATTAAAAAATGCTAGGAATGCTGGGTACTTTGACTCGATCGGTAGCGGAGAGTACAAACTTAACGCCGTTGGTCACAACCTTGTGGTTCATAGCATGCCGCGCAAAGTGAGCGAAGGCTCTGCATCACGAAAACGTTCTTCTAAGAAGAAAGCCGGCTCGAAAACAACGAAAAAGAAAACAACGAAAAAGAAGAAAACGAAATGATCCCTCAGCTGCTGCAGGACATAGAGCGACTGGCTGGGACCATTAAGAAAAACAATGCAGTAAACGTAAACAGCCAGAAAACCAAACAACAAGCTATCGATCTTGGCTCCGCGTATTTTCGCGACTTTCGAGGACTCGTTGTTGGTGTGTTCCGTGACACCGATAGCCTCGAATCCTATGACGAGGACTGGCAACAGCTCATCCGTCTCGCTCATGGAAATAGCCCGAAGACCAGATATGAAAAACTGGTTCGGCGCCTCGTCAAGACAACCAAGGAAATAAACGTAATCAATCATTCGGCAGTTACGACGGCTCCAGCCATCGTGGCTTCCGAGTTGACTTACTCACAGGCGGAAGAGATTCTCCTGGCAACATTGGACAACTTACTTCCGTCAGCAGCGGCTTCATATCGGCAAGGTTTATCGGACATTGCGAGTTCTACTTTGCGTCATTCGTATCGTGGCACAGCTGCGGAGTTCAGAGAGGCATTTCGAGAAACGCTCGACCACCTAGCACCGGATAAGGATGTAATGGAACAGCCGTGGTTCAAATCCGAAAAGGACCAGAAGCTTCCTACTATGAAGCAGAAGGTAAAGTTTGTTCTTTCATCGCGAGGGAAGAACAGAACACAACGAATTGCCGCGGAAAAGACGGTTGACCTAATTGAAGCGCTTTCCGGCGACATTGCACGTGCGATCTATAACCGCGCATCCTTGTCCACACACGTTGAAACGACGAAACAAGAGGTCGAGCAATTGAAGCGGTACATGGACGCGGTATTCTTTGATTTGTTAGAAATTGGACAGTGACGTAGGCCCAGGTGTCCCGGCCGGGAATTGGGAATCGGCGGTTACTCTTCATCCCGTCCGGCACAGCCGGACCTACAAACCTGTTGAGTGCATGTGAAGAATCAAGGCGAGTTTCTCGGCAGGGCCTCTTGTTCACTGCGTTCACCCAGGTTTAAAAACCTGGGCCACCCGAGGTGAGCTCGGGGCCATAGAGACGAATATTCGACATCAGAGCCGCGCACGTTAGTAAGCGGGCACGTCGTGTGGCGTTGGTCAGCCACTGGTCCGGCCCCCTCCCTAACGGTCGGGGCTCTGTTTTTCTTTGCTGTGTGCACCTACGTGAAGAGTGTTCTCGCACAGAGACGCAGGGTGGCCCAGCCGGTGACGGCTGGGTTGCGTTAGCAACAAGAAGCTACACCCTACGGTCCCGATTTCACTGACACCGTTCCGACCGGTTCATTGAGATGGAAAGATTGCCGGGCAGGTTGGATGTTGAAGGCGCGGCTTCTTGTACCTGTCGGCACCCAACCGAAATTCGGTTGGGCCACCCGGGAAATCTTTCGTTGCAGCCACTGGTTCCGACAGAATTTTCGCGCAGAGGCGCGGAGATGCAGAGAATTCTTTTTGTCACCAACCCGTACTCTGCGGCTCCGCGCCTCTGCGCGGGCAATCCGAAGTCTCTTGCGGTTAGGCGCTCGTCGTGTCGTTGTGGTGAAACTGAATTGTTGGTTGGGTCAGTCGGTGTTCTGAAATTAATTAACCGAAACGCAAGACGAAACGGTAATGTTGATCGAAGAACCCCTGGGCTGACACCCAGGGCTCGCCTGAAAAAAACAAAGCCGTCGGTCGATTAACCAATCAACTTACCACACCTTGAAACCGTTTGACGGCTTCTTCGACGTTTTCGCGGCTGTTGAACGCGCTCAGTCTAAAATACCCTTCGCCACTGGCGCCGAAGCCGCTGCCGGGGGTGCCGACTAGGTGGACTTTGCTTAAGAGTTCGTCGAAGAAATCCCAGCTGGTTAAACCGCCGGGGGTTTTCAGCCAGACGTAAGGGGCGTTGACGCCGCCGTAGACGTTGATGCCGACGGCTGCTAAACCTTCGCGTAACAGCCGGGCGTTTTCGAGGTAGAAATCGATTAAGCTGCGGACTTGTTCTTTGCCGGCGTCGGAATAAATGGCGGCGGCTCCGCGTTGGATGATGTATGACACGCCGTTGAATTTGGTGCAATGTCGGCGGTTCCACAGCGGGTGGATGTCGGTGGTTTCGCCGGTCGTTGTTTTTCCTTTAAGCGTTTTCGGCACGACAGTCCAGGCACAGCGGGTGCCAGTGAAGCCGGCGTTTTTGCTGAAACTGCGGAACTCGATGGCGACATCTTTCGCGCCGGGAATTTCGTAAATGGAATGTGGGATATCGTCTTCGGTAATGAACGCCTCGTAAGCAGCGTCATACAAAATAATCGCTGAGTGTTCTTTGGCGTACTCGACCCATTTGGTGAGTGCCTCTTTGGTAACGACGGTTCCCGTGGGGTTGTTGGGATAGCAGAGGTA
>Ga0115002_10008056_pt1 | contig 11729 bp, 10 predicted proteins | sample ArcticOcean_MG_C_8_FD_89576 | JGI IMG/M metagenome (GOLD analysis project Ga0115002, IMG submission 89576) | Marine microbial communities from western Arctic Ocean - ArcticOcean_MG_CB11_86 | ecosystem: Environmental > Aquatic > Marine > Oceanic | place: Arctic Ocean: Canada Basin | collected...
ATCGGCTGGAATTTTACTTTCACGGCAGCGACAAGCCTCATGACCACCGCCTATACACCAGCCGAGCGCGCCAAGACCCAGGGTATGATGAACCAGATAATCTACACAGTCGTCGCCATAGGGTCGCTGTCGTCCGGCGCGTTCATCCACTTCTTCGGTTGGGACTGGGTGAATGTTGGTGCCATGCCGCTATTGGCGGTCGCCGCAATCGTTACCCTGTGGTACGCCGCCGGCGTGAAGAAAGCCGCCGCGTAAGCGCGGGACCCCTCGCGAAAGGAAGCCTTTTATAAATCGTTGAAGCAGGCAGACCTCGCGGTATCGCGGCGTGTTCGAATGAGTATGCTTGCGCAATGAAACAAAATAGGGAAATATCTTGGTGACTTACAAAAATTTATCGAAGAAATAGGGAGCTGAAAATTGAAAGCAACAATCTTAAGTATGGCAGTCGCCGCAACCGCGGGGCTAATAATTGCTGCGCCAGCCGCACATTCCAAAGAGGTAACCCTTAAAGGAATATCTGGCTGGCCGAAAAGTTTTCCAATGGTCGCGAAAGATTTTCTGCCGTTTATTGAAGAAGCAAATAAGCGCGGCAAAGGCCATTTCAAAATTGTCTGGACAGGCGGTGCCGAACTCGGAAAGCCGCCAGCACTGGCAAAGGGCTTTAAGGCCGGTATCTATGATGTCATGTACACCGCCGCAAGCTACCTCCGCGGCATGGCTCCGGAAGTCGATGCGCTGTCAGCTAATGAGCTAAAGCCTTGGGATGCCCGCAAAAATGGCGGCATGGCCGTGTTGAACAAGGCTATGAGCAAGCGCCTGAAAGGCATCATCCTGGTCCACAGCGCGTCAAGTGTGCAATTTCAGTTGTACCTCCGCAAAAAGCCGAGCATTGGTCCCGACGGCGTCGTTTCGCTCAAGGGTTTTAAAATGCGCTCTGTGCCGATTTATGACGGTTTCCTAAAAGGCCTTGGCGCAACAACTATGACCGTGCACGTCCCCGAAATTTATGAAGCTCTTCAGCGCGGAGTAGTCGACGGGTTCCCCTTCCCGAACCTGTGGACACGGAAATTTAAGTGGCAACAGTTTGTAACGCATACGATCCACCCCTCATTTTATCAGATCGAAGCTTGCAGCTTTATCAGCAACAAAGCGCTGAAAAAGCTAAGCCCCGAAGGTAGAAAGATAATGCTAAAAGTAGGGGAAGATTGGGAAAGAACCTCCGCGAATATTTGGGGGCCTAAAGTTGCCCAAGAGCGCGAGATATATAAGAAGGGTGGCGCTAAGGAAGTTGTAATGTCCGGCGCCGCAGCCAAAAAATATATTACGATGGCAAATGAGACACCAATCCAACGCCTTAAAAACCTGAAGTCACCGGAAGCTAAAGAGCTAAGCAGACTCTTCCACGGTCAATAGGGCCGAGGGAAAATTGTGGCGGTCCTATGTCTTTAAAGATATGGGATCGCCACGACTTTCTGGTGATTACTCATGTCGACAATATCCAACGCCTATAACAAGTTAATAACTGGCCTCGCAGTATTAGGCGGCATGCTGCTTGCGCTTATATTTGTAGGCATCATCGCTGACGTTACCATCCGGTCTATCGGGTTTAATTCCCTGCAGTGGTATAGTGCAGTGGCTGAATACTGCCTTTTCTTTTGTACGATGTTTGGGGCTCCCTACCTAGTCCGGCATAAGGGACACGTCGTTATAGAGTCTCTTCGCCTAGCGATGCCGCCACCCGTGCGGAACGCATTAGCTAAAGTGGTTTATTTTATTTGCATCCTTCTTTCACTCCTATTTGTGTATTACGGTGCTATCGAGACAATCGATGCAATACAAACAGGCGAAAAAGATATCAGATCTATAGATATGCCAAAATGGATTTTAATGGCACCATTTCCCATAGGTTTTTCGCTCATTGCGATTGAATTTATGCGATATCTTCTTGGCTTCGATACATATTACTCAGACAGGGTCGGCGGCGGTGATTCCCTCTGATGGAAATACTTACTGAGTGGTATTCAATTGCCGGCTTCCTGGTCGGAATGATTATCGTGTTAATGCTGCTGGGTCTCCCTGTAGCTTTCGCTTTTTTGGCGACCAATTTAATCGGCGCAGCTGTTTTTATGGGAGACGGGACTATATCAAGTAGTCTCGAGGCCATGCCGCTGCTGGTCTCAAACGCCGTGGACTCTGTAACGATGTTTGTGCTGATACCCGTGCCGTTATTCATAATCATGGGGGAGCTATTTTTCCACACCGGGCTGGCAGTGCGGGTATTTGATGCGCTAGATCGATGCTTTGGGCGTCTACCCGGCCGCCTTTCCTATATAACCGTGGCTGGTGGAACCATTTTCGCCACCTTGTCAGGGTCTTCAATGGCTAATACCGCGATGATGGGATCGCTGATGGTTCCCGAAATGACAAAGCGGGGATACAAGGGCCACATGTCCATGGGACCTATTCTTGGGACCGGTGGACTCGCCATGATCATCCCCCCGTCGGCACTGGCTGTCCTGCTGGCAAGCCTTGCCGAAATCGATATTGGCGGATTACTTATCGCTGGCGTGATACCTGGCCTAATCCTGGCAGTGCTCTATTCGATCCTTATTTATATACAGGTAAAGCTCGATCCCAGTGCCGCACCGGAATATACCGTAGAAAAGTTTACCATCGGCCAAATGATCTGGTCACTCATCGTCAACGTGTTGCCGATGGGGTTTATTATTTTCTGTGTGATTGGCCTGATTATCCTTGGGATAGCTACGCCTACCGAAGCGGCCGGCTTCGGCGCTCTCGGCGTATTGATCTTGGGGGCGCTGTTTCGTGTTTTAACCTGGGACGTCATATTCAAATCATTTGCCGGTGCGCTACGAGTTACGGCGATGGTCTTACTAATTATCTTGGCGTCGACGACCTTCAGCCAGCTTTTGGCATTTTCCGGAGCGAGTTCGGGACTGATTAAATGGGCTACTCAGGTGGATTTAGCCCCGCTTGTGGTGCTCATGATAATGTTTGGGGTCCTTTTAGTCTTGGGGATGTTCATGGATCAGGTGTCTATGATGCTCCTCACGGTACCAATTTTTTTCCCCCTAGCTGAATCCTTTCAATTTGATCTAGTTTGGTTTGCGCTGATAATGCTTCTAGCGCTGGAAATTAGTCTGACAACCCCACCCTTCGGACTTTTGCTATTTGTAATGCTTGCTGTCGCGCCGAAAGGGACGTCGTTATGGCAAGTTGCCAAAGCGGCGGCGCCCTATATAGGTTGTGCGCTAATCGTTTTGGTGCTCCTAATAATTTTTCCGAGTTTGGCTCTCTACCTACCGAGTTTAATGAACAAATAAAGACCCTACATAATAAATAAAGAGCCTACATATGGACGGATTTACTCCTGACCCTGCGGCTCCCGGACAGGAAATAGGAAAATCCCCGTCCCGGTTAATGGCGCATCGCGCCGTCGAGGGGCGCGGGCGTTACGTTGACGATCTGGTGCTGCCGCGGATGGTGGACGCCGCGTTTATCCGTAGCCCCTTTGCGCATGCCGACATCCTCGGGATCGACACCGCTGCGGCCCAGGCGGTGCCCGGCGTGATCGCCGTGGTGACCGGGGCAGAAATCGCTGAACGCATGACGCCCTGGATGGGCATTATGGAAAACCAACCGGCGCTGAAATCGATGCCCCAATACGCCCTGGCCGTCGATCGGGCGCTTTGGCAGGGCGAACCGATCGCCGTCGTCGTTGCCGAAACCCGCGCGATCGCCGAGGATGCGGCCGAGCGCGTCGTCGTCGACTGGCATGAACGTTCGGCCGTTAACGACATGGAGCGTGCCCTCGACCCTGAGACGCCCGTTTTGCATCCCGACCTCGGCACCAACCAGATGTATCGACGCGACGTCGATAACGGCGATGCCGATGCCGGATTCGCCGCGGCGGCGCATGTGGTGGAGGAAACGTTCAATTTCGGTCGCCACACAGGGGTAACGCTCGAGCCACGGGTGATCGTCTCTTCCTTCGAGCCCTCTGAGAAACAGCTGACCGTATATTACAGCGGCCAGGCAATGCACATGATCCAGGTGCTGTTCTCCAAGCATCTCGACCTGCCCGAGCGCGATATCCGTGTAATCTCTCAGGATTGCGGCGGCTCATACGGGATCAAAAGCCATCTCTACGGCGACGAGTTTGCAACAGCGGTGCTATCTATCATGCTCGGCCGGCCGGTCCGCTGGCGCGCGGATCGCATCGAATCCTTCGTTTCCGATATCCATGCTCGCCATCACCGCGTCCGGGCGAAAATGGGCATCGACGCGGACGGCCGTATTCTTGCATTCGAAGTCGACGATCTTGTCGGTGCCGGCCCCTATTCGGCCTACCCGCGGACCAGCATCGTCGAGGGAAACCAGGTTCTCAACATCGCCGGCGGCCCTTACCGGATCAAGAATTTTCGCGGATCGACCATCGTCGTTTTCCAGAACCTGGTACCAATTTCTCAGTACCGAGCGGTCGGGCATCCAATGGGCATCGTCGCCTGCGACAGCCTGTTGGAAAAAGCGGCGAATGCGGCAGGCATCGACCGGCTGGATATTCGGCGACGCAATTTCGTCGCCGATAACGCCTATCCGGCAAACACGCCGGCCGGCATCCCGCTTCACGATCTGTCGCATGAGGCGTGTCTCGAAAAACTCATCGGCATAATCGATAGCGCGGCCCTGGAACGCGACCAGGCGGAAGCGAGGGGCCGTGACGTCCATCGGGGCATCGGCTATGCCTCGTTTATCAAGGGCACCAATCCCGGCGCGCTGATCTACGGTCCGGCCAAGGTGCCGATATCGGCTCAGGACGGCTGCACCATCCGGTTCGAGCCGGCGGGCGGCGTAACCTGCCAAATCGGGGTCACCGAACAGGGACAAGGCACCGAAACCATGGCAGCCCAGGTCGTCGCATCGGCCATCGGCATTTCGCTCGACAAGGTACGTGTGATTACCGGCGACACCAACGCCGTACCTTATGGTGGCGGCACTTACGGCTCGCGCGGCGCCGGGATAGGCGGTGAAGCTTCCTGGCGCGCGGGGCTGGCACTGCGGCGCCAAATCCTTGAGCTCGCCGGAGTCCTGCTGCAAAGCGATCCCGCGTCATTGGATATCCGCGACGGGGTCGTCGTCGATAGCGACAACGGTACCGAGCGCGTCACGATGGCGGAACTCGGCAATATCGCCTTCCTGCGCTCCTACGAGTTGCCGGACGATTACCACCCGACGCTGGTCGCCACAGAGCGATTCCGGGTGCGCGACTACATATTCACTAACGCGGCCCACGCGGCCTATGTCGAGGTAGATACAGATACCGGGTTCGTCAAAGTCCTGAACTATTGGCTTGTCGAGGATTGCGGCCGGGTCATCAACCCGCAGCTTGTCGCCGAACAACAGCGAGGATCCGTCGTCCAGGGGCTGGGAGACGCGCTGTACGAGCATTGCATTTACGACGACGCTGGCCAGCTGCAGAACGCGACCATGGCCGATTACCTGGTGCCGATGTCTTATGAAATGCCCGATATCGTCGTCGAGCACGTGGTGACGCCGACCTCCAAAACCGACCTGGGCGCCAAGGGGGCCGGCGAAAGCGGAATGGCCGGTGTGCCGCAGGCTATCCTGAGCGCGGTCAATGACGCAATTCGGCCGTTCGGCGGCGGGGTTTCCGCCGTCCCGGTTACACCGGAAGATGTGCTGATAGCGCTGGGCAAGGTATAATCACATCCGGAATGCGATCCGGTCGCTCCAGGTATCCGAATAATTCCTGATTGTCCCGTCCCACAGGGGCCCGCGATGAACGCTCCGGAAAATCCGCTTTTATACGGAAATTCCGGTTTTCAACGATTTTGCGAAAATCGCCCATAATAGTGTCTACCGACCGATGCCCGACGATTGGTATATCCGTCTGATCGACGTTGTCGGCAAAACCCTCGCGATCGAACAGGGTCAGTATAAAGCGGTTAACATGGCCGGCGCCGCTGCGATATCGGTGGAGACGAGGTCAGTTTCGCTGTTCCAGGGGAACATCGTGACTTGGCGGTTGACGCCCTTTGGCGGGCGGCGAGATGGGTCGAGGAAAATTTCGATCTGTCGCTGCGCGCCGCGCTGGTACCGGTCAGCGACATGCGGGCCAGCGGACACGACGTGCGTGTCGGACGATTTGGCGCATCGCCCGCCGTCGCTTACGCGATGTTTTCAGGGCACGGCGTTGAGTGGACGGAAGCGACGATGAAGGACGTCAATGCGGCCACCCCGGGCGGCCCGGCCCGACCTGACAGGGCTTTCATGCCGGTGGAAGCCGATCGACAGCCGTCGCGGCTGCATCCTTTCGATGATTGTCAGCCCGTCGGACAGCGCAGAGGAATCCGTCCATGATGACGTGATCGGCAAGCTGTTTTAATGTGTTCGAGGCGGCAGACCGCGGCGGGCAGACCGTCCCCGAAGACGGTCCCGATTTCGGCTGCCGCCCAAAGGCATCGACATCGAGCCGCACGCTTCCACCGAAAAAATCCAGCCGGGCGAAGGAAAAACGCACGTATTTCTTACCTTTCGGTTGCTAAGGGTATCGGGCGATATTCCGAGCCGTCGCCGAGATCGAAACAAACGAACTTCTTGCGCAGCCCGACCACTTCGGGTTCGGTGCCTTCTTCGATCATTACCACAAGCGTCTGTTCGGTATCGGTCATGATCGGCTCCGAAGCTATGGTGTGGCGGAAAGTGTAGCGCGCCGAATCTAGAGGTCAAAGCCCGTTCGGCGCCGGCAACATCGCGGGCCGGTCAGGCACCGAACTGGTCCTTTGTCCGGGCGACCCAGACCGACAGGACGCCTAACAGCACCAGCCCCGTCGCCCCGATGGCGTAGAATGCATATTCAAGCCCGATGACCTCCGCCAGGGTACCCATAAGCACCGGAACAAGCGCCGACCCAAGGCGGTTGAACGATATCCGCAGCGCCGCGACCCGTCCCTGGAGACGCGGCGCGACGGTGCGCGACGCGATAGAAATCATCAGTGGTAAATTGAGCCCCTGGCCCACGCCGCGCAGACTTATCGCCAGCGTAAGCAGGACAAGCCCTTCGAAAAGCGGCGTGACAGCGACGCCGACAATCGCCACCCCGACCATGAAGATCAGCAGCCAATGATCCGCGAACCGCCGCGCCAGCGGTCCGATGGACAGCGCCGATACGGCGGATACGCCATTGCTGACGCCAATCAACAGGCCGATCGTCCCCGCCGTGTATCCCAAGTCTTTCAGCCAGACACTGTAAAACGACGCCTGTACGCCGGATCCGGTTTGGCGCATGAACGTCGCGGCGATTACCAGGGCAATCGCGGGTAACAGCAGCAGCCGAAAAGTCTCGCGGTAATCCGCCAGGCTAGGCAGCACATCGGTACGCGCCGGCTTGTCCGTCTCGCCCCCGTTCGGCGCGATGCTAACAGAATAGGCAACATGTCGCGGCAGGTACATCGCGGCGAAAGCCCCGCACATCGTCCAGCCGCCGAAACACAGAAACCCGCCTACCGGTCCCGTGGATTCATAGGCGATACCGACCATCAGCGGGCCGAAAAATCCGCCGGCGCGCGCCGACGCCGTCATCCTTCCAGCGAACACGGCCTGGCCTTTGAGCATGGTGCCGACAGCGCTTTGAACCCCGATCCAGTTCGTGGTTTCACAGAATCCGATTACGATCTGCAGGGCGATCGTCGCCCAGATAAACGGGAAAAACGGCACCATCGCCGTCGATAACGCACCGAGCACCCCCAGTACCATAATCACCCGGCGCGGCCCGAACCGGTCGAGCAGCGCCCCGCCGTGGATCGACATGGTCACCGGCAACAACTGGCGGCTGGCAATGATGACGCCGACCATAAACAGCGACGCCTCGAGTTCGATCGCCGCCCAGAGCGGCATCACGACATGGCTCATGGGGAACAGATTGCCGGCGAAGAACGCAGTGCCGTAGACCGGCCCCTGTATGCGCCATGGATGGGCGCCGGAAGGTGTGGATTCCATCAATCCGGCGCCCGGTCGCTCGAGCAGCGTGATCCTGCGAAACGCAACAAAACATTCATCTTTCATGGTTTATCCGATAAACCTTGGAATCACACATTCGTAACGTGGAAAACACTCATGACCGACCTGGCCAAAACCCAGATACTCTCCGATATCACCGTTCTCGACCTGACCCGTGCGCGGTCGGGCCCGACCGCCGTCCGCCAACTCGCCGACTGGGGAGCGGACGTAATCAAAATTGAAACCCCTGGCGCCCCGGACAGCGCCGATCTCGGCCGCCGCGACGGGCCCGATTTCCAGAATCTGCACCGCAATAAGAAATCGATGACGCTGGACCTAAAATCCGACAGCGGCCGCGATATTTTTTACCGCATGGCGGCACAGGCCGATGTGGTGGTCGAAAACATGCGGCCCGGCGTCAAACACCGGCTTCAGGTAGATTACGAAAGGCTGAAAGGAATAAACCCACGCCTGGTCTATGCCAGTATTTCCGGCTTCGGCCAGGACGGTCCCTACGCCGAACGGCCGTGTCTCGACCAGATTGCCCAGGGCATGGGCGGACATATGATGGTGACCGGCGAGCCCGGTAGCGGTCCGATGCGCTCGGGCGCGGCGATCAGCGATATGACGGCCGGCATTTTGTGCGCCAACGGCATCATGCTGGCGCTATACGAACGGGAGCGGTCGGGCGAGGGCCAATGGGTGCAGACGTCGTTGCTGGAAGCGATGATTTTCCTGCTCGATTTCCAGGCGGCGCGTTGGCTGGTGGGCAGGGAAATACCGCCACAGGCCGGCAACCATCATCCGTCAATCGCGCCGATGGGCGCGTTCCGGACCAGTGACAGCTTTATCAACATCGCGCCAATGCCAGAAATGTGGCCGCGATTCTGCGAGGTGATGGGCCTCGACGCCCTGCCCGACGATACGCGATTTGCAAGCTTCGACAACCGTTACGACAACCGTCCGGCGCTAGTCGAAGCAATCGAGAAGGTGACGACAACGCAAACCAGCACCCACTGGATCGAACTGCTCAACGAGGCGCGCATCCCCTGCGGGCCGATCTACACCTTCGACGAAGCCTTTGCCGATCCGCAAGTCATTCACACAGGCATCGCCAAAAAAGTACACTCCGAAAAAATGGGCGATTTTGAAATCGTCGGCCAGCCGCTACACCTGACCCGCACGCCGAACCGGCACGACGCCGACCGAGTGACCGCGGCGCCCGAATACGGCGAGCACACTATCGATATCCTGCAACGATACGGCTATTCCGACGACGACATCGCGGCGCTGAGCGCCGCCGGGGCAGTTTAGACGCCGCTATTGGAGATAGGCGCAGACGAGCCACCCATCCTCAACCCGCGTTAGGAGCGGAAATGGCGGCCGGACGATTCGAACTCTGTCAGGCGGTGATATGCGGATCGGACGGCAATGCTTCCGGGATACGGCATGTTCAGGTCAGAACGCCGCCGCCAAAGCAAATGCCCCGGGCCCGTTTTGCGCATACATAACAGGAACGATTAGTAGGCGACCCACCACCGCAACGCTAAAATTACCTCATGCCGTCCGAAGGCGCGCCGAATACTACCGATCTAGTCGATGCTGACCGGTTCACCCTCGGCCTGAATCAGGCTCAGCGGCGCCCCGTCGCCGCCCTCCAGGGTCCAGCGATAGCGTTTTGCATAGCGTTGCACATCCGGTGTCTGCCACGCATCGCATATCCCCCTTTCTCGAATATCGGTGAATTCGAGGATATCCGCAGCGTTCAGCGCGGATTTCGGCGGATGGCGCAGCATCCAGCACAGCGCTTCCCAGCCAATTTTGCCATCGCGCAGGCTGGGAAAGGGCTCGACGTAACCCGGCCCGGCCGGCCCGCCGGTCACCTCGACTCCCTTCCCGAACGCGAGGTGATCGGCGATCAGGTCAGCCTGGGGATAGGGTGCGTCATAGCGCCAGGCGGCGCCTTCAAAAATCTCGCCATCGACCACTACGTCGTAATAGGCGGCGAAACCCTTCCAGTGGCAGAATGTGGTACCGAAGCCGTCATTTTCTTTCAGATAATCCCAGTCGACCGAATTTTTCGGGAAATACGCGTTGCCTTCGACATGCGCGACCGCGTCGCTTTCGGCCAGAACCGCACCGTTCCATACTGCTTTCGCCATCTTGCTCTCCTTGTTCTAGCCGCCGGCAGCCTCGATCAGCAACGCCGCGGTTTCCGCCGGCATCGTGACCATTGCATCGTGAGTTGTGTCGAGTTCGCGATAAGTCCAGCCCGCCTGCGCCCGGACCTGATCCGCCAGCGTCATGAACGGTGTCTTTCCGGGCGCGCCGGTGCACAGGATATAAGACCGCGGCACGCCGTCGGAACCGCCATTGGACAGCCGCACCGGCGTCATCTGGGCCGCCAGTGGCTGTGGCGTTACCCGGCGCGTGACCCAGGCATGGCGGTCGGCAGGCTCCGCCGGAATGTCGAACAATCGCTCAAGATCCGGCGGCACCCCGCCGGAATCGTTCGCCAATGATGTACGCCGGGCAATCTCCGCGCTGATATCCGCCTCTGTCGCGGCCGGGTTCATCAGTCGCACCCCAAGACTCGTGGAAGTGTCGCCATCGGATGGCAGAAATGCGTCGAGATACACCACATGGCGCAGCCGGTCCTTCACCCGGTCTGCAACGCCGGTGATCACCATCCCGCCATAGGAGTGCCCCACCAGAATGACGTCTGTGAGTTCTTCCCATTCGATCAGGTTTACGATGTCGGTGATGTGGACGCCGATATCCGTCATCGCGGCGATCAGGTGCGACCGGTCCGCCAAACCGGTCATCGTCGGCGTGAAAACGGTGTGGCCGCGCTCCTGCAAAATATTCCTGACATCGCGCCAGCACCAGCCGCCGTGCCATGCACCGTGAACGAGGACATAGGTTGCCATCGGCCCGCCTCAATCGATCTTGCGGCTGAACGCATCGCCCAGGAAATCGACTTTTGCCAGTTCGACGCCGGCATGGCGGACGATGTCATAGGCGGTCGTGGCGTGGAAAAGCACCTGCGGGATAGTGAAATGCAGCAGCAGATCCTGGCCAGCGAAGGCGACCGGGCCAATTCGGATCTGAATCTCGGCGCGGCTCGTCTCACTTCCCTCCATTTGACCCGGCGTCACCGCCGCGATGAAGGCGAGCGTCGCCGCGATGCGCGCCTTCATACCGTCAATATCGCTATCGGTATCGCCAAGATCGGGCTGGTCAATTTCAGCAAACCGCGACACGGCGACGACCGAGTGATGACAGGCCATCTGCACCTGCTGCGCCAGCGACATCATGTCGGGCGCAAGCCGCATCGCGACCAGGTCGGCTATGTCGAGGCCCTTGTCGGCATAATGCGCGACCGCCTTGTCGAGCACCCTCGACATCCCCGACAGCGTCTGGGTGAAAAGCGGCACGGAAGCCTGGTGCATGGAGAGCGGCATATCGATATCCCTTTTTGGTGCAGTCTGGATTGCGGCCCCTACATTAGGAAAGCTTTACCAGCGGGTCCACCGGAACGGGTCAGCGATTTCGGCAGGGCACTTATGCAATGTCAAAATTAGTGTGCCGTTAACCATAATCTCCGCTGTCCGCATCGGATTTGATGCCGACATCTCTCGATCTTGGGCATGTCAGCGCCGTGATCGTGACGGTCGAGGCGTACTTTA
>Ga0115002_10008060_pt1 | contig 11728 bp, 7 predicted proteins | sample ArcticOcean_MG_C_8_FD_89576 | JGI IMG/M metagenome (GOLD analysis project Ga0115002, IMG submission 89576) | Marine microbial communities from western Arctic Ocean - ArcticOcean_MG_CB11_86 | ecosystem: Environmental > Aquatic > Marine > Oceanic | place: Arctic Ocean: Canada Basin | collected...
GCTGAGTACATTACCTTTGATAACAGTCTTGTCGCTATTGACGAAACTTTCGAAGAGCAAAAATGCAGGGGAGCTTTGAGGCATTTCAACTGGGGAGCGAACAAAACTCAATTCGCCTGGAGCTATTCGCGGGCTACCACTTTTTAAACAATTGAGGTATTGTTGGAGGTCATTCTCGTCGGCTAGTCGAACTATTCCTGAAGAGCAACCGTCAGATAAAGGTTTTACAATCAAAGTGGGTGTTTTGAGTTCTTTCGTGAGGCTTTCCCAAACCATCTTTAATTTATCTAATGAAAGTTGCTGTAGTACGATTGTATCCAGCTTCTTCTTGGCTGCGATGAAGATCCCATGTTTTCCGTAACTTTCTAAAGCTTTTCCGGTTTCGTACTTATCCATGCACAGTTTCGCTGATGCGGATAAAGATCCAGTAAATGGTACACCCGACTTACATAAAGTAGATTGAAGCTCTCCGTTTTCGCCGACTCCTCCATGGATAGCCAAGAACACGATGGTGTTATCTTGAATGAAATCTTCTAACGTCATACAAGTTGGCATGACCAACGGTTGCAGTTCAAATGCTGAATCAGTTGTTAAACGTTTGCCGATGTCTGAACCGTAGACGTCCAGTCGTTCTTTTTCTGCGAGTATCTGGTGGCAAGCTGCTCCAACTTCTTCGACGGTATGTCGCAAGGTTGCCGGGTATGGGAGTTTCCAGATGAATCCATCATTATCGAGCAAGTATGGAACGGGAGAGAACCGATTGGATTTTCGAAGTTTTAACCAAACATTGGTACCACTCATTAGAGAAACTTGCCTTTCAGAACTATCTCCTCCGAATAGAACTCTTACGGGTTCTTTGTCGGCAATACTTTTTTTATTTGGAGCAGGCGGACATGGTAGTCCTCTGCGGGCACACGCACCATGGATGATGAACTGAAGTATCTCAGAATGAGTCCACCCTAGGTAAGCAGCCTGTAGAAAAAAGAAACTGTTTTGCTCCAATCCACTCGCTAAGTTGATGTCTGAAAACCAGATGTTTCCATCATCAAGTAGCCATCCATCCATACGAACCACATCTTTTAATTTAAGTGCTGAGGCTATTGATTCAGCCTGATTCTGAATATTCGATATGGATTCATCGGAAAATCTCGGCGGCATGTGGTAGGCGACCTGCCGAGTGGGGAGGTATTTTAGTCGATAATCAAACAGGGATTGGGATGAATCGGTGATTTCGATTTCTGTCGGTAGTAGTGCGACTGGTTCTCCTTGTAGGTTTTCTATAACCATCACGGTGAATTCTTTTCCGGAAACAAACGGTTCTAAAACGAAACGTGAGTCTATCTTGTCAGCATGCATAGAGCTAAATGCTTTTAAGCAAGCTTCGGGATTTCGAACTTCTGTTACCCCGATGCTTGATCCGGAACAGGCAGGCTTTAAAACCGCCCGACTTAATTGGTTGTTTTGGAAAAACGATTCGATACGTCCCAAGCATTCTTTTTCCTCCGGATTATCAAGTAACATGGTTGGGACGGAGTAGTAACCTTCTCGTTCCAGCTTCCAACTAGCATCAAACTTATCAAACGCTATCGCGGACGCATCACTTGAGCTTCCTATAAATGGGATATTATTTTCTTCAAGGAACTTTGCCAGTTCTCCGCCTTCGCCGAATGCCCCGTGGATCACTGGAAATGCGATAGAAGCCGATTTAAGTAACGCCACGAGTTCAGCCTCATTTAAGACTTTGCCTAGAGAATCTATTTTGAAATCAAAGTCGGAGGGCGTGTTTGAGTAGAGTTGATTTCGGTCAATGAGAAATGCTTCTTTTCGTAAGTTATAATAGATCGGAATGATTTCAAAATCATCAAGATGATCTATAACCGATCGAGCTGAATTCAGTGAAATACCTCGCTCGGCAGATGGACCACCAAAGATAAGCGCTACACAAAATTTCCTCATGCGTTGCCAAGATTCTCAAGAGCATTTCCTGTTGCACGAAAGAGTTTCCATTCAGGCAACATTTCTGCTCCAAGCGAAAAGTAAAAGTCGTAAGCTGGGGTATTCCAGTCTAGTGCCATCCATTCCATACGGCCACAGTCTTTTTCGTTGGCTTCTTTAGCCAAAGTAAGAAGTAAGGCTTTCCCGATTCCTTTACCTCTAAACTCAGGTTGCACAAACAGGTCTTCCAGGTGAAGACCTGGTTTCGCCAGAAAAGTTGAGAAATTAAAAAAGTAGAGTGCGTAACCTGCTAGCTGTTCATTCCTATAAGCTAAATAGCAATAAGCGTAAGGGGTTTCACCAAACATATTTTTGCGGATCAGCTCGTCAGTTGCGGTTACCTGGTGGGTGAGCTTTTCATATTCTGCGATCCCCTGAATCAAGCCGAGGATGGCATCTGTATCGTTTTCTGTAGCTTTTCGGATCTCTAAAGACATGAAGAGAAATCATTCTTGAGGGATAGGCAGATGCAACAGGATTGTTTTGAAAGTTAACCCTCCTAGTTAAAACAATCCTGGGACGTGAAGCTATTCTGGGGAATTGCTTTCATCGGCCATGCTTCAATTAACTGTATGAAGGCCTGGCCTTCCAGAGGTTGAACTTTGGCTTTCAATATTTCTGCGGTGTCCTTCTTTGAGACGGCGACTTTTAATTGAATAAAAATTGGACCCGAGTCTATGCCTTCATCGATCAGGTGGACGGTACAACCTGTTTCAGTATCGCCCGCATCTATCACCGCCTGGTGAACTTCGAGATCCATTAATCCAGGATGTTTAGGAAGTAGAGAAGGGTGGACGTTGGCTACTTTCCCGAACCATTGATTCACGAACTCCTTTGATAAAAACCGCATATATCCGATACATAAAATCAGGTCGGCTTTTTCTTTTACTAATATCTGGGATACTTCACTGTCGAACTGTTCTCTCTCTTTATCCTTTGCTGAAATAAAGTAGTCTTTGAGTTTATGCACTTGAGCGCGTTCCAGAATACCTGACTTTTTGCGGTTACTTATGACAGCTACAATAGTGGCATTCAGTTCTCCTGCTTCGATAGCCTCGATAACTGGCTGTAATGATGAGCCGCGCGTCGATCCCAATACGGCAACTCTGACAGGAGTCTGGTTCATTTAACCTCGTAACGCTTTCATGTGTGTTACTCGTTTTTCGATGAGCTGGTTTGTGCCAATATCAGGTCGGTGGAAGAGGTTGCCTTTAATTTGATTAACCAAGGTTTCAGCTTCTTGCTCAGCTTTCTCAATGCTAGTTGCAACTCCCACAACGGCCGCGGTCCTCGAACCAGTTGCTACAAGCTGGTCTTCTTTTTGGTCTACTGCACCGAGGAATAGTTGGTTCGGTTTTTCGACTTCCTTTAAATCAACTTCAAACCCCTTTTCGGGATTATCCGGATAACCGTTTGGGACGACGTACTTGCAAACACTTGCTAACTTCTGAAATGAAACTTCTAGATCATCTAAGGTTTCATTACAAATAGCTTCAAAAATATCGATGATATCTGTCTCAAGAAGCGTGAGTAAATTCATGACCTCAGGATCGCCAAAGCGGGCATTAAATTCTATAACTTTAACTTCGTTCGCCGTTGCCATGTAACCGCCGTATAAAATGCCCTTGTATCCCTCGCCGGTTTTTTTCTTTAGCGCTTCTACAACGAGTTGATTAATCTGTTGTGCTTCATCGATGTCAGTTTGTCTGATAAAGGGTAAGCTGTGGTCGCCATCACTATAGCTTCCCATTCCTCCGGTGTTGGGACCTTTATCATCTACGTATGCCCGCTTGTGGTCTTGAACCGGTGGCATGTGTTTCAAGCTCGTTCCATCGCAAAAGCTAAACACAGAAAATTCTTCCCCAATGCACTTTTCTTCAATAACGAATGTGGAGCCGGCATCGCAAAGTTCCTGACAGTATTCAAGCGCTTCGTCATGTGAATGGAGATGGTCTCCAGCTACCTTTACGCCCTTACCACCCATCAAGCCATGGGCTTTGACGACATAGTTTTCTTGTAAAGTTTCCAGAAAATCAGTCACGCCTTTTAGGTCCGAGAAATATTTAAATCTTGGACACCCGGGGACTTCGTAATCAACCATCAGGTTTCGGGTAAACTGTTTGCTCGTTTCGAGCATAGCCAGCTGCATTTTTGGTCCAACGACCGGTATTCCCAAACTCCACAATTTGTCGGCCACACCCGCTGCAAGCGGTGCTTCTGGACCTACCACGGCCAGAGAGGCGTTGTTCGATTTTCCATAATTCGCGACTGCTTCAGGATCATTTATATTCCCAGAAGTGTAGGTATCCGCAAGAGCGGTAATTCCAGGATTCATACTAGAACCAAAGGCTAGTAATTTGAATGATCGCTTTGATTTACTTATCGATTTTGCTATGGCGTGCTCTCGTGCTCCGGAACCAACAAGTAAGATGGTGAGGTTCTGATTATTCATGAGGGTCTTTAGTAACTTCTTTCTTCACGCTCTTCGTAATAATTAATGAAAGCAGTGTTCAACGCACGAAAGCCGCCGGGCGTAGGGTAATTGCCAGTGAAATACCAATCGCCTTTATGCTCCGGTAATGCCTCATGTAAATGGTAGATGTTTTGATAAATGATCGTTAGTTTACCATTCCAGTAATCTAGTTCCGGTTTAACTTTCTGACTGATCTTTGCTGAGATTTCTTCCGGAGTGAAGCTATCGTAGATACGTTTCACCTTATTGGTCATTAGATCGATTGGCTGTTTTGCCTGCTCGATACAGTCAAAGTATACATCGCGAATCACTTGGTGGCGCCCCTGATCTTTCAACAACTCTATGGCGGCTTCGAATGCTATGAACTTGTGAAGTTGGGACATGTCGATTCCGTAACAATCCGGGTAACGAATCTGAGGGGCAGTCGACACAATAATAATTTGTTTGGGTTTCAATCGCGCCAGAATCTTGATGATCGATTGTCTTAGGGTGGTGCCTCGAACAATTGAGTCATCCAAGCAAATTAGGTTATCCGTTTCGGAAACACTTCCGTAAGAGATATCATAGATGTGAGAAGCAAGGTTGGTTCTCGTTTTCTCCTGACTTATAAAGGTACGAAGCTTGGTATCTTTAAGCGCTACTTTTTCAGAACGAGGCCAATTACTCATTATGACGCGATCGAGAAAGTCAGCGTCCAACTTCCCATTGTCCGCCTGCGCTAGGATTTCTTTCTTAACTTCTTTCCTCCTGTCTTCCCGCAATCCGTCCATAAGCCCGTAGTAAGCGACTTCAGCAGTATTCGGAATGAAGCTGAATACTGAATTTTCAAGGTCGTGGTGAATTGTTTTTAAAACTGATCCGACCAAGGCTTTGCCTAAGGCTTTTCTTTCTTGATAGATATCCTGATCGTTTCCTCTTGAAAAGTATATCCTCTCGAAGGAGCAGGATACTTGTTCTTGTTGGTCACGGATTTGTTTTCGAATTAAATTACCATTTTTCTTAATAATAATTGCTTCGCCTGGAGTGATTTCCTGAATGTCCTCAACGTTTTTTGAGAATACAGTCATCAAGGGTGCTCGTTCTGAAGCTATCGCTACCACTTCATCATCTTCGAAAAAGTGAAACGGCCTGATTCCCCAAGGATCACGAGCCGCAAAGCAGTCTCCGTTGCCTATCATTCCAGCGATCGCGTATCCACCATCCCATCTTTTGCTAGATTCTTTTAGGATTTCCCCCACGTCCAGTTTTTCAGAAATCGCTTTGGCATTGTCCATGCCTGATAGATCTTTTACATCGCGGTTCTCATGGTAAAGACGGCGGTGCTCTTCATCCAGATGATACCCAATTTCTTCTAAAATGGTTTGTGTATCCGTATCAAAGACTGGGTGTTGTCCTCGATCGATGAGGCGTTCATTCAACTCTTCCGTGTTGGTCATGTTGAAATTACCCGCAACCATCAAATTGCGAGTTGGCCAGTTATTCCTTCGAAAATAAGGATGGCAACTCGCTTCAGAATAGCCTCCAGATGTTCCGTAACGCAGATGGCCTAAAAATATTTCAGCTCCAAAATCAAAATGCTCTTTTACTGTTGCTGGAAATTCAGGATGAATCGTTCCGTCTTCTACTTTAGAATTATAGTCATCTAGTAGACTGCTGAAGATGCGATTCATTGAGTTAGCTTTAGCACTCCGCTCACGAAACATGTAGGGTTTCCCGACATCTACGTCTAGTTTTAGAGCACCTACACCCGAGCCATCTTGACCCCGGTTATGTTGTTTCTCCATAAGAAGAAATAATTGATAGAACCCCCAAAGAGCCGAATCATATTTCCTTTGGTAGTAAGCTAGTGGTTTTTTCAGCCTTACCAGGGCTATGCCGCATTCGTGTTTTATCGAATCACTCATTGCTTAAAGATAAGCCTTTAAGTTTTTAGCTATTCGTTCGGCTGCAGGAGTATTAAGATCACCGATAGGAAATGCTTCGCCGGTGATCATCTCAAACAGCTGCATATAGCGACTTGCTAATTCGACGATCAGGTCATCAGGTGCCTCCGGTAGCGTCTCGTCATTGTATGGATCGCAGTGATCGCGAAACCAAAGTCGGATAAATTCTTTATCGATGTTTTCAGGATTTTTCCCTTTTGAAAAACGGTCCTCATAGGAACTAGCCAACCAGTAACGACTGGAATCTGGTGTATGGATCTCGTCAATTAGACGAATAACTCCGTCCTTATCTTTTCCAAATTCGTATTTTGTATCTACCAAAATGAGTCCGTGTTCGATCGCAACTTTTTGGCCATAAGCAAAAAGTTCAAGGGCCGCCTTTGAGCAGACATTCAAGTCCTCTTGGTTCATTAGCTCCATTTCTATTATTTGATCGAGACTTACTGGTTCGTCGTGCTCGGACTTGGTAGTTGGTGTCAGAATGTTTTTCGAAAGTTTTTGGCTTTTAACCAATCCTTCAGGCAATTCATTGCCGCAATAGTTGCGACTACCATTGTTATAATGAGTCAAAAGCGATGTGCTCGTGGACCCTGTCATATAGCCTCTCACGACAAATTCCACCATAAAGACTTCGCATTTCGTGCCAACCGTAACGGCTGGGTCCGGTGTATCTAATAGGTGGTTGGGCACAATGTGCTTAGTTTTCTCGAACCACCACTTGCTTGTTAAATTGAGAACTTGCCCTTTGAACGGAATGGCTGCCAGCACGCGATCAAACGCACTCAATCGATCGGTGCAAACGAATGCGATCGAATCTTCCATAGGATACACGTCACGCACTTTGCCCTGAATTTTTTCGCCGGGCAAGTTAGTTTCTACAACACAGTTCTTTATTTGAGATCGGATTATTTCGCGACGGTCCATGGTCTAAGAAGAATAATATACAGCGTTTTGGTAAAAAGGATTCCAGAGTATGTGAGTGTTAAAAATTTGGTTTAGCGTTTCTTTGTCCTCTGGGTCATCTAGATCAATTTCCCAAAGGGTAGAACGTTTAATTTCTTTGATTCTGCTTATGTGAAACCTATCTTTCAATGTGTCTAGCTTTTGTTTTCCGACAAAGTCATCTTTGTCGTGAACTAGAATCCTAACTTTGGAATCGGTGGTAGGGATTTGGGTGACATACTCTTTGTTCGAGTTGAAGAGCTCCCCGGTTTGGATGATAGCTTCTTTCACGCTTTCTGCGGCATCGCCGAGATCAACTTCCCAATGAGTCTTGCGAGTTATTCCGGCTTTTATACCTGTAATCTCCAGGGCTTTTTGTACGGAATGCGCCGTGTTGTCTGTAATTACCAGATTTATTGGGAGTTCAAACCCACTAGGCTTCGCTTCGTATTGACCGAGAGTCGGGCTGGTGGGGTTATACTCACAGCTTGTCGTTTCAATCGTTTGTTGCTCCTGGATGTATTCACGCATCGAAGAAAAGATAGGATCGCCAGCTGGAACTCTTTCCGGATGCGGCATTATGGCCATAACATTGCCGGCAGGATTTGTGACGGCGGCGAGATTATAGACCGATCCGTTTGGATTGATTGGAAACTCTTTTGAAATTTCTCCACCAGCATCGCTGTATTGAAACGGTGTTTGTCCCGAACCAATCATTTCGGAGAGTAACTCTTCGGGAATGACAAATCGGCCTTCTGCGTGAGCTAAAGGAATATGAATAGTGTCTCCTTCTTCGAGGTGTCGGGTGAAAGCTGTTTTTTCAGAATCGCCATTCATTCTCAAATGGGCGAACACATTATAGAATCCGGTGCCGAGGATATGGCCGTCTTTTTCTCGACGATTTGGGGCGAGAGCCATACCTACGCGGTAGTTCTTTAATCCAGGTACCATACCGGTCTCGACAAGAATTTGAGCGCCGTTGCAAATGCCCAACACAGGTTTTCCTGTTTCGGATTGTTGCCGAACTATTTTCATTACCGGATCTAGGGAAGCAATTACACCAGCTCTGGATCGATCTTCATAAGAAAACCCCCCCACTATCACATAACCATCAAAGGCTTCCAGTAAACTGTAGGGTTGGTTCCACAAAAACTCTACCGGCTCCATGCCTGCTCGGCGAACCGCAGCGATAGATTCGGTTTCGCAATTGCTCCCAGGAAATTGAATAATGGCGACTCTGATCATTTGTGAAGATGCACGTCGCAGGGTCCTTCAATAATCCTACCAATTTCGTATGAAGGAATATTTTCAAATTTATTTAGAATCTCCAAAGCAGCCTTTTTAGAATCTTGCCTTACGATAATTACGTAACCGATCCCCATGTTAAAGGTCCGGAACATTTCGTGAGTATCAACCTTCCCGATATCTTGAATTGCATCAAAGATTGGTAAGTTCGGCCAAGACTTGATGTCAATTTCTGCACGGCAATTGTCTGGGAGAACACGAGGCACGTTCTCTATAAACCCTCCACCTGTTAAGTGAGCCATTCCGTGTACTTCTACATTAGATTCTAGTAAGGCGAATACCGGTTTCTTGTAGTTAACATGGGGAGCAAGCAGTGCCTCGCCCACTGATGTTCCCAGTTCAGGAATTCTGCTTTCGGTTGTGTATCCTCCCACATCAAAGAATACTTTGCGCGCGAGTGAATAGCCATTGGTTTGCAGTCCTGAGGAAGCGAGACCAATAATACAATCTCCTGCTTCAATGGGTGAGCCGTTGATGAGTTTATCCTTTTCAACAAGTCCTGTTACGCAACCGACGATGTCATGTTCATGAAGATTGTAGGTGCTTGGCATTTCAGCAGTCTCTCCGCCGACCAGGGATATCCCATTTTCTTTACAGGTATCAGTCATTCCCCGAACAATCTCTTCAACGATTTCTGGAACGAGCTTTTGATTTGCTACGTAATCGAGAAAAGTAAGGGGAGTGGCTCCGTGAACAATAATGTCGTTGCTGGTTGCGCTGACGACATCAATGCCAAGGCCATAAAACTTACCGGCCATTTTCCCTACTGAAACTTTAGTTCCAACACCATCAATACTTTGAATGAGCACCGGTTTGTCATAACCTTTGATGAGATCGGTGAGGTCAAACATCGAACCGAAGCTTCCCAGGCCTGTAAGCACATGAGGAGAAAATGTGCTTTTAACGTGATCTTTGATGCGCATCACCGCTTCGTTTCCAGCGTCAATATCGACCCCGGCAGATTTATAATCAATTTTGCTCATAATAATTTTTCACGTAATCCGTTTTCCCAACGTTCTTTGGCGTGGGCAAGATCAAGGTTAATAGTGCTGTTTAGGTTGAGTCGTTTGTCGGAGGAGGTAGATCCGATAGATTGGTAGTTAAGATTTCTTTCGTCTAGAAGAGTGGTTACCGCCTTTAGATTGGCCGGAGTTATTTCTAGAATAAAACCTCCAGTTTCAGCGAAAAGGCATGTTAAGGCGGATAGCTCAGAATCAATTTCAACCGCAAACCCAATTTCATTTTCGAAACTCATTTCTGCCAGGGCCACCGCCAGACCACCATCCGAGATATCATGCGATGCTTCTACCAGACCTGAATCAATCAAATCAATCACTGCGTACAGCTGCGCTTGAACTTCAACCAGGTCTGGGCAAGGTACGTTCGCCCCGAGCTCGCTCATAAGGTCGTAATAAACAGATCCCCCAAGCTCATTCTTCCGAGCTCCTATCATGATGATAGCTGAATCTTCATGTTTAAAAGACAATGTAATCGCTTTCGAAACATCAGGAAGTGTGCCAACGCAGCCTATCAATGGACTTGCTGGAATACTTCCCGTTTTAGATTCGTTATAAAGAGAAACATTTCCGGCTACAATTGGAACGGGGAATCCAGGATGTTCTTTTAAGTGGATGGCTTTACAAGCATCGGCCACGCCATGAACACCTTCAACAAAAATTCCCATTTGGCTTTCCTTCTCAGGATTTCCAAAACAAAGGCAATCGGTTACCGCCTGCGGTGAACCACCGACTGCTGCAATATTTCGAAAAGCTTCCACGACTGCATTGATAGCTCCTTGGCGCGCATCGATCAACCCATAACGTGGATTTTGATCCATCGTAACTGCGATACCGGTGTTTCGTATCTCCTTCGGATAGTCTTCACCCTGGAAAGGTTTTAACACTCCGGCATCGGCTTTGCCAGCTTCAAGCACCGTATTGCCTTGGACCTGCTTATCGTAGGTTTCAAAAACAGGGGCTCGGGAAGCGATGTTCTCGTGCGCCAGCAGCTCGAGTAATAGCTGTGAAAGATCTCCTGGATCCGGAATTGTTGGCTCTGAAAGTACTGGTTTATCGTATTGATAGGGACGATTATATACTAGGCCTTCCGTGACTTCTTTTGCTATGGCATCTACCAGGACCTCTCCTTTAAAGGTTACCTTAAAACGGCCATCGTTTCTAATTTTTCCTACGACACAAGCGGCCGCACCCTTGGAGATATTAGGAAAATCAAAGGTCTTATTGTAGTGATCCAGAATGAGCTGCGTTACGTCTGGAGGGGTAGCCCACATGAATCTTTCCTGGGTTTCTGAGCATAGGATAACTGCTGGATCCAGATTCTCCATTCCTACATGAACATCGTCTAGAAAAACATCTGCTCCGTATCCGGCCGCGTCTGCAATTTCAACACTCGCGCAAGCAATCCCACCGGCTCCAAGGTCTTTGAATCCGACTTTGTCGATGAGGTTTTTCTCTTTGAGGATTTTGCACAATTCGTAGGTAGACTTTAAAATGTGTCTTTCAAGAAATGCGTTGGGGTCCTGGACTGCTCCTTTGTTTTTCTCTTTTTCCTCTTCTTCCAGTTCTAATGAAGCAAAGGAAGCTCCGCCAAAGCCGCTGTTGTCAGTAGGTTTGCCAATTAAAATCAAATCGTGGCCGTCCGCATTGGCGGGTGCGTAGGAGTGAATGATCTCATCTTCACAGATAGCTCCCAATGTCAGCACTGTGACCAAGCAATTCTCGTTGTAGCCTGGGTGGTAATAAAGGTCACCACAAACATTTGGAACGCCAAGGGGGTTTCCATAACCAGCGATTCCAGCAACTACTCCTTCGTGAATCCACTTGGATTTGGGTTGTTTGATATCTCCGAACCTTAGGCCATCGCCAACAGCAATAACTTTGGCACCCATGCAACAAACATCCCTTACATTCCCGCCAACGCCAGTCGCAGCACCTTCGTAGGGCACGATCTGACTCGGGTGATTGTGCGACTCATGAGAGAGTGCTATTCCGTACCGTTTGCCCGTATAGTCAGTAGCTACGCCAACAATCCCTGCATCTTCCTTTGGCCC
>Ga0115002_10008061_pt1 | contig 11726 bp, 9 predicted proteins | sample ArcticOcean_MG_C_8_FD_89576 | JGI IMG/M metagenome (GOLD analysis project Ga0115002, IMG submission 89576) | Marine microbial communities from western Arctic Ocean - ArcticOcean_MG_CB11_86 | ecosystem: Environmental > Aquatic > Marine > Oceanic | place: Arctic Ocean: Canada Basin | collected...
AAGAGTGTTGGTGCTGAACCGGGAGTGCACCATGGCAAATGCACTGGCCACATCTGTGTCCTGGATGTCCAGGTAGAAGGATGGTATCTGCGAGGATTTGATTAACCCTTTGTACACAATTCTGTTGGCGGAGAGGCTGCAAACGTAGAAGTTCTCTCCGTCACCCAGGTTCCGCTCATAGGCTGTCTGCTCAATGACCCTACGAATCACAAAGAGCTTGCGCTCAAAGACTGCCGGGTCAAGCGTAGTGTCGCCGCACTTCACAAAGAACTGCCGGATGACAGGCATCCGTGACCGCGCAAGCCAACCGATGCCGTCCGGATCCACCGGGACATCGCGCCAGCCTAAAAACTGCTGCCCTTCAGCTTTAACTGTCTCTTCAATGATGGTCTGGCACTCCCCGCACGGCTCGTCCTGAGGAGGCAGGAACACCATACCCACGCCGTATTCACCAAGAGGGGGAAGTTCAAAACCAAGAGAGGGAGCTACCTTGCGGAAGAAAGCGTCTGGTATCTGGAACATGATGCCGGAACCATCCCCCGTCTCCGGATCACAGCACTCGGCACCGCGATGCTCCAAGTTGTTCAGAACCTCAAGGCCTTGCTCAATAATGGTATGGGACTTCAGCCCCAGGATGTTTGCCACCATACCAACACCGCAGGCGTCATGCTCATGCACAGGGGAATAAAGCCCCTTGTCCGCAGCGCCTTTTTGGGCGACTTGAAGAGCCTGAAGATAGTTCCGCTGTTCATCAGTGATATGTCTATTAATTGCCATGAACGACCTCTTTCGAGAAGAACAGGGGGTAAACGCACCAATGCCAAACGCTGCTGATGCATTGCCCCCGGTATCCGTGATGCTTGTTTCTGAAAAGGCGAATTCACAGGGTGGTCTACCCTATTTTTATCTACCGTTGAAGTTTAGGAGTTTACACGGCCCTCGCGCGCTGGTCAACGGATATGCAACGGGTGCGCGAGATACGCAACACCTACGAATCTCTATTATTCGTGAAAAAAGGCGCTAATGCAACCCAGGACATAGCCCTGAACCCAGATACTTGCGGTTACCCAAGGGCGGCCTACTATTCAACTGCAACGCTACACGATGGTTTGAACATACCAACCATCGGCGACCGCCAGGGAACTAGTGTCCAGGGTTCAACTCTGGTCCCTACGGGACAATCTTGTCAGAGTCAGGGATATAGCCAGGGCTGTTCATCACCACATAGGTCATGTGACCTTCAAAGACGTAGGGAACGTTTTTGGGAATCAGAACAACGTCGCCGCCGGTGACCGAATCCTTTTCCCTATCGCCAATCTCGAAGTCCGCTTCGCCGTCGATGATGTAGTACAAACGGTCACTGACAGCGTTGACCACCTTCTCGTGCCGACCGAACAGCGTCACCCACGTGAGGCTAATGCTGTTTGTATGGCTCTGGTTGATGATGCGCTTCAGCACCAAAGGCCGGTCTTCCTGGGTGTCTGTCTTAGTGTCACTGAACTTGATAATCATGGTGTTCCCTCTGACTTTAGATTTTATTCGCCGCTGCCAGCCTTTGCTATTTCCTGTAATGACGTTCCTCAACCGTTCTCAGGCAACCGTCAGGCACATGGGGCAAGGGCCTCGTCCTGCTATTGGGGGTTGGTCTTCAGCCACTCGATGTACTCTGCGATGCTACGCTCCAAATCGTACTCCGGCGCGAATCCTACATCCTCGCCAATGCGTGATAGGTCAGACACCGGGTTTGATTTGCCTTTCCCGCTGGCCCCTGATTGCAGGTTGATCTGGGCGTTTGGCACAGCCTTCTTCACGGCGGCGGCAACCTCACCATAGCTGTCAGCACGCCCGCTACCGATGTTGTACACCCGATGCGACAAGCTCGGCGCGAGTTGTAGCTTCTGGATGCCTGTAGCAACGTCCAATACGTAAGCATAGTCAGAACGGTCATCCTCAAAGGGCGCACCCGTCAGGCTCCCACCAAAGTCGGCTGCCGTCCCCTTGGCCGCCGCGTGACTCATCCTGCTCTGCGCGCTGAACATGCTGTAATATAGAGGGCCGAAGACGCCGCTGATGCGCATCATCACCACCTCAACGCCGGTGCGGTCACCGTAGTGGAGGCCCAACACCTCAAAGCTCTTCTTGAACGCATCAATGGGGCTCGCTGATTCAACAGGGATTGGCATATCCTCGCGGAAGGGGCCGTCTGGAACCATGCCGTACACAGAGTTGGAGCTAGCAATGCACACCCGCTTAACGCCCAAGATGCGCGCAGCTTCCAGCACGTTCAACAGCCCGTCAATGTTGACCTTCATCTCTTGACCCGGAGAAAGCACACCCAGCCGTGGCGACACCAGATGCACGATGCCCGTCACACCATGGTTTATACCTGCCTCAAGCACAGCATGGGGGTTGGACGTGTCCACCCGTTCAGGGAACACTCGCTTGCCAATCTCGGCCTTCCAGAAATCAGGCTCACGTTGCGCGTTGTTGTACGACACCACCACCGACTCTCCAGCATCCAGCAGCTTACGCGTGGTGTGCATCCCAATGAAGCCCATACCGCCTGTAATAAGTATCATGTCGTTCCTAATTCTGGCATTTTCTGCCTATTCCGGCTAGTGTGCGTGGCGCGGTAGCCCGTCATGTTGGTGCACGCCAATGCTGTGATGATGCTCCCCCGCTGCGGTAGTCGGGTCTACGTGGATGATCGCCTTACCCAAATAGGGGAGCGCGTGCATCAGTTTGTGCTGAACCTCCCTCGTAACGCTGTGTGCGTCCTCAAGGCTCATCGAAGACTCCACGGTGAGCTGAACTTCAGCATCCAACCTGTGCCCTCGCCACCGGGCACGGACATCCGTGACCTTGACCACATCCTTTACGTGCTCCGCAACATGGCTAATTTCCACAATGATCTCAGGGTCCACTCCGTCCAGTATCCGACTGAACACCGCTTTAGCCGAGTCCCAGACAATCTTCGCAATCAGTGCCGTGATGACAAGGCCAACAATGGGGTCAGCAATCGGGAACCCAAGGCCCACGGCAATCGCGCCACCCAACACAGCCAGGCTGGTAAAGCCATCAACCCTGGCATGATAGCCATCGGCAATCAGAGCAGCACTGTTTATCTCCTTGCCAACCTTGATGCGAAACAGGGCCACGGCCTCGTTGCCAAGAAAGCCAATAGCTCCAGCTCCCGCAACAATCCATACGTACTCGATGTCCCGAGGATTGATAAGCCTCTGAACCGATTGGTATCCGGCAATAATGGCACTGGTCAGGATGACCAGAACAATAACCACACCTGCCAGGTCTTCAGCCCTACCGAACCCATAGGTGAACCGCTTGCTGGCAGGCCGACGAACAAGCAGAAATGCTATCCACAGCGGCACCGCTGTAAAGGCATCGCCCACGTTGTGGATGGTGTCCGCCAAAAGCGCAACGCTCCCGGACAGCACTACGACCACCAACTGCAATATTGCAGTGACAGCAAGACCGATAAATGACCATTTTATGGCCCAGATGCCTCGACTCGTCGTGGCAATGGTCGGGTCTACTACTCCGTGGGTGTGTCCATGCCCGTGGTCGTGTGAAGCCTCGTCATGGTCATGTCCGTGTGAAGCCATACAGTTCCCTTCCCTAATAATCGGCCGTATTGCCAGTAGTAACCGCAGGCCTGCGTCCTGCCTAGGCCTTTGTTGTCTCGATAACGCCCTTCATGGCTAGATAGTAGCCATAGATGCCGTATCCATAGACAGAACGCTTACACGCCGGAAGCACCACAGAAGCACTGCCGCGGGCTGTTGGGTTGGTTATATGCACTTCGATGCTAGGAACGCTCACCTGGCGCATGGCCGCCACCAAGACCGTCGCGTCCCGTGTGTACCCCGCAGGATTGATGATGATGGCGTCAGTTCCGTCCTCATGGGCCTCGTAGATGGCGTTGACTACCTCGCCCTCAATGTTTGATTGGAAGCACTTCACTTCCACTCCTAACTCTTTGGCGTACCCTTGGATTTTCACGTCGTACTCCGGCAGCGTCATCGGGCCAAAGGTCTCCACATCAACCTTCCCTCGCATATTCATGCCAGCCCCGTGAATCACTAAAAACTTTGCCATGTGTTGACTCCCCTCTCTCCTGTTTTGTCATGAATCGTACACCCTCCTCCATTTGGGAAGGGCCGCTCAATGCAATGCTAATCCTTTGGGGCCTCCGGCTGTTTACCCTTCAGGTTCTCCAGCGTCCAGCCACCAGGAGGAACAATGCCCTCTGCGTCCAATCGTTTGGCGATGGTGTAGTAGATGCCTCCAGCCTCGTATATCTGCTCCACCACTGATGGGTACTTCGGCAGGTCTAGCTCACCTCCATTGGTGAGGTTGCGCACTTTCCCTGCTGTGTAATCGATTTCTATCTGGTCGCCATCATCGAAGAGTTCGGTGATACCAACCACAGCAAAGAGCGGGAGTCCCTGGGCCACGCAGTTGCGACGATACAGTCGAGAGGCCGATTCAACAACTGCGGCGGCTATGCCACAGGCCATGACTGCCTCTACCCCTATGGATCTGCTGGAACCCAACCCGAAGTTGGTGCCTGCAACAATTATGTCACCTTCCTGCACCTGCTCGTTGAACTCCGGTCTTGTGGCACGCATGCAGTTGACCTTCAAGTTCTCCTTGGGGTCGTCAGACACCTTGACCCCATCCCCTGCCAGTTGGCCTGTATCAATGGAATCACCGAACTTCCACACCCTGCCCTGCATAAGACGCTGCAAATCAGCCACCCAGCACCTCCCGTGGGTCGGTGATACGACCCGCAATTGCCGATGCTGCTACGGTGGCGGGGCCCGCCAGGTACATCTGTGCATCGCCCGATTCGGAGCCGCCGAACCGGCCGTGGGAGTTCCGGGGCACCGCCGCAATGCCAACCTGATTGTTCAGCAGAATGGAGCCGCAGATGCCGCAGCCCGGGGTCATCACCTGGACACCAGCCTCTATCAGAGTGCTGATGACGCCAGCGTCCACGCACTGCTTGTACACGGCCTGAGATGCCGGCGAGACGTAGAAGCGCACTCCGGGGGCCACCTGGCGACCCTTCAGCATCCGTGCCGCAATCTCTATATCCTCGAATCGACCGTTAGCACAGGTGCCGATGCGTGCCTCTTCGATAACCGTGCCAGCCACATCGCTGAGGGGCCCCACGTTGTCGAACCGATAGGGTTTCGCCACCTGGAACTCCAGCGCGTCGCAATCCACAACCACCTCTTGCACATACGACGCATCGGGGTCGGGGGCCACGGGCTCAAAGGGTGCGTCCGTCCGCGCCCCCACGTATTCTTTCGTCTTATCGTCGGCCAAGAACAGAGCGAATTTCGCTCCAATTTCATCGCCTTGGTCAGCGATGCACATCCTGTCGGCAATGGTCATGTCGGCAGCCATAGACCCGTGGAACTCAATTGATTTTCCCGCCGCAAAATCATTGCCATATTTGCCAGCCAAGTACAACACAATATCTTTGCCAAAGGGGTAATCTCGGGCCTTACCGTTCAGCGTGACCTTAATGGTTTCCGGCACGGAGAAGAACAACTCGCCAAAGGCCGCAGTATAGGCAGCTTCATCTGTGGCAATCCCGCTAGCCACACAGTTCAAGGCCCCGGCCATCAGCGTGTGGGAGTCTGTGCCTACAAGGAACTCGCCAGGACGGATGAGGCCGTAGTCCGCCATCATCTGATGGCAGATGCCCATTTCAGAATCGTAGAAGCGGGTTAGGCCAAGCCGAGCGGCATCGGCCCTGGACTTGGCGTTCAAATCAGCAGCCCCGTGGTTTGTAGGCGGCTGCTGGTGGTCTAGCATCAAGTAGAGGCGTTCAGGATCCCAGACCTTTGGGACACCGTCCTCAAACCCTATCCTCTTGTACGCATTCCTGATGACGCCCCAGTGGAACGTGTGCACCATGAGCGCGTCCACCCGCGCATCAATAATATCCCCAGCCACCGCGGGTAACCCCGAAAGGTTTTGACGAGACATCACCTTTTCTGCAATCGTCTGCCCCATATCCCCCCCTCGCCTGTGTTGCCCGAAGCATACAAAAAACCCCTCCGTTTAGGAAGGGGTTTTTCTCACACATATCCTATTATCTGTCCTTCGACAAGCTCACCACGAACGGAGAACATGGGTCAAGGGCATCGCCCTTGCTAAATAGTCGGTGCTCGCAACCCGCCGGAGCCGTCCTGCTCGTCTGAGCCATTAGTGTATTGAGGAGCCGGTTCACCAAAGTTCATTGCGTACAACGTCGCGTAGAGTCCGCCCTTCGCCAGCAGCTCTACATGCGACCCCGTTTCAATGATGCGACCCTGGTCAAGCACCACAATGACGTCCGCGCTAGTGATAGTGGAAAGCCTGTGTGCAATGACCACAGCCGTCCGGCCCCGTAACACAGCCTTCAGACTCTCTTGAATAATCTTTTCCGTACGCGAGTCGATGCTTGCCGTCGCCTCGTCCAGCACAATGATGCGCGGGTCTGCCACAACAGCTCGAGCAAAGCTGATGAGCTGTCGTTGGCCCATACTCAGGTTATTGCCGCGTTGCTGCAGCATAGTGTCATAGCCATTGTCCATATCCATGATGAACTCGTGCGCACCCACAGCCCGTGCAGCAGCCTCTACTTCCTCGTCAGTGGATTCTGTACGACGGTAGCGGATGTTGTCCTTGATGCTCATGGAGTACAAATACGGTTCCTGAAGCACCATGCTCATCTGCCCAGCCAAGCTCTCGCGACTTACGTCTCGAAGGTCATGGCCATCAACGCGGATAGCGCCGCCGGTGACATCGTAGAAGCGGTGCATCAGCGCCACCAGGCTCGTCTTGCCAGCCCCGGTAAGCCCAACCAGCGCAACGTTTTGCCCCGGCTGGATGTGAAGGTCGATGTTGTGGAGCACTTCCGTCTCCGCGGTGTAACCAAAGGAAACATTATCAAACACCACTTCGCCTTTGATGGGAGGCAATGCAACGGCGTCCGGCTTGTCCCTCATCTCTGGCTGGATGTCCAAAAGTTCAAAAATGCGGGCTCCAGAAGCCATAGCTCGCTGGAACATGGTGTACTGCATGGTCAGCATTCGAATGGGCTCAAAGAAACGCTGCACATAGATAAGAAAGGCTATGAGGAACCCCAGCTCCAATTGACCGTCATAGACCCGTATGCCACCCACCACCACTACTAGGCCCATGGAAAGCACCGTCAGTATTTCCACCACCGGCATGAGCATCGCAGAAAGCCAGGAGGCATGGATGGCCTTATCAAGGTGAGCTTGGTTCAGCGTGTCGAAGTTGACCAGGTTCACGTCCTGGCGGTTCGTACTCTGGGTCACCCGTACGCCGGAGACGTTCTCCTGGATGTTCCCGTTCACCGCAGAAATGGCCATACGGACGCCAAGGAACGTGGGCCGAGATTTCTTCTGCCACACAATCATGATGATTCCAAGCAGCGGAATCAGAGACAGCGTGACCAGCCCCAGAATTGCGTCTAGGTAAAGCATGGTGCCGGCAATAAAGACCAGCATCAAAATATCGCCGATAGTTGTGATGCCCACGTCTGTGAACTCTTGGAGTTGATGCACATCGTTCTGAATGCGGGACATGATGCGTCCCACTTCGTTCCGATCGTAGAAGGAAGTAGCCTGGTTCTGAAGGTGCTCAAACATCTCTGTACGAAGGTCATGCAGCACGTCCACAGTGACGCGGGCCAGGGAGATGTACTGCAAGAAGTTAAAGACCATGTTAATCAGCACGTTGCCCATGAAAATCATTCCAACGGTAGAAAGACTACCCCAGGAATCGCTATCTCCCCCAACGGCCAACACAAAGCTGTTGATGCCCCAAGCAATGATGATTGGTTGGGACACCATAGTCAGAATATGCCCAACCATTCCCACGAATGCCATAATCGCCCAGAATCGGTACGGCAAGGCGTACTTCGCCAGGCGCATGACGACCCCGTGGTCATAGAGGTTACCCATGAGCACATCGTCAAGATGGGAGTGCCCTAGATGGCCGTACCCGCCGCTACGTGTGCTCAATCTGAGCCATCCTTCTCACTTACCTGTTGTATTTCTTGGATAGTTGCCTCTTCTATGGGTTTCAGCTGCGATTCATACAAGTTCAAGTACTCGCCACCCTTGGCTAGAAGTTCTTCATGGGTGCCGCGTTGTTCAATACGCCCGTCCTTGAACACCAGAATCTCATCGGCACTACGTATTGCGCTCAGTCGGTTGGTGACAACAAACGTTGTCCGACCTCGCATGACCTCTTCCAACCCCTCTTGCACAAGGTGCTCCGTGTGGGCGTCCACGCTTGAAGTGGAGTCGTCCAAAATGAGCACAGGCGGGTTCATCAGGAGCGTCCTGGCAATGGAGAGCCGCTGCTTCTGTCCGCCGGACAGGCCACCGCCGCGTTCTCCCACCACCGTGTCATATTGATCCGGCAACCCAGAGATGAACTCATGGAGCTGGGCAATGGAAGCCACTTCCTGAATCTCTTCGTCGGAGGCGTCTCCTTTGCCGTAAGCGATGTTCTCTCCGATGCTGGCCGTATGGATGAACACATCCTGCTGAACAATACCCACATTGTTTCGCAGTGATTCCAGGGTCACGTCACGGACGTCAATGCCGTCTATCGTTATCTTGCCTTCAGTCACGTCATAGAACCGTGGGATGAGATGAGCAAAGGTTGTCTTGCCGCTGCCAGGTTGCCCCACAAGCGCGATAATCTGCCCGGTCTCCACAGCTACGTTGATATTACTCAGGGCATCGCCAGCGCCGTCATATGACAGCGAAACATTCTCGAAAAGCACTTTGCCTTTCACGCGTTCCATGACCACAGCATCGGGTTTTTCATGGACGGGGGATTCCCAATCCAGAATCTCGAACAATCGGGCCCCAGATGAGGCGGCTCTGGAGAAGCTGTTCACCATGTAGCCCATCATTCGTACCGGCTGGGTCAGCAGACCCATGTAGAAAATGAAGGCCGTCAGGTCGCCCGGCGTAAACCCTGTGTAGGTAACATCCCCGGTAACAGCGTTGACTACCCTGCCATCAATGACGGATTGTCCGCCGACCCAGAGGATTACGCCCAGGGCTGCCAAAAAGGAAAGATTCATAATGGTGAAGTTGCGCGCCCATAGCCTCTGAGCGTCGTAGGTAGCCTCTCGCACCGTCCTAGCCCGTTCCCCAAATTTCGCTATCTCATATTTTTCTGCGGCAAAGGCCTTCACTACTCGCATACCGGACAGGTTCTCCTGGATTGTGGTCACCATTTCGCCGGTAACCACCTGCACGCGCATCCACCGTACGCGGAGCGTCCTGCTGGTGATAATGGCCCGCCAAGCCATAAAGGGAATAAAGGCAAGGCTCACCAGACCCATCTTGACGTCAGTAAGAAGCATAGCAATTGCGGTTCCCAGAATCATGGCCACCACAAACCCAAACCGGACGGCGCCCATGTTGATGAACATACGCACACCTTCAACGTCTGCGGTAGCGCGCGACATCAGGTCGCCGGTGTTCTGCTTATCGTGGAACGCAAAACTCAGGTGCTGAAGCTTGTTGTAGAAGGAGTTACGGAGGTCGTAGGAAACCTTCTGAGAGGTGGATTCAGCAAAGAATGTCTGGCCAAAAGAAAAGAATCCCCGGGCCGCCCCAGCCAATAAAAGAGCCAGGGCCAGAAGCCAGAGGTGTGTGATATCGCGCTCTCCCGACTCCAGCACATTATTAACGCTGCTGCCAAGAATCCTGGGTATGGCCAGCGCAGTGAGCGCTGCGCCAATCACTGAGACATACCCAAATGCGAGTCTTCGTTTGTATTCCTTGAGAATGAGTTTGAGGATGCGGATGATTGTTGGCATAATTACTTACTAACTTATATCTAGACAGGGTACGTGTCAAATAATGTGAATGGTTGTTTAGATGAGATGCCTAATTTCACCATACATGGAGTATGCAGCCATTACGTGGCAGGGTGAATTGCTCGTGTGACCGCTATTCCGTTTTCTTTGCCACCACAATCATCCGTCGAGTCTCTAGTGTGTACGGTTCTGATTCGTACCCCCCGTAGATCGCCTGGAACGCCAGTCCAGCCTCGGCAAGCATGTGAACCAACTCCGTCAGCGTATACAGCCGGATGGTCAGCCCGTCAGAGTGGTGTGTAGCGCCGTCGGGGGTGGTGACCGTAAAGCTGTTCTGGATTCGACTATGCACCAAGTCCAACTCTCGATGCTCCTGGTACACCGTGCCGTTTGGAACGGCCTTGCGCTCGTCCTGAACGTAGTTGGAGACCACCCACTCCCTGTTTATCAGGTCTATCAGGAACGCTCCGTCAAGCTTTAGTGCCTTCGATACCTGGTGCAGCACCTTCATGTCTTCTTCGTCCGAGTTCAGGTACCCAAAAGATGTGAAGAGGTTGACCACCGCATCAAACATACCCGTGAAGGGCACCTGTCGCATGTCGCTGCACACCAACTCCAGCTCAACCCCCGCTGCTGTTGCGTTCAACGACGCCTGCTCCAGGTACGCCTTGCTCAAATCCAATCCTGTCATCGTCAGTCCATCTTTGGCCAGCAACACCGCGTGCCTACCGTGCCCACAGCACAAATCCAGGACTTCAGCGCCAGGGGGCAAAGCCAACACACGATGGATAAATGCAGCTTCCAGAACCGCGTTCTCTGGAGCAATGGCCTCCCGGTACGCTCCCAGGTAATCATCACCAAAGAATTCCATGTAGTCGGGGGTTTCCAAGTCAGGCATTCAGTCCTCCGTCAGCGACGACCATTCGCCAGGTTCAACGATTCCGGTATCGAGCGCAAGCGCAGCATCGCTAGGGTGCCCAGGGCAGAGCCAATAGCCAGTGTCGCCCACGCAACGCCCCAGCCAGCGGCGTCTTCAATCTGAGGCACCAGCCAGATGGTGAAAACCGTCAGCGCAAACCCCAACCCCGTCTGGAACGTCAACGTCGTCCCACGATACTGGGGCTCGCTTAGCTCTGTAATCGCCGTGGAGAACTGGGCAGAGTCTGCGATGACTGCTGCTCCCCACACGAGGGCCACTAGCCCAATGATGAAAGTCCACTCCATTGGCAAAAACCCGATGAACAATGCAGATCCGCCGCTCAATACCATTGCTGCGCTCGTCACCAGCGTCCTGCCATACCTATCCGCGGCCACGCCACCCAACACGCTCCCCACCGCTCCTGCACCGAACACGGCAAAGGCCAGGACGCTAGAAAAGGCGATACTACCGCCGAAGACTGTCCGTGTTCCGTACACGGCTGCCAGGTACACCCCAATCCACGCCCACATGGCGTACAGCTCCCACATATGCCCCAGGTAGCCGAGCAGTGTCAATCGCTGCCCCCTGTCCGTGAGGACCGCAAACATGGTTCTGGGGTTGAAGCGCGCGCCCCGAACATCGAAAGGGCCGTCTGCTCCAAAAGCCAGCACCAGCAACCCACCCACTGCGGCGAGCAACGAGCTTCCGTACACCGTAACCTCCCAGTTATCCACAAAGGCCGAGCGTAGCAGGTGCGAAGACCCGGACCCGATGGTCAGAGCGGCAATCATTGCCCCCAGAGCTGCCCCACGTCCTCCCTGGAACCACCCGGCCACAATCTTCATTGCGGTGGGGTAAACACCCGCCAGGGCAACACCTGTCCCAAACCGAACGAGGAAGACCCAACCAAACCCG
>Ga0115002_10008062_pt1 | contig 11724 bp, 10 predicted proteins | sample ArcticOcean_MG_C_8_FD_89576 | JGI IMG/M metagenome (GOLD analysis project Ga0115002, IMG submission 89576) | Marine microbial communities from western Arctic Ocean - ArcticOcean_MG_CB11_86 | ecosystem: Environmental > Aquatic > Marine > Oceanic | place: Arctic Ocean: Canada Basin | collected...
GGCGTTCAGGCGCAGCCGGGCGTTGGTGGCGTAATGGCGGCTCAGCATGCCCGGCGACTTGATGGCGCCATCATCGGGCGCCAGCACCGGCGCGCCGAGCAGCCCGGCGAGGTCTTCGCCGGCGATGCCGCCCGGGCGCAGCAATGCCGGGCCTCGGCCGGTCAAATCGATGATTGTGGATTCGAGGCCGATGCGGCACGCCCCGCCATCGACGATACAAGCGATGCCGCGCCTGAAGGAGGCCGCCACATGGGCCGCCGTGGTCGGGCTGACGGCGCCGGATGGATTGGCCGACGGCGCCGCGATGGCGAGGCCGGAGCGGGCCAGCAGGGCCCCGGCGATTGCCTGATCGGGAACCCGGAGCGCAACCGTATCCAGCCCGGCGCTGACCAGGCTGGAAAGTTTTGCATCGGGGCTGCGCGGCAAAACAACGGTGAGCGCGCCCGGCCAAAACGCGTGCGCCAGGGTTTCTGCCGCGTCGTTCCAGACGCAGAATTGCTTGGCATGGGCGGCATCCCGGACATGCACGATCAAGGGGTTGAAGCTGGGCCGGCCTTTGATCTGAAAAATTTGCGCGACTGCTTGGTCGCCGGCGGCATCGGCGCCGAGGCCATAAACCGTCTCGGTGGGAAAGGCGACCAGCGCACCGGCGCGCAAGGCGTTTGCGGCCTGTTCCAGACCCGCATCATCGGGCTTCACGATTGGCGTTGTCATGACCTAGGTCGCCGGGCATCCCAAGGCAATGAAGTGGGGATTGAGGATATCGTCCTTGCCGTACAACAGCTCGATCCCGTCCAGGGATTTGACGCTGCCGCCGGCCGCCGTCAGCACCGCGTGGGCGGCGGCGGTGTCCCATTCGGAGGTGCCCGCCAGGCGCGGATAAATATCCGCCTCGCCGGACGCGATCAGGCAGAATTTGAGCGATGAGCCGCTTTGAATTTTGCCCTTCACGTTATAGGCGGCGAGGAAATCGTCCTCGGCGCCCCGGTGCGAGCGCGACGTGACCGCGACCATGCCGTCGGCGGCTGGGGCGCGGGCCAGAATCGCGTGCGCCGGCGTGCCCTTGCTTTCGGCGAAGGCGCCGGGCGCCCCGCCCCAATACATCTGATCCTTGGCTGGCGCATAGACGACGCCGAATTTGGACATGCCGTTTTCCACCAGGGCGATATTGACGGTGAACTCATCAAGCCGTTTGACGAATTCCTTGGTGCCGTCGAGGGCATCCACCAGCCAGAAAAGGCCGCCCGAAATATCGGCGCGTTCGCCGGCGGCATAAATCTCCTCGCCGATAAATGGAATGTCGGGGGTCAACTGGGCCAGCGAGCGCTGGATATGCGCTTCGGATTTCTCGTCGGCCTCGGTCACCGGCGTGCGGTCTTCCTTGGCGCGGACGGCAAACTCCGAATTGTAGATTTCCATGATGATGGCGCCCGCCTCGCGGGCGACGCGGCGCACCGCTTCGATCAAATCGGGGGTCATTTCGTATTCGTTCATCTTAGGCGGCCCTTATTTTTGCACATGGATGTCGTTCGAAGGCGTCTTGCCGCCGATCAGCACAAAGGCGATCTGGCAAGGTTCGTCCGAGCGGTTGGCCCAGCCGTGCCAGGTGGCGCGCTGTACCAGAACGTCGCCGGTATGCATGGTCACCTCGTCATCGCCGTCCAGCTCCATGACGCATTCGCCGGACAATACAATGGCGTAATCGATGGTGTCGGTGCGGTGCATATAGGCGTCCTTGCCGGGCATCAATTCGATGATGCGAAAGATCGAGCCGCGCTCCGGCGGTTCGATATCGAGGGTCGCATAGGCCGGATCATCGCCGCCTTCGATCTCGGCGGGGGTGTCTTCGGTCATCCAAAGAACGCTGTTCAAATTGCCGGAACGCAATGTCTCGACGTTGTCCATGACGCCGTCGAAGCTGACGATTGCCTTGCCGCCGGCATCATGGTCGGTGACGATACGGCGGATATTGATCGCCATAATATTAGCCCTCCCGGGTGGGTGATCGGTGATTTCAGGCGGAGACTGTTAGCAGATAAGCCGGGCCATTGCAGCCCTTATGACGGGGTCCAGAATTCCTCGGCGCCGTCCATCTCATCCGACGAAACCCCTTCGGTCACATAGCGCCACGCCTGCACGGCGTCGGACCAATGGTCATCGGGGAGCCCCGCCTTGCGCTTCAAATGGGTGAAGAATTCTTGGCGTTCGGGCAGTTGCTCCCAAACCACCGGCAGGAAGACGCCGCGCTTGCCCTGGTCCTGCAACACAACCCCGTCGCGGCCCGGGCGCAACTGCGACACCAGATCGGCCTCGGAGTTAAATTGCATCGGCACTTGCGGGCTCAAGACCGAAATATGCATGGTAATGTCGTGCTCGGTCAGCTCGGTGGCGACGAGCGGCTTGAAACGGGGATCGCGGAACGCGGCGCGCCCGGAATTTTCGGTGGCGTCGGTGATCAAGGGCCGGTGCGCCTGGATCGAGCCGATGCAGCCGCGCAGATTGCCGTCCTTGTTGAGGGTGACAAAACAGGCGCCGTTGGCGTGCAGGGGTTCGGCGAAATCCTTCATATCCAGGCGCATCTGCTTTTGGGCGCCGAGATGGTTGAGAATGGTCGCCGCACCTAATTTCAAAAGGCTGGCGCCGTGCGCATCCAGCAGCAATCGGGTCTGACCGCCGAACTGGTCTTCCGTCTCCCCAGGCGCGCCGCCCTCGGTAAACAGCCAGGAGCCGTAGCCCACCACCTTGTCCTTGCCGCCCGCCGTGTCGCCGGAGTTGCGCACGTCCAGGGTCTGAACCTGCATCCCCGTTTGCCGGGCGAGGCTCAACAATGGCCGGATCGAATGGCGCCCGCAGGCCGCCTCATCGCCGAGCCCAAGCCCGTCCAGCCGCTCGATGGCGCGCCGCGCCTCATCGTCGCTTTTCTGCGCTTCGGCGTAAGGCAGGTAGTGGCTCAAATCGGACGAAATCAGGATCAGGGTTTCCGGCCCGCCCCAAAGGGCGTCCAGAACCTCGGCGACTTCTTCCGAGGACGCCTGGCCGACGATCAGCGGCACGATGGAGAATTTCTCCAGCGTCACCTGCAAAAACGGCAGATGCACTTCCAGGGCATGATCATCTTTATGGGTATCATCAAAAACGCTGACCTGGGGCAGGGCCTGAATTTGCCGCGCCGCTGCCTGATCAACCGGAACATTGCCGAGCGGCGTCGCAAAACTGTCCGCCGACGGCAAGGCGAGGCCGCGCACCGCCACCCGATGGCAGGGGCCCAGGATCACAACCCGGCGGATGATGTTGCGCGCCGGGGCCAGGGCGTTATAGGCGGCCGCCGCGGTCAGCCCGGAATAGACATAGCCGGCGTGGGGCGCGATGAGAGCCTTTGGCGGCGCACCGTCGGTGACGCCAATCTCGGTCTTCGCCCGCTCCAGATACTGGCGCACCGAGGCTTCCAGCTCGGCCCGCTCAACCGGATAGAACGTCCCCGCCACGGCGGGCGGGCGGACGTTGGAATTGGCGAAAGTTCGTGCGGTTACCAGGGCCATAATTTCATCTTAAGGACCCGCTGCGTTGCCGTCCATGCTATAGTCCCGCCATGGACGCGGAAGTTTATCCCGGCGCGCACCCAGGGCGCTATTTTCACACCCTCGACGATGGCCGGGTGCAGTGCGATGTCTGCCCGCGCTTTTGCAAATTGCGCGACGGCCAGCGCGGCCTTTGTTTCGTCCGCGCCGCTGTCGATGGGGCCATGGTGCTGACCACCTATGGCCGCTCGTCGGGCTTCTGTATCGATCCGGTGGAGAAAAAGCCCCTGGATCATTTCCTGCCCGGAACGCCGATCCTCAGTTTCGGCACGGCTGGCTGCAACCTCACCTGCAAGTTCTGCCAAAACTGGGATATCTCCAAATCCCGCCAGTTTGACCGGTTGCAGGATCAGGCCACGCCGGAGATGATCGCCGAGGCGGCGCAAATCACCAAATGCAAAAGTGTCGCCTTCACATACAACGATCCGGTGATATTCCTGGAATACGCCGTCGACGTGGCCGAGGCCTGCCACGCGCGCGGCATCAAGACGGTGGCAGTAACGGCGGGCTATATCACGGAAGAGCCGCGCGCCGAGTTTTTCCAGCACATGGACGCCGCCAATGTGGATCTGAAGGGTTTTACCGAAAGATTCTACCACGAGCTTTGCACATCCAGCCTGGCATCGGTGCTGGAAACGCTGAAGTATTTAAAGCACGAAACCGATGTGTGGTTCGAGATCACCACGCTGCTGATCCCCGGGCAAAACGATTCGGACGCCGAATTGCATGAAGAATGCGCCTGGATCGCCGAACATCTGGGCAATGACGTGCCCTTGCATTTCTCCGCCTTTCATCCCGATTGGAAAATGCGTGATATCGAGAATACGCCGGCGGACACCTTGCGCCGGGCGCGGGCCATCGCCCTCGAATACGGGCTCCGCTATGTCTATGTGGGCAACGTGCACGATGTGGATTCATCGAGCACCTATTGCCATGATTGCGGCGAGGTGCTGATCGGGCGCGACTGGTACCAGCTATCCACCTGGAACCTGACCGAAACCGGCGCCTGCACATCCTGCGGTACCCAATGCGCCGGTATCTTCGATGGCCCGCCCGGCACCTGGGGCCGGCAACGGAAACCCCTGCGCCTCCGCGCCAAAGCCTAGTCGGGATCGCCCACTAAAAGTAAACCGTCACCGTTTTAAATCCGAACATTGCCATCCTCCCATCATTATCTAGAATAGGTGCAAAAGTTACTGCCCCCAGGGGAGAATCAGGGGAGGATCATGGCGGATCGCGAGGTTCAACGTAGGCTTGCGGCGGTGCTTGCCGCCGACGTGGCCGGATATACGCGCCTGATGGAAGAGGATTCCGAAGGCACCGTAGCCGCCTGGCAGGATGCCCGCGAAGAGGTGATCAAACCCGGTGTCGCCGATCATTCCGGCAAAATCGTCAAGCTCACCGGCGACGGCTTCTTAGTTGAATTTCCCACCGTGCAGGACGCCGTCAATTGCGCCATCGCCATGCAATTGGGCTTGGCGTACAGTTCCCTCGAATTTCGCATGGGCGTCAATCTCGGTGACATCATCGACGATGGCGAGGATATTCACGGCGAAGGCGTCAACGTCGCCGCCCGTATCGAGGCTTTGGCCGATCCCGGCGGCATTTCCATATCGGCCAGCGTCTTTGAGCAGGTGCGCAACCGCATCGAAGCCGGCTTTGAGGACCGCGGCGAGCACCAAGTCAAGAACGTCTCCCAGCCGGTGCGGGTTTATGGGATTACACCGCCGAGCGCGGCGGAGGATGACGCTTCCATGCTGGGGGCGGTGGCGCCGGCCCTTCCCGACAGGCCGTCCATAGCCGTTTTGCCGTTCACCAATATGAGCGGTGATGGGGAGCAGGAATATTTCTCGGACGGCATCACCGAAGATTTGATCACCGATATTTCCAAAGTATCCGGATTGTTCGTTATCGCCCGCAATTCCACCTTCGCCTATAAGGGCCGGTCACCGGACATCCGTGATGTGGCCAGGGAATTGGGCGTGCGCTACGTGCTCGAAGGCAGCGTGCGCAAGGCCGGCGGCCGGGTGCGCATCAACGCCCAGTTGATCGAGGCGGACACCGGCGGGCACATCTGGGCGGACCGCTACGACGGCGATTTGGAAGATATCTTCACGTTGCAGGATGAGATCACCGCCAAGATCGTCACCGCGCTTGAAGTCAATCTGACCGCGTCCGAGGAGAAACAGGCGGCGCGCGCCGTGACCGCGAATGTGGAGGCCTATGACGTATTCCTCAGGGGCCGGACTCTATCCAACGCATTTTCAGCGGAAAACACTGCCGAGGCCATGAAGTATTTTGAAGCGGCTATCGCCTTGGACCCGAATTTCGCCGCTGCTTATGCCAATCTGGCCCGCGTTCAAATATCTTCGTGGATTTTAACGTGGGATTCCGGTGTCCTGAGTAAGGCTGAAGCGCAGGACTTGGCATTGGCAACCGCAATGAAGGCCGTGGAACTGGACGGTAATCTGGCCGTTGCCCATTCGAAGCTGGGATGGGTCAACCTGTTTTGCCTCGAACATGAAGCGGCGATCGCCAATTTCGAGCGCGCCATGGAACTGGATCCTAACGATGCAGAAAATTGCGGCTATTTTGCCCAGACCTTGAATTTTTGCGGGGAGCCGGAGAGGGCCTTGGAATTGATCGAGAATGCCATGCGGCTCGACCCCCACTATCCGCCAAATTTTGAATCTATTGTTGCGCACGCCCACCAATTGTCCGAACGATACGGCGATGCGGTCGAATATTTTATCGCGTCCATAAAGCGTGCCCCAAGTTTTCCGGTTCCGCACGCTCATTTGGTAATTACCTATGCGCAAATGGGCAAGCGGGATCAGGCATTGGCGGAAACAGAGGAATTGTTGAGAATATTACCCCATGCGACGACGCATACAATTTTGCGTTTTTTACCATACAAGGACCGCGATTTTCGAAATTTCTGCGCCGATACCTTGCGCAAATTCGGCGTTCCCGACTGATGCCGGCCGGCGTATTCAGCGAATTACCGTGAGGCTGAAATTGCCCCCCATACCCCTTGCATCATTCTCATTTTGTACTATTTAGAAGAGGTGATGACGCGCATTCTTCTAACCGGAATTCGAGAGGATAATCGCGCGATTTGGTGGGTTGCCAATGGCGTCGGTGGCGCCAATTAACCCGCCTTAGCCGTGCCGTTTTGCAAGGATCAAATGTCCAAAAATGATAACAAATGCTAATAAATGATAATAATGTCTATAGGTTTTTGCGTGTTGCATGTCGCATCACAAGTACCGCCCGCTGGGACAGGCCGGGCCCTTTACCCATGGCCAATGTATGCTAAACGGATCGCTTGCCCAGGCGACCGGATCAGGCGTTAGTCAACTGCCATGAAAAAAAGCTGGATAACATTCGCGGCCAAGCTGGCCGTTTCGGGCGGGCTGTTGTGGTTTTTGGCCGCCAATTTCGATATCGGCGCGTCGGCGGCCAGACTGCGCGACGTGGATATCGGCTATTTGCTGGTAGCGGCGGGCGTGTTCGTGGCGATTCTGGCCAACAACACGCTGCGCTGGCGCACCGTGATGCGCGCTATCGATGCGGTTTTGCCTCTCTGGCAGAGCGTTCAAATTCTCTATATCGGCGTCTTTTTCAATCAGACCCTGCCGTCGTCGGTGGGCGGCGATGCGGTGCGCATGATCTTGGCCCGTAAACATGGCCTTACCCTGCAAGGCGCCGTCAACGGAGTCATGCTGGAAAGGGTCGTCAATGTCTTCGGGCTGATCCTCTTGGTGGTCGCGACGCAACCGTTCCTGCTGGCCCGCATCGCCGACAATCCGGCGAAATTCGTGTTTCCGGCCCTGGCCGCGGTGGCCGTTGCCGGGATTGTGTTTCTGATGCTGCTCGACCGCGTCCCGGAACGGTACAGGCGCTGGGCGCTGGTGCGCGGCGCCGCCAATTTGGCCGGTGATACCAGGCGCCTGTTCCTGGCGCCGGTGCGGGCATTGGCGGCGGTCGGGTTCGGCATCCTCGGCATGGTCCTGTTGTCGCTCATGGTTTATTTTTTGGCGCAGTCGCTGGGTATCGGCGTCAGTCCCATCGATTGCCTGGTGCTGGTGCCGCCGGTGATGCTAATTGCCTCCATTCCCATCTCCATCGCCGGCTGGGGGTTGCGCGAAACGGCCATGGTCGCCGCCTTTGGCTTTGTCGGCGTTGCCGAGGGCGATGCTTTTGTGCTGTCGCTGCTGTTCGGCCTTGCCGGTATTGTCGCGGCGTTGCCGGGCGGGCTGATCTGGCTGTTGGGCGGCTATCGGCGGGAGGCGGCGGATGCGGACTGATCCTACGCAAGTGATTTGTGCTTTCAATTGGGCGCGCCGGGGTTACAGTTCCGCAACGATCATCTGGACCCAGAAACGAACGAGGTTTTCATGAAAATTTCCTTTGCCAAGCCGGCCTTGCCGGGAGCCGGAACCGCCGTCGTCGCCGCGTACCTCAAGGGCGTGCTGAGCCCAACGGCCGCAAAGCTGGATGCCAAAACCGGCGGCGCCATCAAGCGGGCCATTCGCGCCAGCCGTTTCGAGGGCAATAAGGGCCAGAGCCTGAACCTGATCGCGCCGCCGGGCACGCGCCTGGAACGGATCATGGTGGTCGGGCTCGGCAAAGGCTCGGACGTGACCGATCTGGACATGCAGAAGCTGGGCGGCGCCATCTATGCCGGCACGCGGCGGGTCAAAAGCGGCAAGGTCGCGGTAGCGGTGGACCCGGTGCCCGATGCGAAAATGACGGCCGCCGAAATGGCGGCGCAGATGGCCTTTGGCGCGCGCCTCCGCTCCTACCGGTTCGACAAATACCGGACCAAGGAAAAGGCGGCCGACAAGCCGTCGCTGAACGCGCTCACCATTCAATGCGGGCGCTTCGCTGACGCCAGGCGGGCCTATGCGTCTTTGGGCAAAATCGCCGACGGCGTCTTCTTCACCCGCGATCTGGTGTCCGAGCCGGCCAATATCATATATCCCGACACCCTCGCCAAACAGGCCAAGACGTTGGAGAAGCTGGGCGTCAAGGTGGAGGTGCTGAGCGAGGCCGCCATGCGCCGCCTCGGCATGGGCGCGCTCCTCGGCGTCGGCCAGGGCAGCGACCGGGATTCCAAAATGGTGGTCATGCAATGGAACGGCGCGACCCGGGGCAAGGGCAAAGCCGATGCGCCCATCGCCTTCATCGGCAAGGGCGTCACCTTCGATACCGGCGGCATCTCGATCAAGCCGGCGGCGGGCATGGAAGACATGAAGTGGGACATGGGCGGCTCCGGCGTGGTCATCGGATTGATGAAGGCGCTTGCCGGACGCAAAGCCAAAGTAAACGTGGTCGGCGTTGTCGGGCTGGTGGAAAACATGCCGGGATCCAAGGCACAGCGGCCCGGCGATATCGTCACCTCCATGTCGGGTCAGACCATCGAGGTTTTGAACACCGACGCCGAGGGCCGGCTGGTTCTGGCCGACGCGCTCTGGTACTGCAAGGAGCGCTTCAAGCCCAAATTCATGATCAACCTGGCGACCCTTACCGGCGCCATTATTGTCTCGCTGGGCAGTGAGCATGCCGGCCTGTTTTCCAACAACGACCGATTGTGCGAGCGGCTGAGCAAGGCCGGCGAGGCGGTTGGCGAGCTGGTCTGGCGGCTGCCCATGAGCGATGCCTACGACAAGATGATCAATTCCGACGCCGCCGACATGAAAAATATCGGTGGCCGCGGCGCCGGCTCGATCACCGCCGCCCAGTTCCTGAAGCGCTTTGTCGGCGATACCCCCTGGGTGCATATCGACATCGCCGGCGTCACCTGGTCGAAGGGCGATAAGCCAACGGTGCCGAAGGGCGGCACGGCGTTCGGCGTCCGCCTTTTGGAACGGCTGGTTGCCGATCATTACGAAGCGAAGTAACTGGGGCCGATGACCGACGTCGCGTTCTATCATTTGCAGCGCTCGCCCCTGGCGGCGGTGTTGCCGGCGTTGTTACAGCGAACGTTGGGGCTGGGAAAGAAAGGGCTGGTGGTGACCGGCTCGGAAGAACGATGCGAAGATTTGAACGCGCTTCTTTGGACGCAAAACCCGAACGGCTGGCTGCCCCACGGCAGCGCCCGTGACGGCTCGGCCGAAGCCCAGCCTGTCTGGCTGACCAACCGGGACGAAAATCCCAACGGCGCCGAGTTCGTGTTCCTCACCGACGGCGCCGAGGTGACCGATTTGGGCGCCTTCGAGCGCGGTTTCGATCTCTTTGACGGCAACGACGAAGCCGCCCTCGAAGCCGCCCGGGGCCGTTGGCGGGGGCTCAAAGACAGCGGCCACACGCTCACATACTGGCAACAAAACGAAGCCGGTAAGTGGCAGGAGAAATCCGCCTAGCCAGGCTTCATTGCGGACAGGCGTTTGCTTCGCGGCTTTTGGTTACGCGGCCGCGCAAACGCTCGCCGGCGCCCGGGTTTTTTAAGGAAAAGCGCGCGGTCTCCGGCGCCGGGCCGAGGGCCGAGAGGGCCATCGTCCAGGCATTGCAGGCCTTGGCCGTATCGCCCTTGGCCTTATATATGGCGGCGATATTGTCGTGCTGGATGGCGATGCCGGCCGCATTGTCCAACTTGGTCTCCAGCGCCAGCGATTGCCGGTGCAGCGCCAGGGCGCGGTCCAGATTGCCGGCGTTCATCTGCACCCGGGCGAGCCGGCGCAGCTGGTTCGAACGGCTGGCGCTCTTAAGACGGGTCTCGGGCTTGGGCAGCCCGGCGGCGGGCGCTGTCGGCGCGGCGGGCTCGACGATGGCCGAATATTGCGGCGGCGGCGGCACCAACGGATTGGGCCCCGTGGTCAGCAGCATCACCAGCGCGCCCATGATGAAAACCATGAAGATGATCCAAACCAGATTGTTCTTGAAGGATTTCATGGCGCTCCCGGTCTGGCGGTCTCAATTCTGGTTACGGGTCATTGGCTTCGAACTTCATGATCCTGACGGCGATCGGCACCAGGCCGATAATAAAGAAAAAACGGATTAACTGATGGCTGACGATAAACGCAATATCCGCTCCGAGGCCAAACCCGACGATGGTCATTTCGGCAAAGCCGCCCGGCGCGAATGCCAGAATAAGCGCCAACGCCGGAATTTCCGAGACGAAAGTGGCCAGCCAGGCGAAAAAGACTGCCAGCCCCATCATCATATAGGCCGCGATGACCGCATGCACCAGCTGGACGCCGACGGTTTTGAGCTGAATATTTTTGAAGGTGGCGCCGATGCGGGCGCCGATTACCAACTGGGCAAAGGCGACCAGCCCATCGGGAATTTGCCAGCTGCCGACGCCGGCGACCGATAAAAATCCAATCAGGATCATCGGGCCCAGCAGCAGCGGCACCGGCACACGCAGACGCCGCGCCAGCAGAGCCCCGGCGATGGCGAGGGCCAGAATGACCGGGAAATCAATGAGCGCCATATCGGCGAAGGTGGCGCCCGTGCCGACCGTGCCGGTGGGCTCGTAACCGGCCAGGAATCGAAAGGCCATCGGGAAGGTGATGACCGTGAGCACCATGCGGATCGATTGGATCATCGATATCAGCCGCTCATCGCCGCCATAGTGACGGCCCATGAGGGCCATCGGAATCATGCCGCCGGGGTTGGCCGAAAAATAGGCGGTCACCGGATCGTGCCCGGCGAAGGTGCGAAAATAGGCCATGACGATGGCCGTGGTGATGATTACGCTGATCAGCAGGGCCACTATGCTGGGCAGCCACTTGAGGATTTGCTCGGCAAAGTCCGGCGAGATGGTGGTCCCGAAGAAGACACCGAGCACGCCGATCATCAATGAGCGCGGCCATTCCGGCATCCAGATATTGAGGCCGGAGAGAGCCGCGATGGTGACCCCAAACAACGGGCCCAGCATCCAGGGCAGGGGCAGGCGCAGCCAGCCAAATATAAGGGCGCCGGCCAGCGCGATGCCCAGCGTTAGCGCCAGTTCCCACTTGTGCTGGCGCACTTCATTTATATGGAACGATAGTTTCGCCAAGGGGCCGGACCGGACCCTAGGGTCCAGACTCATTCAAATCCAGTAACAGATTAGGGCCGCGAGACACAGAGCGGCAAGGAAGTTGTTTGCATTTTTGTCGTACCGGGTGGCGATGCGGCGAAAGTCTTTGAGACGCCC
>Ga0115002_10008063_pt1 | contig 11724 bp, 10 predicted proteins | sample ArcticOcean_MG_C_8_FD_89576 | JGI IMG/M metagenome (GOLD analysis project Ga0115002, IMG submission 89576) | Marine microbial communities from western Arctic Ocean - ArcticOcean_MG_CB11_86 | ecosystem: Environmental > Aquatic > Marine > Oceanic | place: Arctic Ocean: Canada Basin | collected...
ACGCATTGGAGAATACTCGATTTCGGCGGTCGGGCCGGGACCGCGAGCCCAATCACATTGGCAGGCGGCCCAGCGTGCCGGACTGAAAACGGTGGCCAAAGTCCAGCTGAATAGTACCTGGGAATTGTCGAGCCTGCCGTTCCTGCCGGTGCTCGACCTGGTGGCCAGGCACTGTGCCAACCTGGCAGAGGCGGGTGTGGATGGCACGATGATGAGCTGGTCGCTGGGCGGCTATCCCTCGCCCAATCTGCAAGTGTCCCAACGGTTCCACGACGATCCCCACGCGGAGATCGACGACGTGCTGGATGGGATAGCAGCCGCACGCTACGGCGCAGCAGCAGCACCGCAGGCCCGCCAGGCCTGGGCGGCATTTAGCCGTGCCTTTGAGCAGTTTCCTTACAATGGCTCGGTCATGTATAACGCACCGCAGCAGGTGGGTCCGGCAAACTTGTTGTACGCAAAAAAAACGGGTTACCGTGCGACCATGGTGGGTATCCCCTACGATCACCTGGAGGGTTGGCGCGGTGGTTACCCAGCCAAAGTGTTTGTGGACCAGTTTACCAAGGTGGCTCAGGATTGGGACGCGGGGCTGTTGGCGATGCAGCACGTCGTCGACCGTGCGGGGGCAGAACAGAGAAAAGTCGCTGAGTTGGATCTGGGAGTGGCCCGTGCGGCCAGACTGCATTTTGCCTCGGTCGCCAACCAGGCTCGTTTCATCATGGCCCGAGATGCACTGGCTGCCGGTGATGCGGACGACCAGGCTCGTGCAGAATTACGCGACCAGTTGCGTAGGATTCTGACATCCGAAATCGACGCGGCAGTCAAGTTGTACGCGATTGTCAAAACCGACTCGCGAATCGGCTATGAAGCGAGCAATCACTATTTTTATACGCCACTGGATCTCGTCGAAAAGGTGGTGAACTGTGAGTATCTGCGGGACACCTTGGGAGCGGCGACCGATTAACGAGACGTGGTCCCAAAGTGGCGATGTCCAACTAGTCCCGTCGACGAAGCAACCTTCACCGAACTCTTTCGAGATTCGCTGACAATTTGATGAGCGGACCAAAATCCTCATGGCAAGTCCGCAGCTAATCGTGACTCCCGGGGCCGCGCAATTAGGGCTGATGGCCACCTACGGCAACACAACGCTTCGCTCCACCACTCCGCCACCCAGCTCCTCACAAATAATCAACAACTGTTCCCACAAATAAACGGCATAAGTTGGATCGACTCGAATAACATAACCTGCCAGATTCCCAATGCTCGTCGGCCGTATCGCACAACTCACGCCAGCAACACGCGTCATTACCAACGTGTCCGACTTTACATCGTCCCAGCTAATCCCGCAGGTCTGAGCCAGTACCATTCTGGCAGAGGCTCCCGTCAAGCAGAAGATCGCGTCCCCACGCTCAAAGGCAAGGAAATCGTTGGGCAAGTCGCCGTCGGTCAAAAGCTCTTGATGAAGCGAGTGTTGCACGCCGCTCGTGGATTCAATTAGAAACTCATCCGCGCCAGTCCGAATCAAACGGGCACCGCCATCGACGAGTGTGGTGTCGTAGATGTTCGCAGGAACGTTCGTGACGCGGGAGGCCAACCACGACTCGGCACCGTGTCCCTTGAGCAGCCAGGTTGGCAGATCGCTGGTATCCCAGAGGCTGGCTTGTTCCAAAGCCGTGGTTTTGTCAATCATCACACGGCCTGCCTTTCATTTTGAGGATCGTAAAACGGTGTTTCGGTCACTTGGCAGTTGGCCGACGTCCCTGCATCGGTGCGAATAGCCAGTTGGGTTCCGATGGCCGCCAAGTCGGGCCGCACGAAGGCCAATCCGAGCGGTTTCTGTAAAGTACTGCGATGCGCGATACTGGTCACGCGCCCGACGATTTCATTTTGGTCAATCACTAGATTGCATTCGTTCGGCAGCGGCCCTCGAAAATCAGCAGCGAACTGAAATCCGACCAGTGACCTGTCTAGCGGTTGTTTCTCCATGATTTCCAGACTGCGCCGGCCAACGAAGAACTTCTTCTTGCGGTAGATGAGCCCGTCCAAATTGACGTGAAACGGAGTCGTCAGTGCATCCGTGTCCTGGCTGACAATGATGTGGCCTTTTTCCAATCGCAAAAGACGCTGGGCTTCGACCCCAAAGGGCCGAATCCCGTGGGACTCACCCGCTCGCAGCAACTCACGCCACACATCCAGTCCACGCGACGCTGGGACATGAAGCTCGTAGCCTAACTCTCCGATGAACCCCACCCGCATGACCATCGCCTTGGTGCCGGCCACGTCCGTGAGTCTGGCACCAGAAAAGGGAAACACCGCCGACGACAAGTCCGCGTCACACAGTTGGGCCAGTACTTCGCGTGAGGCTGGCCCCGCAATGTTCATGGCCGTGGTTTGTCCAGTCAGATTGATGAGGACCACGTCCAGCTGCCACAACAGTGCCCAGCGCTGAAGTTCGCGGAAGAAACTGGCGCTGCCCGAGGAAGTGGCGCTGATATAAAAATGGTCATCCGACCATCGTGCGACAATGCCGTCTTCAATGATGATTCCCGACTCGTCGCAAGCCAGGCCGTAGCGAAGTGAACCGATCTTCTGTTTCGTAAAGGAACCTGTGTAAACACGGTTGAGCAACTCGACGGCATCCGGCCCGCTTACATGTATTTTACCTAGTGTGCCCAGGTCGATGAGGCCAACGCCCCCGCGGACATTCTGAGCCTCCTCCAAAATGCAATCGGTTACGGATTTGGCGCCTTGCGAGTAGTATTCAGGCCGCAACCAACCGCCACCTACGTGGAAAAACGAGGCACCGTTGTCAGCGTGCCAAGCGTGCATCGGCGTACGTCGAAGAGGATGGAAGCGGCGGCCGGCCAGATTGCAAATCGAAACTGGATGGTGAAAGGGCCGAGAGGTAGTGGTCCCGGTTTGATCAATCGTCTTCTCGTTCAGTCGAGCCAAGATTCGCACGGCGTTTTGATTAGATAGCTTTCCCTGGCTAGGACCCATTCCGACCGTCGAATAGCGCTTGAGCAGTTCGACATTGTCATATCCTTCCTGGTGGGCGTTCACGAAATCGGTCAAGTGGAGGTCTTCGTCAAAGTCCACGAAATTCTTCTGGCCGGGATGCGAGAAGATGGGATAAGGGTGGCTGCGGGCGGGTCCTGCCGATATCTCGCTCTCAGCACGATCACCTTCGTATCCAAGATAACTAGCGGCCTTCGCGCCGGCGGCCGTACCGTCCTGCTGTTGGTCATGAAGGTCATAAATGCCACGTACCCTGCCCGCGGCAAACACTCCGTCTGGAATGGACGTCGGAACGAGTTGCTGGAGGTTGTCATCGTAACCAAAGCGAGCACCGGACTGATAAAGCAGGTCCGCCATGGGCGCCCAGCCGACACTGACCGCCACGCCATCACACACTATCGTTTTGTCGCGGGACAGATCCAGCTCGCCATCACGATCCAACGGCGCCACGGTGACCCCCGCGACCCCCTTTTTGCTTTTGGAAGAAATGGCCTGGTAAATCCCGAAACCACCGTAAATCTCCACGCCACGTCTGGTGACTTGCTCGCCCAATTCGCCGGGCGGCTCGGCCAGCAGGTCGACGATTGCCGCGACTTCAACACCGGCGTCTAGCAGGTCAAGAGCTACTCGATATCCGTCAAGGTTGGCACTGACGACGACGGCCCTGCTAAACGGTTTAACAGCATACTGATGCACGAGCCGCTGGGCCGCTGACCCCAGCAGCACACCAGGAAGATCGTTGTTCTGAAACACGGCAGGTTGTTCGCAGCAGCCGCTGGCCACGACCAGCGCCTTCGCGCGTAGCTTGGTCAACCGTTGTTGATCCACCAGGGCAACCCAGTGATCGGAGTACCAACCAGCGGCTTGGGTCGACAATCGAAATCGAATGCGATCGTGTCGCTGGGCTTGCGAAACTAACGATTGGACAAGCCTCTGGTAGGTCGGGTCACCAGCCCATTGCCAGGTCAAACTACCGCCAGCTCGAGTCATTTCGTCAACAACCAACACATCGGCACCTTGGTTGGCGGCCGCGATGGCCGCGCTAAGTCCGGCGGGCCCAGCGCCGATGACAAGCAGCTCACAAAAATCATAGTCTTTCGGCGTCGATTGCGATTTCCACTTGGGATCCAGTTTTCCCAGGCCAGCGACCTGCCGCATCTGGTTCTCGTAGAAAGGAAACAGCCGGCGCGGTGTATGAAAGCCCTTGTAGTAGAATCCAACCGGCAGAAACTTGGCGAATCGTTCGGTGATGTTAAGTCGATCGCTAGCTAAACTGCCCCAGGTGTTGACTGCACGAACATCTAACCCGCTGGTTATCGGCAGCACGTCACCTCGGAGATTGGTTCGTTGGCCGTCTTCAACGAGAAAGTTGGCGTCATGATTGGCCAGGCTATAGACACTGCGAGGCCGATGATATTTGAAGCTTCGTCCCATCATCCGCACGCCATTGGCCCATAAGGCGCTGGCCAACACATCGCCTGCATACCCTGAATAGGATTCCCCTTCAAATCGAAAGTCAATCGGCTGGTGGCGATCGATCCATTCGCTGGGCTGTGGTTGGAGTCGTTCGGTCATGGCGACGATTCCTGTTTGTAAAGATAGGTTCGCAAAAACTGGTCGCTGCAGTTATCACGTTCCGCCACAAACCAAGTGCCGCTGGGCAAGTGATACCACCATTCACGTTTGATGCCCGGTTCCCCATCTCGATTGAAGATATAGTCAGCCCACTGATCGTCGCTCACCGCGTCAGGATCGGGCATTGCACGAAATTGCCCGCCGTAGTGGAATTCTTGCGCCGGGCGAGGACCGTTGATGGGGCAGTGGATGATTTTCATTTTGTGGGGATTATGGATTATGGATCATGGATTATGGAGGTTTCGGTGGTGTCTCTTTCGTTAGTGGATACCGGGTTCCATGTGAGCCATTGTTAATGAAATGAAGGCGATTAGCTTCGCCGTCACTCGGCCTATTGGATTGACCTTTTTGTCAACTGATTTAATGAGTCCATTGAGCGGCGCAAATGCGCCGTGTAAGAGCTCTAGTTGCTGATCGTATTCAGAATCTCCGATGATGTCCAAATCGTGGGCGAGTAACAGGAAGTATTCCGTTTCCTTAAGTGAGCCGAGCGCGATGTAAAGAAATCGGAGAAAGTCCTTTTGCCTGCCGCGTCCGGATCCCTCTGCGATGTTCGACGGCACGCTGGCTGCCGCGCGGCGAACTTGGCTCGTCATACCGAACTTTTCGTCATCCGGAAAAATCTTCGTTAACTTGTAGATCGACAACGTCAATTCATGACTCCGCTGCCATGCAACAATCTTCTTGTAATCCGACACGATTAGTCCTCCCAATTCAAATCAGTCAATACTCACGTTCCATAATCCAAAATCCATAATCCCCATAATCAATGCCCGACCGACGCCGCGCCCTTCTCACCCACTAATTGAAATCTTCGAAATCGATCCAACGCAAACGGCACGATGAGCTCGTGCTGCTGATCGGTTGCTACCGTCGACGCCATCGTCTCGCCGCTAACGGGCGTGGCTTTGAAGCCCCACGTGCCCCATCCAGCATCTATGTAAAAGCCCTTGATGGATGTTTTTCCCATGATCGGTGAAAAATCGGGCGTCATGTCACAGAGTCCCGCCCACTGGCGCAGGATATTCGTACTGCCCACCATCGGAAACATGTCGGCCAGATGCCCACACAGTGACTCCGCGAAATCGAGACTGGAACGCATCGAAATCAACTCTTGAGGGTCCAGCGAAGCTCCAGCCACCAATTCGCCGCGCGACGACTGGCTGACGTAAAGGTGGAGGCTGGCGGACACGACGATGTGATTCAACCACGGTTTAAGCGGTTCCGAGACAAAGGCCTGCAACGGATGGATGACAAGCGGAGTTCGGAGACCCACCATCTTGGTTACGTAAGTCGTCCAGCCAGCCACCGCGCTCAATATTCTTCTTGTTTTGATGAAGCCTTTATCGGTATGGACTCCCGCCACCTCCCCGTCTCGCACTTCGATGTCCGTCACGGCTGTTTGCTGGTGGATCTCCGCCCCACCGCGATCGGCGCCGCGGGCGTAGGCCCAGGCCACCGCGTCGTGGCGGGCAATCGCCCCAGGCGGATGAAATAGGGCGCCATAAACGGGCGCTTGGTGCCCGCCACAGTCCAAGTCCATTTCTGGAATAGATTGCTGGATAAACTCGCGTCCGACGATTTTGCTGTCGACACCTAAATGCTTGTTCACCTCGGCTCGCCAGCGCATGGTATTCAATGAAGATGTGGAGTGCGCCAGTGTGAAATGGCCCCTCTCGGAGTAGAAGAGATTAAAGTCCAGTTCCCGCGAAAGATCCCGGAACAACTCGACGCTGCGGTTGTAAAAGCGGACACCTTCTGACGTTAGATAGTTTGACCGTACGATCGCCGTGTTCCGGCCCGTCCCACCGCCGCCGAGGTACCCTTTTTCTAAAACGGCAACATCGGTAATGCCATGATTCTTGGCCAGATAGTAGGCGGCCGCCAAACCATGTCCGCCGCCGCCGATAATGACGACATCGTACTCGTCCTTGAGCCGTTCCGGGTCGCGAAACATGCGCGGCTCAGGATAGGATTTGCTAAAGCCGTATTTTAGGAGACGGTGGGGCATTGGTGTGGTGGGAAAAGGTGATTTAGAAGAATGTTAAATACTCATCCACTTCCCATTGAGTGACCTGGCTGTCATACGTCTCCCATTCCTTGGTCTTTAGTTCGATGAACTCCTCGGCGATCGGCCCAAGTGCCTGCTGAATGATTTCGTCGTCGCGTAACTCTTGGACCGCCTCCAAAAGCGATTGTGGAAGAATCTTAATGCCGGACTCCATGATTTCGTGAAGTGGCTTCTCGTAAAGGTTTCCCAAATTGGGGTCGCCCGGATCCATCTTGTTCTTGATTCCATCGATCCCCGCCGCAACGTAGGCTGCCAATGCGAGGTAGGGATTACAGCCGGCCGACACAGTCCGATCCTCGAAATGGCCAGGCCCAGCTGTGCGAATCATTTGCGTCCGATTATTGTCGCCGTAGCTGACGAAAGCCGGCGTCCAAGTAAATCCTGATCGACTCGAATGCAACCCAGAACCCAATTGCAATCGCTTGTAACAGTTCACCGTGGGGCTGGTCACCGCGCACAAGGCCCGCGCGTGATGGAGCACACCTCCGACAAAGTGATAACCCAACTCCGAACAACCGAGGCCACGCGGATCCGATTCGGAGTCGAAAACGCATTTTCCGGTATTGGCGTCAGCGAGATGAAAATGTACGTGCAGCCCACTTCCGGTCTGGTCGCTGAACGGCTTAGGCATATGCGTGGCAATCGCACCATACTTCTTTGCCGTCTGCGAAGTGGCCATCTTGAAGAACGTGATACGATCTGCCGTGGTCAACGCGTCGGCATAATCGAAATTGATCTCAAACTGGCTGTTCGCATCTTCGTGATCCGCCTGGTAGACTCCCCAGCCCAGTTTGTTCAGAGAACTCGTTAATTCCTGCAAGTAGGCCATCGCTGGAGCCATCGAGCGGAAGTCGTAACAGGGTTTGGCAAGTTGATCGACGCCGTCGGGATTCCACGGCTGGATCGAGCCATCCTCATTGCGAGTTACCAAAAAGTGTTCTGGTTCCATTCCCACATTGAAAACGTAGCCCTGTGCGCGGACCTCGGACAGAACACGCTTGAGATTCGTCCGCGCGCAGTAGGAAAAGGACTCGCCGTCCACAAACAAGTCCGAGGCAAATCGTGCCGTGTTTGGCAGCCAGGGCAACGGCGTGTAGCTGTCCAAGTCAATGCGCGCCAACATGTCGTGTGAGTGAGGGCCTTGGCCAACGCCCCACACGGCAGCGCCCGCGAACCCGGCACCTTCGTCAAGCGCATCGTCGAAACTCGATACCGGTACCATTTTGACTTTGGATGAACCGTGAATGTCCACAAATTGAACCAGCAGATAGTCGATGCCATGTTCCTGCATCTGTTTACGGATCTGTTCCCGTTCAGTCATCGTTCAATCATTCCCTTCGTTTAGCGCAGCTGTTTCTTTTTCGTATTTGTGCTTTTCTAATTTTATTTTCCAAATAAAGAAACCAGCGAATACCAAAAAACAAATAACCGTCATTAAGATTTCTGAGCCGACCAGCGGATATAAGGGCCCCAGATCCATCGGGTCGGCTGGCCAGCTGTCAAACGTTCCAGTTGTGGGCATCAATTCACCTCGATTTTAAGGGCACCAGTTCGCGTTCGGCCGCTTCCACGTCGGACAAGTTATACGAGTCGTCGGCAACAATCGCGTGGTCCAGTCCCGCCACTTCCACTTTTCGAGGAATCCGCAGAATTCCCATTCGCCTGAGGATTCCGGCAGCGACATAACAGGGGATAAAGCCAAGCCCAAGAAACATAATTAGGGCCCCGGCAATCTGTCCCCAGGGAGTGATCGAGGCATAGCCCGCGTGGGGCGAGCTGGGGTAACCCCAGAGCAGGAACCCAGCTGCCACGACGCCGATCGATCCGCAGTAACCGTGGATCGCCACCGCCCCTACGGCGTCATCGATCTTGAATTTTCGTTCCACCCAATAGTGCAGACGGTAACCGCAATAGACGCCCAGCATCGCCAGCAGAAACGCCTGGATCGGATGGTACAGGTCATTCCCAGCCGACGCGGTGATGATACCACCCAAGCCACCTTGAAATGTCCAGAAGGCGTCTCCCTTTGAGACCCAATAGCCCATGATCAGACCGCCCGCCAACGACATCAGGAAATTGAATGTAATTGCGCTCAGCGTGGTCGGCGTCAAATAAATTGTGGCGGCAGAAAAGAAGGCTCCGTCCTCGCCAGCGATATTTATGATCGGGATATTGCAGGCCGCGTAGAAGCCCCAAAATCCGGTGAAAATCATAAACATGCCGATCGCGACCATCCACACGTTGTGAGCCGGAATCACTCGCGGCGTACCATCCTCGCGAAATCGACCGACACGAGGTCCCAGATGGATCAGAATCGCTAGCGCCGAACCTCCCGCCAGACCGTGAATGACCCCGGAAGCATACGCGTCGTGATAACCCAGTTTTTGCACCATCCAGCCTGTCTCCGACCAACCCCACGCAGCATCGATGACCCACGTCACGCAGCCAACCAACAGAGCCAGCAGCCAAAAAGCTCCCGATCGAATCCGTTCGATCACGGCACCCGACAAGATCGATCCGGCGGTCCAAGAAAACAATAGAAACGCTGCCCAAAACACCCCGTTCAATCGTGCCCACAGGGCCGTGTCCGCAGCGGTCAGAGTTTCACTGCCGGGTTTTCCGCCCATGTGGGTGCCCATCAATTCACTCCAGGGAACCGCCCAGGGCGCGTTTTTAAGGCCTCCAGTGATACCTGGCCCATTCTGCACTGCGAAATACAGCCACCAGCCAAACAGGTAGAAGCCAATCGTGATGACCGGGATCAACATCGCATTTTTCATGAGCGTGTTGATCTTGTTCTTGTCACGTGCCACCCCGACTTCGTACAGACAGAAACCGACGTGAATCAAAAACATCATCACGATCGTGACCCAGTAATAAAACTCGGTGAAAATCACGCTCAAGGCGCTGAGTTCATTATCCATGTCCGCGTTCTCCCGGTATCCAATCCGTACCGGCCAAAGGCACCTTGGCCATCGCCGCCGCCTCGACCGTCAGCGCTACGAGGTCTTCTGGCTCCAGATGATGTACGTTCGACTTGCCGCAAGCACGAGCCAGCGTCGTTAGCTCCATGTTCATGACTTGTAGATAGTTCTTCAGCCGACGGGCACCCCACGTGGGATCCAAACGCTTCTCCAACTGCTCGTCTTGAGTTGTGATCCCCACGGGGCAGAGTCCGGATTGGCAATGATGACAGTAGCCGGGTTGGACGCCAAGTTGTGCATACTCAGCCGTGGCGTCCACCATCTCGCCATGGTCCGCCCAATGAGAACTGTTGCAGCCCAGCGCCATCAACACACCCGGTCCTATCGCAACGGCATCGGCGCCCAGGGCCAATGCCTTGGCGACATCGGCGCCGGTCCGTATGCCGCCCGAGACGATCAATTGCACTTGCTCAGATACGCGCATTTCCTCCAACGCCTCCCGAGCCAGCCGAATCGCGGGAAGCGTCGGGATACCGCTGTGTTCAATGAAGACCTGCTGGGTCGCCGCCGTACCACCCTGCATACCGTCCATGACGACGACGTCTGCACCCGCTTTGACCGCCAGCTTGACGTCATCCTTAACCCGCGTGGCGCCGAGCTTGACGTAAATCGGAATTTGCCAATCTGTGATTTCGCGAAGTTCCTCGATTTTGATGGCCAGGTCATCCGGGCCGGTCCAATCGGGATGCCGACAAGCTGACCGTTGGTCGATTCCCTCCGGCAGCGTACGCATCCCGGCCACGCGGGGACTGATCTTTTGGCCCAGCAGCATTCCTCCGCCGCCCGGTTTGGCTCCTTGGCCCAAAACGATTTCGATGGCGTCGGCTTTCAGGACGTCTTCCGGATTGAATCCGTAACGGGACGGGAGGCATTGATACACCAGTGTCTTGGAGGATTCGCGCTCCTCCGGCGTCATGCCTCCGTCGCCTGTCGTGGTGCTGGTACCCATCTCGGTGGCGGCGCGTCCGATGGCTTCTTTGGTATTGGCGGACAACGAACCAAAACTCATTCCCGCGATGGTAATAGGAATCTCCAACTCGATCGGGCGCTCAGCCCGATGGTGTCCCAACACCGTCTTCGTCTCACACTTTTCACGATACCCTTCCAACGGGTACCGAGACGCCGAAGCGGTCAAGAAGACGAGATCGTCCAAGCTGGGAAGCTGTCGCTTGGCTCCGAGACCGCGAATATCGTACACGCCACGCTCGGCAGCCAGGTGTATGTACTCGATGACGTTGCGGTTGTAGGACGCGCTTTCTTCGAGGTTGAGAGGCCGATGGCTCATGTCAATACTCCAGATCTGCGTCTGGGTTCCAGTGATACAAAGTCCGCGCCGATCCAATTCGCTTGAAGTCCTGAGGCTTGTGGCTGAACTCAGCTGCGGCCAGCAGCCGCTCCAGCTGGGCAACGTCCTCGTCGGTCATGTCTTGCTGCTCAGCGTCCGCTCCCAAACCGTGCAACTCGCCCCGAACGTAGATTACGGCTTCGTAGAGCGAGTCCCCCAGTCCATGACCCGCGTCGCCACAGACGACAAGGCGGCCCGCTTGGGCCATAAATCCCGACATGTGTCCAACGCTGCCGCCGACGACAATGTCCGCACCCTTGAGCGAAATTCCACAACGACTGGCCGCATTCCCCTCGATGATCAGCAATCCTCCCTGCGCGGTCGCTCCAGCACAAGTGGACGCGTTGCCTTTGACGCGCACTTGACCCGACATCATGTTCTCGGCCAATCCACAACCGGCATTGCCATCGATGGTGATCTTGGCTTGTCGGTTCATTCCAGCTGCGTAATAGCCGACGTGGCCCTGCACCTCAATGTGGGCAGCGACGTTGACACCCGCCGCGACGCTATGATGACCGGCGGGATGCAGAATCTGAATCGAATGGCCAGCCAGACCTGGCGAGTTCTCATGCAGCGATCGGTTCACATCTCGGAGTGACTGTTTCTGTAAGTCAAGGATAATCTCTTCCCCTACACTCGCCATGTATAGATTTCCTCGGGCGCCGGCTCGA
>Ga0115002_10008064_pt1 | contig 11719 bp, 11 predicted proteins | sample ArcticOcean_MG_C_8_FD_89576 | JGI IMG/M metagenome (GOLD analysis project Ga0115002, IMG submission 89576) | Marine microbial communities from western Arctic Ocean - ArcticOcean_MG_CB11_86 | ecosystem: Environmental > Aquatic > Marine > Oceanic | place: Arctic Ocean: Canada Basin | collected...
AGAAAAAAATAATTTTTTAAATTCACAAAAAAAAAAAGTTAAAAACAAAAATTTAATTATAACATTTTATAATTTATTACAAAAATATAATAATATTAAGTTAAAGTATATAAAAGCACATACAAATTTAACAGATATTCATAGTGTTGGTAATTCTGCCGCTGATTTTTTAGCTACAAATGTTTTATAATAAAAACATTAACCAAATATGTACAAAATTTTTATTTAAATTTTATTTAAAAAGGAACAAAACTTTATTAATTAAAAATGTACTTAGTTTTGGACGTCGAAACAAACGGTTTGGTTGTTTGTAAAGAATTTAATAAATATTATGATTATAAAGAATTAAAATATTATAAAAATTCAAGGATTGTATCAATTGCTTGGCAATTAATGCAAAATAATAAAACTATTATTACTACTAATTATTTTATTATTAAACCAAATAATTTTACAATAGATGAAAAATCAAAATCATTTGAAATTAATAAAATAAGTAAAATGATGGTAAAAAATGGCAGAAATTTAGATATTGTTTTAAATAATTTTTTAGAAGATTTAAATAAATGTGAAATAATAATAGCACATAATTTAAATTTTGACAAAAATATTTTATTAGCAGAAGCTTATAGATTAAAAAAAAATATTTTAATTGATAAATTATTAAAAAAAAAAAGTTATTGTACTATGGAACAGGGTAAAAATATTACAAAAATAGAAAATGCTTATGGTTATAAATATCCTAAATTAACAGAATTATATAATCATTTTTTTAAAAAAAGTTTTAAAGCACATAATGCATTAAATGATGTTAAAGCTACCTGTAAATGTTTTTTTAAAATGAAATAAATTTATATTAAGTTTTGTTAGAATTAAATTCTAAATAAACAGCTTCTGTATCCTCTAATGATTCATAATAATCAGAGATTTCATTCATAATTTTAAATCGATGTTTTTCATAAAAATTTATTGCTATTTTGTTTATTTTTTGTGTATATAAACTAATACATTTATTTTTTGAAAGTATTTTTAAACTATCTATTAATTTCTTACCGACACCTTGTCTTCTAAATTTATTTAAAACTGCTATGGACATAATATGGTTTCTGTTATCTTTATGAAATGTTTTAGAAACAATAAACCCAACTATTTTTTTATTTTTAATTGCTTTTAAACAAAGATAATCTTTATTAAGTAATAAATAATATAAATCCATGATTTTATAATATATAGGTAGTGTTTCTTTACCAATATTTTCAATCATTTGAAGATCTTTTTGTGTAATTGTATTTACTTTAATCATCTTTATTAAATTATAAATTTATTTTTTTAAATAATTTATAAATCTAGAATTTTATAATGATAATATATATATATATTTAAAATGTATAAATTTATAATAAATCCTCAAACTAAAAGAAAAGTTTCAATTTATAGTAAAAAAGGTAAAAATATTATTTTAAATTATATTGAATATTTAAAAAAAGGTGGTGCTTATTCTGATGAACAACCCGCATCTATTTTAGAAAAAATATTACAAACAAGAAGTTATAAAAAATTATATGTTAGTTTACATGGTGATAATTACACATTTATTACTAATCCTACACAAGTTCAATTAAGAGATCCTGAACAAAAAGATATGAAAAATTTAACAATCCCCATCCCTTATAATTTAATAGTAATTCATTTTTTTCAAAAAGATTTTTGTGGGTTTTGTAGTGAAGAATCTGATATACATATAAAACAAACATTAGCAAATCAAACGAATTGGATGAACACACAATATAATAACAGTTCTAAAATTATAGAACCAAGTCGTGAATTAACATTAAATGATACTGCTCATTTATTTTATCCTGGTGATGAAATTTATAATTCCAGATTAAGTTTTGAATGGACCAACGAAGATAAATATATTGATATTTATGAATTGAATCTTAACTCCAAATATAAGGATGAAAGATATGATGAAATAAGTCTCCGACCAAATACAAGACATCAAAGTCGTAGACGTCGTGTTGTTAATACTGATGGTTATCCTGAATCTCAAGGATTATTTATTAGTCGTATACAAGCCGACAGCTTTGAGAAGAAAAAAGATTTTTTTTCGATGGAATATTTGTTAAAAAGAATATCAAAAGAAACAGAACTGTCACATGAACAACACCCTCAAGCTCATAATAAATATCGTTTAATTTATATATATAATTGTGATCCAAAAATAGAGACGACTCTGAATACTATACTAGACTTTAAGAAAATTGATGATACTAAAAAAAAAATTGAAAAACAAAGTAAAGAAAAATGGAGAGATTTTTTAAAAAATGATTATACTATACCATCTGTAACAAGAACGCAAAAAAAAAAAAATAAGATTATGCATAGAACACATATGTTTATTGATGATGATGATGATATTGATGCAAAAATTTCGAGCTGGCAAAAACACTTTCAAAAACAAAAAGACGGACAAGAAATGTATGATTATGGTTATGGTGTCATTAGTGGGGCTGCTTGTAAAAAAGAGAAACCTTGTAATTATTATGGTAATCAATATATTAAAAAAAGATTACAAAATTGTATTGGTTCTAGATGTTTAAATGCAAAATTAACTTGTCTCACATATTATGATAGAAATGAAATATGTAAAAAGGGGGAGAATCAAAAATAAAAAACTATTGTAAAATAATATTATTGTTAGTAAAAACTTGAAATTGAAATGTCTTTTTTTATTTCTAATTAGATGTTGTTTTGTATTTTTGTATTTACAAAAAGGAGTAAATTTCCAAATGAAATTAATTTTTATGAACTTTTTATTTTTTTATTTAAAAAAATAACTAATATTTATTTTTAATGAATTTATTATCAAAAATAAATACAAATATATCCAATAATAAAGAAATTAAATTATATTTAGAAAATTATTATAAAGATAAAAAAGATTGGGTTAAACCTAATAAAGAATTAGCTATCTTTTTAAAAATTGATAAAAACGATTTTATAAATATGGATGATATTAATTTTAAATTAATTAAATATATAAGAAAACAGAAATTATGTGTTGATAATTTTATTCAATTAGATGAAAAACTTAAATTAGTTTTTCCAAATAAAGAAAATATTAATATATTTAATTTACAAGAACATTTAATACCATTAATAATTACACAAAAAAAAGACGATGACGAAGCAGAAGACACTAATTTAATTTAAATCAATTTTAATTTCTTCTAAAATATTATTTGCAAGATTTAATTGTTCTTCTAAATCTATTATTTCATATTCTGCAGAGTAAATTTTATTTTCAAAAATATGTTCATTTTCAGATAAACATATTTTTCGGATTACATCATATCTTTTATTTTCAATACTTTTTCGGAAAGTCAGCCAAGGTGTTGGTTCTTTATAATTTTTTAAATTACATTTTGTTAAAAATAATTTTAAAACACTAGTATTAAATCCGCTTATCATTTGTGTGTTTGGTGTATCTGATTGCACTGGAAACCCCAATACATCTCCTCTTAAATTCCAATATATTTGTTGTGGTGGTTTTATAATTTCATTATAATATTCTAATCCTACTTTAGCATAAACATTTACTAAATGTTCATGAAGTGTATTCCAATTTGTTTCTTGTTCTACGATTGAAGTATTAATTCTTGAATATTTTTTAATTAATGGATATTTGTTTACAAAACTAACTCTACAACAAGCTGTATCAAATTGCATATCAGATAATATCATAAACCAAGTTGGCCAATCTTTTTTTGGTAATTTTGTTTCAATACATCTTTGTAATATTAATTCATGTGCTGCCATAAAATCTGTATTACCTCCCCAAGCTGAATTTGCTGCGATTCTTACTTTTTCAAGTAATGTTAATTCTTTATATGGTTCATTTTTATTTTTTAAAATAATCCATTTTGGTTCTTCTGCGAAAGAAATAAATCTATCTCTAAACGCTGGATGAGAAAGACTAGAAATAAAAATACCCATTGCAATAGATACCAACATTGGAATTCCATTCATTGAACTTGATACATCACATAAACAAATTCCTCTTCCTAAATCTGTTTTATTTTCTGTCATTATTTTTTTATAATAATCTAAATGTGTTTTCCATTGTAAAGAAATTAAATCTTCTTCTTCTCTTGTTAAACTTTTATTATCTTTTAATTCTTTAATTAATTCATGAATAAACATTGTTTTACCTTTAATACTAATTTTTCCATTTTTTGCTTTTTCTAAATGTTTTAAAAGATTTTTTCTACATTTTATTCTATGTTCTTCATTAGTTCTTTGTTCTTCTCCTTTCTGCCCTTTAAGATTTAAAAATGCTCTTTTATTAATATTTAAACATCTCCCAGGTACTAAATGGAAATTAATTTCATTATATTTTTTTTGACACATTAAAATTTCTGTTGTATTAATTGCTTTATTTAATGGTGTTACATATTTTCTATATGCTTTTAAAGCTTGTTTAAAATTTTTTTTAAATAATTCTGGATTTAATCTTTTAGCTAATCTTTTTGCTATTTTAATTTTTTTATCAAAACTTCTATTCTCTTTTCCTACATATTTTGCTAATAAAGATAAACTCACTTTTTCTTTTTTATTATTTTCCCATTCTGTATAAACTTTTTTGTCACGTTTTAATTGATCAATAAAATAAATTTCTATTTTTTCAATTAAATTTTTATATTTTAATTTATCTTTTTCTAACAAAACTAAAATATTATTTAAATCTTTCCAATATCCAAATTCAGGATAATATTCTACTAATTTTTCAATAGTTTTTGGATAATAATTATACAAACTTAAAAATAAATAATAACTGACTAATCTTTCACCCTTACCATCCTCTTTATCTCGTAATTGTCCCCATAAACTAAATAAATCTAACATATAATTTTGTTTCTCTTCTTTTTTAAGATTTTCACAATTTTTAATTATATTTTGTACGAATTCTTCTATTCTATCTTTACTACAATCTCTTAAAATACCATTAAATGCAGCTACTAAAGATCCCTGTATTTTTTCTTTATTTTTTGACATACCATACATTGAATATTGAATTGTTCCTTTTTCTCCTTTATTTTTTTGAGGATTATCCATAACATTTAAAAATGCAGAGGTTGTAGAATTTAACATTTTATTTATTTATTATATATTTTTTTTTTTTAAATATTTATTTTAAAAAATTTGATTTATTTAATTAATTTTAAATTAAACAAATAAAAAATATGACAGATTCTGAAATTTTTCTTAAACAAAATATATCAGTAATTAATAATACAGAAAATAATAATAATAAAAATATTAATAATTTTAAAAAAGCAAATAATTTAATAAAAAAAATAATGGAAAGTGAGTTGTTTAAAAAAATTGATTATAATCCTGAACCATTATTGTTAGATTATAAAAAAATTTATCCTAATAAATCAAATGAAGAAATAATTACAATTATTAAAATAAGAATGTCTCAACTATTAAATATAACTATCCCAAAAAAAATAATATTAGAAAATATTAATAAGAAAAATCAATTAAACTTTTATAACTTAACTTCTATTAGAACATTTTGTAAACAATATAATTTAAATTCTAGAAATAAAAATAAAATTAATTTAATTGAATTAATTTGGAGAAAAAAACAAAATAAATTAATTTTAACTGATTACAACAAAATAGGTAGAAAAAAAATTAAAGAAATAACTCAAAAAAAAAAAAGAGAAGACTTTGAAAATATAAGAAAGAGAATATTAAATGAAATGAATAATTCTAGCTCTAGTAATAGTGAAAGTGATAGTTCCAGTGAAAGTGATAGTGAAAGTGATAGTGAAAGTGATAGTGAAAGTGATACTAAAAAAAGTGATACTAATAATAATAATCAAGATACAACAACTAATAAAGGAATCCCTATTATTGAAACAAAAATTGAATCTCCTATAATTCCAACCAATAGTAATAAAAATTGTGGAATTGATGTTGGTAATGATGGTGATTCAGAAAGTGATTCAGAAAGTGAAGAAGAAACTTTAGACACTATTTGATTAATTTTTAATACTTTAATTTTTTTTTGTTGAAAAAGAAATAAATATTTGTTAATATTATATTAAAAAATGATAAAAAATTTTAATTGTATATTTATATTATTATTCTTAAAAAACTTATTAAATAGTATATTAACAATAATTGTTGATAAAAATAACAAAAAAGATAGTGGTATATTTAAATATTTTATAACTTTATTAACATTATTATTAATATTATTTTTAACAATTATAATAATAATGGTAATAATTTTATTAAAAGATAAAAAAATTATTGGAATAACATCTGATTATATAATTTCAAAAGCTCTACCAATATTATCTTTATTAATTTTATTAATTTTGAATATAACAACATTGATTTTAGGAATAATTTCAGATAAAGAAAATGATGAAAATAAAAACATACAAATATGGTTATACATAAATTCTTCTCTAAGTTTTATTGGTATGTTATATTATATTTATCAAACCTGTGGAAAAAATTCTTTAAAATTATAAAAATTCAAGAAAACAAACATATATTTGTCTTATTTATTTATCTTAAATGATATCATAATATCGGTGAAAAGAGATGTTTTAACTATATTTTTTTTTTTACTTTTTTATATTTAAAAATATATTTATATAAATAAATAAATGACTATACATTGTATTACTTGTCTTAAAAAAGGTATTAAAAAAGGCGCCCATTTTGGTATAAAAGAAGATAATAATAAATATTGTAAACCTTGTGCTTTTAAAAAATATCCAAATAAAGATATTATTACATATTATTTTAAAATATGTAAATTTGAAGATTGTAAAAATGAAGGAACATTTAATTATTATGATTTAGAACTAAATAAAATATTACCAGGTATTAAATGCAGAAAACATAAACTAGATGGAATGCTTAATTGTAGAAATTCTATATGTAAAATTAAAGGATGTACTACTAAACCAAAAAAATTTAAATTATGTCCAAAACATTTCAAAGAAAAATATCCTAAATTAAGTAGTTATGATAATTATATAAAAATTGTTGATAATATTCCTGTTTTAGACACTTTAATTTTAGATTATAAAAAAAATAAAAAATTAAATATTCATTTTAGAGAAGATGCTTTTATTAATATTAGCAAATTTGTAATGACATCTACGAGAAAATTTAATGATTTTATTAAAAATGTAGCTTATTATAAAGTAGCACAAGAAAAAAATATAGATATTATTATTAGAAGTGAAGGTAGTGGGGCACAAAGTTGGTGTCATTTTTATTTAGCTCTTAAAGTTTCAAATTGGGCTTTTAAAAAAGATATGAATAATCCTATTAAAATAAAATTTGATAATTGGATTAAACAATTAGAAATTAAATTTTTAACTATTATTAATACTAAATACAAATATAATAATAATTCAACAAGTAATATAATTATTCCAAAAATAAAAGTTAAAAAAGTTAAAGTTAAAAAAGTAAAAGAAAATAAAAAAGAAATTAAAATTAAAAGAAATTTAGACACAAAAGATAATGAAAAATATGTTGTAATATCTAAAAAAATAAAAAATATACTTAACTGTAATGATAATATTATAAAAATTAATAAAAATACTTATATAAATATAACATTATTATGTCAATATAAAAATAAATATTTTAAACATTGGAATCAGTTGAAATCAGTTAAAACATATTTAAATCAACTTTCAGAAGAATTAAATATTTCTAAAAATAAATTAATTCAAATAAATCAAAGCGGAAATTGTAAAAATCAACATACATGGGTTCATCCTAAAATAGCAATTAAAATATGTCATTGGTTATTGCAACGAAAAAATGAAAATTTAGAAGAACAAATAAAAAATGAATTAATTTTAGATGAAAAAATGGAAAATTATAAAACAGAAGTTCCTATTAAATTAGATGATAAATTATATAAAATAGATATTTTAACAGAAACAGAAATTATTGAAATAAAAAATTTTAATAATTTCATGAAAGGATTTGGGCAAATATTAATTTATTCAAAATATTATCCTTATCATAAAAGAAGACTTCATTTATTTAATATTAAAAAAGAAACATCTATTAAATTTCTAAAAGATATTTGTAAAGATTATAATATTAGATTAACATTTACTTATTAAAAATTAAAATTTATCGCGTCCACGAAATTAATTGAAATAAATCAAAGTGGAAATTATAAAAATCAACATACATGGGTTCATCCTAAAGTAGCAATTAATATTGCTTGTTGGGTTTCAGTAAAATTTAATATCCAAGTAACAAATTGGGTATATAATATATTAAATATATATGATGAAAACTCAATAATTAAATTTAAAAGGAAAAAAATTGGACAGAATTTAAAAGAACAAATTTGGCAAAAAAATAAAAAACTTTTAAATTACGACTGTTTACAATGTAAATCTAATAAAATAAATGAATTCAATTTTAAAATAATTCATTGTGAAAAAATAAATAATAAATATACTAATTTAAAACCAGTTTGTTTAACTTGTTATAACAAATCAGAAAAAATAAATTTACCAAAAAATTATTATAAAAAAGTATGGAATAAATATTATAAAATAAGTGAAAATATTTGTCCAGTTTGTAATATAACAAAAATCACACCATTTACTTTTCATTGTGGACATATTGAAGCTGTATCTAAAGGTGGTAATAATGATTTAAGAAATTTATTAGCAATTTGTTTACAATGTAATATTGGAATGGGGACAAAAAATTTAAATGATTATGTTGAAGAAATGAAAAATATTTTAAATCATTTGTTTTTTTTTATTTTACTTTAAATAATAGTATAATTGTATTAAAATAATTTAAAAATTAATTATTATTTTATTTTAATTTAAATGGAAATTAAAAGAAAACGTGGGCGTCCTAGATTATCAGATGAAGAAAAAACAAAAAGATTAATAGAAAAAGAAAAAAATAAGAAAAAGCGCGGAAGGAAGGCCAAGAAAAAAGATTTAAATTTTATAGAGCCCCTTAAAAGGGGAAGAAAAAAGAAAATAAATGATATAAATGATAAAAATGATAATGGGGTTGAAAGAAAAAAAAAAAAAAGAGGTCGAAAGCCAAAATATAAAGGGAAAATAGTATATGGTGCCATAATACAAAACACAGCAAAAATTAATCAAGATAAAGATAATATATTAATTCATTTACCAATTAATAGTTCTGATTTAAATAATCAATTTGTAGAAAAAAAATTATTAAAATATGATCCTATAATTAATACGCCATTAGAAGATACTCCATCAAGTATGGGTGGAATACCAAGTGACTGTATAAGTTGGTTAGATCAAAAAAAAGGAAATAATAATATAATATCATCATTTTTATTAGATAAAAAAAAGATTGAAAATAAATTAATAATAAAGAGAGAAATAAAAAAAGAATTAAAAGAAAATGAAATAATAAAAGAAGATTTAAATTATATTCATAAATTTAATTGGTATGATGAAAAGAATGAAAATTTAGAAAATTTAGAAAATTTTAAAAATTTTGAAAATTTCCAAGAAGTAAGAAATAAAATAAAAAAAAAAAGAAATAAAAATTTAGAAAGAAAATGTAAATATAAAAAAAAAATAAATAGTACAATGAAACAATTTAAATATTATAATAATTTAAAAAAATGGCCTAAAAATACTTCTATTTGGTGTTTTTGGGATAATCATTCATTTAATTCAGTTCCTTGTGCGATTCCAACAAAATATTTAGATGGTGTTTACCATTTAGATGGATGTTTTTGTTCACCAGAATGTGCCGCTGCATATATATTTTATGGAGATGAAACAGAAGAATATATTAAATATGAAAGATATTCTTTATTAAATTTATTATACAAAAATGCGTTAAGAAATAATGAATTAAAAATAAAATTAGCATCACAAAGACGAGTTTTAAATATTTATGGAGGAAATTTAGATATAAATGAATTTAGGGCATTAAATAGTAATTATAAAAAAACATATAATATAATAATGCCACCTTTTATATCTATAATACCACAACAAGAAGAACAACAATTAAATAATAAATATTTAATTCGTAAAAATAAACCATTTATACCAATTGACAAAGAAAAATTAAAAGAAGCTAGTAATAGTTTACGGTTAAAAAGAAATATGCCAATTACAAAGAATATAAATACTTTAGAATCTTGTATGAATTTAACTTATGCTTAACTTATTTTAATCTGTTCCAGGAGTAAGCTTTAGATCAACATTAATACTTATCACCTCTCTCTATGCTGGGACAAAACCAGCAACGAAGTAAAAAAATAATGTTAATGGAAATATTAATTTTTAAATTAAAAAAATAAAAATTAAAAAAAAAACAAAATAAAATTAATATCTTATTAATTATTAAAAACAAATGGATCCAAAATACTGGGGGCCAAGTAGTTGGAAATTTTTGCATAGTATTGCAGCCAATTATCGAAATAATCCTTCTATGGAAGATAAACATATATATAAATCTTTTTTTATATCTTTAAAAGATATTTTACCTTGTAATAGATGTAAAGAAAATTATAAAAAAAATTTATTAAGAATTGATATAAATAAATCATTAAATTCAAAAAAAGATTTTATTTTTTGGGTAATTGATTTACATAATTTAGTAAATGAAGAAACAGACAAAAAAAAATTATCTTATAATTCAGCATTAGAAAAGATAAATCTTGGATATAATAAAAATTGTTTTGATGTTAAAACAATAATAATTTTATTATTAATATTATTAATTATATTATTATTATTAAAAAAAAAGAAAATTTTTTAAAAATTTAATTATAAAGTTCATATAAAACAATTAAAATACCTAAAGGAACTAAAGTTTGTGGACCAATATTAAGAGTACTTAAACCCATAAATTTAACATATGTTCCAAAAAGAGGATCATCTAAAATTGGTAATTTTTTTTTTAAAATATTGCCACCTTTTTGACCTTTTAAAACATTTTTTTCAAAAACATTTTTTCCTAAAATTAAAGCAAAAGGAACCAAAGTAGATGCAGTTAACATTTTAATTCCAGTGTATTTAAGATATAAATCTAATATTCTGTTACCTAGAATTTTTTTAACAAATTTATTTAGATCATTTTTAATCCCACCACCTTTTTGATTTTTAACAAATAAATCATAAACAACCATAACTAAACCTAATGGTAATAAAGTATTTGGTGTTAATGCAATAGTTGATAATCCTGTAAGTTTAAGATAAGTTCCTAATAAGGGGTCGTCTATTATAGGTAGTTCTTTCGGAATTTTGCCACCTTTCTGTATAAAAGCTTTAATGTGTTCTTGAAATATATCTTTTCCCATAATCAAAGCTAAAGGTACTAAGGTAGCAGAGGTAAGTATTTTAATTCCTCTATATTTAAGATATAAATCCAATACTCGGCTACCTATCATTTTTTTGGAAAAATTATGTAATTTTGTACTTGCTTTTTTTAACATCTTATATTATATATTAAATATTTTATTTTTAAAATAGAAAATAAGTAAAAAATTAAATTAAAAGTAAAGGATAATATTTTTAAAATTTGGATATTTTAAAAATTTGGATATTTTAAAAATTTGGATATTTTAAAAATTTGGATATTTTAAAAATTTGGATATTTTAAACTTATTTTTTCTTCATCCAATATAATG
>Ga0115002_10008065_pt1 | contig 11719 bp, 10 predicted proteins | sample ArcticOcean_MG_C_8_FD_89576 | JGI IMG/M metagenome (GOLD analysis project Ga0115002, IMG submission 89576) | Marine microbial communities from western Arctic Ocean - ArcticOcean_MG_CB11_86 | ecosystem: Environmental > Aquatic > Marine > Oceanic | place: Arctic Ocean: Canada Basin | collected...
ACGCCCTTCCGCATTGCCACCCGCTACAGCTTTCGCAAAACCGACGCTTCCCCTACCCCCACCTCCTCTTGGGCCATTCAGTTTGAGTTGCACCATTGATGCCCATTCTGTTGGGCACTTTTAGACTTGCACCATCATCACCTTCTGCCTACATTGAAACAGTTCCACTCCCTCACTTTCCCTACCTCGTCATACCTCATATTGCAAATTTCATGGCCATCAAATTTCTCCACGTTGCAGATACCCACATCGGCATTGAAAACTATGGGCGGCTCGACAGCAACACGGGGCTACACACACGCTTGCAAGACTTTATCAAATGCCTGCGTTTTGCCTTTGAGGAAGCCCTTAAAGAAGACGTAGACTTGGTTGTTTTTGCCGGCGACGCCTATCGTTCTTGCGACCCCACGCCCACACACCAGCGAGAATTTGCCTCGCTCATCCGTATGGTCAGTGCCGAAAAAATTCCCATTGTGATGGTCACCGGCAACCATGACAGCCCTGTGGCATTTGGCAAAGCCACCTCGCTGGATATTTTTGGCACCTTGGGAACAGAAGGTGTTTATGTCACGTCCGACGACAGACTTATTACCATTCGCACCAAGTCGGGTCCCATTCAAGTAGCCTGTTTGCCCTGGTTACATCGCAGTCGGTTGCTCACCAAAGCCCCTTATCAAAACTTGTCCCAAGAAGAAATTGTAGAACAACTCCAAGAGTTAGGCTGTGCCATCATCGACGGATTAACCGCACGTATCGATCCGCAATATCCAGCCATCTTAGTAGGACACTTAGCCGCCGCCGATGCCACATTATCCGGTTCGGAGCAAACCGCCATTATTGGTCGCGACCCTGTTTTCTTAACCAGTACATTGGCCAATTCGGCCTTCGACTATGTGGCTTTGGGTCATATTCACAAATTCCAAGACCTCAATGCCAATTCCCAACCACCCGTTGTTTATTCAGGCAGCATTGAACGCATCGATTTTGGCGAAGCCAACGAGACCAAGGGCGTGGTGATGGTCACAATAGATCAAGACCCTACAACAGCCAAACACATCGCATCCTATCGTTTTGTACGCACACCCGCTCGCCCATTCAAAACCCTTGAAGTCAAAATCCCAGACGACCAAGACCCTACAACCGTCATTCTCGAAACCATCCGACAGCACACGCTTACAGACGCCATTGTTCGCGTCATTTACGATCTGTCTATTGATCATGCCGACACAGTCGATCTTAAGGCCATCAAACAAGCTTTAGAAAATGCTTTTATGGTAGCAAGCATTGCCCCCAAGCCCAAAGCGCAAACCCATCAGCGCCGAGCCAGTATTTCCGAAGATATGGGGATGAAAGACGCGCTTCATGCCTACGTACAAAACAACCCAGACCTTGAAGATATAGAAGCCGACTTACAAGATCGTGCCGCACATCTCGAAGAACAATTGGGAGATGTGTCATGATTCCCATTTCTTTGTCGCTTCAAAACTTTCTCAGTTATGGCGAAGGCGTGCCCCCCCTCGACTTTACGGGTTTCCACGTAGCGTGTATCTCTGGGCGCAATGGGCATGGCAAATCAGCCCTGCTCGATGCCATCACTTACGCCTTATGGGGCGAAGCACGCAAAGCTGGCACCGAACGCAGAGCCAATGATGGCCTTTTGCGTATTGGTGCCACCGAAATGCAGGTCGATTTTGAATTTCGGTTAGAAACCGATCGGTATCGCGTCAGTCGCAGCTATCGCAAAAGTGGCCGTACGGCCACCTCGCGCCTTGAACTTCAAATGTTCAGCCCCGAAACGGGTGGCTACAAAACCTTGTCAGAAGAAGGATCGGTGCGCAAAACACAGGAAAGCCTCAACACCTTATTGCGCATGAATTATGATACCTTCATCAACTCCGCGTTTATTTTGCAAGGCCGCGCAGACGAATTCACCCGCCGCAATGCCCGAGAACGCAAAACCATTTTAACCGACATTCTTGGCTTGTCACGATACGATGATATGGCAGCACTTGCCCGCGCCCAAGTGCAAGAAATAGAAATAGCATACAACAGAGCCCAAATCAAATACGAAGAGATTGAGACCGCAACGGCACAAAAAAGCGACCTAAAAAAGCAGCATAACGCCCTCGACAGCAGCTTGGTAGAGACAGAAAAAAACATTGAGAAAATTGAAAATCGCCTCGAAGTGCTTCGCACAACACTGACCCAACGCGAACGTCTGAGTGCCGAATGCGATGCCCTAAATTCCGACCAGCACCGCATTGATACAGAGCTGCAAGATATTCAAACACAAATCGAAACGACCCAAAAAGAGGTTGCAACCTATCAAGAAACCATAAATCAAAAACAAACCATTCTTAGCTTGGCTGAAAAATATCAAACGCTACAAAGCGAAGAGACAGAACTCCAAAAAAAGCAACTTGCCTTACGTCCCTTAGAACAGCAAAAGAATGAATTGGAACGCGAAGTAGAACAAGCCCGCCACGAAGTTGAACGCCGACATGGCGAATGGGATCTTCGAGTCAATGACGCCGAAAGGGACATTGTCGAGACCGAGGCATTGCTCCAAGACCAAGAAGACATCGATGCACGCATAGAAGCCCTCCAAAAAGCCCGTGAACAAGATCGCGAGTGGGAAAACCAACGCGAAAATCGCGATCGCATCGAAAAAAACATACACGAGCTCGAACGTCAACTCGATGCCGAAAACGCAACCCTACAAGTGGCCATAAACACCAAACGCGAGCAACTGCGCCAACAAGAAGTTTTGGTCAAACAACGCGACAGCCGACACGCAGCACTTGTAAATGCCCAAAATGAGCACGCAAAAGCCAAGTCCCTCGAAGCTGAAAGCGATCATGTACGCGATCAAGGCAGTGCATTTTCTCCCCAAATAGATGCCGACCGCAACCGCTTGCAAAGTGTGCAAAAAGCATGTGAAGAGATCCAACAACAACAAAACGTGCTCCAAAACGCCCATGACTCACAATGCCCGTTATGCGGCAATGATTTAGACGAGACACATCGTCTTGAGGTCACAACCAAATTCGCTTCGCAATATGAAACGAATCAAACCGGAATTAAAACCCTTGAAATAGAAATTCAAAATGCAGAAACCAAACGAGAACAACTCCGAAAACACTATCAAGATCTCAAAAATCAGCTGACCAATCTTGAGGAACTCGCACGCGCGGTAGCAGCAGCAGAAGCCGCACAAAAAGAAACAGAAAATGCAGTTACCCAAGTTGAAGCCATCAAAAATGAAATCACCCATTTGGAGGCACAATGCGTTTCCCAATCAGAGAACAGTCCCACAGCACGCGCCCTCCAAACCGCCCAACAAGAACTTCAGAAATCCCCGTACAACCTTGCAGAACACCGAACCCTCAAAGAAAAACTTAAAGATTTAGAAAGCGTAGAAACACGCCGTGCGCAATTACAAGCCGCCAAAGACCGCCTTCAAAAGGCCCTAGCAACACTGCCCGATTATCTAGAGAAACGCCAAACGGCAAAAAAGTGGTTAGAAAACAAACTCTATGCGTCCAAACAACAAGAAATATTGCACGGCCTTGAAGATGAGATTAAAGCCTTAAATTATGATCCAACCCACCACCAAAAAGTCATACAAGAACGGGACCTTCTAAAAGAAGCACCTACCCAAATAGAACGTCTGCAAGTTGCCGAGCGCGAATACACCAACGCCCAACAACGTTTTCAAGCTGTGGTAAAACGCAACGAGACACTCAATGAACAAAAAACAAAAATCACACAACGCCTACCCGAGCTCGAAAAAACAATTTCTGAAGCCCAACATGCCGCTCAGGAATCAGATGCATTGCAAAACACGTTGCGCGAAAACCGACAACAACGCGATCAACTGATGCAACAACGTGCCACATTCCAAGCCCAAATTGAACGTTGTGAGTCACTCGAAGCCGACAGAGAAACCATACAAAAGCAACGCAAAGAAAACGAACACGAGATTCACATTCACAAAGAACTTGTCACCGCCTTTGGCAAAGATGGCATTCAAGCCCTCATTATAGAGCAAGCCATTCCCGAAATTGAGGAAGAAGCCAACCGCATTCTGGCCAGCCTCACCCAAAATCGCACCCAAATTGCTTTGGAGTCCCTTCGCGACCTCAAAAAAGGGGGCACTCGCGAAACCCTCGACATCAAAATCAGCGATGAATTAGGCGAGCGCAGTTACGAGCTCTATTCAGGGGGCGAAGCCTTTCGCGTCGATTTTGCCATTCGTATCGCACTTTCCAAACTCTTGGCCAGTCGCACAGGCGCAAGGTTGCGGACCTTGGTCATTGACGAAGGTTTTGGCACCCAAGATGCCGAAGGCCTCGACCATCTGGTTGAAGCCATTCAAGCCATCAGCGAAGACTTTGAAAAGATCCTTGTCATCACCCATGTCGAATCGCTCAAACAAGCATTTCCGGTGCGCATCGAAGTGACCAAATATCCCGATCAAGGATCGCGCTTTGAGGTATTGTATTAATGCCCTCGCAAAACCGACCTGCGTGGATCGAAGTCGACCTCAACGCCATTTCGCACAATATCAAAGCGGTCCAAAATTTCGTTGGGCCACAAACAGAGATCATGGCCATAGTCAAAGCCAATGCATACGGCCACGGCTTGGTACCCGCATCTAAAGCTGCGCTTCATGGGGGAGCCAATGCATTGGGCGTGGCCCTGCCTCAAGAAGGGCAAATACTCCGCGAAGCTGGCGTTCAGGCACCTATTCTCGTACTGGGACCTTGTTTGCCACAACACGCCCCCGCACTCATCCAAAACAACCTCGCAACAGTTGTATCTCACCCCGAAACGCTCCATGCACTCACCCAAGCAGCACACCATCAGAAAACTCAGGCACATATTCACATTAAAATCGATACGGGCATGGGGCGGGTTGGGTGCACACCCGAAGAAGGACTGCTGCTCATTCAACAAGTCCAACAAAATCCCAGCATTGTTTTAGAAGGCATCATGTCTCACATTGCCTGGGAAGAAAAACAAGATTTCGACAAAATCCGGTCACAGATCCATCAGTTCCAATCCGTTCTCGACCAATGCGCCCCTATCCAAAGCCGTTGGCAACATCTTGCCAATAGCACAACCACCCTTCAATTTCCAAGGGCGCACCACAACCTCGTGCGGGTCGGTTTGCTCACCTATGGCCTACCGCCTCTCAATACAAATTTACACTTCATTCCCGCTTTGTCGCTCAAAGCGCAAATCACCCAAATCCGCAGTCTAATGCCAGGCCAAACGCTGAGTTATGGTGGCACCTTTAGGCTCACACGCCCCTCTCGCATTGCCATCATACCACTGGGTTATGCAGACGGCTTTAACAGACGCCTCTCAAATCAAGCACAAGTCCTTGTTCACAACAAAAGATGCCCTGTTGTTGGCACGGTTTGCATGGATTTAACCCTCATTGATGTCACCGATGTGCCTCAGGTCAAACTTGGAGACGAGGTCATACTGTTGGGAACATCCCAAAACGACCAAATAACCGCCCAAGATCTGGCCACTTGGTCAGATACCATCGTGCACGAAATCATTTCACAATTCTCCCCACGTCTTCCCCGCCACTATCTGCCATAACAGATCACACCTACAAGTCGCAGGCCCGCGTCTAAAACTTCAGGCCTATTGGGGCTGTTTTTTGCCTATGACCTGTAGACCGATGATCAGTGACGACGTCTATGCATTTGCCTTTTATGGGGTTGCATACAACCCCCAATCCCTTTATTTTATAATCTCACGATCCTAATAGCTCGCACATACTATTAATAAATAGGCCGGTTGCGGTCGCAACTGGCCTATTGTGGTTCACAAACACTATGACCATACGCTTCCTTCTCATATGCTTTCTGAGTTTCAATCTCTTCGGGTGTTCCGAGCATTTGCCCGAATCACTTGGCCCCGCTCGAAAAATAATGGTACTGGCCGACGTCGAAGATTGGAAAGTTTTAGAAGCACCCTTGCGCGAAATTTTCGAAAAAGTGCTCTACACGCCACAAACCGAACTCCTTTTTGAAATTGAACGAGGTGATGTTGAACACTTTTATAATTACAAACACGCCATTCGCAAAAGTCTCCTGATTATTTCTCCCATCGATGCTCCGCACGAAACCGGTACATTTTTACGCGAAATTCTCAGCCCAGAAGTACAAGACGCCATTCGCCAAGATAAATCTGCTGTGAGCTGGAAAAAAGACATTTGGGCAAACGATCAATTGCTCATGATGGTTTCGGGCAAAGATATTGACGCGGTTTCTGATAACCTCTGGATGTCGTCAAATGAACTCTTTGCGGCCTTAGAAACAGCTGTATTGGGTAGCATTCGAGAACGCGTATACAGCTTTGGTGAACGCGAAAATGTGACCCAGGAACTCGCTCAAAAATATGGATGGAGTGTCAAGGTGCCTTTTGGTTATCGCATCTTAGAAGCCTATCCAGACAGCGGATTTGTGGCACTGGCCAAAGACAACCCCAACCGATGGTTATCTGTTTATTGGGAAGATGGCATTCATCCCGACCAAATCACCGAAGACTGGTGTATCCAAAAGCGCGACGAAATCACGAGCCGCTTCTTTGGGGGGGATCGCATCGTTCCTGGTGATGTTCAAATAGTCCAAAAAGAATTTGCAGGACAGTTGGCGGTTGTTTTACAGGGCCTTTGGGAAAATAAAAAAGACTGGAAAGGCGGCCCATTTAAAAGCTATGCCTTCCTCGACATAGATCAAAACCGCTTCTTTTTCATTGACATGGGCCTTTATGCTCCAAACAAACAGAAATTGCCCTATATACGCCAAATAGACCTCATTGCTCGAACATTTCAAATTCACCAACCTGGTAGTTTAGAAAATGTGATGGCCATCACACCTCAATGAACGCCCAACACCGATTTTATAGATAACCTACTTCTTACCTCAACAACAAATCCATCCTTAACATTCATTAATGTATGCCAAACGCCAATCCCACAAGTCAAAGCTTTCGAGAACGTCTTTGGACAAACATACGCTCCAAAACCCTAACCGGTGTGGTGGTGTTGGTGCCCATCGTTGTAACCTTCTTGGTTTTGCGGCTGGTTTTTCGCTGGCTCGACGGACTTGCACAACCCCTCATCCAACAGTTATTGCAAACACAGGGCACATTCAAGGTTTAGGCATTGTACTCACCATCATTCTCATTTGGTTTGCAGGTCTTATTGCCAACAATGTGTTCGGGCGTCGTCTCATTGGACTTGGTCACAAATTTCTCGAGCGCTTACCTCTTATTGGCAAGATCTACAGCCCAATCAAACAATTCATCGAAAAAATCGCAATGCCCCAAACTACGGGCTTCAGCCAAGTGGTTCTGGCCGAATATCCATCCGATGGACGTTGGATCGTGGGGTTTGCTACGGGCGAAGTTCAACTAGACGACAAGGGCACAATAGGACAATGTGTATTTGTCCCAACTTCGCCAAATCCCGTTACGGGTTGGATGGTTATTTTCCCACCTGAAAAAGTGCGAAAAACATCCATGAGCGTTGAATCTGCCATGCAACTTATTGTCTCTGCAGGTGTGGTCATACCACCAGAACTTCGCAACTTAAGAAAATATGACCTAACACCTGAGAGCCCCCCAAAAATCGTAGATTTTGATCAGGTATAATGTATAGATCAGCCATCAATACCTAAAAACCTGTAGGTATTATTTTGCATGGTATTAGTAAATCATTGACACACCACATCAACCATACGATATTACATTCTCGTTCCGCACTTATAATACGAGCTAAGGGTCTCGGAGGTCATTATGACTTGGTGGTTAATCTGTTTTGGTGCAATCATTCTTGTCATTTTTGGGAAATGGTATTTCTCAGATGCTATTTCTCGTTTGCGACGCACGTTCACGAGGCAACAGCGCGAGACATTAGAAATGAAAGGGTCGCTCCAAGACGCCCGTCAAAGCCATCAAGATCCCTTGCGTCTCATTAAAGGGAAAGAGATGGATATCTCACGCATGAAGAAACGTGTGGCCGAGCAACAAATGGAACTTAAAGGAAAAATAAACAAAGCAAAAAGTGATGCAGAGAAATCAACAACAAGAAGGGATCGCCGATGACGCCTCGACGATCCCTTTTTTATACTCAAATTTCAAAAAAACTATTTCACATAAAAGCCCAAAAATAAAAAATCGATGAACAACAACAAACAAAGCACTTCGACAACAACAAACAAAATCATTTCAATCCGTTCTCGAAGCGTAGGTGTGTCACCTATTTCAGGTGTTTGATCAACAGACCGTATTTTTGCTTTTGCCATAATGCCTCCGCCGCAAGTTGGTAAAACGCATACCCAAAAAAAGTATAACCTTTTTTTTCAATGAAGTCAATGTCCCAAGGAACTTGTTATCCCATCAGGGGTCTTATATCTAGTAGCCTCTCACCTCATTCAAATTAGCAGCAAAATTGTTTGATCTTTTGGCAAACAGTGGCAGCGTCTCTACTCGATTTCTAATAGACAAAAGATTATGAAATCGTTACATTGAGATACTCTTATCCCATAAAATTCAAGGAGATGCAATGCGAGAATTCAATTCCAAACTGATGTTTCTCGCCCTTATATTGATGCTATGTCTGGCCAAAAGTGCAGAGGGTGTTGAAGTGGTACTCAAATCGGGCAAGATCATTCAAGGCGAACTGATCCGTGAAACGAATACCAACATCACCCTTCAGTTAGAATCCAGCCAAATAGAGATTTCTAAGCTCAGCATCAAATCCATTGACGGACGTCCGCCATTTGAAGCACAAAAACTGCGTACACAAGCCGATGGCCCCATACCCAAAGACATTCTCATACCCGCCGGCGATTTTCTTATGGGTGTCATTAAGGGCAAAGAAAATCCCGTACACACGGTATATCTGGATGCATTTCGAATAGATGCGCTTGAAGTCACCAATGTAGCGTATCGCGAATTTGTCGAGGCAACAGGACGAAACGTGCCCCGATATTGGAAAGATCCTAAATACAATACAGACAAACAGCCAGTCGTAGGGGTCACCTATGAAGATGCACAAACCTACTGCCAATGGCGAGGCAATCGACTCCCCACAGAAGCAGAATGGGAGCGTGCCGCACGAGGAGCCAACAGTCGCCTGTTTCCTTGGGGTGATCGCTTTGACACAAAACGCGCCAATACACGCGAAAGCAAACATCGACGCCCTCTGCCCGCAGGAAGCTATCCCAACGGATCCTCACCCGAGGGTGTTTTCGACATGTCTGGCAATGTTTGGGAGTGGTGCCACGATTGGTTTGATCAAAACTACTATGCACAGACATCCACAAAAAATCCAATAGGCCCAGGAAACGGCAAAAAGCGGGTTATTCGAGGGGGCGGGTGGACAGCGCCACACACAGATATGGCACTTCGCAGAGGCGAAAAGCCCGACAAAACATATCCATCTCTCGGTTTTCGTTGCGCTAAGTCTGCAGAATCTGAGCCCACACAATAAGAGCCATTAACAAAAAATAAGAGAGCGGTTGAATATCCAGCCGCTCTCTTATTTTTTGCCCTGCGCAGCGTGTATGAGGCGTAACAAAAACCCACCCCCAATAAACAATCCAACACCCACCACAACCAATAAAAACAGGTTCTCACCCAGGTTGCCAGTACCCGCCACCAAATCGCCACCAAATCGCCAACAACACTGCCAAAACGATCATCAACAACAGGTTGAATACGATCTGGCCCAAAAATTGAGCGTTAGGAGTGCCCATCAGATATCAAGACCATCCAAACCTTCAAACTCATCAAGCACATCATTATCCCTTACAATATCGATAACATTGCGAACCAGCACCAATATCGACGCTTGAGAAACAATAAGATATTTTTCTCCCTCAAATTTAATTTCCATCGCCGTTTTTTTTAAGAAAAGCGCATAATCTCCGGCTTCTGCTTGTAATGGGATATATCGCGGTTCTTTTTTGTTCGAACTGCGCCAAGGTTCATCATCGTCGGGCGTTTCAGGCAATGGAATACCCGGCCCAGTAGTCACAATGTGCCCGCCTTGCACTTCCTCCTTCTCCACCACAGTTTGAGGCAAATACAAACCGACATCCGTGCGCTCTTCCATATCTTCCTGCTTGATCAGCACCCGATCTCCTACCACCAACAATTCTTTGTTTCCAATACGCATCTTCTTATTTCCTATTAAAATAAAAGGTTAACGCGCAGACCCTTCTGGGGTTCTGGCACAACGAAACCCAATATGATCTTGCATAGTCGATGGCGGGGCATAATGACGCTGCGAACATCGAACTCCCATGCGGTTTTCGGCATAAAACCCACCTCGGCATACTCGATATTGCCCACCCGCAGGCCCCGCAGGGTTATCAACTGGCGCCGTTTTGTAATAATCATCATAATACCAATCTGAAACCCATTCTTGAACGTTGCCACAGGTGTCCATCACGCCATAAGGGCTGGCCCCACCGGGAAATTGATCAATGGGTGTTGTACCACCATAATCATTCGTAGAATTTACATAGTCTTTCCGAAAAGCATCACCCCAAGAATATGTTTGGCCCAGTGTGCCCCGAGCAGATTTTTCCCATTCTGCTTCGGTTGGCAACCGTTTGCCAACCCATTCTGCATAATCTCCAGCATCTTGCCAACTGACATTGGTTACGGGGTGGTGAGCCTCCTCAAGTGGATATGTTCCGCTTGTCCAATGAGGTGGGCGACGATGCGCAGTCGCATCCACAAACATCTTATATTCCTGATTTGTAACGGGATACCTATCTACCCAATACGCATTGAGCAATACAGTACGTTGGGGTTTTTCATCGCGAGAGCCGCCGTCATCGCCCATCAAAAAGTCACCCGAACCGATCAAAATCATTTCTTTCGGGTTAAGTTGTTCTTGAAGCTCCTTGCGTTGGTCCTCTAAGTTGGCCAGTTCAGGCTTTAAGCTTTCAATACGCTTCAAGCTCTCTTCTGTAATTTTCTCACTTTCTTGAATTTGTTTTTCAACATTAGATCGACTGGCCTCCAATTGCTCTACAGTGGGCTGCAAAAGAGCGGCTTGCTTTCTAAACACTGCAAGGATCTGGAAACAAAAAGCACCAAACCCCAAAATCAGAACCGGATACATCCAATCCATAACCAAACTCCATAGAAAAATGGGAGTGATTCATACCCGCCCTTACGTTGCCCTAACGCCAGTAAACCTAAAAAATTAAAACCAAACTGTCAACCATTACCCTTGCCAAGGCCCAGTAATTGCCAATGTATATCCCAACGATTGGATATTGGCAAACATCGTTGTCCCATCGGGGGAAAAGACAACACCTGCTAGTTCTGAGCTATTTTTGATATTGTGGGCAAACGTATAAACTTTCCCTTGAGGTGTGATACCCACGATCCGGTCATCCTTTTTTCCATCTTCACACACCATCACATCCCCCCAAGGTGTCACAGTCAAATTGTCGGCGTTTTCAATCAGATTGCCATCATTGGGCTCACAAAACAATTCCAAACCCCCGGGTTGATCCATTTCGTTGGCCTGCCCCTCATATGGGCCGGGTGTGTATTTCCAGATTTGTCCTTTTTTTGCCCGGCCTCCATTTGTGCAAGCAAAATAAACGACCCCATCACCATACCATATGCCTTCGCCTCGGGCAAACACGGCCGCTCCCTTGCCAAAACC